>Ga0310697_10000288_pt1 | contig 70681 bp, 43 predicted proteins | sample 172DNAGHGlowgp2_FD_203883 | JGI IMG/M metagenome (GOLD analysis project Ga0310697, IMG submission 203883) | Sheep rumen microbial communities from Palmerston North, Manawatu-Wanganui, New Zealand - 1728 DNA GHGlow gp2 (v2) (version 2) | ecosystem: Host-associated > Mammals > Digestive system >...
AAGCGGGGCGTTGGCCGTCATTACTGCAGCCTCAAGAAACGGGGAGCTGGACTCATATGTTGCAAACGGTACAATCTCGTTCAAGCTGGTGGCCTGAATGATAGAGGTCAACCGTACAGGTCGAAATATTTCTGTTCCAAAAATAATCTCTAACAGAAACGATGTTCTTGGGAGATTCTTCAGTCAAATAAGACAGAAAGCTCTTTTTAAAAGAATCATAATTAAGCAATTCCGACAAATCTCTCCGTTGGATTACTTCAAAAGAATTCTCATTCTGCTTTCGGACAAACTCTGAAAAGTCATTGTTTATTCTGGTTTTGATATATTCTTTTATTGGCCTGTCTTCTACATTTTTGATCATAAGAGAAAGAAGTAACCAACATTTATATTTATCTTTGATTTTTTGTGTGATTTCATCAACTTTGTAGTTGTTGTCAAGCGCAAGGGTCAAATAATAGGCTGTAGCATCGATATCTGGGTGAGCGTCTGTGCAGAATTTATCTATGGTAGTATCGAAAATCTCGTCAATCCAATTTTGCTCTTTAATAAACTGTAGATAGGTTTTGTATATTGTTGATTTGAATGGCATGAATAAGAACTGGGGTAAACTGTTGAAATAACAGTTTACTATCTCTTGGCGAAGCTCTTCAGCAAGTGAATTCTCTATAACTTTTCCAAGAAGTACAGATAGTGTATTAGCAAAGAGGGAATCATTGAAATAATGGTCGCGGTCATTAGTGTAATCCTCTTCTTTTGCAAATGAAGAAAAAATCTTTGCTAACCCTTTGTGCGAATTAATAGATTTGAGGAGTCGAAGTAAATATGTTTTAGAAACAAGATGTGTTGAATGTCTGTCGTCAGAAAAATTCTTAATGAAATGACATTTTTGAAGAGCATAATCCAAGTATGATTCTGTTTGTTGTGTCTCTATAACTATATCTAAAAAAGGATTAATAATATTCGGATGGTTTAGGTCTTTTATTAAATTAAATATATCAGAAATGATTGGGCTGCCTTTGAAAAAACGGTTGGCGAATACTCCTAATAACCAATACGCATTATCAATTGTAAGATAATTGGAGATGTATTGATGTATTTGAATTTCAAGTGCTTGAGTCTGTAATGGAAAATAATTTCGTGCTCGCCCCCAATCAAAAACGGCTAAACACATAAAGATGTTGGTGATGTGTTGGTTATAGCTTGTGGAATGTTTTAATTCACCAATTATATAATCGATGGTTTTGCTTGAACAACAAAAATGCATGAAATTGCGGCACCATCCGTTGTTTGAGAGAGGAAACGTAAAGTTGTTTTTTTTGAAATAATCGAAGTATGAGATAAAAAGTTGCGTTTTAGTATCAGAATCAAGAGCGTCTTGGTCAACATGGAATATTATTTCTTTATTGCCATCCTCACTCAGCCATGCGAAAATATCATTGAATAGTTGATGTTTTTTGTTTAGTTGTGTGACAAACAAAAACAACACGTTGTACCAAGTGCTTCGAATAATTATTGTTCCTGTGCAACAACATAAAGATTGGATATTTGCGAGTTCCTTGCAGGACAGTAGATATTGTGAGACAAAATACTCTTTATATGAGTTGTGAACGAACTCATAATGATCTTGCTGTGCAGATACTTGAAGAAGTCCTGTCCGCATTATTTTTTCAGTTAGTTCATTAGAATTCGTGATTTCTCTAATTTCGTCAATGGTTAGAGAATTACGATCTGCTAATTGTAAAACAATTGCTACTTTTTGTAAAATCTCCTCGCAGTGAGCTCGGGATGTTCCGTATAAAGAAATGTTTTTTTCGTCTTCTTTGTCAAAACACAGACTAACCATATAATCGTAAATATTAGCTGGGTTCTGTAATATCTGTTGATCTTCATTGTGCTTTTTTATTATTGCATTCAAAAAGAAAGGTGTTGAAGAAAAATTACCCCAGAAATCAAAAGCGATAGATTTTATTAACTCGTCTGGATGTATAGCTGTTTTTTTGACAATAGTGGTTATGGTATTCCAAGAAAGATTATTCAAGTATAGTTGAGTGAATTGGTCTAACGTGTCTATTTCTTTAAAATTTGATCTGCAGGACAAGACCATGCGAAGATTGGGGTTTCGTACAGCATATCCGTTCAAAAAATGAAATAAAGATAGGCGATTTTGAGCGTCAAATCTTTCATCTAAGGCATCGATAATGATAACATAGTGCTGTTGCTCCTCTAAAGACATATCTTGCAAAATACTTTCAAAATCCGAATGATTCTTCACTTCATAGAAAAGTGGTTGAAACGTTTTATTTTGTGCAAGAGTCCAAGCTAGATTCTTTAGCTCTGTCGTTTTCCCACTTTGTGCATCACCTCTCAAAACATATTTATTGCATTGATTAGCTATTCCTAGCACATAACTTATTAAAGTATCTACACTGTTTTCTGTTTTGAAAATGTCATCTAAGGGATAAATGTTTTCAGACAGCGAGCAGGTCCTTAGGATATAATTGTCTATTGGTGCGAAGGTGGTTTGTGCCTTAAAATCGCGTTCACGGCTTAAACGTTCGGTTGCGCATATCCTATCAATATTGAATTGAAGAGTCTGTATTTGTTGTGACAACTCTTTGTTTGTCTCTGAAAGTTCGTTAATGATTGTGCTATGTTGCTGAATAAGCAGATTGTTCAATTCGCTGTAAGTGCTTGAATCTTCCTTCAATGCCTTTTCAAATTCGAAAAACAATGCCTTAACTTCATTGTCGGGAATGTTGTTTCCCGATAGAAAACATTGCATGAAATCATCCATAGTCGATAGTTGCTTGCTTCTAAATTGTTCTCGGATGAACTCATTTTTAGACCATCTTGAAAGAGCCTTTTGATACGCAGCGTCTATTTTCTTTTTAAGGGTTCGTGTAAACAAAACTCTGTCAAGCAGCTTTTCTCCAAAATAGCTTAAGAAAAATTCTATCATATATGCAATCATGACGAATAATTACAATCTTACAATTCTTTATATTAATAACGAAGGACTTATTTTGCCGGATGGTCCTCCCCCAAAACGAGTGGAATAGAATACTTGATTCTGCTAACAGATTGGTTTTCTATAATATTTGAAGATTCTATGCCACCGCGAAGAAACTGGACCACTTGAATGCCGCCACCTCCACGCGTAGTGTCTGTTTCGGTGGTTGTTACTGCTACATCGAAGTCAACATTTACAGCATTAGTAATAGAATGTGAACGGTCTACATGGCTGTTGCCCGCTTCTGATTTCAAGATCCGATATGTAACGTATGCGTTATGCTTTCGAAGTTCTATATTCGCTTCGTTCACACCTTGAACGATTTGCACTAAAGTCTCTTTTGTGAATTCTTTTAAGTCCATTAGATACTATTTTTTTGTATGCTGTCTTTCCTCGATTACATCAATAACTTTATAAACATTTGTATAAGACTCCCCGTCTGTCCCGAATGCCCCCGCCCGTGCGCAAGCTTCCTCCAGTCGGCCTTCGCCTGTCATCTCCGCGACCCATTTCTCTTGTTGCAAAAACTTTTCAGCCTTGGCGTATTGCGGGATGAAATCCTTTAGGTCTTCTGTCACTGCTTGCGAAGTGCCATAATAGCGGTTGGTATTTCTGTAATGCAATAAAAACCAGTATTCTATAGATGGCAATGAATCGCAAAGCAATACGGAAGGGTTGTCTTTGTATTTCCGTCGCAACGCGTTCAAATTCAGACGTTCTGCTTCGTTCCATGTTGAAACATCAGCATCGAAAACGCAGATGGCAAAACCGCCATCATGTAGCACTTCTTCGATTCGCTTGGCCAAACCTTTGGCTGTTTCCGTACCAAAGTAACGGGGTCGTATTTTCACACGATAGTCTTTAAGCCTATGAAGATGCGTGAAATACCATTGTTCCGTAATGCCCGCTCCAATGATGGTCGGAATCGGGCTTCTTTTTGTTCTTATGGATGTTTTTCTTGCCATAGATCTATTTATTTCTTGATGTTAGGCAAGGCGCCGAAAACGCCGTTCCGATAGGCCTTTTGCAGAGAGGAAATACGGTTCAACCCTTTGTATTCCACTAAAGAATAGAGGTCGGTGTTTCCGGTTTCGTCTTTTTCGGTGAACCATACGGAATCTTTGCGGATGAGGTCGTCTCCGACAGTGTTTAATAACGGGTCGTAATGCGTGGTGACAAGCAGCTGGGATCTGTTGCTTTGCGAAAGGAACTGCTCAATAACAAATTCAACCAAGTCGGGATGCAGGGAGGATTCTATCTCGTCAATGAAAAGGAAAGCTTGTTTTTGCAATGCTTCGAAAACGGCCGCTTCAATACCGATGGTGCGTCTTGTTCCTTCTGATTGATAGATGTCGGGAAGAGTGTAGGTTTCATCACCACGGTTGTTGTGGACCTGATGAACAAAGGAGGTGCGTACCTGCTCAAACGCCTTCTCTTGTTTTAGCTTTTCTTTCACCTCCGAAGGAGCGTCATCATCCAACAACATCATGTTCAGCATATTTTGCGGAATGGGCTGTTTCTCCATAACGGTCTTAACGTCTGAGATATTAAAATCCGCCCTGTGTATGAAATCGAGCAAATATTCCTTGAGGATGTTGTTCTCAAGTATTTTCTCGCTGGCGTATTCAAACATCCTTGTTCGAGGTTGTACGATTGGCATTATGCCGTTTCGAAACCATTCACGAGCAGCGTCGATTTCGGGCATGGCAACATTCACTTGCGCTCTTGCTGCAAAGAAAGACATGTTTGGAAGGCATTTCAACGACAGCTCTTCAATAGCGGCAGAGCTGATCTTTATCACAGATGGATTAAAGAAAAGAACAGATTCACCTCTCTCCCAGGTTCGTTCAAACAGTTTGGTGGGGCGGTTGGAGGCATAATAGTACAGTCGCTCCAAATAGACTCTCTGCTGATCCAGTTGGAGCTCATAGCAATATCGTGTGCCGTTGATGTAGAATTTAAGGCAGAATTCCGAGGGCTCGTTTGGGGTTGTTGCATCTAATTTGAAAGGTACTGTCCCTGTTTTCTCTTCCAGATCGGTTGCTTTAGAGAAGATGAATTCTTGGAGAAAGTCCAAGGCATATAGCAGGTTGGATTTGCCCGATGCATTGGCTCCATATACCATGGCGAAACGGAGCAACCGAACTCCCGGCTCCACTTCGACAAGATGTGTCTTGTCAAAAGTCTTGTCTTTCGTCGCTTCAAAGTTGAGCGTCACTTCGTTGCGGAACGACATGAAGTTCTTGACTTTTAGCTCTTGTATCATAACCTACATTATTTATATTATTAGGAACCGCAAAAATACTAAAAAAACTAATACTACAACAAAATTAATATTTTTTTTGATTTCTGTTTTTGCTATTCTTATGACAAATTGTCAAACAAAATCTATATTTTTCGCTTTTATATTATGAAATATGCATTTGTCTTGTCTTGGCACGGTTTTTGTTTGTTGATTCATGACAGGATACTTCGGCACCTGTATAAAGCAATCGGGCTGGAGCTGAACTATCAGGGAATAGGAGTCTAACTATAATCCAAGACCATTATGTATGTGAAAAACGTAAGCGGTTCAAGCAGATTCCCCGCGCCAAAGGGTTACGACTCTTGGCTAGAGTATTGGGAACTTCAAACTGGTAAAAAAGTCAGTATTTGCGGAGTATCAGGTTGCAACAACAAGGACCTAGTTGGGGCCCATGTGCAAAAAGTGAATAGCAATGACTTGTCGTGGTACATCACTCCGATATGTCGTTCTTGCAACCAAAGGACTGACGAATTCAATGTTTGTTGGGATTTAGTTCCCGTACCGAGCAATCTGTAACAACAAGTCGGGCAGCTCATCCCGTAAGAATCGAGCGGCCGAGGCGGTCCGGTCTGGTGACCGCACAGTTATTCACTAAATCAACGATTATGGGTAAAAACATACACGTTGTTAAAAGAGGCAGTCATTGGTCGGCTGTTCAGGAGAAAGCCAAACGTAGTTCCGGCAACTTCAAAACGCAAAAGGAAGTTGTAAAGCGGGCAATCGAGATAGCCAAGAATAACGGTCAAGAAGTCTGTATTCATGGCATCGATGGCAAAATTCGTGAAAAGAACAGCTATGGCCATGATGAATGTCCACCGCAAGGATAGGGCGACTGTCGCATGCGGGTGTTACTTCGGAAGGTGACACCCGCTTTATATATCACAGCTCTTTCTCAAGTCTCCGAATCTCCGCCACCAGTTCCCATTTCTTCCGTGGCTGCTTTTCTATGCGGGCACGCTTTTCCAGCTGGGCGAATTTTGCTCCGTTAGATGGCAGTTTTGGAATAAAAAACGAGCCGCCACAACCGTGACGGCCCTTTATTCATAATTCTTCATTCATAATTCATAATTCTACATTAAAAAAGGGAGCCAATCCGACTCCCTGTAACTACTAACTCCTAACTACTAACTCCTAACTATTTCCTCACCTTCTTCACGAACTCCTCCACCTCCGGCACACCGCCTTGATAGACGAGGTAGCCGTCGTAGGGCTCGCGCTTGGTGATTTCGTCGTTGATGGGGGTGAGCATCAGCTTCTTCACGTCCTCGCGCTTCTGGCCGCTCTCTTTGGTCAATCCCAACGCCCAGCCGAGTTTGATGTAGGAGCTCTCCGCCAGCATGTTGTCGGCGGGGATGATGCCGCGCGCCATCATATCGCGGCCGGTGTCATAGACGAACATGTGGGTGTAGCCCCAGATGGTCTGCACGCTCATGTACTGGTGCACGCCCGCGTCGGTGGCCCGTTGGATGGCGTCGAACATGTGCTTGTTGACGTGGCCCAAGCCGGTGCCGTTCCACACGATGCCCTTGTAGCCGTTGTCGATCAACGCATCCAACACGTCGGGTTTCATGCCGGGATAGTAGTAGAGGATGGCCACGCGGTCGTCGAACGTCGGCACGATGCGGGTGACGTTCGGGTCGTTGAGGGCCAGACTGCGCTTGTAATCCTCGTAGTTGGTGATGACCTCGACCTTGCGGTGTTGCTCGCCGTGGCGACGGTGGTTATAGACCTCCTTGATGGGCTTCACGCCGTCCTTGCGGTTCACGGTGGCCAAAGGCGTGTCGCCGATGGTGCGGAACGTGGAACGGTAGGAGCTGTGCATCTTCCTCACACGGGTGCCGCGGTGCAGGAAACCGTAGTCATCGCTGGTGGGCCCGAACATGCAGACCATCACCTCGGCGATGTCACCGTGACCGGCGGCCGTCATGGCGTGCATGAGGTTCAACGCCGCGTCGGAGCTCGGACGGTCGGAACTCCGCTGCGAGCCGACCAACACCACTGGCATGGGCAGGTTCTGGCACATGTAGGTCAACGCGGTGGCGGTGTGCGCTAACGTGTCGGTGCCGTGGCCGATGACGATGCCCTCGATGCCCTTCTTGATTTCGTCACCGATCTTGTTGGCCAAAGCCATGTACTCCGTCGGGGACATGTTCTCGGAGAAGACGGCGAAGACCTTCTCGGTCTCCAGATTGCAGATGTCGGCCAACTCGGGCACGGCGCCGTAGAGCTCGCCGGGCGAGAAGGCGGGAATCACCGCGCCGGTGCGGTAGTCCAACCGCGAGGCGATGGTGCCGCCGGTGCCGAGCAACTTCACGTGCGGCAGACCGGGCGTGTAGGGGAACTCCTTCTCCGGAATCTTGAAGACGGGCTGCGGGTCGCGCTCGCCCTTCATGTCGGTCACCGTCTCGATATCGATGCCGATGTTGTAGCCGGTGGCCACCTTCATGACGATGTGGATGTCGTCGGTGTTCTCGGCCCTGGGCAGGATCTTGCCCGAAAAGTGCCCGCGGGTGGTCTCGACCTCGGCCTTGTCCCACACGTGGACGTCGTATTTTTTGAGCATTTCCAGTGCTCTGCCTTTGTATCCTTGGAATGTTACTTTGTCGTTATTTTCTTCCATATTCGTTTGTTTTTTTTGTTCCCAGGGCTCGCTACGCTCACCCTGGGTTGGCATACTTCGGGCTTTCAGCCCTTTTTGTTCCCAGGGCTCGCTACGCTCACCCCGGGTTGGCATGCTTCGGGCTTTCGGCCCTTTTTGTTCCCAGGGCTCGCTACGCTCACCCCGGGTTGGCATGCTTCGGGCTTTCAGCCCTTTTTGTTCCCAGGGCTCGCTACGCTCACCCTGGGTTGGCATACTTCGGGCTTTCAGCCCTTTTTGTTCCCAGGGCTCGCTACGCTCACCCTGGGTTGGCATACTTCGGGCTTTCAGCCCTTTTGGAATATGTTTGTTAATTATGATGGGCTAATTCGGTGAATGCGGCGTTGCCGACGGCGGCGGGGCGTGTGCGGCCGAGGATGTAGTTGCGCTTGTCCTCGTCGGTGGTGCGTTTGCGTCTCGGTTTGAAGGCTGTGGCAGCGGCATCCATTTGCTCCTTGATTTGCTCCTTGGTCATCGTACGGTATCCGGTAAGAACCATCAGGTCGCGCATGTCCTCAGAGGGATGCTCGAACAACAGCTTCAACAGGTCGGGCGCGATAGCGTAGTCAAGACCCTCGGTGCTCAGATCATCGAACATTTCATAGATGCGGTCGATGTAGAAGGGGATTCTGCCGTACTGGCCGTGCAGGTGTTTGAGTCTATGACCGAAGAAGGTGCCGAGATATTTCGGGCAGACACCAAGTTCGGTGGTGATTTTCTTGATGAGAGGGAAGAAGTTGTGCGTGAAGATGTACTTGAAACAGTCTTCCGGCACGCCCCAGGCAATCATCTGCGCGTAGCGGTCGGAGACGGCGTCAGGGATGTTCTTGCGCAAATTCTCGATGTAGTCGTTGGTCAACGGAATGGGCGCGGAGTCGGTGTCGGGATACATGCGGTCGGCACCGGGCAGCACGCGCTCGAAGATAGTGGTTCCGTCGGGCAGGGCCTTGCGAGTTTCCTGCGGCACACCGTCGAAGGCCATCAACGCACGCTCCTCAATGACTTCCAGGGCGGTTTTCACGTCGTCTTCGGGTGCCCAGAAGATAATCTGCGCGTCGTTGTCGCCGGCGTTCAACGCTTTAGCGGCCTTTTCGAAGACGCTGCGGCTCACCACGTCCTCCAGATCCTCGCTGGTGGCCATGTTGGGGCGTTCGAGGCAGGCGATGACTTTCAGCCTGTCCGCGAAATCACAGTAGAAGGGATGGCCGGGTTGGGTGAAATGGGAGAGCAGACCTGCGAACTGCGGCAGGTTGACGGCATAAACCTTCGCACCGCCCTTGATGGCATCGGTGATAGGGTCGAAGTAGAAATGGAACTGCTTGGGATCCAGTTCTGTATAGCTCATTTTCCAATTGTCTTTGCTGATGCGGGCTTTCAGTTTCTCGCGGATAGCGAGCAGTGCCCACTGGCGGAAACACTCCACGTGAGTGACCTCCGGAATCCATTTGGTGTGGGCCACGCCCTTCACCTCGATACGGGTGCCGCCGGTGCAGCTCACGTTCACGTCCTCGCGGCCCGCACCGATGCCCGTGCGCACGCGACCTGTGCTGCGGTTCAGGAAGCGGATGTAGTTACAAGCCTCTTCCACCTCGTCAGGGTTCACCATTTCGGGGTAAGTCACCGTCTCGATGAGCGGCATCCCCAGACGGTCGGTGCGATAGACTCGCGTATGTCCGATGTCGGAAACCTCGCGGCAGGCATCCTCCTCAACACTGAGCTGGATGAGGCGCACCTTCTTGTTGCGCAGCTGGATTTCACCATCAATGCCGAGGATGGCGGTTCTTTGGAAACCGGTCGGGATGGAACCGTCGAGGTACTGTTTACGGGTGATGTGCACCTCGCCCACGATTTTGAGCTTGGAGGCGAGGGCGATTTCGAGGGCGTATTGCAGAGCCTCGGGGTTGATGGGGAACGGCGGGGTGTCATCGACTTCGTAGGTGCATGCCGTGCGGTGCGCGATGCGATAGATGATGTTCTTGCGGGTCTTGAACTCCATAAGAGCCGTGCCGTCGTATTCGCCCATCTCGGAAAGGGTGGGGCGCATGTGGCGAAGCAGCTCCGCGTCGTATTGGTCCGGCTTTTGGAAGATGCCGGCGGGACAGCGGCAGAAAAGTTTCTCCTTGGTGGCTAACTGCTGGTGCACCTCCAGCCCCGACATGAACCCGATGCGGTCGTAGTCGGCCTGAGTAGCCTCCTTGCGGTCCACATAGCCGATGGCGGCGCGTGTGGCCTCGTAATTTTCTTGGGGATTGATTGTTTGCATTCTTATTCGTATATTTGTTTGTTGTATTTCGGTGAATAGTGAGTAGTGAGTGGTGGGTGGTGATCAGTTAGTAGTTAGCAGTTAGTAGTTAGCAGTTAGCAGTTAGCAGTTTGTCGTAATCGGGGGGGCGCTTTGTCGTAAACAAAAAAAAAAGCAGCGGCAAAGATAGAAAATATTTTTCTGTTATTTTCGACGTTCGGTGAAAAATTTTTTCAAAAGATCTGCACACTCGTCGGCGAGGATACCTTTCCTGATCTCTGCTTTGGAGGGAAACTTGCCGTCTGTATAGACGGAATAGCCCCGTTTTGGGTCGCTTGCGCCGAACACAAGCGTCTTCACTTGTGCATGGGCGATGGCACCGGCGCACATGAGGCACGGTTCCAAGGTGACATACAACGTGCAGTCTTGCAGATATTTGGCCCCTAATGCGTTGGCTGCCGCCGTAATCGCCATCATCTCCGCGTGGGCTGTCACGTCGTGCAGCGTTTCCGTCAGGTTGTGGCCCTTGGCGATGACGCGACCGTCCAGCACGGCCACTGCCCCGACAGGGATCTCGCCTTCGGCGTAGGCGTCTTCGGCCTCGTTCAGGGCGATGCGCATGAAATGGGTGTCGTCAAGCATGTTACTTCGTGTTGGTTACTTCGTGTTGGTTACTTCGTGTTGGTTACTTCGTGTTGGGAAATGTTTATATTCACAAAAAATGTTAATTTGATGACCTACGCTCGTCGCAGATACAAGTCAGAGGGCAGTCTTCGCAATGCGGTTTTCGGGCGGTGCAGACGTAGCGGCCGTGGAGCAGGAGCCAGTGGTGGGCGCGAGAGATGTATTCCTTCGGGAAGTTTTTGACGAGCTCTTTCTCAACGGACTCCGGGGTTTTGGCGGATTCAGGGGCGAGTCCGAGCCGGTGCGAGACGCGGAACACGTGCGTGTCGACGGGCATGGCAGCCTGGTCGAAGGCGAAAGCCAGCACCACGTTGGCGGTCTTCCGGCCCACCCCTGGCAGGCTCGTCAGCCCCTCCATCGTGCTGGGAACCTCACCACCGAAGTCACGTACTACCGTCTGCGCCATTTGCACGAGGTGTCGGGCTTTGCTGTTGGGGTAGGACACGGACCTGATGTAGGCTAAAACCTCCTCCTCGGTCGCTTTCGCCAGTTCCGCCGGGGTGGGGTAGGCAGCGAATAGTGCGGGTGTGACCATGTTCACACGCTTGTCGGTGCACTGCGCCGCCAGCATGGTGGCTACCAACAACTCGTAGGCACTCCCGTAATTCAGCTCTGATTCCACATCCGGCTGGGCCTTGGAGAAGTAATCGATGATATATTGGTATTTCGTCATAGACTTGAATTTTGCATGCCCCAGGGCTTGATTCCGTCTCAGCCTTGGTTGAAAAAGGTCGGGCTTTCACTCTTTTTGGAATAACTGCCCACTAATCACTAATCGTCGCTGTTGCTGATAAAATACGCGGTCACGGCATCCAGATAGGTCTTGGAGACCGGGATCTGTGGCATGTTCGCCACTCCGAAGTCGAGGTAGGGCCCATCCTTGTCTTTGCGCAATAATAATATATTGTCAAAGTTGACGAGATAGCTGCGGTGGCATCGGAGGAAACCGTACTTTTCCAGCTTCTCCTGCTGCTTCTTGAGCGTGCTGCGCAGTGTGAACCGCTCTGTGTTGTCCTTATTCATATAGTATATGTTGACATAGTTTTCCGCAGATTCGAGGAAGTAGATATGGTCGAGGCGCAGGGAGAGCTGCAGCTCATCTTTCTCGTCGAAGAAGTTGATGATTTTGCTGGTCTGTCCAGCCGGTTCTGTTGTCGTTTCCGCCGTCCTGTTCTCCACATTTTGGGATTCTGCCGATTTTGTCTCTTCGGAGGCTGTCAGGTGGGTGTCCAAGACAAAGTCGTCCGTAGTAAACTCATTGGCGAAGTCTTCCGTGTTTTGCGGAGGTCGTGAAGTGGCGGCAACGGGTTGGTTCTGTTGCGATTCCAGCTCCTCGATTTTCTCGTCCTTGTGGCGCGAGCTGATGTAGAGGTGGGTGATGACGGTGGGGATGACGAGGATGGTGGGCACAAAGGCGACGGCCCGGGTGAAGATTTCGGAAAAAACGCGTGTGTCGCCGACCGCGTAATGCACGATCACGGCGTAAAGGAACGCGACAAGGAGAACCTCCAGGATGAGCCAGGAAAAGTATTGCAAGTAGTTGAGCGGTTTGCTTTTATGAGCGTAGTGCATAAGTGTCCGGCTGAGTGTCAGCAGCAGGATTCCGCCCGCCACGATAATCAGGGTGTCTGTGAAGAGTTGTGCGCGGCTGTAGTGCTGGATGTTGTACCAAGCGCCTTGGAATGGCGTGAACACATTGACGAACGCCAGGGAGTATACGAAAAGGAATATCAGGTGAAGACTGATATTGTCCCGCGTGGTATAATAGTCCGGTATCTGTTTGTTCAACATCTGTTTCAAAAAATAGTCGGCAAAAATACTCATTTTTCCGAAACAACGCCCCGTAGAGACGCAAAATGTTGCGCCCCCCCATATCGGAAGGTGTTGTGTATTCACTTCTGATAAGGTGTCTTCATGTTGAAATTGGCCAAATACTATCCCGTAAATTTCGTCCCTGTATTCGGAATTTCGTCCCTGGATAGTTGTTTTTGCCCTTTTCGGGATGCCGAGTATCACATTTTTAACGTTCTTTAATGAAAAAGTTGTCTTTTTGCAGCCTGAAACATAAAACCTAACCGAATGGAATTGAAGCATATTTATGACATCATGCTCCGCTATGAGGAGCGTCATCCCGAACAGAAGATCGCCTTGTCGGGCAAGATCGGCAAGAACAAGTGGAATGAATACACCCCGCAGCAGTACAAGAAGACGGCCAACGAGCTGAGTTGCGCCCTGCTGGCCAAGGGTATCGTCAAGGGAGACAAGGTTGCGCTTATCTCCACAAACCGCCCTGAGTGGACCATCACGCAGATGGCCGTCACGCAGATTGGTGCGGTGCTGGTGCCCATCTATCCGACCATCACGGCGGAAGATTATAAGTATATATTGAACCATTGTGAGGCCAAGCTGGTCATCTTGGAGGGAGAGGTCGTGATGCGCAAAGTGCAGTCGGTCTCCGCCGAGCTCACCCATCTGAAAGACATATATACGTTTGTCGACCGAAAGGACTACCCTTACTGGGATCAGCTCTTGGAACTTGGTCGGGCGAACTACGACGAGGGGCGGCTTTCCGAGCTGCGCGCGGCCAACGATGAGAAGGAGTGCGCGATGATTATCTACACATCAGGCACCACCGGTACCCCGAAAGGCGTGATGCTTTCTCATTCTAACATTATGTCGCAGCTGGTGAATCTGTGCCATATCCCCTCCAAGTGGTCGAAAAAGGGCTTGAGCTTCCTGCCGCTATGCCACGCATACGAGAATATGATTGTGCTGTTGTACCAATATCTCGGCATGACAGTCTATTACGTCTCCAACTTGGCAACTATCGCGGAAGCCATGCGCGAGGTGCATCCGTCCATGATGACAGCTGTGCCGCGTGTTTTGGAGAAATTCTACGAGAAGATTGAGGCTTCCGGCCGAGCCAAGAGCGGTGCAGCCCGCTCCATTTTCGAATGGGCTGTGCAGGTCGCGTTGAAATACAATATCGAGCCTGAAGACCGGACCGCTTTCTACAACATACAGCATGCGCTGGCCGACAAGCTGGTTTACAGTAAGATTCGTCAAGGGCTTGGTGCTGATAACTTTGACATCGTTGTCTCTGGTGCGGCCTCGCTGAAGCCCGAGCTTTGCTCGTTCTTCTCTGCCATGGGAATGCCGGTGTTCGAGGGTTACGGGATGACCGAGACCTCCCCGGTGATAGCCGTTTCCTGCAGGGAGAAGTATGGTCGCCAGTCCGGAACCGTCGGTTTCCCGCTCGGCGGCGTGGACGTGGCCATCACCAAAGAGGGCGAGGTGATATGTCGCGGTCACAATGTCATGATGGGCTATTACAAAGACGAGGCGCAGACCAGGGCGATTATCGACGAGGCCGGATGGTTGCATACCGGCGATATGGGCCGCTTCACCGAGCGCGGGCAGCTGGCGCTCACCGGCCGCATCAAAAACATCTTCAAGACCTCTATGGGCAAGTATGTCAACCCCCAGGTTATCGAAGAGAAGATGGCCCAGTCGAAGTTCATCGACCAGATCGTCGTTGTAGGTGAAAATCAGAAGTTTGTGGCCGCCTTGATCGTTCCGGATTTTTCCGCAATAAAGGAGTGGTGTGAATCGGAAAAAATTGTATATTCGCACCCTAAAGAGATGGTTGGCAATCTGAATGTCAAGAACTTGATTAAGAGTGAAGTAGATAAATACAACAAGGATCTCAGTAAGGCTGAGAATGTAATGAGGTTTGAGATTCTTGCGGACGAGTGGACTCAGGAAAACGGTTTGTTGACCCCCACGCTGAAGGTGAAACGGAGTAAAATCTCCAAGAAATATGCGGATTTGATTCAGGCGATGTTTGAACACGCCTGAGCCAATCCAGCGGAGAGACGCAGATCGTTTGAGTCTTTCCCCAAGACGAGATCTGCTTTTTTCATGTGTTGTGTTATGTGCGAGAAAGGCCTCCTTTACGGGGGCTTTTCTCATTTTTGACCTTTGACTTGGTTGATGACACAAAAAAAGCCGGCTCGGGAGTGAGTCGGCTCTTCTGCTGTTATGAAAAAGTAAAAGGTTATGCCTCTTCGGCCTCGCCTTCTTCGGTTGCGGCGGCAGCGGAACCGCGGGTCGGGATGACGGCGATGACCACCTTGTTGGGGTTGTCCACAATCTCAAGATTGTCAATGTGGATGTCACTGATTTTGGTCACATCGTTGATGTCCAGATTGGAGATGTCGGACGTGATGTCATCGGGGATGTTCTCCAGCAGGCCGCGGACTTTGATCTTGCGCACGCGCTTTTTGAGCAGACCGCCCTTCAGGACGCCGGGGGATGTGCCGGTCACCTTGAACGGGATCTCGATGGTGATGGGCTTGCCGTCAACCACTTCGAGGAAGTCGACGTGCAGCAGTCTGTCGGTGATGGGGTGGAACTGGGTCTCTTGGACGATGGCTCTGCGCACATCGCCGTTGATGTCGACCTCGGCATAGCGCACCTCGGGGGTGTAGAGCAGGTTCTTGAACTGGCGCTCGTCAACCACGAACATCTTCTGATCCTTTCCGCCGTAAATCACGCACGGAATCATGCCCCGATTACGCTGGGCTTTCGCATCTTTTTTCCCTACGTTCTCTCTGAGAGAACCGCTAATAGACACTGATTTCATATCGTTACAATTTTTATTTTGGGTTTTTAAAACGGCGGCAAAAATACAAAAAAATCGCGTACCTCCGACTGTGTTCGAAAAATTCCTACTTTTGCCGCTCCGTTGTTTAGGTGAACTCAGTTTTTTAGGCCTTCAAGCCTTGACCTTTGATGACCTTAGACCTTCCACTACAGGAAATTAACCCCAAAAAAGTATAGAGATGAAAAAACTATTCGTGTTTATGGCCGTTTTGGCCGGAATTGTTCTCTTCACTTCGTGTGAAAACATGTTTGACAACATTATTGACAAACTAACAGGCAATGCCGATGCGATTGTCGGCAGATCCGGTGGCGGTGACGCCCTTGAACAGGAGTTCACCTCCAGTATTGTGATGTTTGACAAAGAGGCGAACCCGCAATATGCCGTGGGGCTCTCCATGACGATGGACATTGAGGATTTGCTCAGCATTGACGACGTGGAGGATATCCAGTTCCCGTTCCTGGTTTACCGGGTGGTTTGTGACAATATCAAGTCCGGTTCCTCGTTTACGGTGGAAAACGCCCTGACAGAGGCGGATTTGAAGGATTTTGATTATCAAGACCTCATATCCGGTGACTTCTCGGAAAATAATCTGGTGGGTATCGCCGTGAGCCCTACGAAATTCTATATTATGAAGTCGGGCACCGTCAGTCTGTCGAAGGTGAACAAAACGAAGATGGTCGGGAGTTTCACGGGTGAGGCGTATTTGATCAACCTTGATGCCGAACCGATGTTGGAGCCCGAGTTGGTGCCGATGAGCGGCAATTTCACGAGCCGCATCACGGATCTGATGAAGTGGCTCATCAAAATTCAGGAAAAGAAAGGGGAATAACCGCAGGATTACAGCATTTCCACCATACGATTCAGGAATTCAGCGTCCGTATGGTCGAAAGTGTCCAGATGGACGCTGTCTATATCCAGTACGGCGATGACTTCTCCGTCGCGGACGACAGGCACGACGATTTCGCTGCGGGAGGCCGCCGAGCAGGCGATGTGTCCTGGGAACTGTTCCACGTCGGGCACTACCACGGTGCGGCGCTCCTTCCATGCGGTGCCGCACACGCCGCGCCCGTAGGCGATGCGCGTGCACGCAAGCGGGCCTTGGAACGGCCCGAGCACCAGCACGTTGCCGATGACGCGGTAGAATCCGGTCCACCAGAATCCGAAGGTTTCGTGCAACATGGCCGCCATGTTCGCCATGTTCGCGATGAGATCGACGTTTTCATCCATCACCGCTTGTGTCTGCGGGAGGAGGGATTGGTACTTCTCTTGCTTGGTCATATTGTCTTGTTTTAGTCCATCGCACTGCGCTGCGCTAGTGTGCTTTCTTCTCCCCACACTGTGCTGCGCTAGTGTGCTTTCTTCTCCCCACACTGCGCTGCGCTAGTGTGCTTTCTTCTCCCCACACTGCGCCTTCGGCTTGTGTGGGGTTAATTGCGCTATCGCGCGTTTTGCCTCTCCGAGGCTGTTTAAGGAAGGTGTTTATTTGTACAGAAAGCGTTTGATGGAGCGTTTCGGGGTCTTCTCGAATTCGTTCTCTTTCAGTTCGATGTTGAAGATCTGGGCGTATTTGGGGAGTCTCTCGTTGAGCTTGCGGAGGTTCTCCCGCATCAGTTCTGGGATGGTCTGGCGGAAGCGGAGCTCGCCTTCGTAGTCGGGGAAGACGAGGGCGATGAGCTTTCCTTCGCGTTCGACCACCACGGACTCGACCACGCCTTCCATATCGTTGAGTTTGCCTTCGATCTCTTCGGGGTAGATGTTCTGACCGGAGGCGCCGAGGATCATGGTCTTGTTGCGGCCCTTGATGAAGATGTTGTTCTTTTTGTCGATGAGTCCGAGGTCGCCGGTTCGCATCCAGCCGTCGTCGGTGAAGGCGGCACGGGTGGCCTCCTCGTTTTTGTAGTAACCCAGCATGACGTGCTCGCCGCGCACAAGCAGTTCCCCGACCTCGTTGTACGGGTCGGCCGATTCGACGCGGATTTCGTTGCCGGGGAGGATGTGTCCGCCTGAGCGGGCGACAAACTCGTGCACGTAGCAGCCGCCGATGAGCGGGCCGCATTCGGTCATGCCATAGCCCACCACGAGCGGGAACTTGACCTCCAGCAGGAGCTTCTCCACGTCGGGGTTGAGGGCCGCGCCACCCACAATGAAGTATTTGAGCTGTCCGCCGAATGCCTTCATCAGTTTCTTCTTGATGGTGCTGATGGCCATGTTGCGGAGCAAGGGAATCTTGAGCAGACGTTGCACGGGCGGCTTTTCCAACACCGGCATCACGGCGCGCTTGCAGATTTTCTCGATGACCAACGGCACCGTGACGATGATGTAAGGTTTCACGTCGGCGAAGGCCTTCATCAGCAGCGTCGGGGTGGGGGATTTGGTGAGGAAATGGATGTGGCAGCCGGAAGCCAGCGGGTAGAGGAACTCGGCGAGCTGGCCGTACATGTGCGCGAGCGGCAGCATGGAGACCACGTTTTGGCGACCGCCAGGGGGGAGGAACTCAAGCCCGGTGCCTACGTTGGCCGAGACACTACGGTAGGTCAGCATCACGCCTTTCGGGGAGCCTGTGGAGCCGGATGTGTAGTTGATGAGCAGCAGGTCGTCAAGGTTGCGCACGGTGAAGATGTGGTTGTTTTGCGGCACGGTGACGAGCTCTTGCGGCATGGCAATCTCCTCGCGCTTGGTGGCGATGAGGGAAAAGTCGGTGAGTGAGACGATGGCGTCGAGGCCGGGCATGTGTTCGGCCTGCATGCTCTTCCAAATGTAGGGGCCGACGAAGAGCATCCGCGCCTCGGAGTGGTTGATGAGTTTCTCGATGTCCTCGCCGGAAAACTCGTGCAACACCGACACGATGACAGCGCCGTAGGAGGCGATGGCGAGGTAGGCGACGGCCCAATTGGCGCAGTTGCGGCCGCAGAGCGCGATTTTGTCGCCCTGCCGGATGCCTATCGCTTGGAAATACTCTCTCAGGCGGGCGGTTTGCCCTGCCACTTGCGCGAACGTGTAGCTGATGGTGCCGTTGTAGTCCGTCAGTGCGGATTCGTTCCAGTATTTCGGAAAAATTTCGTTGTAATATGCGAAAAGATGTTTAGTCATTTCGTTGATTATCAATAAGGTGTAGTGGTCTTGACATTTTATTTAATCCTGCGGCAAAGATATGAAAATTGCCGAAACACAAAATATTGGTGTCTGGGTGGCGGGCGTATTGGGAATTTTTTGTATTTTTGCGGGTTGATTCCGGGAGGGCCGCAAGCCCGACATGTGTCAACCCGGGGTGAACGCGGTGAACCCTGTGAACGGAAAAGGAAATACAAACGAAAAAACGAACAATATGGACAAAAATCAAATGCGTGAAATCATCGCCAAGCGAGTCGCGAAAGAACTCAAGGACGGCGATGTCGTGAACTTGGGCATCGGTCTTCCGACCATGGTCCCGAACTATCTTCCCAAGGATGTGAACGTCATCCTGCAATCGGAGAACGGCCTTTTAGGCATGGGCCCGACGCCCGCTGAAGGTCAGGAAGACGACAACCTCGTGAACTCCGGCGGCGGCTACATCACTGCTCAGCCCGGTGCCGTCTCCTTCAGCTCAGCCACTTCCTTCAGCATCATCCGTGGCGGTCACGTCGATGTGACGGTGCTCGGCGCCATGCAGGTGGACGAAGAGGGCGACCTCGCCAACTGGATGATCCCCGGCAAGCTGACCCCTGGTATGGGCGGCGCTATGGACCTCCTCGTGGGTGCTCGTAAGGTCATTCTCGCGATGGAGCACACCCAGAAGGGCAACCCGAAAATCCTCCACAAGTGTAACCTGCCCCTCACCGCCAAAGGCCAGGTGAACCTGATCGTCACTGAGATGGGCGTGATGGAAGTCACCGACAAGGGTATCGTCTTAACGGAAATTTATCCCGAGTTCACGGTAGAAGATGTGCAGGCAGCCACAGAGGCCACGCTGATCATTTCCCCGAATCTCAAGAAAATGGAGATTGATTAGTTAGCAGATAGTAGTTAGCAGTTCATCCTTGAGCAGTCCCGGAGGGACAAAACGCACGAAGTGCAATTAACCCCACATAAGCGAAGCGCAATGTGGGGTAGAACAGAACGAATTAATAACAAAAATTTACGATAAAATGGATTTTGGTTTATCGAAGAGAGAAGAACTCTTCTTACAGATGATCCGCGAGTTTGCGGAGAACGAGGTCAAGCCGCTCGCCGCAGAACTGGATGAGCAGGAGCGTTTCCCGATGGAGACGGTCGAGAAAATGGCCAAGATAGGAATCATGGGCATTCCGGTGCCCGTGGAGTACGGCGGCCAGGGCGGCACTAACCAGATGTATTCGATGGCAGTGGAGGAGCTCTCCCGCGTGTGCGCCACCACCGGTGTCATCGTGTCGGCCCATACCTCGCTGTGCATCAACCCGATACTCGAATATGGTACGGAAGAACAAAAGATGAAATATGTGCCGAAATTGGCTGCCGGCGAATGGATTGGCGCCTTCGGTCTCACGGAGCCCAACGCCGGCACCGACGCTGCCATGCAGCAGACGACGGCCGTGTTGGACGGTGACCAATGGGTGCTCAACGGCACGAAAATCTTCATCACCAATGCCGGTTATGCGCACGTGTATGTGGTGATGGCGATGACCAACAAGGAATTCGGCACCAAGGGCATCTCCGCCTTTATCGTGGAGAAAGGCACTCCCGGATTCTCCATCGGCAAGAAGGAGAAGAAGATGGGAATCCGCGGTTCCGCTACCTGCGAGCTGATTTTCGAAAACTGCCGTATTCCGAAAGAGAATCTCCTCGGTGAGCTGGGTAAGGGCTTCAAGATTGCCATGAACACCTTGAACGGCGGTCGCATCGGTATCGCCGCGCAGGCACTCGGCATTGCACAAGGCGCCTTGGATGAGACGGTTAAGTATGTCAAAGAGCGCAAGCAATTTGGCAGACCCCTTTCTGCTTTCCAGAACACGCAGTTCCAGTTGGCTAACTTGGATGCCAAGATTCAGGCTGCGAGACTGCTGGTGCGCGAGGCTTCCTATAATAAAGACATGCACAAGCCTTACGCTGTTGAGGCCGCCCGCTGCAAGCTGTTCGCCGCCGAGACCGCGATGGAGGTTACGACCAAGGCCGTGCAGTTCCACGGCGGTTACGGTTACACCCGCGAGTACCCGGTTGAGCGCATGATGCGCGACGCGAAGATCACCGAGATCTACGAGGGCACCTCGGAGGTCCAGAGAATGGTCATTGCCGGTAATTTATTCAAATAATCAAGAATAATAGAACATTATGAATATAGTAGTCTGTATCAAACAAGTTCCGAACACGAACGAAATCAAGATCAACCCCGAAACCGGGACATTGATCCGCGATGGCGTGCCCAGCATCATGAATCCCGATGACAAAGGTGGCCTTGAAATGGCTCTCCGCCTGAAGGACCAGTACGGCGCGCATGTCACGGTCATCACGATGGGTCCGCCGCAAGCCGACGCCATCCTTCGCGAGGCTTTCGCTATGGGTGCCGACCGCGCCATTCTGCTCACCGACCGCAAGTTCGCCGGCGCTGACACGCTGGCCACCTCCTACGCGCTGGCCGGTGCTATCAGAACCCTCGACTACGACCTGATTATCGCGGGTCGTCAGGCTATCGACGGCGATACCGCTCAAGTGGCTCCCGAAATGGCTGAGCATCTGGGACTTCCGCAGGTCTCTTACACTATAGACCTCAAATACAACAACGGCCTCTGCACCGTCAAGAAGGAGACCGAAGAGGGCTACCAGATTCTCGAAGTGCCTACCCCGTGCGTGCTCACCGTGCTGGCCACCGCCAACAAGCCCCGTTATATGAGCGTGAAAGGCATTATGGAGGCTTTCGACCGCGAGGTGGAAATCTGGACTGCCGATCAAATTGATGTCGATCCCAACCGTCTGGGTCTCAAGGGCTCCCCGACGCGCGTGAAGAAGTCCTTCACCAAGCCGCAGAAAACCCCCGGCCAGGTTTACGAAGTCGATGCCGAGGAAGCTGTGGGCATCATTATCAGCAAACTGAAAGAAAAATTCATCATTTAATCCCAAAACAACAGAAAAAATGGAAAAAACCGATTATAAAAACGTATTTGTATTCGCAGAACAACGTGACGGTGTCATCCAATCTGTTGCGTTGGAACTGCTTGGCAAAGCTCACGAGCTCGCCGGCGTGCTGAACGAGAAGGTGGTGGCCGTCCTCCCTGGACACAATATTACCAAGCATGCCCAAATGCTCATCGAGCACGGTGCCGATGAAGTTATCTGCATCGACGAACCCGAGTTGAAAGATTATCTGACAGAACAATATGCGCAGACTATCTGCCAAGTGGTGGAGAAGTTCAAACCCAGCATCCTGATGATTGGAGCCACAACCATCGGCCGTGACCTCGGTCCCCGTTTGGCTGCCCGCCTCACTACCGGTCTCACCGCTGACTGCACCCGTTTGGAGATTTCCGAAGAGGGTGAGTTGATGATGACCCGTCCGGCTTTCGGTGGCAACTTGATGGCTACCATCATGTGTACGGAGCACCGCCCGCAGATGTCCACTGTGCGTCCGGGCGTGATGCAGAAAATGGAGCGTGATGCCAGCCGTACGGGCAATGTCATCACCTTCAAGCCTGTGTTCGACAAGAGCAAGTTCCTCGTCCGCATGGTCGAGAACGTGAAGGTTGACAAGGGTAAAGTCGACATCACCGAAGCGAAGGTGCTTGTCTCCGGCGGCCGCGGTGTCGGTTGCAAGGAGGGATTCGAGAAATTACAGGCTCTCGCCGACGTGTTCCCGAACGCAGAGGTTTCCTCTTCACGCGCTATGGTGGATGCCGGCATCGTCGACCACGACCGTCAGGTGGGTCAGACAGGCAAAACTGTGCGTCCGGATCTGTACTTCGCTCTCGGAATCTCCGGTGCCATCCAGCATTTGGCCGGCATGGAGGAGTCCGATTTCATCGTGGCGGTCAACAAGGACAAGTTCGCTCCGATTTTCTCCGTCGCCGACCTTGGTATTGTGTGCGACTTGAACAAGGTTGTACCGCTGTTAACCACGCGTTTGGCCTCCGAAATCGAGAAGAAATAATTACGATTATTCCACGTTGTAGAGACGTGCCATGGCGCGTCTCTACAATTGTGTATAAAATGTAAATTGATGATCGAGGTCAAAGAAATCGAGAAATCCTACGGCAGCCTGCAGGTCCTGAAGAAGGTTTCCTTGTCGATAGATAACAGCAAAGTGGTGACGATTGTCGGTCCTTCCGGGGCCGGCAAGTCGACGTTGCTGCACATCATCGGCACATTGGACAAGCCCGACAGCGGCGAGGTGGTCATTGACGGGGTTGAGTTGCGCAAGCTGAGCGACGACAAACTGTCGGAGTTCCGCAACCGGCACATCGGCTTCGTCTATCAGTTCCATCACTTGCTGCCCGAGTTCACGGCATTGGAGAACGTGGCCATGCCCGCGCTTATTGCTGGGGCGAACCGCAAGGAGGCCTTCAAGAGAGCCGCAGAATTACTTGATTTCTTGAAACTTGGCGATAGGGTAGGGCATAAGCCCGCCCAACTCTCCGGAGGCGAGCAACAGCGGGTCTCCGTGGCGCGCGCCCTGATGAACAATCCCGAGCTTATCCTCGCCGACGAACCCTCTGGCAACCTTGATACCGAAAACGCCCGCAAACTACACGACCTTTTCTTCGTCCTCCGCGACACCTTCCACCAGACCTTCCTCATCGTCACGCACAACGAAGAACTGGCGCAGCTGTCGGATCGGAAAATTGTTCTGCAGGACGGGAGAGTAATTAGAAGTTAGCAGTTAGTAGTTAGCAGTTAGTAGTTAGTAGTTAATAGTTAACGAGATAGCTCCGGTCGAAAGACCATTCCCCTTCATTCTCCTCCTTTGGATGGGTGTCCGTAGGATGGGGTAGTAATATGAACATAAAAAGTATTCCTTAAGCAGCCTCGGAGAGTCAAAACGCACGAAGTTATCATTAGAGATAATTCCTTATGCAGCCTCGGAGAGGCAAAACGCACGAAGTGCAATTAACCCTATACAAGCGAAGCGTAGTGTAGGGATAAAACGAATAAGCAATGAAAAAACTAAAGAAACCAACCATCATCCTCGCCGTCGCCATTGCTACTCTCTTCATGGGCGGATGTGGGTTGGCGCAGCTTATCAACTTGATCAACTGCAAGTTCAGCTTGGCCAACATCAATAACATCACTTGGGCTGGCATTAATATGAGCAACATAAAGAGTGTCAGCGACTTGCAATGGTCGGACCTGCAAAAAGTCTACCAGGCCGTCAAGAACAAGGACTTCAAGATTGGCTGCAGCGTGAATGTCAATGCGAAAAACGAGACCAATAAGCCGGCCAAGCTGTGCGCCTACGATTACGATGTTTTCTTAGAAGGATCCTCCATCGCGCAGGGCAGCAGCGCGACGCAGACCACGGTCATCAACCCGCAGAGCACCGCCCTGATTCACGTGCCGATGAGTATGGATCTGTACAACATTTTCAAGAACGGCGACGCGAAAAATGTCGTCAATCTCGTCCGAAACCTGATGGACTACGGTAACGGCACCGAGTCGAATGTGAAGGTGAAGTTCACGCCGTACATCAACACCGCCAACGGTAAAGGCAAGGGTGCCAAGTTGCCGACCATCACCTTAAACAAAACCTTTCAGTAAAAAAACAAAACTTATGATTCAAAGAGTTCAATCCATCTTTTTATTGGTAGCGACAATCATTCCCATCGTGCTGATTTTCATACCGCTGGGTTATCTTACCACCGACTCGGCCTATTACGTCTATAACGCCATCTCCCTTAAAGAGGCTATCCCGGACGGCGTGTCGGTCATCCGGCTCTACTACCTGGCGTTCTGCCTCGCACTGACGGCCGGACTGTCGTGTTTCGCCATCTTCCGTTACAATAACCGCGTGAAACAGATGCAGACGGTCTCGTTCACCATGATTGTGTTCTTGATTACGCTGCTGCTGATTCTCTGGATTTGTCCGGACATCGTCTTCAAGAAGTTCTTTTCCACAAGAATGGAGGATTTCACGTTCACGTTTAACACCGTGCCGTTGCTGATTCTGATCGTTGTGGAAGCGTTGTGCCTCTTCTTGGCGAACCGCTTCATCAAGAAAGATGAGGAGCTGGTACGTTCCGCCGACCGGCTGCGGTAGCCGTTGCGCACGGATAAACGCGAAACGGCCGTTTGACTTCATACGGCTTGTTATAAAGGGTCCGGAACTGTTGAAGTGTCCGGGCCTTTGGTGTGTTTTAAGAGAATGGGTAACGTACGAAAAGGCGACATGATTCTGCCAAATATAGTCCATACTGTTGTAAGTGTGGATTTTTTTTTATTTTTGCCAAATGGATGACGCTATTCTTGTATGAAATGGGGATTTATTGTTAAGTTATTGATAATTAGTTTGTTATGAAAGAAACACAAGGGTTCCGCTGGACGGCCTTAGGTGCGAAAACAAGTGTCGCTATCCTCGTCACCGCAGCGTTTCTGATGTTGATGCTTTCAGGGGTGCAGGGTTATTATGCACGCCAGCAGATTCGAGTCAACCTGGAGCGCAACACCGAACTGGACTTGATTATCAAGGCGCAGAAAATCAAGTATTCTCTTGAAGCAGTGGAGTCTGCCTTGCAAAACAACCTTGACGATATAGTGCGGTCTCTCCCTTATCCCGACTCCTTGTTATCCGTCACGCGGCGCATCGTGGAGCGGAATCCCAGTTTCGACGGATGCTGCATCGCCATGATACCCTATTACTATCCGGAAAAAGGCCGTCTTTTCCAGCCCTGTTCCTATCGCGACGGAGATACCATTGACACGTATCTCTATGATGTCGAGAAATATGACTACACCAAAATCGCCTATTTTTACTTTGCCGTGAATAATGACACGGCCTACTGGAGCGAGCCCTATATCGACCCCGACGATTCTTCTGCGACACTGGTCACCTACAATTTTCCTGTGCATGACAAGAATGGTTGTGTGGTTGCCTTGCTCGGCGTCGATCTCGATGCCGCGTGGTTAGGCGATATATTGAACTCCCACGACCTATACCCATCTTCTTACGATCTCCTGATTTCAGGCAAGGGCAGGCTGATATGTGGTCCGAATCCTGCGGAAGTCAAACATCAGGAAGTGAAGGATATGGTGGCCATGATCAACGACTCCACCCTTGAGCGTTCCTTGAGCAGCACCGGAAAAAGCACCACCCTCGCGTTTGTGGACAAGGAGGATGGAGAAAAAGGCCACGTGTTTTACCACACCTCGAAATTGATTGCACCATGGCAGATCGCCATTGTCAATTATGACAACGAGGTGTTTGCACCGTTAATCGAAGCGCGTAGACGCAATTTGGCACTGACGTTGATCGGGTTGATGATCCTCGCTTTCATCATCTATCGTTCCGCCCAAAGCATCTACAAACTAAGGGATGCCAATGCCGAGAAGCAACGCATGGACAATGAGATGATGATTGCCAAGGGCATCCAGATGAACATGCTGCCCGAGACCTATCCGCCTTTCCCCGACCGCAACGACATTGACATTTATGGTTCGTTGGTGCCGGCCAAGATGGTGGGCGGCGACCTTTACGACTTCTTCATCCGTGACGAGAAACTCTATTTCTGTATCGGCGATGTCAGCGGCAAGAGTGTCCCGGCCGCCTTGGTGATGGCGGTCACGCACTCGCTGTTCCTCAGCATATCCTCCCACGAGAGCCAACCTGCACGCATCATGCAGGGCATCAACGAAAGTCTCTGCCGCGGCAACGAGTCGAACATGTTCGTGACGTTCTTCATTGGCGTGCTCGACCTGCCCACGGGTCTCCTGCGATACTGCAACGCGGGACACAACCCGCCGTTAACCATAATAGGCGACCTGGTCGAGCCGCTTCCTGCCAAAGCCAATTTGCCGATGGGCGTGATAGCCGAATTCGACTATATGATGCAGCAAACGCGTGTCGAGCCTGAGACCATGATCCTCCTCTATACCGATGGTCTTACCGAAGCCAAGAACATGGATCGCAAGCAGTTTGGCCTCGAAAAGACGCTTAAAGTCTTGGAAAAATGTCACGACGCCACGGCAACGCAACTCATTCAAACCCTCACGAAAAAGGTAGATGCCTTTGTGGGGGAGGCCGAGCCGAGCGACGACCTCACCCTGCTGGCTATCCGTTATACTCCCAAGGAAGAGTCCTGGACCCTTTCCCGTTCGATAACTCTCGACAATGATGTCGCCCAAGTCACGGGGTTGAACCAGTTTGTCCAATCGGTGACGGAGGAATTGCAACTCGACAAGGCCTTGTCCAAGCGGATCAAATTGGCTGTTGAAGAGGTGGTGGTGAACATCATGGATTACGCTTACGTGGCAGACACCAAAGGTCAGGTGAAAGTGGAAGCCATGGCCAACGACGAACGGTTACGGTTCATCCTTACCGATTCCGGCCGATCGTTCGACCCGACAGCCGTCTCGCGTGCCGACACGACGCTCACGGTGGAAGACCGTCCGATAGGCGGTTTGGGCATCCTGCTCGTCCGGAACCTGATGGACAGCATCAACTACGAACGGATCGATGGGCAGAATATCCTAAGAATTGAGAAAAAGTTTTGATAATTATAATGTTTCATTAAAAGTACAATTGTTATGAATACGACAATCATTGAAAAAGACGGTAAGTACATCGTTACGTTGGAAGGCGAACTCGACACTGCACATGCTCTCGAATTCGAAGAAGCTATGAAACCCCTCCACGATGTTACTGGAAAAGAGATTATTATCGAATGCACCGAGCTGGAATACATCGCTTCCAGCGGATTGCGCATCTTGTTGGGCTTGCTGAAGAACGCCAAGGCAAAAGGCAACAAGGTGGTATTGAAAAACCTGAATGATGAGATCAAGGATGTCTTCAAAATGACAGGTTTCATCGATCTTTTTGTCATCGAATAATCTTTCTTTTTCCGTTTTTAATTTTTTTGATATGAAACAATCAGCCCCCCTTTCAAAATCGCAATTGGGTGTCTATGCCGAATGCGTACAACATGAAAACGAGGTCTTTTATAACCTTCCTTTCCTTTATGTCTTTGACGGCAGTATAGATGCTGACCGTTTGTGTCGCGCCATCGAGGCGACGATTCAGGCCCATCCCGTATTTTTTACTCGCATTGAGCTGAGTGAAGAGGGAGAGCCTTTGCAAACCATTGATCTGGAAAATGAGGAATTCAGCCTTTCCGTCGAACAGGTTACGGATATTGAAGCTGAGAAACGAAAATTTATCCAGCCTTTCAAACTTTATGGTGGCAGGCTGTTTCATACCAAAGTGATGCGTGACGCGGAGCATGTCTATTGGCTCTTTGACATGCATCATCTTATCAGCGACGGCACATCGTATCATATAATCGTTTGCGATGTGGAGACGGCTTACAACGGTGGCACGCTGGCTCCCGAGGAGATGTCGATGCAAGAGTTTGCCCTTGCCGAAGCTGAAATGCGCAAAACACCTGCCTTTGAGGAAGGTAAACAGTGGTATGCCCAAAACTTCGATTGCGGCGATACCTTCACCCAGCTCATGCCCGACTTAGAGATTCCCGAACACGCGGACGGCGAAAAAGTCCGCATTCTCAACACCGATATGGATCGAGTGGATGCTTTTTGCAAGACCAACGGCATCAAAAAAAGCACGTTCTTCACCTCGGCCTATTCCTTCCTGTTGGCCAAGTACAACAACGAGCAGGAATCGCTGTTCACCACGGTTTTCAACGGCCGCACCGAACCGAAGTTCCAACATTCCGTGGGCATGACGGTGAAGACACTTCCCGTTTACGCTAAGTTCACGGATGACACCACGGTGCTCGACTTCATGAAAGCCGGCGAGGAACAGATGATAGGCTGCCGCAAACACGACCTCTATTCCTACACCGACATCATGACCGACCTCAACCTGCAAACCAACTCCATATTTGCATGGCACGGACTCATTTTTGATTTCACCGAGCTGATGGGCAAACCCATGGAGGCCATACAGCTCCGTAAGCACAACGAGGGTGTATCGTTTTATCTGATGGCGTTCTATGTCGGCAAAAAATATCATATCAAAGCGGAATACAGCGCCAACGAATACTCCGAGACGCTGATTGACCAATTTTTGGAAAGTTACGAGGCAGTTTTGGAGGGCTTCTTGAACAAAACCCTTTTGCGCGACATCGACATCTGCACCGAGAGCCAACGCGCCTTGCTGGACAGCTTCAACCAGACCGACACGCAGCTGGACGAGAGCGCGACGATCGTCTCCAAATTCCGCGAGCAGGTGGCGAAAACGCCCGACAATATCGCGGTGGTTTATCAGGACAAGCGTTTTACCTACAAAGAGTTGGATGAGATTTCCGACCGTATTGCCGCATATATCCACGGGAAAGGTCTTCATGAAGAGGATGTGGTCTCCGTCTTGATCCCGCGTTGCGAGTGGATGCCGGTCGTCTCCTTGGGCGTGGTGAAGGCCGGTTGCGCCTACCAGCCCCTCGACCCGACCTATCCTTCGGAGCGTCTCAACTTCATGATGCAAGATGCCTCCGTGAAGTTGCTCATCGCCGATGAATCGCTGCGCGACATCGTGAACGAATACCAAGGCGACGTGCTGCTGACAAAAGATATCCATCAGTTACCAACAGCCGATAGCCAACAGCTAGTAGCTTGTGCGCCCAAACCTGAGTCGCTGTTCATCATGCTTTACACATCCGGCACCACGGGAACGCCCAAAGGCTGCCAGTTGGAGCATCGTAATATTGTCACCTTCTGCGAGTGGTATCACCGGAAGTTCAGTCTTACTTCCGGTTGTAAAATTACGGCCTATGCCAGTTACGGTTTCGATGCCAATATGATGGAAACGTATCCAGCGCTCACATGTGGTGCCACGATTTACATTATCCCAGAGGAGATGCGCTTGGATATGATAGCGTTAAACGATTATTTCGAGCAAGAGCAGATTACGCACGGATTTATGACAACGCAGGTGGCCTACCAGTTTGCCACCTCTATTGAGAACCACTGTCTGCGCTACTTACTGACTGGCGGCGAGAAGTTGGCGCCACTGACTCCGCCCACAAACTACACCATGGTAAACTGTTACGGTCCGACCGAAAGTACCGTCTGCATCACCTCCTTCGACGTGACGAAGCCCATGAAGGACATCCCGATTGGCGCGGCGTTGGACAACGTGAAACTCTATATCGTCGATAAGGCGGGTCACCGTCTGCCTGTGGGTGTGGCGGGTGAACTTTGGGTCGCCGGACCGCAAGTGACCCGTGGCTACCTCAACCGTCCCGAAAAAACGGCCGAGGTCTATATTGACAACCCCTTCGATTCCAGCGAGAAATACGCGCACATCTACCGCACTGGCGACATCGTGCGCTATCTCCCCGACGGCAACATCCAGTTTGTGGGGCGTAAGGATGGACAGGTGAAGATCCGCGGCTTCCGCATCGAACTGAAAGAGGTGGAAGGTGTCATTCTTCAGTTCCCTGGCATCAAAGACGCTACCGTGCAAGCCTTCGATGAGGAGGGCGGCGGTAAGTTCATCGCAGCCTATATCGTTGCAGATGAACAGATTGACATCGAAGCCCTGAACAACTTCATCCTGGATGAGAAACCGCCTTACATGGTACCGGCCGTGACGATGCAAATTGAGCGCATCCCGCTCAACCAAAACCAGAAGGTGAACAAGAAAGCCCTGCCCAAGCCTGAAAAGAAAGCGGCTGAGGCTGTGGTAGAGAGCAACGTGCCGATGAACGTACTGGAACAGGAAATCCATGGCATCATCGCCAAGATTATCAACACCGAAGACTTTGGCGTGACGACGGTGTTGGGCTATGTCGGACTGACCTCTATCATGGCTATTAAATTGGCAATCCAGATCAATAAGCGTTTCGGCGTTACTCTCGACTCGAAATCCCTCGCCAAGACCGGCACTTTGCAGAGCATCGAAAATGAGATTTTGGCCAAGATGATGAGCGAAGAAGCTGGAGAAGAGACGGTGAAGGAGGAAAAACATGCCGACACGAACAACATTCCGCTGTCATACGCGCAGATGGGTGTATATGTGGAGTGCATGAAGCAGCCTGAGGCCACCGTTTATAATATTCCGATGAAGGTCCGTTTCCCCAAGGAGGTGGATACCACGCTGCTTGCACAGGCATTGGAAACCCTCGTCAAGGCGCATCCTCAATTGCAGGCGCATTTTGGCAGTTCGGGCTCGGATATTATCCAAATTATTGATTTCGAGCAACCTATTGAAATTCCATACAGCCAGCATAGTGAGGCTGAGATGGACCAATACAAGCGGGAATTCGTCAAGCCGTTCAATTTGAGGCAAGGTCCGCTCTACCGCATGGAGATTGTCACCACCGAGCAATGGGTCTATCTGATGCTCGACTTTCATCACCTTATCATGGACGGCGGCTCTCTGGATCTGTTGTTGACACAACTTTTCGAATTGCTCAACGGTCATGAAATTGAACCGGAATCCTTCACCTACGCCGATTTCGTGGCAGCAGAGAAAGCTGACGAAAACAGCGCAGAACATACTGCCGCCAAGGACTTCTTCCAAGAACGTCTCGGCAAGGTGGAAGGTGTGACCGAGGTTCCCTCAGATTTGACCAACCCCAAAGAGCAAGGCGTTATCGAAACCTCGACGAGTCAGTTGGATTTCGAATCCATAGAGGAGTTCTGCCGTCAGCACAATATCACGCCGGCGCACCTCACCCTCGCGGCTACCTTCTACGCACTTTCTCGTTTCACCAACAACGAGCAATTGTGCATTACCACCATCAGCAACGGCCGCTCCGATTTGCGCATCAGCAATACGACCGGCATGTTCGTCAACACGCTGGCATTGAGTGCCCAGATCGGCGAACAAAGTGTGATGGAATTCCTGACCGAAACCAGCAAGCAATTCGACGAGACGCTGCGGCATGAGAAATATCCTTTCGCACAAATCGCTGCCGACTACGACCTTTCTGCCGAAATCATGTTCGCTTACCAGATGGGCGTTCTCAACGAGCATAAGTTCAAAGGCCAGACGATTGCCATTGAGAGTATGGAGTCTGACGTGCCGAAGTTCCGCATCGCTTTCTATATCCAGGAGGAAAAAGGTAAGCCGAGTGTGTGTATCGAATACGACAATGGCCGTTATAGCCGAGATCTGATGCAACATCTGGGACAGTCGATTTGCAATGCAGCGAAGGCATTCATCCGTCAGCCGGAAGTGAAGTTGCAGCAAGTGTCGCTGTTGGATGCCGAACAGACCGAGATCCTCGACAGTTTCAACCAGACCGAAGTGCCTTACGACGACACCCAGACCATCATCTCGCTGTTCCGTAAGCAAGTGGCCCAAACGCCCGACAATATGGCGGTGGTCTATCACGACAAGCACTATACGTACAAAGAAGTGGATGCCATCTCGGAGCGTATCGCAGCCTATCTCGTTTCAAAAGGCCTTGGAAAAGAAGATGTCGTTTCGGTCCTTATCCCGCGCTGCGAATGGATGGCCATTGCCTCGTTGGGCGTGCTGAAAGCCGGTTGCGCCTATCAGCCTCTCGACCCGAGCTATCCCGCCGATCGTCTGAACTTCATGATGCAGGATGCCAACGCCAAGTTGCTCATCGCCGACGAGTCATTGCGCGATATCGTGAACGAGTATCATGGTCCTGTGCTTCTCACTAAGGATATAGATCAACTGCCAACAGCCAATAGCCAACAGCCAATAGCCGAAATCACGCCTTCGAGCCTTTTCATTATGCTCTACACATCCGGTTCGACGGGCACGCCCAAAGGCTGTCAATTGGAACACGGAAATCTTGTGGCATTCTGCCATTGGTATCAGACCCACTATGGTCTGACTGCCAACGACAAGGTGGCCGCCTACGCCAGCTACGGCTTCGACGCCTGCATGATGGACATGTATCCGGCTCTGACCTGTGGTGCCTGTGTCCACATTATCGGCGATGACATCCGTCTGAATCTGCCCGACTTGAACGACTACTTCAATCAGCAAGGTATTACCCATTCGTTCATCACCACGCAGGTGGGCTACCAGTTCGCGACCAACGTCGAGAACCACTCGCTGCGTTGTTTCGCGGTGGGTGGCGAGAAACTTTCGGCCCTCAATCCGCCGACGAACTACAAGATGTACAACGGCTACGGTCCGACGGAATGTACCATTTTCACCACGAATTACTGGGTGAAGGATTACGAATTGGATATTCCCATTGGCAAACCGTTAGACAATCTGAAACTCTATATCGTTGACAAACAGTTCAACAGACTTCCCATCGGTGCCATGGGCGAGTTGTGGGTCACAGGACCGCAAGTGAGCCGTGGCTACCTGAACCGTCCCGAAAAGACAGCCGAGACTTACATCCAAAATCCTTTCAGCGATGATCCGAAGCACAGTCGTGTGTATCGCACGGGCGACATCGTGCGCTACCTGCCCGATGGCAACATCCAGTTTGTCGGTCGTAAGGACGGTCAGGTGAAGATTCGTGGCTTCCGCATCGAGCTGAAGGAGGTGGAGGCTGTGATTCGCCAGTTCCCGGGTATCAAGGATGCTACTGTGCAAGCCTTTGAGTATGAGAACGGTGGCAAATACATCGCAGCCTATATCGTCAGCGACGAGAAAGTGGATGTCAAACAACTCAATGACTTCATCGGTCAGCAGAAACCGCCGTACATGATTCCGGCAGCCACGATGCAGATCGATGTTATCCCGTTGAACCAGAACCAGAAGGTGAACCGCAAGGCGTTGCCCGCTCCGGTCATCCAAGCGGCCGACCACGAATATGTGGAGCCCGTCACCGAAGTCGAGAAACTCTTCTGCAAGATTTACAGCGACATTCTGTCCATGGACAAGATCGGCGCCACCGACAACTTCTTCGAGTTGGGTGGTACCTCCCTCATGGTGACACGCGTCATCATCGAGGCCGACAAGAACGGTCATCATATTGCCTACGGTGACGTGTTCGCCAACCCAACGCCGCGTCTGTTGTCCAACTTCTTGACCGGTGGTACCGTTGATGAGGATGAGGAAGCCCGCAATTACGATTACGCACCCATCAACCGTGTTTTGGAAAGCAACACCTTGGACACCTTCAAAAAAGGCGAGTTGAAATCCATTGGCAACGTGTTGCTTACGGGTGCCACGGGTTATCTGGGCATCCATGTCCTCAAAGAACTGATTGACCGTGACGACGTACCTGTCATCTGGTGCATGGTGAGAGGCGAGAACGATGAAAAGGCCGAGCGTCGGCTGAAAGGTTTGTTGTATTACTACTTCAGCAACAGTTATAAAGAGTTGTTCGGCAGTCGTTTGCGTATCGTCAATGGCGATGTGACGCACGAAATCAACGTCGATGGCAAGGTAGATACGGTCTTCAATTGCGCTGCCGTGGTGAAGCACTTCTCCAAAGGCACTGAGATTGAGGATGTGAACGTGGGTGGTGCGGTCAACTGCGTCAAATTCTGTCTGCAAAACGGTGCGAAACTGATCCATGTCTCCACTTACAGCACGGGTGGTCTCTCCATCAACGGAATGCCGCCAGAGGATACGGTTTATACGGAGCAGAAACTCTATTTAGGACAAAACCTCGCCAACCAGTACGTCCATTCCAAGTTCATGTCGGAGCGTATCGTGCTGGAAGCTGTGGCCTTGAACAATCTGAATGCCAAGGTGATGCGTGTGGGTAACCTTGCCCCGCGTTCCACCGACGGTGAGTTCCAAATCAACTTCCAGACCAACAGTGCGATGGGCCGTATCCGAGTCTTCCAGATGTTGGGTTGCTATCCCTACGAGATGACCGATTCGCCGATGGAGTTCTCGCCGATCAACGAGACCGCGAAGGCCATCGTCTTGTTGTCCCAGACCCCGAAGGAGTGCTGTCTGTTCCACCCCTACAATAACCATTCCGTCCATTTCGGCGATGTGTTGGCGGAATTGTCGCAGGTGGGCAAGGCCCCGATTCGCGTGGAAGCGGAAGACTTCAACATGGCTCTTGAACTTGCCAAGCAGAATCCCGACAAGGCCAAGATCCTGTCAAGCCTGTTGGCATATCAGGATATGGCGCACGGACAAAAGGCGGTCTTCATCAATCCTGACAACCAATACACGGCCCAGGTGTTGTATCGTCTCGGTTTCCACTGGTCGAGTACCTCGTGGGATTATGTAGACCGAATGCTGACGGCTATCGCCGGCTTCGGTTATTTTGATTAAACAAAGAAAAGTATTGCGTTCTGTACGGTTGATAAACAAGCGACAACCCGAATCATAAGCATCGCTGTATCCCTATATACGCGTTGACCCATTCCTGCACAGGCGTTGGCTTATGCCCGTACAGGCGTTGGTGAATTCCTGTACGGGCGTTGGCACGTTATGTTTCGCAGGTTTACGTCGACACCTCCGAACACCACCATCCCCGGTAGGGGATACATATCTGTAGAAGGACGGATGCCCGTGCGGTTGCCAAATCCTCGTAGAGGATTCATATACAACATGTTACCAAAACATTGCCGTGTCTGTCCGATATGCAACCCCTCACAGGGTTGTGTTGGATCGTTGGTCCTCCCGTTGCTACAGATATGTAAGCCCTAACGGGCTTTATCGGACGGACCTTGTCGGAGCTGTCACCAGATATGGCTTTTCCAAACCGTACAGGTCGAAATCTTTGGTGAAGACCGGCACGCTGCAAAGCATTGAAAATGAGATTTGGAAGCGTATGTTAAATGAAAGAGCAAGCATGAAGGACGGAGGGTTGGCTACAGAATCCAATGCTCAGATCAGTTCTTCATCCGACATTCTTCATTCTTCATTTCCATTGAGTTACGCCCAAACCGGCGTCTATTTCGACTGTCTGAAGAACCCCGCTTCAACGCTGTACAATATTCCATTGTGCATTAAGTTCCGGAAGGATACAGATACAACAACGCTTGCCGGGGCTGTCAGGACACTCGTCAAGGCGCATCCACAGATGACCGTCCATTTTGGGAATGGCGAAGAAGGCATCGTGCAAACTGTTGATTTGGAGAAGGTTGTAGAGATACCTGTGAAACAGATGAGCGAGGAAGAACTGGCGAAGTATAAACAGGACTTCGTGAAACCCTTCGACCTCGGTACAGGCCCTCTCTATCGTTTTGAGATAGCGACTACCGAAAAACAGACCTGTCTGCTGATGGATGTGCATCATCTGGTGTTCGACGGCGGCTCTTCCGACATCTTTCTGCAACAACTGTGCAGCCTCATGAACGGCGAGACTATCGAAGACGAAGACCAAAATTATGCGGCATACGTAATGGCGGAAAAGGCTGCGGAAGGTGGGGAAGACTATCGGGCTGCTGCCAACTTCTTCAAAGAACAACTGTCTGTGGTGGAGTCCGTTACGGAAGTTCGTCCCGACCTGCCGAATCCCGTCAAGGTGACGGTAGAGCGGATGATCGCAAACCCCGCCGCCGTCCTGACCAGCATCTGTATTGTCAGCGATAAGGAGGCTGAACGTATCATCAAATTAGGTACAGGCAAGGAGATTGACGTGGATTTGAGCAAGACTTTCGCCAACCTCTTCACCGAGCAGGCCAAACGCACGCCCGACGCGCCGGCGGTGGTCGATCGGGACGGCCAACTGACCTACGGCGAGATGGATCGCTACTCGAATGCGTTGGCCCATCAGCTGATAGAGTTCGGTGTACAGCCCAACGACTTCGTCTGCGTCATGCTCGACCGCTTCAAGGAGTTCCCGTTGGCCGTATTGTCTATTCACAAGGCGGGTGCTGCCTACACGCCGCCCGACTTCGAGTATCCCAACGAGCGACTGAGCTACATGCTGGAGAATTCGGAGTCTAAGGTGCTCATCACTTCGCACGACGTGCTGGAGGCCAAACAAGCCGAGGGCGACTTCAGTACCGCCGCCGCCAAGACTTTCTTTATAGACGATTTTATGGCAGATGTACCTGATGCAGAGCCTATTGACTTGTCGAATCCCGATGGCCTTGCCTACATGATTTACACTTCCGGATTATGCCGACCGAAATCCGCAAGGATCTTAACGACATACGCCAGTTCCTGATTGACCATCAGATTACCGGCGGTGGCTACTCGACGGCGATGACCAGCCTGCTGCTCAACACTTTCGACGATCTGCCCATCCGCTTTACCACGGGCGGTGGCGAGAAGATGGACGGCGTGTTCAGCGACCATATCGAGATTATCAATGTTTATGGTCCGACCGAGTGTACCGACGACACCTCTTATTATAGTATTGCCCCGGGCCGTCGCGTGGAGAATATCCCCATCGGCGAGAGTGTGGCCAACAACTGGAACTTCATCATCGATACGGCTGGCAACCTTGTGCCGCAGGGCGTGGCTGGTGAGTTGTGCTTTGCCGGCATTCAGGTGGGACGCGGCTATTGGCGCCTGCCCGAGCGCACGGCTACGTCGTTTGTCGATTGCCCGTTCGTCAAGGAAGACCGCTGGGGACGTCCGGTCCGCATGTACCACACCGGCGACCTCTGTCGTTGGAATGAGGATGGCCAGTTAGAGTACATCAGTCGTATTGATACTCAAGTGAAATTGCGTGGCTTCCGTATCGAACTCGGTGAAATCGAGAGCAAAGCCCTGAACATTGAAGGCATCCGTCAGGCCGCCGCCGAGGTGCGCAAGGTGATGGGCAACGAGCATCTGGTGCTCTACTACACATTGGTCGAAGGTGCCTCGCTCAGCGAAGAGGGCATCCAGCTGGCATTGGCCACCTCGTCGTTAGCCGAATATATGGTGCCCGACGTCTATATGCGGTTAGACGTGATGCCGATGACACCCAATCTCAAGATCAACCGCAAGTCCCTGCCGATACCCGAGATGAAGCGTGCGACCGAGTATGTGGCCCCGGTGGGCGAAACGGAAGAGCTCTTCTGCCATATTTTCTCCGAAGTGTTGAAGATTGAAGAAGTGGGCGCCACCGACAACTTCTTCGAGATAGGCGGCACCAGCATCAACGCCATCGAGGTGATTGTGGAGGCCAGCAAACAGGGCGTTCAGATTGTCTTCAACGATCTGTTTGACCAGAAGACGCCTCGTGCATTGGCTGCATTCGTAAATGGAAACGATGCCGAAAATACTTCTGAATCAGATGATTCGTCGGAAGTCAACGGTCAACAGTCAATGGTTGATGGTCAACAGTCAACGGTCAGTGGTCAATTCGCAGATGTCCTCGCGGCAAACACGCTCGAAGCCTTCCACAATGGCAAGCGTCAACCCATTGGCGATGTCTTGCTGACGGGAGCCACGGGTTATCTCGGCATTCACATCCTACGCGAATTGCTTTCCAATTACAGCGGTCGAATAATTTGTCCCATCCGTGCGGAAGACGATGAGAAGGCCCTCAGCCGCCTCAAGTCGCTGTACTTCTACTATTTCGAGGACTTCGATCATTTCGACGAGCGTGTCGATGCATCTGCTGCCGAAATTACTGAACCTGATGCGCTTGAACGGGCAGCAGAAAACTCTAAACTCTCAACTCTAAACTCTAAACTGACTATTATCAACTGCGTGGCCAACGTGAAGCACTTCTCGGCAGGCAATGACATTGAGATGGTCAATATCGAATCCGTGCGTCACCTGATTGCATTCTGCCTGCGCACAGGTTCCCGTCTCATCCACATCTCCACCAACAGCATTGCCGGCATGAGTGTGGACGGGCACCCGGGACCGGAGGTGAAACTGACGGAACAGACGTTCAATATCGGGCAGAACATCGATGCCAACAAGTACGTCTATTCGAAGTACAAGGCCGAGGAACTGGTGCTCGAAGCCATTGCCAATCGCGGACTCAATGCCAAGATCATGCGTGTGGGCAACCTCTCGGCACGCCAGAAAGATGGTGAGTTCCAGATCAATTTCGTCACCAACAATTTCTTAGCTCGTTTGCGGGCATACGTTGTGATAGGGATGGTGCCATACGCAGACCTCGACCGTCGCTTTGAGTTCTCGCCCATTGACGAGGTGGCCAATGCCATCATGCTCCTCGCCCAAACCCCGAAAGAGTGTATCGTGTTCCATCCAAACAACACCCATCGTCAATTCCTCTCCGACATCCTCATGGGCTTCGCTCTTTCCGGCCTGGAACTTCGCCGTGTCGAGACTGAAGAATTCCAGCAGGCCTTGGCTCGGATGATGGAGAACCCGGACCTCGTCACCCTGTTGCGTCCGCTGATGGCCTACAACGTGAGTAGCAAGCACACCATGCGCTGGATAGAGTCCACCAACGATTACACCACGCAGGTGCTGTACCGTATGGGGTTCCAATGGTCTCCAACTGCCGCCGACTATGTCCATCGTTTCATAGACACCATCATAGGTTTCGACTATTTTACCGTATAATGAGGGTTCAAAGTTCAAAACTCAAAGTTCAAGGTTCAAATGGAAGATAAAGCAACCTTTAATCGCACATATTGGCGATTTCTGTGGTCGAGCATCCTCATCGCCCTGTCAGGCTGTTTGGGCAGTGTGGTGGATGCCATCATTGTGGGCAACCTGATAGGGGAGGACGGCGTGTGTGCCATCAACCTGACAAGGCCTGTGGTGCAGGTGATGTTCACCTTGAACATGCTCCTTGCCACAGGTGCCGGCATGTTGGTGGGCATCGAATTAGGCAAGAAAAACCATCATGGCGTGGCCTATTATTTCTCACTTGCCATGGCAGCTTGCTTGGCGGTGGGACTTATATTTACGGCGGGAGGAATCTTCATCCCTGATGTCGTTACGGGCTGGCTTTGCACCAACGAGGAACTTAAGCCGCTCGCCCAAGATTATCTTAAGGTGATGATGATGGGTGCTCCAGCCTACATGGCGATGTGGGCCCTCACCACAATGGCCAGCACCGATGGCAGTCCGCGGCTGACATCCCTGGCTATCCTGATAGACAATGCGGTCAACCTCAGTCTCGACCTTGTCTTTATCAAAGCGCTGGGCTGGGGGATCGCAGGCTCCTCATCGGCCACTGTAATAGGTCACTTGGTGGGCATCGCCATTATGTGTCGTCACTTCCACTACAAGGACAACCACCTGCGTCCTTTCGCTTCGCCCAATGGCGCAAGACGATTTCTCATTCGCCACGCTTCGTTCCTCATTGGGTAAGATTGTTAACCAGGGTGCTCCCATGGCCGTGGCTTGCGGTACGCTGGCACTGCTTTTTGTCGCCTGCAATCATTCTGTGGCGATGGTAAAGGGTAGGGTAGGGCTTTTCGCTTTGGCCGTCTGCATGAACCTGCTTATGATCTACAACCTCTTTTTGGCGGGTGTTGAACGCACCATCCAAGCCCTCGGCTCCATCGAGGTGGGGCGCGGTGATAACGAGGCTTTCCAGTTGATTCTGCGCAAGTCGTTCCGCTTTATCACCGTCAGCATGCTCATTATCTGCATCATCGTGTGTGTTTTTCCAGGGACCATTGCCCGTGGTTTCGGTGCTGACAGCGAAGCCACTATCAGCGAGACCACCTCTGCCCTGCGCGCTTTCGCCCTGAGCTTGGCCTTGTGGTGCTACATCGACACAATCATGGTGGTTTATAAGCTTTACGACTACCATAAGATGTCGCTCCTTATTTCGTTTATAATCTCCCTGATGGTCATCCCCGTGCTTTGGGTTGTGGCGCATTACTTCCCTTCTCTCCTATGGTACAGTTATTTGATCGCTTACGTCATCGAGTTGCTCATCATCTTCATCGTTCATAAAGTCGGGCATCTGAAATTCGAGTTGCCGGCTAAAGAGCAATGATGTGTGCAGAATAAGATGTCTCCTTCTGTACGATTCTGTTGAAATAAGTTGTGCTGTAGCACGTATTTTACGATAGAATATGAAGAAGGTCTCCTTAACCGCACTTTGAAATGCGGCCGGCCGCGCTGTTCGCCTTTTATTTGTCCCCGGTATTCTTCCGCCGCACGAAGTCCCAGGCGATGTTGAAACATTTATCGAACTTCAGGGGGTCTAAGTGGAACATGTACAGGAGCTTGAAGTAGAAAGCGTGCGGCTCGTCGTCGAAGAGGTGCAGCTCGAATGGGGTGGTGCCCAGTTCTGTCAACCGGTCGGCGATGGGTTGCGAACCGTAAGCGTAGGGAAGCCCCGGAATGGAGAAAGCGTAGCCGGAGTCAGGTGAGAGGATGGCATCCTTGCCGCCGTGGATGAGGCATATCGGTGTGGTCTCGTCGGGGTCGATCATGTCGGTGCTGAAGATGCATCCCCAAAGCAGCACAGCACCCGCCACGGAAAACTTATGTTTCATGGCGGCGGTGTTGCCGGTGCTGTGCAGCGGCGGCAGTTCCGGGTCGAGGAAAGTGTCGGAGGGCCGCTCGTCCTCGTCCATGTAGAGTGCGTGGAGGATGGCCACAGCCCCCGCTGACTGTCCGAGCAGGAAAATGCGGTTGGTGTCGATGCGGTATTTGTCGGCGTTGGCCTTGAAGAAACGCACTGCCGCGCTCACGTCCTGGGCTGCCATGTAGCCGGTGCGCACCAGCCCCTTGGCGTTGAACTTGCGGGCGGGCATCAGCCGGTAGTCGATGGAGGCGGCGGCAATGCCCTTCTCCGCGAAACGGTTGCACCATGCCACCATGTCTTCATAGTCGCGGGATCCGACCACGAAGCCGCCGCCGAACAGGGTGATGACCAGCGGCCGCAGGGTGTCGGCGTGCCCCTCCGGCTCGTAGAAGTCGAAGCAGAGCCGCCGCATCTTGTCTTCGCCGGGATACTGCGCGTTGCAGTAGGGAATGGCGTGCCGCACGTGAACCTGCTGCGCGGAAATCGCGCCCGTCACAAGTAAAACGAGTGTTAACGAGAGGAATCGCTTGGCTGATAAATGATTGGGTCTCATGATTAACATCTTCCAAAAGGACTGAAAGCCAGACGTTTGTCAGTCCGGGGCGATCGATAGCGACCCCCAGGGGCTGTTATGTTATTCGTTGCCGCCTCCTTCCCCGTTCAGGATTTTCCGGAACAGCGGGTTGAAAGGTTCAGCCTCGGCAATCACGGGCACGTGCGTGACGGGGTGCTCGAACCACAACCGTCTGGCGTGCAGACAGATGGAAGCGTCAGGTTCGGGCCTTTTCGCGCCGTACTTGATGTCACCTTTGATAGGGTGGCCGATGTGTGACAGTTGCACACGGATCTGGTGATGACGGCCTGTGTGCAGTTCCACCTCCAACAACGAATAGCGTTCGGAATGCGCGATGACCGTGTAGTCGAGTTCGGCGTACTGCCAGCCCTCGGTTTCCTTGTCGTTGATGTAGGTTTTGTTACGGTCGGAGTTCTTGAACACCCAGTTGACGAGCTTCTGTTGCTTTACCTCGGGCACGCCTTCCACGATGGCCCAGTAGAACTTGTGCAACTGATGGTCTTTCAGCAGTTTGCACATGCGGTCAAGCGATTTGGAGGTACGGGCGTAGGCGATGATACCGCTCACGGGCCGGTCGATACGATGGATAAGGCCGCAGAAGACGTTGCCCTCTTTCTGCTTCTGCACGCGGATGTAATCGCGCACTTTTTCGAGAAGGGGTGTCGTGCCGGTGTCATCGCCCTGAGACAGCTCCCCGGCAATCTTGTTCATGATGACCAGGTGGTTGTCCTCGTATACGATGCGGCGGGCGAATTCCTCGCGGGTCTCAGTATTGTTCTGACTCATTGGGGAATGTGTTCTCTTTCACGTCGGAAATATAGTGTTCGATGGCGCCCACGATCTCCTCGCTCAGGTTGAGATAGCGGCGGAGGAAGCGGGGCGAGAACTGCTGGGTGATGCCCATCATGTCGTGGAAGACGAGCACCTGTCCGGAAGTGTGGCGGCCCGCGCCGATGCCGATGGTGGGGATTTGCAGACTGTCGGTGACTTCTTTGGCCAGAGAGGCGGGGATCTTCTCCAGCACAAGGGCGAAGCATCCGTGCTCCTGCAGCAGCAGGGCATTGCGGCGCAGCTGGTCGGCCTCTTCCTCGGAAGTGGCGCGCACGGCGTAGGTGCCGAACTTGTTGATGGACTGCGGTGTAAGGCCGAGGTGGCCCATCACGGGGATGCCCGCGCTCAGGATGCGGTCGATGGATTCGATGACCTCTGCGCCGCCCTCCAACTTGATGGCATCCGCGCCGGACTCCTTCATGATACGGATGGCCGAGCTGAGGGCCTCCTTGGAGTTGCCCTGGTAGGTGCCGAAAGGCATGTCCACCACCACGAGGGCGCGTTTCACGGCGCGCACTACCGAAGAGGCGTGGTAGATCATCTCGTTGAGCGTGATCGGCAGCGTGGTCGTGTAGCCGGCCATCACGTTGGCGGCCGAGTCTCCCACCAGAACCACGTCTATCTTGGCCATGTCCAAGAGCGTGGCGATGGAATAGTCGTAAGCCGTGAGCATGGCGATGCGCTCGCCCTGCGATTTCATTTTCATCAAGGTATTGGTCGTCACCTTGGAGACTTCTGAGGATAAATACGCACTCATTGTACCAAATAAATTTGCGGCGGCAAAGATACAATTTTTAGGTTATGGGTTATCGGCTGAAGGAGCGTAAACCCTAATAAAATATAGTATATGAAAAAGGCCGCACGTTTGTGTGTGGCCTCTTGTCTGGTGTGATCTGTACTGGATTTGAACCAGTGACCTCTTGCCTGTCAAGCAAGCGCTCTAAACCAACTGAGCTAACAGATCGTCTGTCTGAAATCGGTGGCAAAAATACACTTTTTTCGCATATCTGCAACAGAAAAATGAATTTTCTGATATTTTTTTTCAACAGGTTGATTTTCAATAAATAAGAAAGCGCCAGGATGATTCTCCTGACGCTTTCTGCAAACCAAAACAATCTTCACAATGAAGTTTTATCGCTTAAGTCCGAGGATTTCGCGCGCTTCGTCGGAGGTTGCGACGGGGCGGCCGAGGAGTTTGGCCATGCGGACGACCTTGTCCACAAGCTCGCCGTTGCTCTTGGCGAGGACGCCGCGTTCGAGGTAGAGGTTGTCCTCGAAGCCGACGCGCACGTTACCGCCCATGACGATGGTGGGGGCGGCGAGGGTGAAAGCGTGGCGGCCGATGCCGGTGCTGGTCCAGGTGCTGCCGGCGGGGATGTTCTTCACCAACCAGCAGAGGTTGTCGACCGTGGCGGGGGTGCAGCCGGGCACGCCGAGCACGAAGTTGAACTGCATGGGGGCGCCGGGGACCTCGCCCTTGCGGGCCATGGTGAGGATGGTGTCCAAGTGACCCATCTCGAAGCATTCGTATTCGGGCTTGATGCCGCGCTCGATCATGCGTTTGCCGAAAGCGCGCATGGTGGGCATTGTGTTGTCGAAGATCTCGTCACCGAAGTTGCAGGTACCGCAGTCGAGGGTGGCCATCTCCGGAATCGGGGTCGTGTCAGTCGATTGCAGACGCTCGTCGGGAGTCATGCCCACGGCGCCGCCGGTGGACGGAATCAGGATGACGTTCGGGCAAGCCTTGTAGATGGCGTCCTCGCATTCTTGGAAGCGGGCACGGCTCTGCGTTGGCGTGCCGTCGTCCTCGCGCACGTGGAGGTGGACGATGGCGGCGCCGGCATCTACGGCGCTCTTGGCTTCGCGCACGATCTCCTCAACGGTGTAAGGGACTGCGGGATTCTGTTCTTTTGTCACTTCGGCACCGCAAATGGCGGCGGTTATGATCAGTTTTTCCATTATTGTTCGTTGATTTTGTTATTGTTTGTCTGTTTCGTTATAGCTGTTGGCTTTTGGCTTTTGGCCAATAGCTAATAGCCAATAGCTAATAGCTAATTATTCTTTCTTTGGCATTGTTTGGGGACGACGCAGGTGCCGGAGGCGCGGCAGACCACGACAGGCTCTTCCAGCACGTCGGCGGCGGAGGCGCTGATGTCGGGGCGCGGACGGACGACCTTGCGGGCCTCGAAGACCATCTTGCGGGAGGTGTTGCCCACTTTGGTGATCTCACCGACTGCTTCGATGTAGTCGCCGGCATACACAGGGGCGAGGAACTCCACGTTGTCGTAAGCGCAGAAGAGGCCTTCGTCGCCGTCCTGCATGATCAACAGCTCGGTGGCCACGTCGCCGAACAGGGCGAGCATGTGGGCGCCGTCAACTAAGTTGCCGCCATAATGGGCATCTTGAGAACTCATTCTCAAACGAATCATTGATGTTTTCTTTTCTTCCATAATGTATTGTTTTTCAGATATTTATAATAATTTGAACGTTGAATTCCAATTTCGCAAAGGTACACAAATTTTAAATATATCCAATGACGGTAACGTCAATTCGTGGCGGCGATAGTTTGGGCGATGATCTCCGCGGCGTGCCCGTCGCCGTAGAGTTCGATGGGGAACACCGGCGGCACGTCTGTGAGGTTCTGCACGGTCTGTAGGAGGTTCATCGGTTCGGTGCCGACGACGTGGTTGTAGCCGCATCCGGCCAATTCGGTCCACTCCGTCTCGTTGCGCATCGTCACGCAATACTTTCGCATGTAGTAGGCCTCCTTCTGCAGGCCGCCGCTGTCGGTCATCACCAACGCGCTGTGGCTCAGCAGGTAGAGCATCTCTAAGTAGCCCACTGGCTCGATGAACCGTATCGGCGACTTCTCGATGGGGTAGCCGATGGTCTCCAGGCTCTTACGGGTGTGCGGATGCAATGGGCAGACTACCGGAAGGGTGTTGCAGGTCAGTTCCAAGGCGTATAGCAACTGTTTGAGTGTTTGTGGGTTATCCACGTTTTCGGCACGATGGAAGGTGCAAAGGATGTAGCGTTCTGGCAAGGAAGTGCCCGGGGCTTTCATCAGCGGCGCGAAACGGGCAGCAGCATCTTTCATCACGTCGCCGGACATGATAATGCGGGCTCCCTCGGACAGCCGGCCCTCGTTATGCAGCTGGTTGACAGCCTTTTCGGACGGGCAGAAAAGCAGGTCGCTGACGCGGTCGGTGAGGATGCGGTTGATTTCCTCGGGCATGGCCTCGTTGTAGGAGCGCAGTCCGGCTTCCACATGCGCGACACGGAGGTGCAGCTTCTTGGCCGCGACCGCTCCCGCGAGGGTGGAGTCCGTGTCGCCGTAGACCAGCACCCAGTCGGGCCGTTCATCTATCAGGATTTCCTCGATGCGCTCCATCATCCGTCCGGTGAGCGCGCCGTGCGGCAATCCGTGGATGTCGAGCTGGTAGGTGGGCTCGGGGATCCGCATCTCCTCGAAGAAAAGTTGCGACATGTTGCGGTCGAAATGTTGCCCAGTGTGGATTATAACCTCTTGAATACCATTGTGTTGTGACAATGCTTGCGATACGACCGACGCTTTGATGAACTGCGGCCGGGCTCCAAGTATGGTGACGATTTTGATGGGTTGACTGTTCAATCTTATCCGTTTAAATGCGGCGCAAAGATACAATTTTTTGGGGTCAAGGGAGCAACTGAAAAAAAGTAGAGACGTGCCATGGCGCGTCTCTACAATGGGTTGCAAGTAAAATGCGGTTGTTTATTTCAGCACGCCGAGTTCCTTGCCGATTTTGGTGAAGGCGGCGATGCACTTGTCGAGGTGCTCGCGCTCGTGGGCGGCGGAAATCTGCACGCGGATACGGGCTTGGTCTTTCGGCACCACAGGATAGTAGAAACCGGTGACATAGATGCCTTCCTCTTGCAGTTTGGCGGCCATCACCTGTGACAGTTTGGCGTCATACAGCATCACGGCGCAGATGGCGGACTCGGTCGGTTTGATGTCGAAACCGGCGGCTTTCATCTTGGCCACGAAATATTCGGTGTTGCTGTGCAGCTTGTCCTGCAGCTCGTTGGTCTCCGACATGATGTCGACCATCTTGCAGCCGGCAGCGGCCACCATCGGAGGGATGGAGTTGGAGAAGAGGTACGGACGGGAGCGTTGACGGAGCATGTCGATGATTTCCTTCTTGCCGGTGGTGAAACCGCCGATGGCACCGCCGAAGGCCTTGCCCAGCGTACCGGTGAGGATTTCGATTTTGCCGCGCAGGTTGTAACGCTCGGTCACGCCGCGGCCGGTGTTGCCCACCACGCCGGCGGAGTGGCTCTCGTCTACCATGACCATGGCATCGTATTTCTGGGCCAGTTCGTAAATCTTGTCGAGAGGACAAACGTTGCCGTCCATGCTGAACACGCCGTCGGTGACGATGATGCGGAAACGCTGAGCCTGAGCGGCTTTCAGTTGCTCCTCGAGGTCGGCCATGTCGGCGTTTTTGTAACGGTAGCGGACGGCCTTGCAGAGGCGCACGCCGTCGATGATGGAGGCGTGGTTGAGGGCGTCGGAGATGATGGCATCCTGGTCGGTGAGCAGGGGCTCGAAGACACCGCCGTTGGCGTCGAAGCAGGCGGCGTAGAGGATGGTGTCCTCGGTGCCGAAGAACTCGGCGATCTTCTTCTCCAGGGCCTTGTGCAGGTCGGAGCAGCCGCAGATGAAGCGCACGGAGGCCATGCCGTAGCCGTGGGTGTCGAGGGCTTCCTTGGCGGCGGCGATCAGGCGCGCGTCGTTGGCGAGGCCCAGGTAGTTGTTGGCGCAGAAGTTCAGCACCTTGCTGCCGTCCTGCAGCGTGATCTCACCGCTTTGCGGGGAAGCGATGATGCGTTCGTTCTTGTACAAGCCGGCTTCCTTGATGTCGGCCAGTTCCTTCTGAAGATGTTGTTGGAAATTGGTGTACATTTGTTTGTTTATTTGTTTATTTGTTTGTTTGTTTGACGTTTGTTGTAGAGACGCAAAATTTTGCGTCTCTACGAGAGACTAAAACGGGGGCAAAAGTACAATTTTTTTGTTCATATAAACACGGGGAGACGCAAAATTTTGCGTCTCCCCGTATTGGTGTGGTTAGTGAACTGTCCGGTTTCGTCTGATGCGCGGTGATTATCGTTTCTCCACCTTCCGCACGGCCACGACATTCCCGTCCGCCACGGCTTTGACGAAATAAATTCCGTTGGCCAGGTCGGAAATGTCAATGAGCGTCGTTTCGCCATCAAACGGTTTGGTGCGCACCAATTTTCCGTACATATCTACGATATGGATTTCCGTTCCCGAAAATTGTACATTGTACATTGTACATTGTACATTGACAATGTTGGTGGTCGGATTGGGATAGACGGTGAAGTCGAAACCGTCGTGGTCGTCGATACCTGTGTTGACCGTAACCGTCACGCTGTCGGAGGCATTGCAGGTGCCTTCCGTCACTGTGACGGAGTAGCTGGTGGTCTCCGACGGGGCGACGATGATGACCGAAGCAGTCTCACCCGTGTTCCACAGATAGCTCCACCCGGCGTTGTTCGGCACCGAGAGCGCAGTGCTCTGGCCCTGACTGATTGCCAGATTGCCGCTGATGCTGAACACCGGCGTGTGGTGGATGGTCAGGTGGAGGGTGACCACACTGTCGTAGCCCAGTTCGGAAACGAACGTCTGCGTGTAATCGCCGGAGGAGGTTATCGTCTGCCCGTTCCAATCGTAGCTTTCGCAAGCGCTGACGGTCTCCTCAGCCATCACCGGAACCTGGTTGTAAACAATGTTGGATCGTGCGCCCGTGTGCGTGATGTCACGGGTGTGTTGCACGCAGCCCTCTGTCATCACCACCTCGATTTGGTAGAAGAGAGCGTCGCCCGACGGGTTGTTGTCGGTGTAAGAGGTCAGCGTGGCGGGCATAGTCTGGATGAGTTGCAGGTTGTTGTTGGCGGTACCGCGATAGAGTTTGTAGCTTGCAAATTCGAGGCCCTCGTAGGGTGTCCATATCAGGTTCCAGCTGTTGCCGAGCCCTTGGTTGATGGTGAGATGCACGGTTTTGTGGTATCCGCTCATCGGGGTTTCGCCGCCGCAGGTGTCAGCCGCCGTGATTTTGTAACGCCAGGCGCGAACTGACGGGTCAGCGGTGCTGTCCGCGAAAGCGTTGACACTGCCCGCGGGTATTACGGCAAGCGGCTCGAACACGTTGGCTTGGTTGTTCTCGCGATAGATATGGTAGCTTGCAACGTCAGGATCAGACAACTCCTCCCAAATCAGCAGGTTGTGGTTGTCCTCCACGTCAACCATACAGATGGCCGGTGTTTCGTCAATCTGAGTGCTGCCGCCCAGCTGCACCATTTCGGAAACGCCCTCGCATCCGTAGGCATCGGTGGCGGAGACCCAGTAGTAGCCGGCCTCGCTGACCGTAATGGTCGGTGTGAGTGCTCCTGTTGACCATACAAAGTTTCCGTAGTTGCCTGGCACGGACAGCGTGGCGGAACCGTTATCGCAGGCGGTCAAACTGCCGGTTACGGAAATCACGGGCATAATAGTGGGAACGATGGTCAGGTGCAGTGTCACCAAGGAGTCGCAACCGTTGGCTGCCGTGAAGGTCTGCGTGTAGTCACCACTGGATGCGTACGTTTGGCCATTCCAAGTGTACGCCGTACAGGTGGAATCCGCGAACTCGACGTGTTTGGTGTCATTCACGGTCAGATGCAGCGTGTCGACCTGCGTGCAACCGTTTGCGTCAAGGTGTTCGTAGGTGTAGTCGCCAGACTCGGTGTAGGTCTGGCCGTTCCAATAGTAGGAGCCACAGCTTTCAGCTGTGATGGCCGTGTACACCGGGTGGTTGATGGTGAGGTGCAGCGTGACCGTTGAGTCGCAACCGTTGGCGGCAGTGAAAGTTTTCGTGTAGTCGCCAGAAACGGTATAGGAGCTGTCATTCCACATGTATGAGTCGCAGGCGGTGGCTTCGACAAACTCAGTCACTGAGGAATTGACTGTCAGGTGCAAGGTCACAACTGAATCACAACCGTTTGCCGCAGTGAAGGTTTGGGTATAGTCGCTGGAAGATGTGTAGGTTTGACCGTTCCATTCGTAACTGTCGCAAACGGTGACATTGACAAGTTCAACTACCGAGTTGTTGATGGTGAGATGCAGCGTGACGATGGAGTCGTTACCGTTGACTGCCGTGAAGCTTTGTGTGTAATTGCCCGATACCGTGTAGGTTGCCCCGTTCCACGTGTAGCTGTCGCAGCTTGTCGCGTTGAACTCCGTTGTGATGGCATCCTCCAAGGTGAGGTGCAGGGTGATGACCGAGTCGCAACCGTGGATGGTCTGCAGCGTGTAGGTGTAGTTGCCGGACTCGCAGCGCGGTGTCCCGAACCACATATAGCAGCTGTCGAATGCTGTGATGTAGAGGTCGGATGAAGCGGGCTGCCAGACGTTCACCGTGACGGAGGCCATATTGCTGCAACCGTCTGCGTTGTATCCGATTACCTGCCAGTTGCCCGCAGTGGTGGCTACTAACGTGTCGGCGGTGCTGCCGTTGCTCCACATATAGCTGACGCCGCCGTTGGCCGTGAGCGAGGTGCTCTCACCAGCGCAGATGTCCGTGTTGCCGCTGACGGTGATGACCGGCGGTTGCGACACCAAAACGGTGACAGAGGCGGTGCTGAAGCAGCCAGCCGAGCTCGTGCCGATAACGCTGTATTGACCGAATATATTCACCGGGATGGAAGGATTGGTGCTGCCGTTGCTCCATTGGTAGCTGTCCGCGCCCGTGGCGGTGAGCACCGTGCTGCCGCCGGGGCAGATGGCGGTGTTGCCCGTGATGGCCACTTCCGGTAGCGGGTTCACCGTAACCGTGGCGGAAGCTGTGGCAGAGCAGCCCTCCGCGTTCGTGACCGTAACGGTATAGAAGCCGCTCACGGTGGCAGGGTAGGTGTTCGTCGTGGTGCCGTCTTCCCACAGGTAGCTCACGCCGCCCGTGGCGTTCAGCGTGGCGGTCTGCCCTTCGCACACCGTGGTGACGCCCGTGATGTTCGGGGTCGGCAGCGGCAGGATGGTCAGTTGCAGGGTGACAGTGGAGTCGCACCCGTTAGCTGCGGTGAAGGTCTGGGTGTACTCGCCGGATGTGGTGTAGGTGGTCTCGTTCCACGTATAGGAGCCACAGCTTTCAGCTGTAGTATCGGTGTGCTTAGATTCGTTGATGGTTAGTTGAAGAGTGACGGTGGAGTCACAACCGTTGGCGGCAGTGAAGGTCTGGGTGTACTCACCGGAGGTGGTGTAGGTGCTGTCGTTCCAGGTGTAGAAGTCGCAGGCAGTGGCTTCGAAGGATTCGGTGATGGAGGAATTGATGGTAAGGTAGAGAGTGGTGAGTTTACAGGCTGGGGTCTCTTGCAGGGTCGTGTCCGTATTATACGTATATATGCCTGATTCGGTGTAAGTTGTGCCATTCCAGATGTAGCTGTCGCAAGCGGTGATAGTGACAGATTCCTCGATGGCGGGTAAAAGCGTCAACCGCAATTCAACACTCGAATCGCATCCTTGCACATTCACGCTTTCTGCATATAACCAACGATTCAAATTATTTGGATTTGCTGTTATCGTATCCCCTTGCCACACATAACTTCCACACGCGGTGTCCCGGAGACTATACCAATCTGAAAATTTCACATAGTGATGTTTCTTCACCACGGAGTCGCAACCGGAAACGGCTTGAAGAGTACGGGTCTCGTCGTACTGAATCCAAAGACTGTCGTTCTGATAGTATTCTCCACTAACATGAAATCCGTATATCAGACCTTCATATTCGGAACCGTATAAATCATCATAAACAATAGCTTCTTCCCAACCTCCATATCCTGCTATACTATAGATGGTTTCATCAAAAATACCATTAAAATACACAGTATATGTGGTATCATAACTTGACTCTTCCCAATAAATCTCGTGCCATCCTCCACACACGGTGTCAGAGATGAATACGGTATCTCGTGGCGCAAGGGTAAGGTGCAGGTTGATCACGGAATCGCAGCCGTGGATGTTCTGCAACGTCTGCGTGTAGTCGCCGGAGGTACAGAAGGTCTCGTCATTCATCACATAGTAATTGTTATGACTGTTTATGGTGATGTCCACGGTGTCGGGTTGCCAAACGGTGATGGTGACGGAGTCGGTGGAGGTGCAGCCGTTAGGTTTGGTGGCGGTCACATAATATGTCCCAGCATTATTGACGGATATTTGATTGCCTGTGTGTCCATTACTCCAATCATACGTGTAGCTAATAAGAGTAACGATGCGCACATTATCAATTTTTAATGCATATTGATTCGAACAATTGTTATGTACAAATCCAATCAAAACATCTTCTCCTGCCCAAACGTTCAAATCCACAGTATGATGCACCCATTGATCGTCAGAGAGGGTCTCATTAAAAATGGAGGTGGGAATCCAGGAACTGCCCGAGTTTGTGTAAACGTATACTTCGTAATGCTCCGCAGACCAATGCGGGTCTTGCGTTGCCGCGTGCCAGGACAGTTGACCACCCGTATTGGGAATATGCACTTCCTTATATAATATATTGTTTGGCGTTAAAGCTTGATAATTCCACCAAGAGTCTGATGCGGCGGCCCCGTTACCTTCGTAGGCACTTTGTACAGTTCCTAATGTGGAATACCAATTATGACCGTCCCCATCGAAATCCATTGTGTTCCAATCGTCCAACCCGTCTTCAAAATCTTCAAACAGCACTAATTCTTCTGTCGGCCCATTACCGTTAGCAGTAAGAATAGTGCTTTCCCCTTCGCAAATATCTATCAAACCGCTAACAATAAGATTAGGTCTTGAAAGAACATTCACAGAATGCGTGGCAGTGGCGGAACATCCGTTGTGGCCCGTGCCAGTTACTGAAACATCCAATGAATTCTCAGGCAACAAACGAATGACAGAAGTAGTGTCACCGTTAAACCAAAGATAACTTTCTGCACCGGTGGCGGCCAATAAAACAGTATCCCCTTGACAAACAGATAACGGGGCGGTGATTTGCAGGTTGACTACCGAATTGAAAATGGCGGTGAGCAGTGTGTCTTGAGTTACAGAGATGGTATGCGGATTTTCCGTAGCACCGTCGCTCCAACCGGAGAACAGGTAGCAGGAATCCGTCACGACGGCTTCAACGGTCGCCAGCGGATTATCTGCAGTAGGTGTAATCACTGTAGTAGCTATACCCACCGAAGAGTCACTTGAAGCTAAAGTAATTGTATATTCCCTGAAGTGCGCCACCAAAGTGGTGTCCTGCGAGAGAAAAATCGTACGCGGGTTGTCCGTGTTGCCGTCACTCCAGTGGTCGAAGACATAGAAAAAATTGGGTGTGGCCTCAATAACGGCAGGACTCGTACACGTGGGTTGCGTGGCGATTTGGACGGAGCCTTTGAGGGTGTCTTCGGGGAGGGCGGTGAGGAGGTAGGTTTGGAGGGTTTCGTAGATGTTGTAGAAATAGGAGGCTGTATTATTTGTTGAATATGGCCAGGCATTTCGATAGGCTTGTGCGCTGCCGCAAGGGACGTAGATGGGGATGTTTCGGCTGATATTGCTGAAAGGATGTGTGGACGTTAACACAAGAACAGGCGGTGTTACATTGTAGGAGGTGATAGATGATAGTCCAGTACAACCAGAAAACGCTGCAGAGCCGATACTGTCCACGGAACGGCCGAGAGAAAGGGAAGTGAGACCAGAACACGAGCTAAATGCACTCGTTCTGATAGCAACAACTGAATCCGGAATAATTAGTGTCCCTGTAATCTGATTGAGGTCTGAAAAAGCGTATGCAGGAATATTTTTTACATTTTCACCGATGGTCAAAGATGAAATATTGGTACAGCCTTTCAACGCTCGGTTGGAATAGTATGAAGACACAGATCCTGTCATTGTGGTGCAGCTGTCAGCGTTGAACACAACATGTATTAGTCCCGTACAGTTTTGGAAAGCGTTGGTACCTATAGCCTGCACCGCGTTGCCGATGGTCAGGGAGGTCAGCCCGGAACAATTTTGGAAAGCATAGTGGCCGATGATCATGACTGAATCGGGAATGACTAACGTGTCCGTCAAGCCTAATCCTTTGAATGCATAACTCGGAATCACTTTCACGTTGTCACCGATGGTGAGCGTGGTAAGACCTGAGCATCCATAAAAGACATCAGACATACTCGTGCAACTGTCCGCGTTGAATGCGACAGAAGTAAGTCCCGTGCAATTTTCGAAAGCACGGTTTCCGATGGCCTGCACCGCGTTGCCGATGGTCAGGGAGGTCAGCCCGGAGCAATTTTGGAAAGCATAGTTGCCGATGGTCATAACTGAATGGGGAATGACTAATGTGTTCGTCAAGCCTATACCTTTGAATGCATAACTTGGAATCACTTTTACATTCTCGCCAATTGACAGCGAGGAGATATTGGTGCAGCCATTGAAAGCAGAATTGTTTGAAGAGGTTCCCATCGTGGTGCAGCTGTCAGCGTTGAAAGTCACAGCGTTTAGACTTGTGCAGTTCTGGAAAGCAAAGTTTCCAATTGTTATGACTGAATGGGGAATGACTATCGTGTCCGTCAAGCCTAATCCTTGGAATGCAGAACTCGGAATCACTTTCACGTTGTCACCGATGGTGAGCGTGGTAAGACCCGAGCATCCATAAAAGACATCAGACATACTCGTGCAACTGTCCGCGTTGAATGCGACAGAAGTAAGTCCCGTGCAATTTCCGAAAGCACGGTTTCCAATGTCCTGCACCGCGTTGCCGATGGTCAGGGATGTCAGCCCGGAACAATTTTGGAAAGCATAGTTGTCGATGGCCTGCACCGCGTTGCCGATGGTCAGGGATGTCAGCCCGGAACAATTTCGGAAAGCATAGTAGCCGATGGCCTGCACCGCGTTGCCGATGGTCAGGGAGGTCAATCCGGAGCAATTTCGGAAAGCATCGTTGCCGATGGTCACGACTGAATCGGGAATGACTAACGTGTCCGTCAAGCCTAAACCTTCGAATGCATCACTTGGAATCACTTTCACATTCTCTCCGATGGTGAGTGTGGCCGGACCCGTGCATCCATAAAAGACATCAGACATACTCGTGCAACTGTCCGCGTTGAATGCGACAGAAGTAAGTCCCGTGCAATTTTGGAAAGCATAGTCGCCGATGGCCTGCACCGCGTTGCCGATGGTCAGGGAGGTCAATCCGGAGCAATTGCTGAAAGCGTTGCTTCCAATGGTTAGGACGGAATCGGGGATAACAAGTGTTCCTGTCAAACTACTACAACCATAAAATGCACTTTGCCCAATCATTGTTACGGAATTTGGAATAATTAACCCACCTGTAATTCCACTACAACTTTTAAAGAGATTGTTAGGAATTATTTTGACATTATTACCGATAGTTATTGAAGAGATATTGCTGCATCCAGAAAACGGTCCAGACCAACTCCCACCGACATATTGGCAATTGTCAGCGTTGAAAATTACAGAAGAAAGACTGCTACAACCAGCGAAAACAGATTCGCCAATGCTTACGACAGAAGTGGGTATTGTCAATGTTCCTGCCAAGGCACTACAATTGTAAAACAACCTTGCAGGTAAGACCTTAACAGTATTTCCAATCGTGAGAGTTGAAAGATTATAGCATTGGTAAAACAAATGGCTGTCTGATATGTATTCAGATGTTGATGACGAACAGCTGTCTGCATTCCAAACGACTGAAGTCAGGTTGTTACAGTAAGAAAAAACTCCTCCACCAAATGAAGTTACAGACCTTGGAACAAGCAATGAAATGATATTAGTGCCTGCAAACGCATTAGTCCCGATGTGTTTAATAGAATTGGGAATATTTAATTCTCCAGTTAGATGGCATCCCGAAAAAGAATAATCTCCGATATAAGTCAACGAATCAGGTAGGAACAGCATCCCAGATATATTACAACCATGAAAAGCATGATCGGGTATGATTTTCACATTATTACCGATGGTTAAGGACGTGAGTTGGTAACAGTCATGGAATGGTGAAGTTTGTGGGTAACTTCCGTTTATATAGTATGTTGATGTCATGTTCATGCAACTGTCAGCATTAAAATTTATGGAAACCAAGTTTGCACAATTTCCAAAAGCCAAAGATCCAATGGAATCGACATTTTTCCCGATGGTGACGGATGTAAGTCCGCTGCAACCCATATAAGCATGTTCGCCCACAAATGAAATGTTGTCTGGGATAACCAAGTCGCCGTATAGTCCTTGGCATTTCGTCAACGCATATCCGCCTATGCCAGAAACGGAAGTGGGAATTGTAGTGTTTGCGCATCCTAATATCAGGGTGTTTGTAGTGGTGCTGACAATGGCATCACAGTTATCGCGGCTATCAAATGCAGGATTTGAACTCGACACTTGAATGTGAACCAAGCTTTTTGAACATTCTCCAAAAGCTCCTCTGTCGATTTCAGACACGGAAGCGGGAATAAAAAGTGTTGTTATATTTGAACACCCATAAAAAGCGTAATCACGAATGGCCGTTACGCCATTAGAAATAGTCAATGTGTCCACACTGCCACATCCGTAAAAAGCATAAGGAGGTATCGTTTCCACGGAGTTGCCTATCATAATGCGTGATAGGTTGCTACAAGATCCGAACACAGGGTATCCAGTACCACCCATATAATTACAGTTTACCGCATTGAATGACACAGATAAAAGTGAATAACATCCTGCAAACGCATTCCCTCCAATACTTTCTACACTTTCGGGAATTGTAACAGATTTTATGCCAGAGTTTTTGAAAGCGGATTCCCCGATTGTTATGACAGAATTTGGAATATTCACATAAACCAAGCCAACACCCCCTCCGTAGTCATACGGATTTCTTTCAAAAGCACTTTTACCAATGCTTATGACGGAATTAGGAATGTTTAATGAATCTAAATGTCCACAATAATAAAACGCATACTCCCCAATACTCGTCACCGTCCCAGGAATACTTACACCCGTAAGTCCCGAGCAGTTACGAAAGGCGTTGTTTCCAATCCCCGTCACCGTGTAGGTGGTGCCGTTGTAGGTCACAGTGGATGGGATGTCCACATTGCCGGAGTAGCTGTTGTACGACCCTGTGGCGTAGGTCACTGCCACTGTGTTGGGCGAGGTACCCGTGATGTCGTAATAGATGCCGCCGCTCTGAAAATTGTAGGCGAAGGCCTCTGGAATTACTGCTATGCATAGCAGCATGGTCAAAATGAATAGATTCTTTTTCATACTTTTCTTTTTTATGTTTGTACTAATTGGATTTCAGTCGGTTATAAACCGTTTCCGCCTTCCAACACAAATACAAAAAAATCGTGAGCTTGTTTTGCACTGCACGAAAGGTTCTGGACTACCTATACCACAAACAAAAAGCCCACGATTTACATCGCAAGCGGTTCGTTCCTTTCTGTGGTATTGCTGAAAATTGTCCAGATTCTCGTGCAACAAAGAAAAGCGAAAACGCTTTATGTCAATATGTTATAATTTTAGTTTTTCTTTTTGGGGTTCTTTGGGGTTTGGTGAAAAATTAGGATTCTATTTGAGGGTGCGAAGATACAAATTTTATTTGGTTGTGACGTTGGAAACTTTCTTGTTTTACGTTTTGTACATCTATGGAATTGTTCGTTCGATGCGGTATGCTCTCCAATTTCTGCGAAATGTCGTCTTAAAAATTAACTATTCTTCCTTGATTAGTTAAGGCGTTTTCCGTACTGGTTTGACAACCAGTGAAATAAAAATTTTTCAAAACACTTGACAAAGGGTGTTCCCGTGTTGTATATTTGCCGTCGGGAAAACGGTTTTCTTTTGAGACGCACGGTCGTGCGTCTCAACGTGCCATGACACGTCTCTATGCACTTCCGTGCGTGACAGGCCGTCTGACCTGAACGAATATTATTAAAAACCTAAACAAAAACATTATGTCGAAAAAAACAAGAAGACAAAAGACACAGAAGACTAAACAGTCCAAACCGTCTGGAACAAAAAAGGAAAACAAAAGGAAACTCCCGAGCCTTAAAGAGACAGAGGCCTACATCAAGGAGCACAACTTGAAGGTCATGGATCCGCTTTCCGACTACGGGTTCAAGCGGCTGCTGGCCTCAGAGCGCAACAAGGACATACTGATGCACCTTCTGAACGTATTCATCTCCGATGACACAGGAATAATCACTGATATTTCCTACCTGCCTACGGAAATGCTCGGCATACGGAAAGAGGACAAGTTTGTCCGTTACGACCTCTACTGCAAAAACCAGGACGGCAAACGATTCATCGTGGAGATGCAGAACGGGAAGCAAGAGAACTATGTTGACCGGCTGCGGGTCTATACCAGTCTCGCCACCGTGCAGAATTGGGATGAGAAAGACAAGTACTACAAGCATGTGCCGAAGATATACTCCTTTAACATAATGAGTTACGATATGCCGGAGTTCAAAGGGAAGAAGCGTTTCTTCTCAAGGATTTACAACAAAGATGACGACAATGATATTTTTACAAAAAATATTGTTTATTATTTCGTTGAATTGAGTAAATTTGCCGCGCAATTGGAAACGCTTGACATGAGCGACGAGCGAAACCTTATTCTCTACATGTTCACTAATGTAGTGTATTTGCAAGAAGAGGAAGTTAACGCTCTGACACCCATGCAGATGCGCTTCTATGAGGAATGTCAAATCTCAAATTTCACGAATATGGAAAAACAGGATTATGTCAGGAGCTTGATGGATTACCCCAGCGTGCATGAGATGGTGGAATGCGAACGAAAAGAGGCGGAACAGGCTGGTTATGAGCGAGGAAAGCAAGAAGGTCTTGAGCAAGGTCGCATTGAGATTCTCCGAAAGCTGCTTTCTGACGGCCTTGATGCGGCAGTCCTGGCGGAAGCAAGCGGCCTGGCCGAGAGTGATATTCTGGCTATGATGGCCAGATAATGTAATAGCTCTCGTCGTGTCAGAGCTTATATATAATTACGCGGACATTTTTCGTAGCCCATCTCACCGAACCTCCACCCTCGTCCCCTTGCCCTGCGCCCTGTACTTCGGCGCGTACATGCACTCCACGGTGGGCGCGCCGGCGGAGAATTCGCCAGATTGCGTGGCGAAGACATCGTATTCCAGGACGACCGTGCCTTGCGGGAACTTCTTGAAGAAAAAGCTGTTGCTGGCATCTCGCGGGCTCTCAACCCACCATGTGCCGCCCTGCCAGCCGCTGCGCTCATGGATGTTGACGGGCTCGAAAGCCGCAGCACGCGGATCCTTCACATGCACGTACTCCAGGTCGCGGTCGCTGGTGACGACAATCTTCACGGTGATGCGTTCGCCCAGACAGACGGGATTGTCGGCGGTCACAGGCTCGGCTGTCTTTCCGTTGCCGACCGCCGGCTGGTGGTAGAACGTGCGCCGCACCGACAGCCCGCTGCCAACGGCCTCCACTTGGTCGGGAACCTCTAAGTACTGCCAGTAAGCGGCCCCGAAGGTCGGGTGTGTGCTGTCGGTGCGCACGGAGATGTCTGCCAACGAGGGCGACATGGCCTCCGGATTCCAAATTCGTTGCATATAGCCGGTGCCGGCCTCAGCTTTTGCGGCTTCCGTAGAGGTAATCTCGTCACCGCCCACGGTGACTACTGTTGTAGCCGGTTGCAGCAAATCCGCCGGGGCGTCGAGCAGCAGCGCATAGACTGCCTCCGCCGTGGCTTTCGTATTGCTCCAGCTGTTCCCTTCCTTCTGCAAAAGCAGCCACTGCTTCATCGCCGTCAGCTCATCCGGCCGCGGCGAGATTTCCGAAAAAGCCTCAATCAGCAACGCCTGCCGTTCAATCGGAGCCTCGTACCAACGATAGTAGTAGCCGCTGTACTCCTTGCGCCAGTACATCCCTTTCTCGCGGTCGATGAGGGCTTGTTGGCGGATGCGCTCCATGATTTGCTGCGCTTCGAACTTGGCGTTTTTGTCGCCGGTGCGATGAAGAACCAAGGCGGCCTCTGCTTGAAGTGTATAGCTGGACTTTGGCAAGTTCTGATGCATCAGATTAATCAGATTTTGTACATATTTATTTGACAACCAGATAGAATCGTATGGTGCAAACGATCTCATGTAGAGATAGTGTACATCCTCTTCCGTAAAGAAGAAGGGCGCACCAGGCTCTAAATCCTGCCGGTTCAGATGCATCTCATAACATCTTTCCTGATAATGGTCGGCGGCGCGGATGGCTTTGTCCAGCATCTTGTCCGCCTGCGGGATCTTAACGCCCAAACGTTGCAGCTTGTAGAAGCCCGCCACAATGTGGTCGGTGATGTACGGGGAGTAGTCCCGATGTCCGTACCAATCCCAGCCACCATTCGACAACTGATTGTTCAACAGTTTGTTGAGATTCTTGTCCAACTGTTGCTTCAGATTCTCACGGGTAAAGAGTTGGGCGGTTTTTATGCGTTGTTGCGACTCGTTCTGCGCATCCCGCAGCCACGGGGTCTCCTCCAACAAAATGCCCCGCAGCGACTCGTTCTTTAGGAGCGGGGAAGCCAGCGCCTGGTTCACCGTGTCGGCGAGCCAGCTGCGGAATACCGAGTCCAGACCGGGGTTTTGCGCGAGGGTGTGCAGAACGGTGGCTGCGGCGAACAACTTGCTGAAGGTCTGTTCGTTGCATTCGTAGGGATAGCGCATGAGGAAGGTTAGGGCACGGATGGCGAGCCACGTGGGGGTGGTGGTGATCTCCACGGTATAGCTCAGCGGCTGCATTGTGGGTGTGGCGTGCTTGCGGTAGCGGTTGAAAACAAAGGCGGTGTCCGTGTTGGCGGCCACCACGAACGGGTGGGATTCGGTCACCAGCATCTTGTTGGGTAGCACGTGTAGGAGGCGTTCCTCGCCGTCGCCGTAGTTGCCTGCGCGGGCCACCATCTGGTAGCCGATGGCGGGGATGCCTGCGGGGACGATAATGCGGAATTGGACGGTTTGGGAGGCCCCGGCGGCAACGGTGAATTGGGATTTCCCGTCTGTAGAGACGCGCCATGGCACGTCTCTACCATTACGCACCGCGTCTCCACAATCCGGATCAACCACCATTTTCACCGGTTCGCCATTCTCCCCATCGAAAAATTCCACCGTTAACTCTCCCTTCATATCCGTTTCGGTGAGGTTGGTGACCTTGGCGCGGAGGGTGAGGGTGTCGCCTTCGCGGAGGAAGCGCGGGACGTTGGTTTGCAGCATCAGCGGCAGCTTCGATACCATGGAGCCTTGCAACTTGCCGGTTTTCAGCCCTTTCGTGTGCGCCAAAGCGTAGAACTGCCATGTCGTGAACTGGTCGGGGACGGAGAACTCGAAATCGCTACGACCGTTGTGGTCCGTCCGCAGATGCGGCAGGAAAAAGGCCGTTTCCGTGAAATGGTCGCGGATGTGGAACGGGTGCTGATCGCCGCCGGCAAAACCGTCCTCGCCATCGTCGGCTGATGGCGTTTCTATCAACTCGGTTTCCACCAAATCAAACGGGGCGATTTCATCTATCGACACACTTCGACCCGGCGTGGTCCGGATGTTTTCTCCCGCCAGTCTTCCGGTGTTGTCGGAACGGAAGAGCGAACCGTACAAAAAGTAAGGGGAAAATGTCTGAAATTCGGTGGCTGAGAGGTGTTCCATATCCAGATGCGGATATTGTTTCAGCATTTCCTGCCGCTTGGATGCATGACGATAGGATTTCGGGAACACACACCGGAAGGACAAGGTGTTACACACCGGAAATGTGCCGATGCCATCGAAAGAGGAGGCGCGGTAAGAGCCCTCGTATGGCAGTATCCACGGATTGTAAGTCTTGGTGTTCAACGCCAACAGGCTGGTGTCCAACATCCAGGCAAGCACCTCCGCCTTCACAGGCTTGTGCGTGGAAGCGTCCCGCACCTCCACGATCCAACGCTCCTGACTGCCCGGGTGCAGCAGGCTGCGCCAATGAATCATGTTCATTTCCAGCACCCCCGGTTTGAAATGCTTCCGCCCCCAATAGTACCGACGGTCGCTTGAGCGATACACGATATCGTGCTGAACGGTTTGGCAATCCACATAAACGGCGCCTGGCCTTTCGCGTACCGGCATTGAAATGACCTTCTGACGATGGTTCAGCACGAACTGTTTCTGCCGCATCTGCAACCCCTGATAGACATGGCAGGCGACCTGCGCCTGATCCAAGTCGGAGGTCGCCAGGAAGACGATTCGATGTTTGGTGCGCTCCAGTATGTTCACCTTTAGCGCCAATCCTTTGAAAGCGTCTTTGCGGGCCGTGTTCCGAATCTCAAGTGTTAGTTTTTTTGTTGTGGTTCGGCCTAAAGAGTCTGTCGCACTGAATGTTAAGACGTATAAACCCGGCTCGAAATCTGTCAGTTTGACCGCCCAGTGTTCACTCTCCGAAAAGACGCGCTCCTCCGAATAGACCTTCTCTCCTCTGGGCCATGATTCCGGCCGCTCTTGGGGCTCTTCAAAGGTGTATTGCGGGAAATAGCGGCGGTAGTCGCTTGAACTGTACAAAGGTGCCGAAGGATTTTTATAACTTTTGTAAATCAATGACTTGCAAGTGTCGGGTGCCGTCAGCTTGTGCATTTCCACTTTGACCGGAATATCCGTCAATACTTTCCCGGTGAAGGTCTTGACCTCGATTAGGCTGCGCAAAGTGTCTTGCTTGGCCAAATCGATTGGATTGAAATGCTCCTCCCCATAATAAGCGTGGGCAAGGGTGTTATCGTCAAGGGTGATAAACAAGGCGTCCTTTCTGAGTTTGTAGCTTTTTTCGCCCGACTGTGTCTCGCCATTGCGGTCCGTGACTACCGCGTTCACCGTCAAATTGTCCCAAGAAGCCCCATGCACGTTGGCGTTGTCGGAGGTGGCGATGGAAAACGAGAACCGTCCGTGTGCATCCGTTTCGAGGAAGAGGGTCACCTTCGAAGTGTAATCCGTTTTTGCGGTAACCGCGACCTGCGCGAAGGAGACGGGTTCGCCGGTGAAGGTTACGGCCTTTCCGGACAGTTGGAGCGTGTCCCCGATGGCGTATTGCCGACAGGGATTCTCCAACACCACCTTGAAGGTCGGCAGCTTGTAGGCGGCAATCTCAAACTTGGCCTCCGCATACCTGTCGTAGTTGTCGTCCCACAAGTCTATCGTTCCGTATCCTGTGAGGTTCTCGGGCAGCTTGAATGTTCCGGAAACGGTACCGAAATCGTTGGTTTCCAGTTCCAAACTGTCGATCTTCTGGTAGTTGCGGTCGAGCAGTGCCACCGACACGCGTCGATGAGCTGCCATCTGATGCCCGTGGACCAGGTATGCCTTGAAATGCAGCTGCTGTCCGGCCCGATACAACGGTCGGTCCAGCACTAACCGGGAGGGAATCTCCGTCTCCTTACGATCGCGGTAGTCCGCATAGTTATAGTAATAGCGGCGACGCGTCCGATTGAAGACTGTAGCATATTCCTCAGGGAAGTCTCCCATGTCAAAAAACACCACACATTCCTTACCGTCGTTCACCGTGAACAGCCAGTCGTGCTTTTCCGAGGGGGCATGCAACCGGATGCACCCTTTACGGTTCGTATAGGCGGAGGAGCGGGAACCCCAATCGCGACTGAAGTTTTCCTTCCTCACCTTCAGTCCAGCGAGTGGAACACCCGTGCGGGAATCCACGAAGGTGATGTACGATTTCCGCCCGATGGTGTTTTCCAACGCTGTGATTCGGGTGATGGTGAGCTCGTGCGTGACCAATGTACTGCCGGAATCGGCGTCGGGGCGTGTATGGTACTGCAGAAGGTAGTTGCCTATGGGCAGGCTATCCAACCAGAGGTCTGTGGTGTGCTGGATGTAGGGGACGGGTTGCGGAAGCACGTACCGCCGTTGTTGCACCATCTCCTTGTTTAACAAGGCTTTAGAAGAACTTGACGCGTTTAGGATAAAGTCTTCGTAGTCGCGGATGCGATAGACCGAAACGTAGAGCGTGTCCACATTGCGGTATTTGATGGGAATGAGGTGCTTCGCCGACGGCTGCAGATAGGTCGGCATAGAGGAATGAACGGAAAACTCTTTCTGGTTGAGCTTTTCCAAAATGAGGTCGGTGTTGGTTTGGTAGAAGGTGTCGGGTGCCGTTTCAACCACATTGCGAAACGCCTGCGCACATTGGGTCAGATACTGCCTACGCTCCTCCTGCGGCAGCGTGTCGTTGTCGAAGGCATACGCATAGAGGCAGATTCCCTTCTCATATTCCAAGGCATAATTGGGGCCATATTGGCGTTCCAGCTCGGCCAAACCGTTCCATAACGGATTGTTTAGGGAGGTGATGCTCTGGGCGGTTATATTCAGCCGCATGATTTCGTACTCCAGCATCAGCTGCGTGTCGCCGCGTTGGCGATGAATCTCGATGATGCTGTCTATCATGTCGATAGCGAAATCGCGGTCCAACAGATAGCTCTTCGTGTTTTGGAGGTAACTTGTCAGGACCACGTCCAAAAGTGTTAAACCGGGGAGGTCCGTGACATTGCCCAGTGTGGTCATGAATCGGAAATCGCCGGCAGGTACCAACCCGTAATGGAACAACAGTTGGAATGCTGTGTCTTCATGATTGAGAATGTTGTCGGAAAGTTCCTCTTTGGACCAGCTCATCACATCGGCCAGCTCGGTACTGCCCATGTTGATTGCGGATGAGGCCCAAAAAGTGGACAATATCTTCGAAATCAGGTAATGATATATGCCGCAATAGGGCTGCGGGGACGTTTTCGACAGGGAGTCGGCCAGCAGCAAGGCCTCAGTCTCGTTCGGACGGTAGGTGAGGCTGATGCGCTCGAAGTTGACATGAAATCGTTGGAGCTCGTTGTGTTCTGCTTCGGTTTTCCACCCGATGGTGTCGAGCATCCGTTGCTGATCCTGCACATAGCCCGACCGGATGTCGTAGTAGCGTGTCCAGAGTTGGTCGAAGGAGCGGCTGTCGGGGCGCTGGGCGTAAGCTGTTACCGTCATCGAAAACACTACCAACAATGATAATATTCTGAATATATGATGATTACCTCTTCTGGTCATTGTTTGCAAATACGATTTATGGAATGACGCAAAAAAACCAAAAGGTTGCACGTTGTTGATGTTTTTTTTGTCACGCCACTGCATCAACGCCTATGTGTAACCTTTTGGGGCTTTTAGGGGAAATCGCACCCGATTGGGCTATTTGATATGAATCCACTGGCAGGAATGGGCTGCCGAAATTGCCCTTACGCCACGGTCACGGCCGTCCCCGACGCGGTGACCATCAGCATGCCGTTGTTCTGGCCGAGCACCTCGTAGTCGAGGTCGATGCCGACCACGGCGTTGGCGCCCACTTCCATGGCGCGCTGCTCCAGCTCCTTCATCGCTGCTTCGCGAGCCTGCGTCAGCTCGTCTTCGTAGGAGCCTGAGCGGCCGCCCACAATGTTGCGGACCCCCGCGAACAGGTCTCTCACGAAGTTCACGCCGGCAATGACCTCGCCGAACACGATGCCGTGATAGTTCGTAATCTGTTTTCCTTCAATGGTTGGGGTGGTGGTTAAAATCATAATGGTTGGTTTTAAAATGAAATTGCAAAAATACGATTTTTTATGGTTAATTGTTATTGGTTATTGAAGATGGTTATAGGTTTGCCAACTACTAACTACTTAACTCCTCATTCCCCTGCCAACAACTCCAGCAACTGCACGTTGTAGAGGAACTCGCACTTCGCCTGCGCCAGGTTGGCGGCGGCTTGCAGATAGTTGTTCTTCGCCTCGTTGAAGGCGGTGCCGGTGGATCTGCCTGCTTCGTAAAGGGCACTCTCCAGGTCGAAGGCCTCTTTCGCGCTGGTTTCGGCCACCTGGCTGCTTGCGTATTTCTCTTTGGAAGCCACGGCGTTGAACCATGCTTGCTGTATTTCCTTATACAACGACTTCTTCACGTTTTCGGTTTGAATCTGTTGGCTTTCGAGCTGCAACTTGGCCATCCGCACGTTGTTGCGTGTCTCTAATCTGTCGAAAATCGGCACATTGAGCGAGATGCCCACATACGGACTGAAGTTGTCGCGCAACTGCGCCCCGAACCCTTTGCCGGGATGGCCCAGCAGCGCGTAGTAGTCGGTGATGATGCCGCCGTTCATGGATAGGGTGGGGTACCATCCGCTCTTCGCCATTGCGATGTTGGTCTTTGCATAGTTGGTTCGGATCTCCTCGGCTTTCACGGCGGCGCGGTTGCCTAATGCCTGCTGGTAAATCTGTTCGGGTGACGGCAACTCGTCGGGCATCGCATTGCCGAGGTCCGGCTTCACGATGACGAACCCCTCCGGTGATTCCAACTCCAGCAACTGGGTCATATCTAACGTGGCGGAAACCAGACCGTTGTGAGCCTCTGTGAAGGTGAGACGGCTCTGTGCCAAGGTCGATTTGCGAGAGGAGACCTCTGACGGCCCGATTTTTCCCAGTTCATACAATGCGGTTAATCGTTCCACCTGCGCCGAGTCGATGGCGATCTGCAGCTTCGCGACCTCGCAAACCTCCATCTGGTAGAGAATCTGCATGTAGGCCTGCGTCACCGCGATGCGGATGTCCTCCTTGGCCTTGTCGCAGTCGGCGGTGGCGGCCTCCAGGTTCAGCTTCCCCATCTCGATGCTGTTCTTGACCCGCAATCCCGTGAAGAGGTTCATGCTCCCCCCGATGCCGAAGGAGGTGTTGGCGGTGTTGGAGCTGACGTAGGTGTTGTCTTCCGAGAGCCCCCTGCCGAAGGAGAAGTTCTGGGACGCGCTGGCCTGAATCGCAGGCCACATGCTGTTCCTGGCCGTGTTGAGCTCGACCTCGCGCTGCGACTTCATCAGCTCGCTCTGCTTGACCGTCAGGTTATGGTCGAGGGCGTACTGCACGCAGGCGTCGAGGGTCCAGGGGGTGGGCTGGGAGAAGGCTATGGTGAGGCATAGCATGATTACGGTTATTGATGTTATTCTTCTCATATTATTCGTGATTATCGTTCTGAATGTCCCAGGGTTCGCTTCGCTCACCCTGGCTGTCGTACCTCAGGGCTCGCTTCGCTCACCCTGGCTGTCGTGTCCCAGGGCTCACTTCACTCATCCTGACTGACCCAGGGCTCGCTTCGCTCACCCTGGGTTAGCATACTTCAGGCCTTCGGCCCTTATGGAATAATCAGCACTCATCATTCGTTAATGATCTTCGTGCCCCGTACCTTCTCCCCTTCCTTCAACCCGCTGGTCACCACGATGTGGATGCCGTCGCTGAGGCCGGTGGTGATGGCGCGGCGGTTGTAGGTGCCAGTGCCGTTCTTCACATAGACGAAGGTGGAGTCGCCGGAGAATTCGAGAGCGCTTTCGGGGATGGCGAGGACGTGTTCGGCTCTCTCTAACACGAGCTCCGCATTGGCGCTGTAGCCAGAACGTATCTTGTTGTCGATCTGCGGTTTGACGGCGGCGCGGATCTCGAACTGGTTGGCACCGTTGTTCTGCGTGGCTTTCGGGGAGATGTATTCCAATACCGCATCGAACGAGTAGTCCTGCAATGCCCCGATGATGATGGTCATGGGCATGCCTTCACGCAACGTGCCGACCTCCGTCTCATCAACGTTGCCCTTGAAAATCAGGTCGTTCATGTCGGCGACGGTGGCCACGGTGGTGCCGTCGTTCAAGGTGTTGGCTTGGATGACGGAGTTGCCTACCTTGACGGGGATGTCGAGGATCAGCCCCGAAATGGTGGAGCGGACGAGCGTGGAACTGGAGGTTGCATTGGCGGAGGAGACACCGTCGCGGATGATTTCCAATGCGTCCTGCGCCGCCGACTTCTCCTCGCGGGCCTGTTGCAACGCCTGTGTCACCTTCTCGAACTCCTCGTTGCTGACCAACTTCTTGTCGTACAGGGCCTTCTCGCGGTCGTAGTTGGCTTTGGCTTGGTTGAAGTTGATGTCGGCGAGGCGTACTCGACTCTGTGCGGCGCTCAGCGAGTTCATGTCGGGGATGACCTTCAGCTTGGCAATGACTTCGTTCTCCTTCACCTCCTGCCCTGCCTCCTTGTAGAGCTCGGCGATGATGCCGTTGATTTGCGGCTTCACGGCCACTTCGTTGCGCGGACCTATCTGTCCTGTTATCAGCGTTTTCCGACTGATGTCCATGTACGCGACCTCGTACTCGTTGAAGATTTCCTTCTCCGGCCGCGACTTTTTGAAGAGGAACACGAAGGTTCCGATGAAGATCAGGGCGATGAGCAGCCCGATGACGTATTTGAGTTTCTTTTTCATATTATTACGTATTATTCGTTATATGTCTCAGGGCTCACTTCGTTCACCCTGGCTGTCGCGCCCAGGGCTTGCTTCGCTCACCCTGGGTTAGCATACTTCAGGCCTTCGGCCCTTCTGGAAGGGGTCAATCGTCCCGCATCGCGTCCACGGGTCTGATGTGCATGGCGCGGTAGGCGGGGGCGATGCCGGCGAGGAGGCCGAGGAGCATCAGCAGGAGCAGAGCCGCGACAGCCGTGCCGAACTGGATCTGGAAGACGGCCTTATGCTGGGAGATGACTTCGAAGAGGTTGAGGAGGAATACGGAGAAGACGATGCCGGATAATCCTGCGACGGTCGTGAGCGTGACGCCTTCGAGGATGATCTGTGAGAGGATGTCGCGCGGCGTGGCCCCGATGGCCCGGCGGATGCCGATCTCCACCGTCCGCTCGCGCACGACCACCAGCATGATGTTGCTCACCCCTATCGCACCCGCCAACAACGTGCCGATGCCCACCAACCAGATCAGGAAGTTGATGCCGCGGAAGAGGTTGTCGATGATGCTGAACATCACCTCCATGTTGAGCATTCTGATAGCTTCCTTGTCGTCGGGAGCGATATAATGCTGGCGGGCAATCACTTGCCGAATTCTGTCCTCCAACTCGTCCATGTTGACCCCGGGCCGTCCCACGGTACAGATCACGCCCACCACATCCCCGCTGTTCATGATGTCGCTCATCACTGTGAAGGGGACGGTGATTTCGTCGTCGCTGTTGCCCCAGAGGTCGATGTTGGAGGTGCAGACATCCACGCCGATGATCTGGTAATAAACCCCTCCCACACAGATGTACTTTCCGCAAGGGTCTTCACCATTTGGGAAAAGGGTCTTCCAGACGCGCTCGCCGATGACGCAGACTTTCCGCTTATGCATCACATCAACCTGGTTGAGATAACGCCCGAACTTCAAGGTGGGTGCTTGAACTTTGACGTAATCGGCCTCCACCCCCTTGACGGAGCAGCTGGCAGTGAGTTCGTCGCGGGTGGCGGTACGTCCCCACTCAGGCAGCAACGGGGTAACCACTTCCAGCTCGGGCACCATGGCCTTCAGCCGTTCGATGTCCTTGTACTGCAGGTTCCATGAGCGCCCCTCTTTGAAGCCCTTGTACGGTTTGGTGGTTTCGTTCGCCGCGATGATGACGGTGTTGGTGGCAAACCCTTCGAAGTTCTTCTCCAACAGCTGTTTAAGACCATTACCGCCACCGATGAGGAAGAGCAGCATGAACAGCCCCCAGAAGATGCCGAAGCCCGTGAGGAAGCTGCGCCGCTTGTTCCGCGTCAGCGCGTCAAGGATTTCCCGGTATGTGTCTGTATCGAATCTCATAACTTGTTTGTAGCTGTGCTCGCCCCACACTGCGGCTTCGCCTTGTGTGGGGTTAATTGCGCTTCGCGCGTTTTGCCTCTCCGAGGCTGTTTAAGGAAGAAGTTTTTACAAATATTCAGCATTTTTCGTTCTTAATTAGTTTACGTCGTTCAAGGCTTCGATGGGGCGAATGCGGGCGGCTTTCATCGCGGGGGAGATGCCGGCGAGGGTGCCTGCGATGACCAGCAGGATGGTGACACCGAAGGAGATGCTGAGGTCGACGGTCGGGTTGACGAACAGTCGGACAGTTTCCCCGAAGAACTCCACCGACGACTGTCCCACGGTCATTTTCATCACCTCGCAGGCCACCATGCCGAGGAGCATCCCCACATAACCGAAAAACGCAGTAATCGAGACGCTTTCGGCCAAGATCAGCTTCATAATCTCCCACGGCGACGCGCCGATGGCCTTGCGAATGCCGAACTCGCGGGTGCGCTCTTTCACGGTGATCAGCATGATGTTGGAGACACCCACGATGCCGCCCACTAACGTGAAGATGCCCAAAATCCACAACGCCTTGCGGATATAGTGCGTTCCTTTGTCCATCTGCATGTTCTGTGTGAAACGGTTCCAAATCCAGATGGAACTCTCGTCGTCCGGATTCGCTTTGTGTGCCCTGTTCAGTGCGGCGCGGTAGGCCTTCTCAAAATGCTCGTTCTCCTCCTCGGTCGTCAATCCGTGGAACGAGAAATTGATTTGGTCAACATTGTTGATGTCATTCGTGATTATCTGCATGGTCGTTATCGGAACAAAAGCCTCCACACGTTGTGCCGTGCGGTCTGTTTTATACACGCCCACCACTACCCACGTGATCTTGTCGGTGGTTATTGTCTTGCCTATCAGGGAGGCGTAATCCTCGCCGCCATTCATCAACTCGATAGCATGAGAAGCGGCCAAAACAATAGACTTCCGATGCTGCTTTATGTCATTTGGGTTGATAAAACGGCCTTCCAGCATCTCAATCTTGTTCATTTCCTGCAATGTCGGATAACAACCGTTCAGATAAACGGATGTGTGTCGGCTTTTAAAGGCCAGCGTATAAGGACCTTTGAAGAGTTCCGGGGAGATTTTGTCCACATGCTCCGCAAACAGCGAACTTTGGGTGATGACAACATCCTGGTCGTTGAGATTGATGCGCCGACCGGTCTGGTAACCGTTTGCAGGCTTACTCGTAACTCCGCCATACACCGCCATCGTGTTAGTGGCAAAGCGTTTTCCTTGGTTCAGGAAGGCGTTCATCAACCCGTTGCCAGCGCCGAGGAGCACAATCAGCATGAAGATACCCCACGCCACCGCAAATCCCGTGAGCGCGGTACGCAGCTTGTTGCGCCGGATGGATTCCCATATCTCTGTCAGCAGGTCTTTCATGGCTATTTCATGATGGTGGAGGTGCCGAAAATCGAGGCTTTGTGCTGTTCGTTGAGCGTTGTCTCGCCGATGATGCCGTCCTTGATGTGGATGATCTTGTCGGTGCAGTTGGCCACGCCGCTCTCGTGCGTCACCACGATGATGGTGACCTTCTCGGTGCGGTTGAGCTCGGTGAGTAGGTCCATGACCTCCACGGAGGTCTTGGAGTCGAGGGCGCCGGTGGGCTCGTCGGCCAGCAGGATGCGCGGCTGCGTGATGAGCGCCCGCGCGATGGCCACACGCTGCTTCTGACCGCCCGACAGCT
>Ga0310697_10000290_pt1 | contig 70415 bp, 70 predicted proteins | sample 172DNAGHGlowgp2_FD_203883 | JGI IMG/M metagenome (GOLD analysis project Ga0310697, IMG submission 203883) | Sheep rumen microbial communities from Palmerston North, Manawatu-Wanganui, New Zealand - 1728 DNA GHGlow gp2 (v2) (version 2) | ecosystem: Host-associated > Mammals > Digestive system >...
AAAATAAGACCGTTTCTCCGTCGGATTGACGAGGGAATGCGGTTTTGCTATAATCATTTCATACGGGAATACTTGCGAGACTGTATTTACGGAAGGGAGCGCAGCCATGCGTTATATAGAAGTGATCGTCGATACCCCGGCGGAGGAGATCGACCGCCGCTGTGAGGAAATGAGCGCCATGGGCGTGGGCGGCTTTGTGATTGAGAACGAGGCGGATTTTCAGGCCTTTCTTGAGAACAACCACCAGTACTGGGATTATGTGGACGACGAGCTGGAGCAGCAGTATGCCGGCGTCAGCCGCATCAAGTGTTATCTGACAGACGACGAAGAGGGGCAGAAGGCGCTGCGTGACATCCGCGCCGCCTACGGCGATGTCACGGTCTCCATGGTGGAGGACAGCGACTGGGAGAACAACTGGCGGGAATACTACAAGCCCATCGAAGTGGGCGAGAAGCTGGTGGTCGTGCCTGAGTGGGAGCCGATCCCGGAAAACGGGCGGACCGCCCTGCGGCTGGACCCGGGCCTGATCTTCGGCACCGGCAGCCACGCCACGACCCGCATGTGCCTGGCTGCCCTGGAGAAGTACATCACACCGGCGACCCGGGTGCTGGATCTGGGCTGCGGCAGCGGGATCCTGGGGATCGGCGCGCTGGTGCTCGGGGCGAAGAGCTGCCTCGGCTGTGATATCGACCCCAAGGCGCCGGACGTGGTGATGTCCAACGCCGCCCTCAACGGCATCGGTGCGGACCGCCTCACCGCCTGCGCCGGGGACGTGATCGCGGATGCGTCCCTGCGCCGCGGCTTCGGCACGGGCTACGACCTGGTGCTGGCCAACATCGTCTCTGACGTGATCATCCCGCTGGCCCCCCATGTGCCCGGCTTTCTGAAGCCGGACGGCGTGTTCATCACCTCCGGCATCATCGAGGGCCGGGAGGACGAGGTGCGCGCCGCGATCGAACGGGCAGGGCTGCGCGTCATCGAGCACCACTGTGAGGAAGAATGGCATCAGTTCACGGCGGTAAGAAATGAATAATGAAAAATGCCTAATGAATCATTAAGGTATCGCTGCGCGATGAAATAAAAAAGCGGATTGCGGTGGTGACGATCGTCATCGCTGCAATCCGCTTTTTGTATTTGGTAGGTACGAGCCTTATTTCCCGTAAATATCGTTGGTGTCCACCAGGACGACGTCAAACTCCAGCGTCTCTCCGTCGCGCCAGATGGTGAAGTGGATCGTGTCGCCCACCTGGAGCTGGTTTTTGATGGCGACCACCTCGTCGCTCACCGTGACCGGCTCGCCGTTGACCGCGGTCAGCACATCTCCGGGCAGGATGCCCTTGGCCTCCGCGTCGGAGCCCTTGCTCACCTCAGTGATGTAGAGCCCGTCCGGCAGATTGTACTCACTCTTGGCGGCGTCCGGAATACTGCCGACCGTGATGCCGATGGAGGGGCGGCCGCGCACTTCACCGTCTCGGACCAGCGCGTTCACCACGCTGCGCACCGTGGAGGAAGGGATCGCAAAGCCAATGCCTTCAATACTGGAATAAGAGGACATCATCTTCATATTGGTGACGCCTACCATCTGGCCGCGCATGTTGAAGAGGGCGCCGCCGGAGTTGCCTTCGTTGAGGGCAGTATTGGTCTGCAGCAGGGTCATGCTGCGGCCGTTATACTGCACGCCGCGCTCAATGGCGGAGATGATGCCGTCCGTCAGGGTGTTGCGGAAGGTCTCGCCCAGGGGATTGCCGATGGCGGCTACATGATCGCCCACACGCAGGGAAGCGCTTTCGCCCAGCTCCACAACGGGAAGGCCTTTTGCGTTGATCTTCAGCAGCGCAATATCGCTGATCGCGTCCGCGCCCACCAGCAGTGCCTCAAACTCCCGGTCGTCCGGGAGAGTGACGACTGCGCGGCTGCAGCCGTCGATCACGTGGGTGTTGGTCAGGATCAGCCCGTCTTCACTGAGGATCACACCGGTGCCCCAGTTGTAGCCGATGGAGGTTCTTTCGTAGCCGGAAATGGCCACAATGGACCCGCTGCACTTCTCATAGAGCTCCTGAAGGCTGAGCTCTTCGCCCTCGGCGGGCGTGAGCTCCAATTCGAAAGTGATGGGGAGTTTGGCCCGCTCAATGTCGATGTCCGTGACGTCCACGGTCGTGCTCTGGTAAAAGTTTTTGAAGAACTGGGCGGGGTCCGAGGGCAGATCGTCGGTGCTCTCATAAGTCTGCGCGGGCAGATCGATGGTCGGTGCCTCTTTGCCGAGGCCGCCGAAGAGCAGGGAGCTTGCCACAATCAGCGCCAGCAGGAGAAACACCGCGCCGGAAATACGCAGGGGCGTCCATCCTTTTTTCTTTTTCTGCTGCGGAGCGGTCTCCTCAGGCGCGGCGGCGGGAGCCGTCTTGCGCGGGGCGTACCAATCGGATGTGTTTTCATACCAGGTGCTGCTCATTTTTATCCCTCTGTTTCGTGCTCTCCGCGAGGGGAAGCGTAAATACAAATTCTGTCATGCCGGCCTCACTTTTGACCGCGATGTCCTCATCGTGGCTGTTGAGGATGGTTTTTACCAGGTACAGGCCCAGCCCCACGCCGTCCTTGTCGAGGCTGCGGCTGCGGTCGGACTTGTGGAAGCGGTCGAAGATGAAGGGCAGATCGTCCGGCGGAATGGTCTCGCCATAGTCCTTGACGGAGACATAGGCCTTGCCGCTGTCCTTGTAGAGCTTCACCACCAGACAGCTGCCGGGCGATGCGAATTTCACGGCGTTGTCCAGCAGGTTGTAGATGACCTGGGTGATGGCGTCTTTGTCGGCCCGGACCAGAATGGGGTTGTCGGGCAGCTGGGGGTCCACGTCCAGGTTTTTTTTGGTGGCGCGGCTTTCAAAGCTCAGCAGGGTCTGCAGAATCAGCTCAGACACGTCGAAAACCGTGCGGCGGCTGGGATCCGCCGCTCTGGCCCTGGCCTGAGAGACGCCCAGCATATCCTTCACCAGGCGGGAGAGGCGGCGCGTCTCATCCCGGATGGAGATCAGGTATTTCCGCTCGTCCTCCGGGGGAATGGTGCCATCCAGAATCCCGTCGGCAAAGCCGGCGATGGTGGTCATGGGCGTGCGCAGCTCGTGGGAGATGTTGGCGATGAATTCGCTGCGCCGCTGCTCCGACTGCTCTAGGGAGTCGGCCATCTTGTTAAAGGAGTCGATCAGCGCGCCCATCTCGTCTGTGGGATCCTCGGTCTGCTTGACGCGAACCGAAAAGTCGCCCCGGGCAAACTTCCGGCTGGCGGAGGCCATCTCGTCCAGCGGCTTTGCCATGTGCCGCGAGTAGATCAGCGTCACGAGCAGGGCGGCGAAGAAGACGCCGGCGCCTACGACGGCGGCGATGATGAGAAAGGTGGACCAGGCGTCCAGCATGTTGTCCACCTGATTGCTGACAAAGGCAAAGCCCAGCAGACTGCAGCTTTCCGGCGAAAGGATCGGCATGGCCGCCACATAGCGGCGGCTGTGGTACAGACCGTTCAGATCGGTCAGCTGGTCATAGGGACCGCTGCTGATCTCCCGGATGATCTCCTCCGGGAGCCGGACGCCCAGATGCTCGCACATGGGGTTCCGGTCGGAGCAGCTGACCACGGTGCCCTCCGGGTCGGTGATGAAGATATGGTCACCCGTGGACTGGGAAATGGAGCTGATGGACATGCTCAGCGCCCAACCGGAGAGCGAATCGCTCCTGGCCACAGCGGCCGCCGTGCGGGAGACCTCCCGCGCGCAGTTTTCCATATTGCTGCGGTAATCGGAGATCACATAGGTGCGCCCGATGCCCACAAAGGAAAGCGCGATGATCAGGAAGCTCACAAACACCAGCAGGGCATTGGCCATGAAGTTGCGAAGAAATATACTTTTCATCGCTCAGTCCAGCAGTTCGAACTTGTAGCCTACGCCCCAGACGGTTTTCAGGCTCCACTTGTCGCTGACGCCCTCCAGCTTTTCGCGCAGGCGCTTGACGTGCACGTCCACCGTACGGGAGTCACCGAAGTAATCAAAGCCCCAGACCTCGTCCAGCAGCTGATTGCGGGTAAAGACCCGGTTGGGGGAGGAGGCCAGATGGTAGAGAAGCTCCATCTCCTTGGGGGGGGTGTCCACCTTCTTGCCGTCCACGATCAACTCGTAGGAATCCAGGTTGATGACGAGCTTGTCGAAGCTCAGCTTCTTCTCCACCGGCGCGTCGGCGTCCGTGCGGCGCATGACCGCGTGCACGCGGGCCAGCAGCTCCTTGACCTCGAAGGGCTTGGTCACATAGTCGTCGGCGCCCATCTCCAGGCCGCTGACTTTATCATTCAGTTCGCCCTTGGCGGTGAGCATGATGATGGGGGTGGAGGATTTCTGCCGGATGTCGCGGCAGACCTGCCAGCCGTCCTTGACCGGCAGCATGATGTCCAGCAGCACCACGTCGGGCTGGAACAGATCGAACATGGATTCGGCCTTGCCGCCGTCAGCGGCGATCATGGTCTCAAATCCGTCTTTTCCGAGATACAGACGCAGAAGCTCGGCGATGTTGGCGTCGTCTTCCACGATCAGAGCTCGTTTGCTCATGGTTATCGCTCCTTACAATTCAATTGTTTCCATTATATCGCGCGCAAGAGAGGAAAAGTTAAGAAATTGTAATTTTTCAGAAATCCAGCTTTTCCAGTTCGATGAGCGCCAGAATATAGACCTTCAGCGCCTCAATAAGCCAGTCCTTGCAGGCAGCCTCGTCCACACCGTGGATGGGGCCGGCAAAGTCCGGCATGGGCCGCTCCGGATGCTCAGGCCCGAAGGCCACGGCGTTGGGGAAGTGACGGGCATAGGTGCCGCCGCCGATGGTGTAGGGCTTCGCGTTTTCGCCGGTGACGGCGTTGTAGGCCTCGACACAGACCTGCACGGCCGGGTTGTCCAGACTCATATAGAAGGGCGCGGAGTCGTGGTCGACCGTGACGTCAGCAATATCGCCCGCATGGGCGCGGATGCCCGCCGCGATCTGATCGCCGCTGGTGGTCGTGGGGTAGCGGCTGTCCACAGTCTGGAACATCCGGCCGTTCTCCACGCCGATCACGCCGCCCACGATGGTCAGCGGCTCAAAGTTGCCGTCGTCCGCCTGCACGCCGAGAGCCGTGCCGTCCCAGGCGCGGTGCAGCTTTTCAATGAGAGACAGAAAGGCGCGGTCGTTCTCGTCGCCGATGTGATTCTCCAGCAGGTAGTTTACCAGCACGCCGATGGCGTTGCGCGTCCCCGCGGGAAGAGAGGCGTGGCCGCCCTTGCCGACGGCCAGCAGATGCCAGAGCCCGGGCTCCAGCTCTTTGACCTCTACAGAATCGCTGCCGGTGAGCGTGCCGGCCCGGACGGTGGCCTCCGCCTTGTCGGGGATCACGTTCGGCGCGACGCCGCCGTGAATGTCAACGATCTGCCCGAGGGGAAGCCGGGAGATGATCCTGCCGTGATAGATGCCCTTCTCCCCGTTGCAGAGAGGGAAGTTGGCGTCGGGCGAGAAGCAGAATAGGGGAGCGGGGTAGTTTGCCAGATAGTGTTCCACATCGCCCATGCCGGTCTCCTCATTTGCGCCCAGAAGGGCGCGCACGGGGTACTTGAGGGGGATGTTCCTGTCCTTCAGATATTTGAGCGCATAGAGGCAGAGCACGCTGGGCCCCTTGTCGTCCATCACGCCGCGGCCGATGATCCAGCCCTCTCGCTCGCGCATGGTGAAGGGATCCTCCTTCCAGCCGTCGCCCACGGGCACCACGTCCAGATGGGTGATCGTGGCGAGATAGCGGTCGCAGTCCTCGCCGACGCAGGCGTAGCCCAGCTTTCCCTCGCAGTCTACGGTGCGGAGGCCCAGCTCCCGGGCAATTTCCAGGCCCAGATCCAGCGCCCTGCGCGGCCCTTCGCCGAAGGGCGCGCCGGGAGCGGCTTCACCCTCCACGCTGTCGACGGCGACAAGACGGGCAATGTCACGGAATACAGCTTCCGTGTGCTGCGTGACAAATGCATCGATATCTTTCCGAAGTGATTCGTTCATTCCAGAGACTCCTTTGTCTGTTTTTGATGATTCAGTTTACCACCGGCGGCGCTCTTTTTCAAGCACAAGGCGTGTGTGCGGCGTTCATGGCGCCTGGTTGTGCAAAAAGCGTGGTTTGTTCAAAACAATTGCGCCCTATTCCTTGCATTTGCCGGGGAAATGGTTTATATTCTTCAACGTAATGAATCCCTTGCATGGAAGAGGAGGCAGAATATGAAAAATACGGTGCGCGTGCTGAGCGTCCTGCTCATTGTGGCGGCCCTGCTCGGCTTTGTGGGCGGCGGCTCCACACTGCGTGACGTGATGGACGTCAAGACCTTCTGGGAAAACAAGGGCGCCGAGGCGACCGAGAGCATCGACCGCCTGGAGGACGGCCTGAACCAGCTGGGCGAGAACGAGGAAGCCTATCTGGAGGGACGCGAGGCGCTGGAAGAGGGCAGGAAAGCCCTGGAAGAGGGCGAGGCCGAGTACGAGGCCGGCAAGGAGCTTCTGGAAGAAAAGCAGGCCGAGTACGATGAAGGCGCTGCCAAGCTGGCCGACGCCGAACAGCAGCTTGCTGACGGCAAGGCAAAGCTTGACGCCAACGCCGGCGCTTACGCCGCCGGCAAGCAGCAGGTCGCCCAGGGCGAGGCAACGCTTGCCGAGAAGACGGCCGAGTACAACGCGGGCGTGCAGCAGCTGGCGGACGCCAAGAAGCAGCTGGATGCCGGCCAGGCGAAGATCGACGCCGGTCAGAAGGCCTATGACGAGAATACCGCGAAGATGGCTGAGGCGAGAAAGAACCTGGATGACGGCCAGACGCAGTATGACGAAGGCGTAAAGCAGCTGGCGGACGCCAAGGTGCAGCTGGAGCAGGGCGAGGCGGAGGTAGCCGCCGGCCAGGCGAAGATCGATGCCGGCGAGCAGCAGCTGGCCGAGGCCAAGGCGAAGATCGACGAGGCCGAGCAGCAGCTGGCACTGCTGGAGGCCACCAAGCCCATCTATGACAACATGCTGGTCTACATGGCACCCGTGCTGGAGTCTGAGGGCTTTGAAGCCGCGCTGGATACAGCGGCCAGATTGATGGGCTCCGATACGAGCACTCTGAGAACGGTCTATAACGGCTGGAAGAATTTCGACAGCCTGCAGGCGCAGCTCAACCAGGGCAAGGCGGACTATGCCGCCGGCGAGGCGGAGCTGGAGGCCGGCAAGAAGGAGCTGGAGGCCGGCAAGGCAAAGCTTGCCCAGGGCAAGGCGGACTACGCCGCCGGCGAGCAGAAGCTGGCAGAGGCCAAGCAGCAGCTGGATAAGGGCAATGCCGCATATGCCGAGAACGAGAAGAAGATGGCGGAAGCCAAGGCCAATCTGGACCAGGGCAAGGCTGATCTGGCAAAGGGCAAGGCCGAATACGCGGCCGGGCAGCAGAAGCTGGCCGACGGCAAGGCCCAGCTGGACGCCGGCCGTGCGCAGCTTGCCACCGGCAAGGCGCAGCTGGCCGAGTATGAGAGCGGCCTTGCGACCTACAACAGCGGCCTTGAGGAGTATGAGGCGGGCAAGCAGCAGCTGGAAGACGGCGCCGAGCAGCTGGCCGAGGGCCGCGAGAAGCTGGCCGACGCCGAGAAGCAGCTGGAAGACGGTGAAAAGCAGATCCTTGAGGGCGAGGAGCTGATCGCCCAGTTCGAGGACGGGCGCGATCAGATCATTGCCGGCATCGAGCAGCTCAAGGCGACGCCTGCTGACGGCGACCTGATCTCCATTGCGGACCGCCTGGGCGACAATTATACCTACATGAAGAACGAGACCGACCTGGATATTCCGCAGGGCTATGTGGCCGTTGCCGCCGGGCGCTCTTATGTGTCCGACAACGGCGATGCCGTTACCGTGGAGCTGACCGGCCGCATCCTGGGCATCGCCCTCTGCGCCGCCGCCGCGGTTCTGGGGCTGCTCGCGGGGCTTCTGGGCGTGTTCGGCAAGGCCAAAGCCTCCGGCGTTCTCAGCATCCTGACCGCTCTGGCGGCGGGCGTCGGCCTGTACTACGCGATGCTGACCAAGCTGACCTTCTCCGAGGTCGCCGGTACCGGCGGCTCTCTGCTGGCAGTCGCGGGCTGTGCCGTGCTGGCCACCGCCGCGGTCATCAACGCCGTCGTGGCGCTGTTTGTGAAGGCGGAGCGCAGCAAGGCAGCGTAAAACGATCCATATTGAGCAAAAAGGAGATGTGCGGCGCACATCTCCTTTTCTATCAGTTCTATTAATTGTGTACGCGTGCCATCAGTGCGCCGCCGTTCTCCCTGAGCCACTTCCGCCGCTTGGCGTAGTCGGGAAGCACCCGGGCCACATTGGCCCAGAAGCGCGGGGAGTGGTTCATCTCCAACCGGTGGCAGAGCTCGTGCACCACCACATAGTCCACGACCTCCGGCGGCGCCAGCATCAGCAGGAGGTTAAAGTTCAGATTGCCCTTGGAAGAACAGCTGCCCCATTTCGTTTTCTGGCAGCGGATCGTGATGTCCTCGTAGCGCACCCCGACGAGGGGCGCAAAGTAGGCCGCACGCTGGGGGATCCACTGTTTGGCTGAGCGCCGCAGGGAAGCCAGTTCCTGCTCGCTGAGGGTCTCGGCCTTCGGCGCGGCGGCCAGCTTCTGCCGCTGCTTTTCGATCCATGCCGCGTTCTTTTCCACAAATGCGCGGATGCTGGCCGCGGCGGTCTTCATCGGTGCGCGCACCAGGACGGTTCCGTCGCGCCGGACCTCCAGCGACAGGCTTTTGCGATTGCTGCGTATCACTTCGACTGTGTAAGCCATACAATGCCTCCATTGTTTCCGTGGAGGCATTGTATCACGAAATGGCTTTTTTGAAAAGCGCTCAGCCGAGAGGAATGTCTGCGCCATGGATCGTGGTGCTGACAATTTCCTCCGGATTCATCAAGGGCCTCATGCTGCTGTAACCGATCTTGAGATAACTCCCATCCGTGTTGGAGAAGATCCAGGGCTCTGTCCCTTCGTGCCAGGGGCCGCCGAACCAGCGCCCGTCGGAGAGCGTGACGCCGCTTTCATACAAATAGTCATGCAGCAGCGGTTCAAGCCAGCTGTTTCGCGCCCGGGAGCAATTATCCCGATCGTCATCGGTCTGCAGCTGTCCATAGGCAGGGTAGAGCGCCTGCAGGGCTTCCGCCGGGATCTCGATCAGCCAGGCAAAGCTGGCATTGCTCAGTTCGATCCCGACAATGCGGCCTTCCTCCCCGGTATCCGGCGTCTGAAAGACGACGGGTTCGTCAAAGAAGACGCGCCGCTCGACGCTCTCGGTCCAGTTGATTTCCGCAATGCCGTAGTCGCGGACTGGCCTGTGTGTCCTGTCCAGCATTTCCAGCCGGATCCGTACAGCGCTGCCCGGTTCACGGAAGCGATCCGTGCCGATCGTGACGGCGCAGGTGAGGGTGTGCGTCTCGTAATCGTACATGGGGCTGCCGTTTTCCCGACAGAAGGGATAGACCCCGCCCCAGGAGCGCTCCGTGCCGTCCTCGTCCACCAGATAGAGCTCAAGACTGCTGGTGCGTGAAACCAGGGCGCCGATCCGGTTCTCGGCCTTGGCACGGAGGTGATTGAGCTCCTGGATGCTCACGGGACACAGGTCCAGAAAGACGATCTGGCGGTTGCCGTCGTTGATCGCGCTCAGAATGGTGACGGACGGCGCTTCCGGCGGCACGCTCTCCTCTGGAACGGGAAACTCCATATAATTCCCCAGCCTGTTTTCGGCGATGTTCAGCTCCTCCCGCAGCTCCTCCTGCCGCCGCTCATGGATGGACAGACCGGCCGCCACCGCCGTCACGGTCATCAGACAGGCGAGCACGGCCGCAATCAGAAGTCCACGCCCGGTCAGGCGCAGGATACGCCCGCGCCGCGGCGCTTTCTGCGCATGCAGTTTTTGCAGCGTCAGCTCCCGGATCTCCGCCGGGGAACAGGGGAGCCCTTCTCCGGATACTGTTACTTCCGCACCGGGATCAAAACAATCAGAAATCTTCAGTTTCAAGCGTATAGCCTCCTTTCTCCAGCTCCTGCCGGAGCTTCTCTCTGCCCCGGCGGAGCTTCGTGTGGATCGTGTTGGGACTGATGCCCAGCGCCGTGCCGATCTCGACGGCACTCTGGCAATAGTAGTAATGACGGAAGAAAATGCTCCGGTCCGGCTCGCCCAGCGCCTCCAGACAGCGGCGCAGGGTCTGCTCTGCATCCCGCCGCAGCGCTTCCGTCTCGGGGCCGGGAACCCGTAGGGTGAGCACGGCGTCCTCCAGCGGATCTTCAACCCGCAGCCCGCGCAGCGCATTCAAAGCCCGGCTTCGCGCGATGGCGGCCAGGTAGGCCTTCAGCTTACCGGGCTGCACCTTCTCCGCGTTCTGCCAGAGTAGACAGAAGCAGTCGGAGAGGATCTCCTTCTCGTCTTCCGCGCCGAGCCTGCCGGATATGATGTTGTGAACTACCGTACCGGCGTAGGCCGTGTAGCGATCGATGAGCACGCCGAGCGCCTCCTCGTCGCCTGATCGGATCCTGCGGAGCAGCTGCTCGTCAGTTTCTTTTTCCATGGGCAAGTCTGTCACCTCGATTTCCTGAAAGCGCTTTCACACCCATAATAACACCGGGAACGCGAAAAATCGTTCAATCGCCATGCTCTTTTTGACGGGCAGGCGGAGCTGCCTTTTCTTTCGGCAAGAGACCGACACCTCGCTGCCCGGACGGACACACAGAATATTTGCAAATTCGAGTGAGATGGTATATAATCATTTTTCAAGCTCTATAGAGGTGAGATAAATGAAGAGAAAGACTATTTACCTGCTCTGCGCAGTTTTGACGCTGTGCCTGCTGCTCTGCGCCTGCGGACAGCAGAGCCCCGCTCCGGCCCCGACCGCGGAAGCCACAGCCGAACCCACACCGGAACCCACGCCCGAGCCTACGCCGGAACCGACACCCAAACCCACGCCCAGCCTGCTGCATTTCCCGGACGGCTCGGAGCACTATGACTACGAGATCACGGTGGACCTGAGCAATCTGAGCCACGACGGCGTGGAGGAGGCCATCGGCCTTCTGCGCCAGATGCCGAACGTGCGCACGGTGCTGCTGGGCAGCGAGGGCGAAGAAGAGCGGCTCAGCTTCGAGGATATCCACGCCATGCAGGAAGCTTTCCCGGAGGTGGATTTTGACTATCACTTCACCCTCTGGGGCGTGGAGCTGTCCACCCTCAGCGAGCGGATGGACCTGAACCATATCAAGATGGACGATCAGGGCGCGGCCGTGCGGGAAGTGCTGCCCTGCATGACCAAATGCACCTACCTGAACATGGACTTCTGTAATGTGGACGACGAGCACATGGCGGAGATCCGGGACGCTTATCCCCAGATGGAGGTGCTCTGGCGCATCTGGTTCGGCACGGACTGCAGTGTGCGCACCGACGCTGAGCGCATCCTCTGCTCCAACCTGAACCACGCGCTGACCAATGAGAACACGAAGTCCCTCAAGTACGCCACGAAGGTCAAATACCTGGACATCGGGCACAATACGGCGCTGACGGATCTGAGCTTTATGAGCTATATGCCGGATCTGGAGGTGGCGATCATCGCCATCACGCCGTGGCGGGATCTGACGCCGGTGGCCAGCTGCAAGAACCTGGAGTTTCTGGAATGCTCCGAGTTCTTCCTGCAGCCGGGCGAGGTGGTGGATCTGGCCCCTCTGGGCGAGCTGACCAATCTCAAGCACCTGAACATCTGCAAGATGTTCCACGTCAAAAACTGGGAAGCGCTGAAAAACCTGACGGGGCTGGAGCGCCTGTGGATCGGCTGCTTCAATGACATTCCCGAGGAGGGCATCGAGGAACTGCGCGAGGCTCTGCCCAATACCGAGATCAACACCACAGAGCGGACCGGCAGCCTGGGTTCCTGGCGTGAAAACCCGGACGGGACGCCTCATCCCCGCTATGTGCTGCTCTCCGAACAGTTTGATTACGGCCATTTCCCCGCGTCTGAGAGTACCTGGCTGAACGACCCGAATTACTTTGTGTATCGCTGATGCTTATGAGACGATTGTTATTGCTTCTGAGCCTGCTGCTGTGCGTATTGCTTGCCGGCTGCGGCATGGCTGACGCCCAAACTCCCGAGAGAACTGCCGCCCCCGAAGCGGCGGTCGAAACGCCGGACCCGACGCCGGAGCCCACGCCCGAACCCACGCCGGAGCCGCTGCGGGATGAAAACGGCGACCTTCGCTTCCCCGACGGCAGCGTCTATCACGGCTATGAGATCAGCATCACTTTGTCCGACGTTGAAGTCAAAACCCTGCAGCGCACCGTCGATCTCCTGCACGAGATGCCGAATCTGCACACGGTGGATCTTGGCGCGAAGGAGGACGGCCACGTGACCGTCGCCATTGTGAAGAGACTGCAGCAGGAGTGTCCCGGCCTTACCTTTGTCTTCCGCTTCCCCCTCTGGGGCGTGGAGGTCTGCACGACGGATACGGCGCTGGATCTCAAGTATGTCCAGATGAACGACAGAGGCGCCGCGGTGATCCGCGCGCTGGAGATCATGCCGGACTGCCGGTATCTGGACATGGACACCTGCGGCGTTTCCAGCGACGATATGGGCCGCATCCGGGAGATGTTTCCCGATGTGGAGGTGGTCTGGCGCATCTGGTTCGGTAAGGAGTTCAGCGTGCGCACCGACGTGGAGCGCATCATCGCCACGAACCATCTGACCGACGCCAACAGCAAGGATCTGAAATACTGCACGAAGGTGCGGCTGCTGGACGTGGGGCACAACCCGGAGCTGACGGATATCAGCTTCCTCACCGACATGACGGATCTGGAGTGCTGCATCCTGGCGATCATGCCCTTCCGGGATCTGACGCCGCTCACGAACTGCACGAAGATGGAGTATCTGGAGCTCTGCGAGGTGCAGTACCACCCGGATCAGGTGCTGGATCTGTCGCCCCTCTGGGGCATGACCCATCTGCACCATCTGAACATCTGCAAGCTCTACGAGGTGGAGAATTACGAGTTCCTGGAAAACTGCAGGGAGCTGGAGCGCCTCTGGATCGGAAAATACACCTATATCCCCAGCGAGTATATCGACCACCTGAAGGAAGCCCTGCCCGACACCGAGATCAACTGGTGGACCCAGGTCTGTGTGACCGAGGACTGGCGGGAAAAGCCGAAGGGCATTTTCGTGGAGCGCTACGCCTATCTGCGCGAGCAGTTTGACTACAAGCATTATGAAAAATCCACCAGCTACTGGTGGAACGACCCCCTCTGCCTGGGGAATCAACCTGTTGAAGGAGAAAAGAAGAGTAAATGACCGACTACATCATCGCGACCTCATCCACTTCCGACCTGCCCCGTGACTATCTGGACGCCCACAACATCCCCTTTATCCGCTACAACTACACCGTGAACGATCTGCCGCAGACCGACGACTGCCGGGAGGAATCCCGCACCGCCATCTATGCCGGCATGCGGAAAGGCGACATGCTCAAGACCTCGATGATCAACGAGTACAGCTACTATGACTTCTTCCGCGGTCTGCTGGAGCAGGAGAAGAATGTGATCTTCCTGGACATGTCCGAGAAGATGTCGGCCTCCTATGAAAACGCCCGCCGCGCGGCGGAGACCGTGAGGGCTGAGTTCCCGGAGCGGACGCTCTATGTGATGGACACCCGCTGCATTTCCGGCGGCCTGGGGCTGCTGGTGCGCAAGATGGTGGCCATGGCGGAAGAGGGAAAGAGCTTTGATGAAGTGATCGCCTGGGGCGAGGAGAACAAGCTCAAAATCGCGCACCGCTTCACGGTGGACGATCTGAACTATCTGAAAATGGGCGGCCGCGTCTCCAACGCCTCCGCGCTGGTGGGCTCGCTCCTCAATATCAAGCCGGTGCTGTACGTGCCAGATGCGGGTACGCTGGACGTGGTGAAGAAGGCCAGAGGCCGCCGCGCCGCGCTCAAGAGCATCGTGGACGGCGTGCTGCACGATCTGAGCCGGATCGACCCGACCGGTACCGACTTCATGATCCTGCATGCCGACTGCCAAAGTGATGCCGAGCATGTGCGGGACGAGATCCGCAAGGTCTACCCGCAGATCGGCGAGGTGCGCATTTCCTCTCTGGGCGTGGTCATCGGCGCCCACTGCGGCCCGGGCCTGCTCGCAGTCTTCTATCTCTGCAGCGGCAGAAAACCGGAATAATGAAAAAGGCGAAGGAGATACGAAACGCGTATCTCCTTCGCCTTTTTTCGTTTGAAACCATATACCTGTCAGCTCATGAGCTGCAGGAAGCCGCGCATGGGCGTGATGTGCACCCGGTCGAAGATGCCGGGAAACTCCCCGTCCACGGTCCACTCCAGCATTTCCGGACTCTCGCAGACGATGTCGGCGGCATGCAGAAAGACGATCTGCTCCGTGCTAAAATCCTGCGTCAGGATCGCCTGCACGGTCTCCGTAAACTCAGCGAGGGTTTTGGGATTGCGGATCAGCAGCACTTCAAAGAGCCCGTCACCGGTGTCCACCCAGTTCTCCGGCAGCTGGATCGTGCCGGCGATGGAGGTGGAGTTTGCCACAGCGCCGAAGATAAAATCGCCCTCATAACACTGCCCGTCCGCCGTGACCTTCATGTGCAGCGGGCGGACTTTGGGCAGGTCCTTGATGCCGTCCAGCAGATAGGCCGTATGCCCCAGCACGTTTTTCAGGTTCTGATCCGTGGTGTAGCTCAGCCAGGAGAAGGCGCCGAAGGCCGCCACATAGCTGAAATAGTGATCGCCGAAGCGGCCCACATCGTAGCGCCGGAGTTCGCCGCGGGCGATCCGCTCCGCTGCGGTGGGGATATCCGGCGAGAGATGGCGGGAGAGGGCGAAGTCGTTGGTGCTGCCGCAGGGGATGTAGCCGATAGGGACATGAATGTCCTCCATGGCAAGCCCGGTGAGTGTCTCATTCAGTGTCCCGTCCCCGCCGGTGCAGACCACCAGGTCCTGCTCCGCGCCGTAGCGGCGGGCAAATTCCGTGGCCTCCCCGCGCCCGTCGGTGACCATGACGTTGACCCGGTAGCCTGCGTCCATGAACGTGCGGATGATCTGGGGAACATAGCGCAGGACGGCCTTTTTCCCGGAGACGGGGTTGATGATCAGCAGCAGTTTTTTGTTGTACGAATAATCCATAGTACGCATAGTATATCCATTCTTTCCAAAGGAAAAACCTGTGAGCGGCCGCTCACAGGTTTTGTCGTGATCGAAATGGGAAAGCGGCGGTCGGCTTTACATGCCGAGGCCCGCGATGTGCAGGCAGATATAGGCGGCGGGGATGGAGAAAAGCAGGCTGTCCGCCCGGTCGAACATGCCGCCGTGGCCGGGGATCAGATTGGAGAAGTCCTTCACGCCGATCATGCGCTTGAGCAGGCTTTCGGCCAGGTCGCCGATCTGCCCCAGGGTGGACGCGATAAAGCAGGTGGCGACTGCGGTGACGAGGTTAACTTCGGGAAAGACCGGCAGCAGCCAGAGCAGAAGCCCGACCACCAGGGAAGAGGCGGCGCCGCAGATACAGCCCTCCCAGGTCTTGTGCGGGGAGACCAGGGGCGCAACCTTGTGCTTGCCGAAGCGCATGCCGCCGAAAAGGGCAAAACTGTCGCAGACCCAGGAGGAGAAGCAGCCGAAGGCCAGCGTCACCAGCCAGATCTCGCTGACGGAGATCATCATCAGCATGCCGAAGAGAAAGCAGGGATAGGCAAGCCCAGCCAGGGTGTAGAGCGCGCCGCTGCCGCTGACCTTTTTATGCAGGATCCCGGAAAACAGCGCCAGGAACACGCCCAGCGTGAAGCAGGCCAGATAGGCGGTGGGCGTCGCGTGGCAAAGCGCCAGGATGGCCTGCGCCGCGGTGAACACATACATGACCCATGCGCAGCAGTACACCTCCAGCTTTTCCAGGTTTCGACTCAATTCGTAGGCACACAGAAGCCCCGCCGCGGCAAAGAACAGCACCCGCGTCACGGGGGAGACAAAAACGCACACCGCAGCGATCGTAACCAGCACAAGGGCAGATATCACACGTGTTTTCAAAAGCCGTCCCTCTTTCTCAACCAAGGAAAATAGTACAAAAGCTTTAAGTTTCTCTTAAGATTTTCTTTACCATAACACATTTTTCCGCTTCGCTCAATATCCATTGCCTCATTTTTGCGAAAAGTTTACAGCTCCCGGGTGTGAACTGACGCAGGAGATTGTTAAAAAGCTGGAATTTTCTGTTGTGCGGCGGGAAAAGCTGTGATAATATATTCCCAAGAAACCAAACACAAATCTTCAGGGGGGTCATTACCATGTACAGTGAGAATAAAATCTGGCTTGCACAGTCTGACAAAAATCTGTTCCTGCTGCCGAAGATGGCAAACCGTCACGGCCTGATCGCCGGTGCCACCGGCACGGGCAAGACCGTCACCATGAAGGTCATGGCGGAGAGCTTTTCCGCCATGGGCGTGCCCGTCTTCCTGGCGGACGTGAAGGGCGATCTTTCCGGTATGTGTGAGCCCGGCGTTCTGACGGAGGATATGCAGAACCGCATTGAGCGCTTTGGCCTGGGGGAGGACTTCAAGATGCAGTCCTATCCCACCCGCTTCTGGGATATCTTCGGCGAGGTTGGCCATCCCGTGCGCGTGACCGTGTCGGAGATGGGCCCCACCCTGCTGGGGAGACTGCTGGGCCTGACCGAGATCCAGGCCGGCGTTCTGAACATCGCTTTCAAGGTGGCCGATGAGCACGGTCTGCTGCTGCTGGATCTGAAGGATCTGCGCGCCATGCTCCAGTTCGTGGGCGACAACCGGGCGGAGTTCACCACAATGTACGGCAACGTCTCCGCCGCCAGCATCGGCGCCATTCAGCGTGCCCTGCTCGCCTTTGAGCAGGAGGGCGGCGAGCTCTTCTTCGGCGAGCCGGAGCTGGACATCCGCGACTGGATGCGCACCGGTCTCGAGGGCAAGGGCGTGATCAATATCCTCTCCAGCCAGCGCCTGATCCAGAGCCCGCTGGTCTACTCCACCTTCCTGCTGTGGATGATGACCGCGCTGTATGAGAAGCTGCCCGAAGTGGGCGATCTCGATAAGCCCCGCATGATCTTCTTCTTCGACGAGGCGCATCTGCTCTTCTCCAACGCCAACAAGGCGCTGGTGCAGAAGATCGTCCAGGTGGTCAAGCTCATCCGCTCCAAGGGCGTGGGCATCTACTTCATCACTCAGAGCCCGTCCGATATCCCGGGCGACGTGCTGGCCCAGCTCTCCAACCGGGTGCAGCATGCGCTGCGCGCATACACCCCGGCCGAGCAGAAGAGCATCCGCGCCGCCGCCAAGGCTTTCCGCGTCAATCCCGCCTTCGATACCGAGACGGCGCTGACGGAGCTCGGCGTGGGCGAGGCGCTGGTCAGCTTCCTGGACGAGGACGGCATCCCCTCCATCGTCGAGCGCGCCTTCATCCTGCCGCCCCAGAGCAAGATGGGTATGGCGGACGAGAATCATGTCAAGAGCGTGATCCTGACCGACGAGCTGGATCTCAAGTACCGCGAGGCCGTGGATCGCGAGTCCGCCTACGAAGTGCTGATCGCTGCCAACGAGGAGCTGGAGCGCCGCAAGGCGGAGGCTGCCGCCGAGGCCGAGGCCGAGAAGCAGCGCCAGAAGGAAGAACTGGCCGCCGAAAAGCAGCGCCTGAAAGAAGAGGCCGCTGCCCAGAAGGCTGCCGAGAAGGAAGCCCTGGCCGCTCAGAAGGCTGCCGAAAAGGAAGCGCTTGCTGCCGAGAAGGCCGCCGCTGCCGAGGCTGAGAAGAAGAAAAAGGCTGCCCAGAAGGCCGCGACTGTCGCCGCCTCCTCTGTGGTCACCGCCGTGACGCACAATATCGTCAACGCCGCCACCGGCGGCAAGACCACCAGCGCCGCCACGATCGCCAAGCGCGCCGCGACGAATGCGCTCAGCTCCGTCATGCGCAACGGGGCAAGCTCCCTCATCCGCGGTCTCTTCGGCAATCTGAAGTAAAGCTTTTCTTTGAGATAAAGAAGACGGAATCTCTCGCTCAGGCAATGAAATCTTCATTGCCTGGGCGTTTCCAAATGTCAGGAGGAATCACCATGGCAAAACCTGTCGATCTGGACCGCAGACAGGCGATCCGCGACATATGGCTGACGCCGAACGCATATGCACTGGACAAACGCTTTGTGATCCGGGACGGCGAGCGCCATCCACTGGCCATTCTCTGCCCGGGCGGGGGATACTTCATGGTCTGCAGCTTTATCGAGGGGGTTCCCATCGCCAAAAAGCTCAATGCGAAGGGGATTTCTGCCGTCATCGTCTATTACAGGACAAAGAAGAAAGCCCGCTATCCCGCCCCGCAGGAAGATCTGGCCCGCGCTGTGCGGGAGATCCTCTCCGGCCAGGACGCGGAGCTTTTTGATACGGAGCATTACAGCATCTGGGGTTCGTCAGCGGGCGGGCACCTGATCGCCTCTTTCGGGACGGAGAACATGGGCTATCCGATCTATGGGCTGCCCAAACCCTGCACACTGGTGCTGAGCTATCCCGTGATCACAATGGACCCGGCGCTGACGCATATGGGCTCCCATGATCTGCTGCTCGGAAAACACGCCACTGCGGCGCAGGAGCATTTTGCCAGCGTGGAAGAACATGTCGGCCCCGCGTTTCCGGCCACTTACCTCTGGTGCGGCGATGCGGATCAGACGGTACCGCCGGAGAATACCCGCCGCATGGCCACAGCGCTGGAAAAGGCCGGTGTGCCGTATTGCTGTGACATTTTCCCCGGCGTCGACCACGGCGTCGGCCCCGGCACGAGAACAGCCGCGGAAGGATGGATCGAACGGGCGGTGGACTTCTGGCGAGAGCAGTGCAAATAAAAAGCAAAGACGAAAGCCGACGGCTCAGCCGTCGGCTTTCAGTATAATGTCCTCTTTTTTGACTTTATCCCAGGAGAAGACGGACAGAAGCTCCTGCGCAGAGATGGGCGCATCTGTTTCCGTCAGCCCACTGAGATGGGCAAGCGTCGCGATGAGCGCCTCTGCCGTCATCTCCCGACGCAGCACCTGGGTGCTCAGGCTGCCCAGCCGTTTGGAGAGCTTGCCGCTCCCGTCGGCGAGCAGGGGAGCGTGACAATAAGTGGGGGCCGTACCGCCCAGCGTCTCAATGAGCCACTTCTGCCGCGGGGCGGAGGAGAGCAGGTCCCGCCCGCGCACCACACGGGTGACGCCCATCAGCATATCGTCCACGCTGACGGCCAGCTGATAGGCAAAGACCCCGTCCGCCCGCCGAATGATGAAGTCGCCCACATCCCTTGCCGGGTTCTGGACGACGAGGCCGTAACGCCCGTCCAAAACAGTGATCTCCCGATCCGGGCAGCGCAGCTTCCAGGCGGGCTTTCGGCCGGAGACTTCCATGGCCAGCCGCTCACTTGCGCGCAGATGTGCGCAGCGGCAGCCGCTGTCGTGCTCCTTTTCCCCGGGGTGAGGGGCCGAGGCAGCGGCCAGGCGCTCCGCCCGGCTGCACCAGCAGGGATAAACCAAATCACGCTTTTGCAGTTCGCGGAAAGCTTCTTCGTAAATCTTCGTTCTGCGGGACTGGGCATAGTTGGGGTCGGGCCAGCCCTCGTCCCAGTCCAGCCCCAGCCAGCGCAGATCCTCGCCCAGCGCGTCGATATAGACCTGCTTGGAGCGGGCGGGATCCAGATCCTCCATGCGGAAGATCAGCTTCCCGCCCTGACTGCGGCAGTCCAGCCAAGCCAGCAGCATGGCCAGCAGATTACCCATATGCATATAGCCCGAGGGGCTCGGCGCAAAGCGCCCGACAATGTTCGTGTTCATGGCAACAGTATAACAGACCACAAAAGAAAAAGGAAGATGCCATACCTGACAATGCCATACCTGACATCTTCCTTTTTCTGAATTCTGAAAACTATTCGTGCAGCTCGCGTTCTGTCTCCAGCGCCTCTTTCTTGCCCTCGATGCGGCCGAGACCGTACATCAGCAGCGTCGCACACAGCAGGTTGATGATGCCGAAACCGCCGACGTTGAGCGTATTGACGACGCCGATCAGGAGATTGGCAAGCCCGATGAGCCAGAGCATCTTTGCGATGCGGCTCAGGTGGTCGATCTTCGCGTCCAGATCGAAGAGCTCGAAGGGGCCGTCCTCCGCCTTCTTGCGGAAATAGATCCACTGTACCATGCGACCGATATACTCCGCACCGATGTCGGACATAAAGGAGACGTACTCGGGATCGGTCTTGCGCATCTCGGTGCGGATCGTGTATTCACCCGGCTCGCACTTTTCAAAGGTGTAGCGGCAGAAGCCCACGTCACAGAGAGCCCAGCCCTCCATGGCCATCTGGTTGAGCCAGCGCTCTTCCTTGTCAAACTCCCAGACCCAGTACCACCTGGTAACGGTTTTTCTTTCACTCATTTTCCAATCCTCCCAAAATCACGTCACCGCTGGTGACCAGTTCCCGCAGGCGCGCCAGTTCATTCTGCAGCACGCGCATGCCCTTTTCCGTCAGCATGTACTCTTTCTTGCGGCTGCCCTCCGCCACCGGGAGGAGCCGGATCCATTCCTTGTCACAGAGACTGCTCAAGGCTCCGTAGAGCGTCCCGGCCGCGAGCTTCACCCGTCCGGCGGAGAGCGCCTCCGCCTGCTGCATGATGCCGTAGCCGTGCCGCGGCTCCACCAGGGAGAGCAGAATGTAATAGGTGGCCTCTGTCAATGCCAGATCGTTGTTCATAAGCCGTCCTTTCTATTGCCAGCCGTTATATTGAACTTCGTTATAACGACTTCCGATATATCGTGATAAAAATATATCACCACCCGATATAGTTGTCAAGGGGTTTTCTTGCTTTTTTTGAAAAATCTGCTACAGTAGTGGGTGAGGTGAGGGGATTGAAGATCCATGTGCTGCACTGCGGCTATATCCAGGTGTCGGAAACGGTGCCTTTCGGCAACGGCATCGACCTGAAAAACACCGGCAAACAGCTGCTGACACCGGCGGAGAAGCGGCTCACGCTGCCGGTCTGCGTGTATCTGGCAGAGCACCCGAAGGGGCTTTTGCTGTTTGACACCGGCTGGTGCCGGGAGATCAGCCCCGATGGCGTTTACGACGAGAAGGCGGTGCGGCGCGTGCTGCCCGGGCATCTGGCGGCCTTTTATCACCCTTGGCTCCCGGCGGGGATGGCGGTGCACGAGCAGCTGGCGGCCATGGGGATCCGGCCGCAGGATCTGGAGTATGTGATCCTGAGCCACCTGGACCCTGACCATGTGGCGGGGCTGCGCCATCTGCAGGGGGCAAGGCATATCCTCCTGCCGGAGGATGAGTATTTCTGGTCCTGCCGCACAGTGTATAGGGCACGGCAGCCCAGAGATCTCTGGATCGACTATCCTATCGAGCGGCGCTTCTATCGGGGTTCACCCCTCGGCCCGAACCGTTGGGCCATCGACCTGTTTGAGGATGAGAGCATACAGCTGGTGAACGTCCCCGGTCATACGGACGGCCAGGCCGCCTCGATCCTCCGAAACGGAAAGCGCTTTGTGCTGCTGGCGGCCGACGCTGCCTTCTCTCCGCGCAACTGGCAGGAGGGGATCACGCCCGGCTTCGGCTTCGCGAAAAAATGGCAGCAGAAAAGTCTCGCCTGGATCGCGGAAATGGCGGCCGACCCCGGCTGCGCCGCCGTCCTCTGCAGCCATGACGCGGCGGTGCAGCCGCAGACCATAGATCTGTGACCACGGCCTGCAAACTCGTACATGCTATCCAATGCCGTCCCGCAGAGGGACGGCATTTTGTCATGCCTGGGCTGCAACCGAATTGTTTCCGGAGCGAAACCAGATGAAAACAATTTTTGAACTTTTTTGACCACAAAACCGAAAAAAATTCAAAAAAAGTCGGGATTTTCCTTAAAAAAAGATGGAAAAATCAAAACCGCTATGCTATACTGTCAATGCGTAATTATGTAAATCTTTTTCTGTTAATTATATTCGTTATGCACGGGCTTTGGTTTCCCGTGGGAAAGGGGTCCCGCCATGGACTATTTTGAGAAACGCCTCGACGGCGAGACAAAATACGAGGGCTTGATCGTCAATGTGCATCTTGACCGGGCTGAACTGCACGACGGGCGGATCGTCAAGCGCGAAGTTGTGGAGCATCCCGGCGGAGTGACTGTTCTGCCTGTCGATTCTGAGGGGAATTGCTACATGGTGCGCCAGTTCCGCTACCCCTTCGGAAAGATGATCCTTGAGGCGCCTGCCGGCAAGCTGGAGAAAGGGGAGGACCCGCTGCTGAGCGCAGCGCGGGAACTGTCCGAGGAGACCGGCTTCACCGCGGATGAACTTGTGAATATGGGAACCATGTACACTTCTCCCGGCATTTCCTCCGAAGTCCTGCATCTGTATCTCGGGCTTGGTCTTCACGCCGGTGAGAGCCATCCGGACGAGGGTGAGTTTTTGAACGTGGAGAAGTACAGCCTGCAGGAACTCTCCGAGATGGTGATGCGCAACGAGATCGAAGACGCCAAGACCGGTCTTATCATTCTGAAAGCAGAAAAGTATCTGAAAGACCACAAGATATAGAAAAATGATTGCAATGTAACGCTCTATATGTTACAATCAACAATTGGTGAGCTGTTGCCTGTGCTCACGGACAAGTTTGGAAGGTGCTAATTTTGGATAAATATGTAATTCACGGCGGTACCGCCCTGCATGGCGAGGTCGAAATCAGCGGCGCGAAGAACGCTGCCGTCGCCATCATCCCGGCGGCTCTCCTGGTGGAGGGCGTGTGCCGTATTGAGAATATTCCCCAGATCAGCGACACCGATATGCTTCTCACCATCCTGGCGGAGCTCGGCGCAAAGGTCAGTTACATCAACCGTACCACGATTGAGATCGACTGCACCGAGGCCCGCTACCAGGATGCCCCCTACGATCTGATGCGCAAGATCCGCGCTTCCTATTATCTGATCGGCTCCATGCTTGGCCGCTTCGGCAGCGCCAAGACCACGATGCCCGGCGGCTGCAACTTCGGTGTGCGCCCCATCGATCAGCATATCAAGGGGATGACCGCCCTCGGCGCGGACGTGAGCGTGAAGAACGGCTTCGTCTATGCCGATGCGCTGGGCGGCAGACTGCACGGCGCAAGAATCTATCTGGACAAGGTTTCCGTCGGCGCGACGATGAACATCATGATCGCCGCCGTTTTGGCCTCCGGCCGCACGATCATTGAGAATGCGGCACGTGAGCCCCATATCGTGGACCTGGCCAACTTCCTCAACTCCATGGGCGCGGATGTGCGCGGCGCCGGCACCGACACCATTAAGGTCAACGGTGTGGAAAAGCTCCACGGCGGCAGCTACAGCATCATTCCCGACCAGATCGAGGCCGGCACATACATGGTCGCTGCCGCCGCCACCGGCGGGGAAGTGCTGGTCAAGAACGTGATCCCCAAGCATCTGGAGTGCATCAGCGCGAAGCTGCGCGAGACCGGCACCATCGTGCAGGAGTACGAGGATTCCGTGCTGGTCAAGGGCGCGAGCAATCTGCGCCGCGTGAACGTCAAGACCATGCCCTATCCCGGCTTCCCGACTGATATGCAGCCCCAGATGGGCGCGCTGCTGTGCCTTGCGGGCGGCACTTCGGTCATCACCGAGGGCATTTACGACAACCGCTTCAAATACGTCAACGAGCTCAGAAAAATGGGCGCCGAGATCCAGGTGGACGGCCGCATCGCCATCATCGAGGGAGGCAGACGGCTGACCGGTGCTCCGGTTATGGCCTGCGACCTGCGCGCCGGCGCGGCGATGGTGATCGCCGGCATGTGCGCTGCGGGTGAGACCCAGGTGGAGGATATCCACTTCATCGAGCGCGGTTATGAGAATTTTGTGGGCAAGCTGCGTGCCCTCGGCGCCGATATCAGCCTTGTCAGTTTCCCTGACGAGGCGGAGACCGGATCCGACAAGATCATTGCCATCGGCTGATGCAGGTCACGGTATTTGCCAGCGGATCGAGCGGCAATTGTCTCCTGGTCTCCGCCGGAGCCAGCAATCTTCTGATCGACGCCGGTATTTCCATGCGCCGGATCCAGTCCAGCCTGCAGCAGGTCGGCCAGCATTTACAGAACATCGGCGGAGTGCTCATCACCCATGAGCACTCCGATCATATTTCCGGGCTGAAAATGCTGGTTAAGTATTATCACACACCGGTCTACGCCCCGCGCACGGTGGCAAACCGGCTGCGCGGCATGCTGCCGGAGATCGAGAAAAACCTGCATGTGATCCCGGTGGGGGAGAGCTTCCCGGTCGGCGGCTTTTCCGTCCGGGCTTTCCACACACCCCACGACACCGATGAGAGCGTGGGCTATCGGGTGGAGGGCACGGGCGTGTTTGCGCTTGCGACCGACATGGGCTGCGTGACTGAGGAAGTGGCGGCTGCCCTGAGAGGGGCGGACACGGTGCTCATCGAATCCAACCACGACGAGGAGATGCTGCGCTACGGGCCCTATCCAGTGTATCTCAAGCGCCGCATCCTTTCGGATCATGGGCATCTTTCCAATGAAAATTGCGCAAAGCTTGCCCGAGAACTCGCAGAGAGCGGGACAAAGCGGATCGTGCTCGGCCATCTCAGCCGCGAGAACAACAAACCGGAGCTGGCGCTGGCCGCTGCCCGCGCCGCGCTGGAGGGAACCGGAGCCTGGGTCGACTGCGCGCCGGCGGCCGGCTGTATGAGCGTGCCGGTGGAAAGGATGGAACTGTGCTCCAGGTAAAACTGATCTGCGTTGGAAAGCTGCGGGAGCGCTTTTATATTGACGCCTTTGAGGAATACCGGAAGCGTCTGGGGGCATACTGCCGCCTGGACTGTGTCGATATTGCCGAGCAGCGCCTGCCGGAAAACCCTTCGGACGCGCAGATTGCCGCCGCCCTGGAAAAGGAAGCGGGGGAGATCCTGAAGGCGGTGCCGCAGGACGCTTTTTTGGTTGCCCTGTGCGTGGAAGGAAAGCAGGAACCCAGCGAGTGGATGGCAGAATTGATTGCCGGGAGAGAAAACTCCGGGAAACCGAAGCTCTGCTTCGTGATCGGCGGCTCCTTCGGCCTCTCGGAGGCGGTGAAGCGCCGGGCGGACTGCCGTTTGAGCATGTCGAAAATGACTTTTCCGCATCATCTGGCGCGGGTCATGCTGGCCGAGCAGCTCTATCGGGGATATAAAATCAAAGAAGGAAGCCGCTACCATAAATAAGGGCTGAAGAGAGCGTTACAGAATATGCACCCATGTCAGGCAGACATGGGGAGATCGTGAAGAGGGGATTGGTTATTCCCTCTTCACGTTCAATATTGGCCGATTTCAAAAAGCCATAGGAGGCTTTTGAAATCGGCCGTACTGTTTGTCGGCAATTTGTCGACAAACAGCAGGCGTTATCATAAATAATGGCTTCCCTTTTTTTCGTTTTAGGTATATAATAAAGTGATCAATTATGAACAGGGGGAAAAGCATGAGCGACGAGGCGATAATCACCTGGGGGCAGTATCAGTCGGGCGAGCTGCTGGAATCCTGGCCGCGGAGAGAAAACGGCGAACTGGAAGAGCCGGCCTACCTCTGCACAAGAAGCTGCAATGACCTGTCCGATCAGCTGACCGTGAACATGCTCAAGGCTTACGGGATCCCCAGCCTGTGCATGGAGCGCGCGGAAGGCAGCCTGGGCCGCGTGGTCCTGGGCATCAGCGGCTACGGCGTGGAAATCTTTGTCCCGGCAAATCTCCTTGGCGACGCGAAAGCCCTGATCGATGATTCCGGAAGCGAAGCTGCCGCCCCCGATCCTGAAACAGAGATTTTCAATTGAAACTAAAAATTTAGGAGGAAAAACATGAGAAATTTCAAGGAAGAGTACCAGCGCTGGCTGGACAGCCCCGCCCTGTCGGAGGAGGAATGGCAGGAACTCGACGCGATCCGCGACGATGAGAAGGAGATCGAGAGTCGTTTCTTCGCCCCCCTGGAGTTCGGCACCGCCGGTCTGCGCGGCACCATGAAGCTGGGCCTTCACCACATGAACGTCCATGTGATCCGCCACGCTACCCAGGCCTTTGCTGAGGTCATCTGCGCCGAGGGCGAAGAGGCCAAGGTCAAGGGCATCGCCATCGCGCATGACTGCCGTCTGCACGGTGTGGAGTTTGCGCGCGAGGCCGCCTGCGTCATGGCCGCCAACGGCATCCATGTCCGCATTTTCGACGCCCTGCGTCCCACCCCGGAGCTGAGCTTTGCCGTGCGCTACTACGGCTGCACCGCGGGCCTCAACATCACCGCCAGCCACAACCCCAAGGAGTATAACGGCTATAAGGTCTACTGGTCCGACGGCGCCCAGCTGCCTCCCCAGCACGCTGACCACATCGCCAAGCTCATGAACGAGATCGATATCTTCACCGGCTTCAAGACCTGCGACTTTGACGAGGCTGTCAAAGCCGGCCTGATCGAGATCATCGGCGAGGAGACCGACGAGGCCTTCCTGAAGAAGACCATGGCCATGGCCATCGACACTGAGGCCGTCAAGGCCGCGGCGGACGATCTGAAGATCGTCTACACTCCCTTCCACGGCTGCGGCCACAAGCTGGTTCCCGAAGCGCTCAAGCGCCTGGGTATCAAGCACCTCTATCCTGTGCCCGAGCAGATGGTCATCGACGGCAACTTCCCGACCGTCGTTTCCCCGAACCCGGAGAATCCCGAGGGCTTTTATCTGGCGGTCGATCTGGCCAAGCAGGTGGACAGCGATCTGATCATCGGCACCGACCCCGACTCTGACCGTGTCGGCACCATGGTGCGTGACGGCGATAAGTACGTCACCATCACCGGCAACCAGATGGGCTGCCTGCTGCTGGACTACATCATCCAGGCCAGAAAGAGCACCGGCACCATGCCCAAGAATCCCGGCGCCCTGAACTCCATCGTCTCCACCAGCATGGCCCGCACCATCTGCGAGGCCAACGGCGTCCACTTTGAGGACACCTTCACCGGCTTCAAGTTCATGGCCGAGCGCATCGCCGCCTGGGAAGCCGCCGGCAGCTATGAGTATATCTTCGCATTTGAAGAGAGCTACGGCTACATGATGGGCGACTACGTCCGCGACAAGGACGCTGTCTCCGCCTCCATGATGATCGCCGAGATGGCCGCCCACTACCATCTGAAGGGCATGACCCTGCTCGACGCCCTGAAGGCCCTGTATGAGAAGTACGGCTACTACTCCGAGAAGACCCTGAACCTGGTGATGCCCGGTCTCGAGGGCATGGCCAAGATGAAGCAGATCATGGACGACATGCGCGCCAATCCTCCCGAGGAGATCGCGGGCGAGGAAGTCATCCGTCTGCGCGACTACCTGGACGGCAGCATCGCGGTCGCCGGTCTCGGCAAGGTGGACAAGACCCCGTTCTTCGGCTCCAACGTCCTGTACTTCGAGCTGGCTGACGGTTCCAACTTCATCGTCCGTCCCTCCGGCACCGAGCCGAAGATCAAGGTCTATCTGCTGGCCCGCGGCAAGAGCGCGGAGGACTGCGCCGCCAAGATCGCCAAGTATCAGAGCTACGCGGAAAGCATCGGCAAATGAGAAAGCTCCTCGACCTGTTCCTGGCCTTCGCCAAAGTCGGCGTGATGACCTTCGGCGGCGGTTATGCCATGCTGCCGATCCTGGAGCGGGAGATCGTGGAGAACAAGGGCTGGGCCACCCGTGAAGAACTGATGGACTATTACGCGGTGGGTCAGTGCACACCGGGCGTGATCGCGGTGAACACGGCGACCTTTGTGGGTTACCGCACCGCGGGCAATCTCGGGGGGATCGCGGCCACGCTGGGCGTGGTTTTCCCCTCTCTGATTATCATCTGCCTGATCGCCGGCGTGCTGACAAATTTTGCGGAGATACCGGCCGTCAAGAGCGCTTTCGCGGGCATCCGCGTCTGCGTCTGTGTGCTGATCTTCAACGCCGTTGTGAAATTATGGAAAGGGGCCGTCCCGGATAAGGCGGCCCTTCTCCTCTGTCTGGCGGTATTTGTGCTGTCCGTGTTCCTGGATCTCTCTCCCATCGTCTTCGTGGTCTTCTGCGCCGCGGCCGGCATCCTCTTTACCAGACTGGGGGTGCGCGGCAAATGATTCTTCTGCAGCTCTTCTGGGAGTTTTTCAAAACCGGCCTCTTCGCGGTCGGCGGCGGGATGGCGACGCTCCCGTTCCTCTATGATATCTCCGCCCGCACGGGCTGGTATACGACCGCCCAGCTGGCGGACATGATCGCCGTCTCGGAGTCCACGCCCGGTCCTATCGGCGTCAATATGGCGACCTATGTGGGCTTTACCACCGCCGGGATCCCCGGCGCCGTGATCGCGACGCTCGGCCTCATCACGCCGGAGATCCTCATCATCCTGATCATCGCCCGGGTGCTTGCTTCCTTCCGGCAGAACAAATATGTGGACGCCGCTTTCTACGGCCTCCGCCCCTGCTCGGTGGGGCTGATCGCCGCTGCCGGCGTGCTGGTGGTCAAGGTGGCGCTTTTGAACCTGGAGCGCTTCGGCGCCACGGGTGCGGTCCTGGACGCCTTCAACTGGAAGGCGATCGCGCTGGCCACCGTGCTGCTGGTGTTTACACGCCTTGTGAAGCATACGAAAAAGCTGCACCCCATCTTTTTCATCCTGGCCTCCGCCGTCGTCGGCGTGGTCTTCGCGTTTTAGAGCAGAAACGCCAGACCGTAGGCCAGCAGAAAACTCAATCCAGCGCTCAGAAAGCGCCCCGCCGTGTGCGGGGCGCTTTTGATATCCCGGTCGGCGATCAGGGCCAGCGTCTGAAAGTGCACCGAGAGCCCGCCCCATCCCATGAGCGCCGCGGCCAGCGCCAGATTCGGCGGCGAGGGAGGCAGACCCCGCAGCGCGCCGATGCCGCCGCCCAGCTCGAAGATGCCTTTGAGCAGCGCCCGGCACCAGGGAAGGCTCTGCCCGGTCAGAGCGGACAGATGTCCGGCAAAAAGCGAGAGCAGGCTCTTTGCGTCAAGAAGCCCCGTAAAGACCGCGAAGCAGACCACAAAGCCGCAGACGTTCAGCGAAGCGCTCACGGCCTGCCGCACCGCCTCCGGAATCGCTCTGGAGAGGGGAAGCGGCGGCGCGGGGAGGACGGCGCTTCCTGATCCCGCGCTTTTTCCGCGAAAGAGGATGCCTGTCAGCAGGGCGGCTGCCGTGTGCACGGCGTAGAGCAGCAGCCCGATCCTGACCGAGCCGAACACGCCCGTCCCCAACGCGCCCACAAAGAAGGCTGGGCCGGAGTTGTTGCAGAAGGCCAGCAGCCGGGAGGCCTCCCGGTCGCTGACCTGTCCGCTCTCCGCAAGCGCCGCAATGTAAGCCGCGCCCAGCGGGTAGCCGCCCAGCAGCCCCATGAAAAAGGCAGTGCAGCCCGCGCCGGAAACGTGAAACAGCTCTTCACCCAAGGGCGCGAGCCGCTTTCCCAGCAGGTCCGGCAGCCCCAGCTTCCCCAGCAGGGCAGAGAGCACGAAAAAAGGGAACAGGGACGGCAGGATCAGCTCCACGCACAGCCGCAGCCCCTCCCGGCAGGCGGCCACCGTCTGCGCCGAGGCGGCAATCATCACAAACAGGCCGCAGAGCGCGGCAAAGATCGAAAGCTTGTTTTTCATTTCTGCACCTCATGTGACATCGGTCTGTATAATTTTATGGGCAGGAGGCATAGCATTATACAGCGGGAGGTGGTCGGCATGAAGAAAAAACGGGACGCGCTGCCGGCGCTGGCCGATCGGCTGGAGCTGCCGGAGGACGCGCTGACAGGCGCCGGGAAACTCAGCGTTACGGCCGGCCGGCGGGCCTTGATCGAGAATCACAAAGGCATCCTGGAGTACAGCCCGGAGCGGATCGCAGTCTCCTTCGGCAGGGAGAGCCTGAGTCTCTACGGGCAGGAGCTGCGCATTGTGGCCATGAACCGGCGGGAACTGCTGATCGCCGGGAAACTGCGGGAAATCGCATGGAGCGGCATATGAAAAACTTATCCTATCGCCTCCGTGGAGAAGCGGAAGCCGAAATATGCGGCGTTTTCCCGGAGAGCGTGGTCAACCGCTGCGCATCCTCCGGGATCGCGCTGCGGCGGTTGACGGCGGTGGACGGGCAGACCCTGCGCTGCCAGGTCGACGAGCGTGATCTGGAAGCGCTTCAGGGCCTTTGCGAACGATGCCAGTGCGAGCTGCGGCTGCTTTCCCTCCGCGGCGGAAGCCGGTATCGACGTTTTCTGCAAAGGCGGATCTGGCTGCCGGTGACGGCACTGCTGTGCACACTGGCCCTGCTGCTCTCTTCCCTGTTTATCTGGGACGTCACGATCTATGGAAACGAGCGTGTCAGCAGGGGCGAGATCCTGCGCGCACTTCGCAAAGCAGGAGTGAGCTGCGGAAGCTTCTGGCCCGCACTCTCCGCCGATCTGCTGCGCAGTCAAATGCTGGAGAACCTGCCGACGCTCGCCTGGGTCACGGTGAATATGAACGGCTCCCGTGCGGTCGTGCTCGTGCAGGAGCGGGCGGAGAAGCCGGAGATGTACAGCGAGAGCGAGTGCTGCGCTCTCTGTGCCTCTCACACCGGCATCGTGCGCCGTGTCTCCGTCCTGAACGGCCGGAGCCTGGTACAGCCCGGGCAGGCCGTACAAGCAGGGGAAACCCTGGTCACCGGCAAGCTGGACAGTCTCACCGGCCCTGCGCGTTTTGTCCGCGCCCGGGGCGAGATTTTGGCAGACACCTGGTATGAACTGACGGCGGTCTGCCCGCCCGCGCAGCGGTATAAAGGAGAGAGAGCGGGCGTGAAGCACCGCTTTGCCCTGATTCTCGGGGAAAACCGTCTGAATTTTTACGGAAAAACTGGAAAGACGCTTGACGGATATGATAAAATCAGGCATGATTATATTTTAGGAGTAGAAGGACTCTTCGCCCTGCCGCTGCGCTTTGTGTGTGAGACCTATGTGCGCCGCCTGCCTGGCGATGCTGCAGCCGATCCCGGCGCGATGGAAGCGCGGCTGGAGTCCTATCTGCGGGAGCGGATCGACGGCGAGATCAAAGCGTGCAGCTTTACCGATTGGGAGAAGGACGGGGCGCAGCTTGTGAGCATGCGCGCCCGCTGTCTGGAGAATATAGCTGAAATACGGATGACAACACAGGCGGAGGAGGCTTCGCCGTGAAAGGAAACCCTATGATAGAGAAAACCATGGAAGTGGAACGGATGGAGCACGTGATCAGCGTGTTCGGATCCTTTGACCAGAATCTGCGCATCATCGAGTCGGAGCTGGGCGTCAAGGTGCTCGATCGGGACGACAAGATCCATATCTGCGGCGAGGCGGAGGACGTGATGCTGGCCGAGAAGGCCATCAGCGGCCTGCTGACCCTGGCCGCCAAGGGGGAGAACATCGACGCGCAGAATGTGCGCTACATCCTCAAGCTGGTGAGCGAGGGGAAAGAGACCAAGATCAACGAGCTTGCGGGCGACGTGATCTGCATCACGGCCAAGGGCAAGCCCATCAAGCCCAAGACCCTCGGCCAGAAGACCTACTGCGGGGCCATCGCGGAAAACACCATCACCCTGGGTATCGGCCCCGCCGGCACCGGCAAGACCTATCTCGCTGTGGCGGCTGCCGTCGCAGCCTTCCGGGCGGAGGAGGTCAACCGCATCATCCTGACCCGCCCCGCGGTGGAAGCGGGCGAGCGCCTGGGCTTTCTGCCCGGCGATCTGCAGAGCAAGGTGGACCCGTATCTGCGTCCCTTATACGACGCGCTCTTTGACATGCTGGGCGCGGACACCTATCAGAAATACCTGGAGCGGGGCAATATCGAGGTCGCGCCGCTGGCCTATATGCGCGGCCGCACCCTGGACGACAGCTTCATCATCCTCGACGAGGCGCAGAACACCTCCCGCGAGCAGATGAAGATGTTCCTGACCCGCATCGGTTTCGGCTCGAAGGTGGTCATCACCGGCGACGTGACGCAGATCGACCTGCCCGAGGACAAGGTCAGCGGCCTGAAGGTGGCAATGAAGGTGCTGGACGGCATCGACGATATCGCCATCTGCCAGCTCACCGGCGCGGACGTGGTGCGCCACCAGTTGGTGCAGAAGATCATCGAGGCCTATGAGGTCTATGACAAGAAGCACCCGACGGAGCCGGTGAAACGACAGCCGGTGAAGCGCTTTAAGAAAGTCTGATAGCCAGTTTTGAGTTCTGAGTTTTGAGTTTTGAGGAGAGACAAAGTGGAACATGAGATTTATGTGAGCCGGGAAGTGAAGAATCTCGGGCATCATAACGCGGCCGCGCTGATTAAAAAAGCGGTAAAAATGGCGCTGGATGCCGAGGGTGTGGACGTGCCCTGCATCGTCAGCGTGATGCTGACGGACGAGGAGGGGATCCGTCGGGTAAACGCCGAATTCCGCGGCGTCGACAGCGCCACCGACGTGCTGTCTTTTCCGCTCAACGAACTGATCCCCGGAGAATTTGACCCGGATGCGTGTGAGCATGATCCGGAGACGGACGCCGTGATGCTGGGGGATATGATGATCTCCCTCCCGCGCTGCGCCGCGCAGGGCGAGGACTTCGGCCACGGCTTCGAGCGGGAGATCATGTACCTCACGGTGCACAGCGTGTTGCATCTGCTGGGCTACGACCATGTGGACGAAGGGCCGATGAAGGCGCAGATGCGGGCACGGGAAAAGCGCATCATGGGCGACGAATGACTGCCTCCCCCCCGCTCCGAAATGAGAGTGAGGTGGACGGACAAAAACCCTCAGTCAGCCTGGCGGCTGACAGCTCCCCTGAAAGGGGAGCCTATAAGGAATATACGGGAGATATTGATATGACAAAATCCGCTATGATCACGGTCTGCGGCAGACCGAACGTGGGCAAATCCACGCTGACGAATGCGCTGGTGGGGGAGAAGATCGCCATCGTGTCCGACAAACCCCAGACCACGCGCAACCGCATTACTGCCATCGTGAACCGGGGCGAGACCCAGTTCGTGCTGATGGACACGCCGGGCTTCCACAAGCCCCGTACCCGTCTGGGCGACTACATGGTGAACGTGGTCAAGGAGAGTGTGGCCGACGTGGACTGCGTGCTGCTGCTGGTGGAGCCGGTGGCCGCCATCGGGCCGCAGGAAGAGGCGCTCATTCAGCGCATCGAGCAGACCGGCGCGCCGGCGATCCTGGTGATCAACAAGATCGACACCGTGGACAAAGTGCGCCTGTTGGAGGTCATGGCCCTCTACAACGCCCGCCATGAGTTTGACGCGATCCTGCCCATCTCTGCCAAGACCGGCGAAGGGCTGGAGGAACTGACCGCGGAGCTGGAGAAGTATGCCGAAGAAGGCCCGCACTTCTTCCCCGACGATATGATCACCGACCAGCCCGAGCGGCAGATCTGCGCGGAACTGGTGCGCGAAAAGCTGCTCAAGTGCCTGGATAAGGAAATCCCCCACGGCACGGCGGTGGAGGTCACCCGCTTTACCGAGCGGGATAACGGCATCATCGATCTGGAAGTGACCATCTACTGCGAGAAGGAGAGCCACAAGGGCATCATCATCGGCAAGAAGGGCGCCATGCTCAAAAAGATCGGCGAGTTGGCCCGCGAGGACATCGAGGAGTTCATGGGCACGAAGGTTTATCTGCAGACTTGGGTCAAGGTCAAGGAAAACTGGCGCGACTCCATGGCGCAGCTGAGAAATTTTGGCTTTACGCAGGAGTAAATGATTCTCCGCCTCTGTGCAGATACTAAGCACAGAGGTGGTAGAAATGACAGAAGCCATCTGGCAGGTCTTCCGGGAGACGGGCGATCCGCTCTGCTATCTGCTGTACAGGGCGGCTTTGCCTGCGCGGGGGACTGCGAAAAACGAAACCGTACCGAAAAGCGCATGACCGGCTTGGCCGATCATGCGGCTTTCGGATCAGGAGTTTACATAACATGTTTAAATCCACAAAAGGCCTGATCCTGCGGGAAGTACGCTACAAAGAGGCGGACCGAATCCTCACCATCCTGAGCGATACAGAGGGAAAGATCACGGCCAAGGCCCGCGGCGCGCTGCGCAAGTCCAGCCGTACCGGCGCCGCTACCCAGCAGCTCACCTGGTCGGACCTGACGCTCTTCGGCAACCGGGGCAAGTGGCAGGTCAACGAGGGCAGCGTGATCGAGGGCTTCGACGGGCTGCGTGCGGATATTGCGAAGCTTGCGCTGGGAAGCTATTTCTCCGAGTGCCTGGACGCCTTTGCGCCGGAGGAGGAGCCGGAGCCGGCACTTCTGCAGTTGGGCCTCAATTCCCTCTATGCTCTCAGCCGCGATCTCTGCGACCCGATGCAGATCAAGGCGGCCTTCGAACTGCGCCTGATGACGCTGACGGGCTTTCAGCCCAACGTGAACGCCTGCGTCTACTGCGGAAAGACGGAGCCGGAGGACCCCTGCCTCGGCATCGAGACCGGCGGACTCTGCTGCCGCGCCTGCCGCAAGGCGGACTTCGGCCTGACGGCGGGACTGGACAGTCAGTCTCTCGCCGCCCTGCGCTATGTGATCACGGCCCAATCCAAGCAGCTCTTTTCCTTCAAGCTGGAGGGGAAGGGGCTCAAGCTTCTCTCCGACGCCTCGGAGGAATACCTGCGCGAGCACGCGGAGCGGAGCTTTGCAACACTGGATTACTGGAAAAGTGTGAGATAAAAGACACCGCAGAAAGACGGAGAATCCCCCAGTCCGCTTTGCGGACAGCCCCCTTTAGGCAAGGGGGCCAACACGGAATCGGAGGATTAGAATATGAGTTTTTTTGAAAAATCATTGAATACCCTGGAGCTGCCGGCCGTGCTGGATATGCTGGCCCAGCAGGCGGTGGGAGAGGCGGCCAAGGAGCGCGCCCTGGCGCTCAGCCCTTCGCCCGACCGCTTTGAGGTCAGCCGCCGCCTGGAGGAGACCACGGCGGCCAAAACCATGATGACCGTGCGCGGCGGCCCCTCTTTCTCCGGCGTCAAGGACGTGCGCGCGTCCCTGGCCCGGGCGGATCTGGGCGGCGCGCTCAACACCAGGGAGCTGCTGGATATCGCGCGGGTACTGCAGTGTGCGCGTCTGGTGCGCGGCTACATCGGCGACGACAGCGTGGGCAAGACCTGCATCGACAGTCTGTTTTACGCCCTGCGCGCCAACAAATTCCTGGAGGAGAAGATCAACACCTCAATCGTCGGGGAGGACGAGATCGCGGACGGTGCATCGCCTGAGCTTGCCACGATCCGCCGCCAGATGCGCGCCGCCGCGGCGCGGGCGCGGGATGCCCTGCAGAAGATCCTCTCCTCGCCCTCTTATGCCAAGGCCCTGCAGGAGCCGATCATCACCATGCGCTCCGACCGCTATGTGGTGCCCGTCCGGGCTGACCACAAGGGCGCGGTGCCCGGCCTGGTGCACGATATCTCCGCCACCGGGCAGACCCTGTTCGTGGAACCCATGGCGGCCGTCAAGGCCAACAACGAGCTGCGGGAGTTGGCCGCCAAGGAGAAGCTGGAGATCGAGCGCATCCTGGCCGAGCTCTCGGCCGACTGCGCCGAGCACCGGGAAGACATCGACTCAGACTTTGAGATGCTGACCCGGCTGGACTTGATCTTTGCCAAGGCCAAGCTCAGCTACAAGCTGGACTGCCAGGCGGCCTCCATGGAGGAAAAGGGCATCCTGCTGCGCCATGCCCGGCACCCGCTGCTGGACCAGGCCAAGGCCGTGCCCATCGACGTGGAGCTGGGGGAGAGCTTTGACACCCTGGTCATTACCGGCCCCAACACCGGCGGCAAGACCGTGTCGCTCAAGACCATCGGCCTGCTTGCCGCCATGAACCAGTGCGGCCTGCATATCCCGGCCACCGACGGCAGCAATCTGCCCGTGTTCAGCCATATCCTGGCCGATATCGGCGACGAGCAGTCCATCGAGCAGAACCTCTCCACCTTCTCGGCGCATATGACGAACATCGTCAGTATTCTGGAGGAGTGCGACGACGCCTCTCTCCTGCTCTTTGACGAGCTGGGCGCGGGCACCGACCCCACCGAAGGCGCGGCCCTGGCCATCTCCATCATCGAGCACGCCCGGAAGCAGGGCGCCATGATCGCGGCCACCACGCACTACGCCGAGCTGAAGGTCTACGCCACCAACGAGCCGGGCGTGCAGAACGCCTCCTGCGAGTTCGATGTGGAGACGCTGCGCCCTACCTACCGCCTGCTGGTGGGCATCCCCGGCAAATCCAACGCCTTTGCCATCTCCCGCCGCCTGGGGCTGGACGAGACCATCATCGAGGACGCCAGATCCCGCGTCGGCACCGAGAGCGCCAGCTTTGAAGCGACCATCGAGAAGCTGGAGCAGACGCGCCTGCAGCTGGAGAAGGAGCGCACGGCCGCGGCTGTCAAGCTGCGTCAGGCTGAGGAGAACGCCAAGAAGGCGGCCTTCCTGCGCGCCGAGTTGGAGGTACGGCTGGAGAAGGCGGACCAGAAGGCCCGCCGCGAAGCGGAGCGGGTGCTGAACGAGGCCAGGGAGACCGCCGAGCAGACCTTCCGCGAGCTGGATGAGATGCGCCAGCATGTAAACGACGAGGAGAACGCCCAGCGCATCAACGAGGCAAGAAGCGAGCTGCGCCGCCGGCTGAACCAGTCGAAGGACGCCCTGCGCCAGCAGGAACAGACGGTTCCGGCGGATCAGAAGTCCGCCCGCCCGGTGAAGCCCGGCGATCTGGTGCAGATCAAGTCCATGGGCATGAAGGCGGAGGTCATCTCCGTCTCGCCGGACCGGGTGCTGAGCCTTCGCGCCGGCATCATGAACGTGACCGCCAGAGAGGACGAGGTGCTGCTGCTGGAGGGGGAGAGCGTCAAGCCGAAGAAAACGGCGGCCGCGTCCTCGGCCACGCTGCGCTCCTCCGCCCTCGCGCAGGAGATCGACCTGCGCGGCATGGAGGCCATCGAGGCCGTGCTTGCCGCGGAGCGTTATCTGGACTCCGCCGTGATGGCAAAGCTCAAAACCGTGACGATCATCCACGGGAAGGGAACCGGCGCCCTGCGCAGTGCAATCCAGGATATGCTGCGGCACAACAAGCTGGTCAAGTCCTTCCGGCTGGGGCGTTTCGGCGAAGGAGAGACCGGCGTGACCATTGTTGAACTGAAATAAAAAATCAGCCGCTTTTGCTTGAATCATGGTGAAAACAACGAAACAAAAGGCAGACAGTTGACGATTGCCGCGAAATTTGATAAAGTATGGATGCTTTGTAGGAAGCAGTATATGTATAAGTTTAAGGAGTGGCGAGTATGATAACCAAAGAAGTAGTCATCAACAATCAGGTAGGTCTTCACGCCAGACCCGCGACTTTCTTCATTCAGAAAGCCAATGAATTCAAGAGCAGCATCTGGGTCGAGAAGGAAGAGAGACGCGTCAATGCCAAGTCCCTGCTGGGCGTTCTGTCCCTGGGCATCGTGAAGGGCACTGCGATTACGATCATCGCCGACGGCGCGGACGAGGAAGAGGCCATTGCCACCCTGTCCCAGCTGATTGATTCCGACTTCTCTGAGTAACATACAAAGGACGATTGAACGAGGGCTGTGCGCATGCACAGCCCTGTTTTAACATGTGAAACCCTATGAATAAGGAACACAAAGCCATTCTGGAAATGCTCCTGTGTGCGACGCTGTGGAGCATTGCCGGAATCTTCATCAAGCTTCTGCCCTGGAGCGGGTTTACGGTGTCCAGTCTGCGCAGCCTGATCGCGGGTCTCACCATCCTCATCTATATGCGTCTGGCCGGCCTTCGCTTCGTGTGGAGCCGCGGCACCCTCGTCGCCGGGCTTTTAGCGGGCTGCGTCTACACCTGCTTTGCCGTGGCGAACAAGCTGACCACGGCGGCGAACACCATCGTGCTGCAGTTTACCAACCCCGCCTTTATCGTGCTGCTGACGGCGGTCATCACCCGCCGGCGGCCCCGCGGGGCTGATCTTGCGGTGGTGCTGGTGGTGCTCGGCGGCATCGCGCTTTTCTTCTTTGACCAGCTTGGCCCCTCCACAGTGCTGGGAAACCTGGTGGCCATCGCCTCCGGCCTCTTCATGGCGGGCATGTACATGGCTGTGGGCGGCCTGGAGAAGGACGCACGCTTCAGCGCCATTGTGATCGGCCAGTTTTTCGCCTTCCTGGTGGGCTTTCCCGCCGTGATCGCGACAAAACCGGTTTTCACACTCTCCGCCGTCGGCTGTGTGCTGGCCCTGGGCGTACTGCAGCTCGGCGTCTCCTACATCCTCTATGTGAAGGCGAGCGCCTACTGCCCGCCTCTGGCCTGTGCGCTGCTCGGCGCGGTCGAGCCGCTCTTAAACCCCGTGTGGGTGCTGCTCTTCAACGGCGAGCGGCCCGGCCCCTATGCGCTGATCGGCGGCGCGATCGTCATCAGCGCGGTGACGCTCTGGTGCATTTTCGGACAGAACAACGAGGCAAGACATGCAGAATCATCTACCTGAACTACAGGACAAGGCCAGCCGGCTCCCGCTGCTGCCGGGCGTGTACATCATGCTCAACGAGCAGAGCGAAGTCATCTACGTCGGCAAGGCCAAAAAACTGAAAAACCGTGTCAGCAGCTATTTCCACGGTGAGCATCTGCCCAAGGTGGCGGCCATGGTGGAAAAGGTTGCGGACTTCAACGTAATCGTCGCGGCCAGCGAGTTTGAGGCGCTGGTGCTGGAAAACTCGCTCATCAAGCGGCACAAGCCACACTATAACATCCTCTTGAAGGACGATAAGGGCTATCCCTTCATCCGGGTGGACATGCGGCAAGAGTACCCGACCATGAGCATCTCAAGCCGCGCGGGGAAGGACGGCGCGCGCTATTTCGGCCCCTTCGGCGGCCGGAGCCAGAGCCGGGACATTATCAGCACCATCTCCAAGGCCCTGCTGCTGCCGGACTGCAGCCGCAAATTTCCGCGGGACATCGGCAAGGAGCGCCCCTGCCTCAATTACCACATGGGCAGCTGCGCGGGCTGGTGCCTGAAAGACAGCTCCGCGGAGGATTACCGCGCCCGCATGACCCAGGCCGTGCTGATCCTGGACGGCAAGAGCGGAGAGCTGATTGAGGACCTGCGAGCCCAGATGGTGCAGGCCGCGGAGGAACTGCGCTTTGAGCGCGCCGCCGAGCTGCGCGACCGGCTGCGGGCCATTGAGAGCCTCGCCCACAAGCAGCGCGTGATCTCCACCGCCTTTGCCGACACTGACGCCATCGGCTTCTGCCGCGGCGCGAAGAGCTGCTTTACCGTGCTGCATTTTGTGGACGGCGATCTGGCGGGCAAGGACGTGGAGATGATGGACGAGCCCCTGGAGGAGGACGCCGAGGCGGTCTCCGACCTGGTGCGGCAGTACTACACCGCCCATCGGGGCGGCTGGCCCAAATCCATCCTGCTCCCGGTGGAAATCGAGGACCGGGAGGAACTGGAGACGCTCCTGAGCGAGACGGCGGGGCGGCGGGTCTATATCGAGACGCCCAGGCGCGGAGAGCGCATGCGGCTCATCGAGAGCGCGGCCGTGAACGCGCGGGAGGAGATCCAGCGCCGCACCACCCAGCAGCAGCGCCGCTCCAAGACCCTCGAGTGGCTGCAGAAGGCGCTGGAGCTGGAGAACTTCCCCAGCCGCATTGAGGCCTTTGACATTTCAAACCTGGGGGATACCGGCATCGTCGCTGCCATGACCGTGTATGTGGACGGCAAGCCCTTAAAGCGGGACTACCGCAAATTCCGCATGAAAGATCTGGACGGGCAGGACGACTACGCCAGCATGTATCAGGCTGTGCACCGCAGATTCCAGCACTATGTGGACGGGGACGAGAAGTTCATGCCCCTGCCGGATCTGCTGCTCATTGACGGCGGCGACGTGCATGCCGCCACGGCCCGGCGGGCGGTTGAGGAGCTGGGACTGTCGGTTCCCATCTTCGGCATGGTCAAGGACGACCGGCACCGCACCCGCGCCCTGATCACGCCCGACGGGCGGGAAATCGGCATCAGCGGCAACCAGGCCGTCTTCGCGCTGGTGGGCAACATCCAGGAGGAGACCCACCGCAGCGCCATCACCTATCAGCGTCAGCTTCGGAACGAAAGCTACAATTCCTCCCTGGACAAGATCGACGGCGTCGGCCCCAAGCGCCGCAGCGACCTGATGAAGGCCTTCAAGTCCATACGGGCCATCCGGGAGGCGGAGCTGGAGCAGCTGAAGCTGGTGGTTCCGAAAAACACCGCCCAGGCGGTATACGACTATTATCACAGCGAGTCCGAAGAGGGGACAGCTCCCCTTGGCAGGGGAGCCAAAATGGAAGGAGATATGGAATGCGAGTCATCACCGGAACTGCCAGAGGCAGAAAACTGAAAACCCCGGAGAATTATGATATCCGCCCCACCACGGACAATGTGAAGGAAGCGCTGTTCAACATCCTGCAGTTCGACATCGAGGGCAGACGGGTGCTGGATCTCTTCGCCGGGACCGGGCAGCTGGGCATCGAGGCGCTGAGCCGCGGCGCGTCTGAAGTCGTTTTCGTCGACCAGAGCCGGGAGAGTGTGCGCATTGTGAAGGAGAATCTGAAGACCTGCGGCATGTCGGCCCCGGTCTTCCAGACAAACGCGCTGGATTTTCTCCGCTCCTGCGGAACCTTCGACCTCATTTTTGTGGATCCGCCCTATGATGCCGGCCTCTATGAACCGGTGCTGAATACCATCAATTCGGTTGACAACTTGTCGGATGGTGGTATAATCGTCTGTGAAGCGCGCCGGGAAACGGATTTGCCGGAGATGGCGCCGCCTTATGTACGGAAAAAAGAATACCGTTACGGCAAGGTGAAAATCTGCATTTACACAAAGGAAACGGAAGCATGAGTATTGCGATCTGCCCCGGCAGTTTTGACCCGATCACCCTCGGCCATCTGAATATCATCCGCCGCACGTCCCGCATTTTTGACAAAGTGGTCGTCTGCGTGATGAATAACGCCGCGAAGCCTTCCCCCATGTTCACCGTGGAGGAAAAGCTGGATATGGTGCAGCGCGCGGTGAGCCGCTACCCCAACGTGATCGTGGACTGCTCTTCCGGCCTGCTCGCGGAATATGCAAAGCAGTACCCCGGCGCGGTGATCGTCAAGGGCCTGCGCGCCGCTTCCGATTTTGAGTATGAGTTCCAGATGAATCTGATCAACAAGAAGATCAATCCCGAGCTGGAGACCATGTTCCTCACGGCCAGTGAGAAATATACCTTCCTGTCCTCTTCCGTCGTGCGGGAGATGGCCATGTACGGGGCGGATCTGACGGGGCTTGTCCCCTATGAGATCATTGAGGATATCCAGAAAAAAGCGCAGCTTTGGAGGAAAGGCTAATGGATAACGGCAACGTCATTGAATTACTGGATCAGCTCTACGCCATGGTGACAGAGGCCTGGGGCGTCCCCCTCGGCAACGACAAATGCATCATCGAGCGGGAGAAGGCAGTCCAGATCATCAATGATATCAAGAACAGTCTGCCCAGTTCCATTGCGGAATCCAAGCGTCTGGTCGCCGCGAGGGACGAGTTCATCGGCGCTGCCAAACGCGAGGCGGAGGCCCTGCGCCGCAATGCCGAGGAAAAGGCCCGTTCCATGGTGGAGGAGCAGGAGATCATGCGCGTAGCCCGCTCCCGCAGCGCCGAGATCATCGCCTCGGCCGAGTCCAAATCCAGGGAGCTGCGCCGCATCGCCAGCGACTATGTGGACGATATCATGCGCCAGGCGGAGGAGAGCCTCTCCAGCTCTCTGAGCACGGTTCGCTCCGCTCACGGCGCTTTTCAGAGCCAGGGCGGCGTCGGCGTTGCCAGACCCGTGCAGCAGCCGAAAACGCAGCCCGCCGCACCGAAAACGGCCAGCAGCATCGTTCCGGAACTGGAAGATTGATTGTTTCATTTCTTTAACTATTTGCACCCATATATCGGATAAATCCGATATATGGGTGCTTTTTCATTACAATATACCAGAACTTGTGCCGGCCTTCAAATGTAAGAAAAATGACAAAAAGGAACGAAAAGTTTCTCTTGCTTTTTATCTGGGGCTCCCCTATAATGAATTTACAAAGTGGTTTGAAGTGGTGGAAAATGGGGCAAATTCCACTGCGTGAGGGGGCGAAAACCATGACAGGAGAATACCAGCATTCCCTTGACAACAAGGGGCGGCTTTTCATCCCTGCCAAACTTCGGGAGGAGCTGGGCGAGGTGTTTTTCATCACGCTGTCCATGGATCGCTGCCTCTGCGTTTACAGCGGCGAGGCCTGGCAGGCTCTGTCCGACAAGGTAAACGCCATGCCCTATATCAAGCAGCGCAAAATGCGCCCGCTGTTCGCCCACGCGGCCCGCTGTGAGCTGGATGCCCAGGGCAGAACGCTGATCCCCCAGAATCTGCGGGATTACGCTGGATTTACAAAGAATGTAACGGTGGTCGGCTGCAACAATCACGCCGAGCTCTGGGACAGCGAGGCCTGGAGCGCCGTTTACGCGGCGGAGACCAGCCCGGAGAACATTGCCGCCGTCATGGAGGAGCTGGATTTCTGATGGATGCACCCAGGCATGTTTCCGTGCTGCTGCAGGAATGCATCGATAACCTGAACATCAAACCGGATGGGATTTACCTGGACGGCACGCTTGGTATGGGCGGGCACTCGTATGAGATCGCTTCCCGCCTCACCACGGGCCGTCTTATTTGCGTGGATCGGGATGAAACGGCCATCGAACGCGCGGGCAGGCGACTCGCGGAATTCGGCGACAAAGTCACCCTGGTCCACGGCAATTTTTCCGACGCCGCGGCGATCCTGGATTCTCTCGGGATCAAGGGCGTGGACGGGATGCTTTTTGACCTGGGGGTGTCTTCGCCCCAGCTGGACGAGGCGGAGCGCGGCTTTTCCTATATGCAGGACGCGCCGCTGGACATGCGGATGGACGGCTCGGCGTCTCTCACGGCCTATGAGGTGGTGAATACCTGGAGCGCCGATCGGCTCAACCGCATCCTCTGGGACTACGGGGAGGAACGCTATGCCCGCCGCATCACGGCCGGCATCCTCGCCGCCAGGGAGAAGGCGCCGATTTCGTCCACCCTGGAGCTTGTCGACATCATCAAGTCCGCGCTTCCGGCCCCGGCTCTGCGGGAAAAGCAGCACCCGGCCAAGCGCAGTTTTCAGGCCATCCGCATCGCCGTGAACGACGAGCTGGGGGCCATCGCCGCCATGATGGAGACGGCGCCGGACAAGCTGAACCTCGGCGGAAGGCTCTGCGTCATCAGCTTCCACTCGCTGGAGGACCGGATCGTCAAGTCCGGTATCGCGGCCCGGGAAAACGGCTGCAGCTGCCCGCGGGAGGCGCCCATCTGCACCTGCGGCTTTGTGAAGACGCTGCGGTCCGTGAGCCGCAAACCGATTTTACCGAGCGAGGACGAGATCGAGAGAAATCCGCGCTCCCGCAGCGCAAAACTGCGCGTGGCGGAGAGGGTCTGAGATTTTGAAACACATCAACGAACTGCTCTTTCGCGCGGTGTGCATGAGCGCCGCGGCGGTCATGCTGGTGCTGAGCCTGCTCTGCTCCATCCGCCTGGCTGCGGTCAATGACAGGGAAGCGAAGCTCCTGCGGGAAATCGAGAGCCTGGAGACGGAAAATGCTGTTCTGACGGCCCGGGTGGAAGAGAGACTGAGCCTGGAAGAACTGGAGCGCTATGCCGGCGAAGTGCTGGGCCTGCAGCGCTGCACGCCGGGGCAGATCGTAATTGTGGAGGACAGAGTCGAATAAGCCTGTGGGAGGCATGTTCGACGGAGCCGGTGAATATGGATAGCTGAGCATACCATGCGGAGGCGAAGCCATGTTCTCTGAAAAAACCAGCGCGCCCGCAGTGAGCGCGCCGAACCGGCAGATGCTGCGCCGGGCGCTGTGCCTGATGGCGATATTCGGCGTGGGGCTGTTTGCCCTGCTGCTTGCCCGGCTCTTCCAGCTCCAGATCCTGGAGCACGCGCGCTTTGAAAAGCTCGCCATGGAGCAGCAGCTGCGGGATGTTCCCGCAAACGCCGCCCGCGGCGTGATCTACGACCGGAATCTGCAGCCGCTGGCTGTGTCCGCGTCGGTGGACAATGTGTATCTGAGCCCGGCGGAGATTCAGGCTTACGGGGAGGACCCGGAGCTGATTGCCTCCGGGCTGTCCGAAATCCTTGACCTGGATCGGGAAGAGATCCTGAAAAAGTGTGGACAGACCGGCTCCTGGTATGTTACAGTGGCACGAAAGCTGGAGCGGGAACAGGCCGATGCGGTCCGCGCGTTCAAAAATGAGCACAATCTGCGCGGCGTGCGGCTGGAGCCGGATACCAGACGCTATTACCCCAATTCGTCCCTGGCCTGTCATCTGATCGGCTTTGTCGGGACGGACAATACCGGTCTGGAGGGCATTGAGGCCCGCTATGACAGCGTGCTTGCGGGGAGCGACGGACGTACCCGGCGCATGACCAACGCCTACGGAACCGATCTGCTCTTTGAGCAGTTTGAAGAATTTGACCCCGGGCGGGATGGCTGCAGCGTGGTCACCACCCTGGATGAGACGATCCAGTACTATGTGGAGAAGCACCTGAAGCAGGCGGTGGCCGATTTCGATATCCAGAACGGCGCCGGTGCCATCGTCATGGATGTGAACACCGGCGGCATCCTGGCCATGGCCTCGCTGGACGGTTATGACCCGAACCATTTCCTGGATGTAAGTGAGGAAGTGCAGGCGCGGATCGACGCGGCAGCGGATGCGGAGGAAGCCCAGCGGATCCGCAGCGAAGCGCAGATCCGCCAATGGCGGAACAAAGCCCTGTCCGACACCTATGAGCCGGGCTCCACTTTCAAAATCATCACGCTGGCGATGGCCCTGGAAGAGGGCGTCGTAAACGAGCAGAGCGGTTTTTTCTGCCCGGGCAGCGTCAGTGTCAAGGGGCGCAGCAGCCCGATCCGCTGCTGGAAGGACGGCGGGCATGGCTCCCAGACTCTGACCCAGGCGGTGCAGCACTCCTGCAATACCGCCTTTGTCACCATCGGTCTGCGCGTCGGCGCGGAGCGCTTTTACGACTACTGCGAGGCCTTCGGCTTTCTCAACAAGACCGGGGACCCGGACACAAGCCTGACCGCCTCCACGGGCATCGACCTTGCAGGCGAGAGCGGCAGCATCTGGTGGAGTGAGAATACCTTCTGCTCGGAGCGAAACCTGTCGCAGCTTGCGGCGGCCTCCTTCGGGCAGACCTTTACGATCACGCCCCTGCAGCTCATCACGGCCGTCTCCGCCTGTGTAAACGGCGGCTATCTGATGCAGCCCTATGTGGTGCGCGAGATCCGGAACCCGGACGGCAGCGTGGCTTCCGTGCGGGAACCCACGCTCCGCCGCCAGGTCATCAGCGAAGAGACCAGCGCCCGCGTGCGCCGGATCCTGGAGCAGGTGGTGGGCGATCCCAAAGAGGGGACAGGACGCAACGCAGCCATCGCCGGCTACCGCATCGGCGGCAAGACCGGCACCAGTGAAAAGGTGAGCCTGGAGGCTCAGACCGGCGTCAAGCAGTACATTGTGTCCTTTATCGGCGTAGCGCCCGCGGACGATCCCCAGGTGGCGGTGCTGTGCTTCCTGGATACGCCGTCCAACGCCTCCGGCGTCTACATCAGCGGCGGCCAGATGGCGGCACCTGTGGTCGGGAACATGCTGGCGGACATTCTGCCCTATCTGGGCGTGGAACCGGAACTCAGTGCGGATGAGGCAGCCCGCATGGATGTGCAGACGCCCTCGCTTGCCGGTCTTTCCCTCTATGAGGCCGCCGGACGCGTCAGTGATGCCGGGCTCCGGTATCGCAGCATCGGCAGCGGCGATACGGTGACCGGTCAGCTTCCCGCGGCGGGGCAGAGCATCGCCCGCGGCACGGAGATCATCCTCTACCTGGGGGCGGCCCCCTCAGAAGATACGGAAACACTCCCGGATCTGACCGGGATGAGCTATCAGGAGGCGCGGGACGCGCTCTCCTATTACGGATTATACCTGCGCACCGTGAGCCCCATCGGCGAACCGGGCGCGCAGATCGTCGGCGCCCAGAGCGTGGCGGCCGGCACAGCGCTGGATCATGGCAGCGTCATTACCGTGACGCTGATCGACAGCGACGAAACGATGTTGGGAATATATTGAGTCATGAAACTGAAAGACATTATTCGGAATATCAAGATCATCCGCTGCACCGCCGATCCGGAGACCGAGATCAGCGGCGTCTGCTACGACTCCCGCAGGGTGCAGCCGGGCGATCTCTTTGTGGCGGTCCGCGGCTTCTCCTCCGACGGGCATCGTTTTATCCCCATGGCGCGGGAAAAGGGCGCCGCTGCCATCCTCTGCGAGGAAATGCCCGAGGAGGAGAGCGGCTGCGTGCAGACCGACGACTGCCGCCTGGGCCTTGCGCTCTGCAGCCGGGAGTTTTTCGGGAATCCCGCTTCAGAGATGACGCTGATCGGCATCACCGGCACCAGCGGCAAAACCACCACCAGCTACCTGATGAAGCATATGCTGGAGGCAAAGCTGGGCGCGAAGGTGGGCCTGATCGGCACAAACGGCAACTGGATCGGCGATGAGGTGCTTCACACCGAGCACACGACGCCCGAATCCAACGACCTGCAGCGCCTCTTCCGCCGTATGGCGGACGCGGGCTGCAGCCATGTGGTGATGGAGGTCTCCTCCCATTCCCTGAGCCTGGACCGGGTGGCGGGCGTCCACTTTGACGTGGCGGTCTATACGAATCTGAGCCAGGACCATCTGGATTTCCACAACACCATGGAGGAATACGCGGCGGCCAAGCGGATGCTCTTCAGCCGCTGCGGCACCGCCTGCTTCAACCTGGACGACGACTGGGCGGCCTTCATGCGCCGCGGCGCCGACTGCCCGGAGCTCAATTACAGCGTGGGCGGAGACAGCGCACTGCGGGCGGAGAACGTCCGTCTCACCGCGTCCGGCGTGCACTTTACCGCTGTTTACGGCGATGAGCGCGCGGACACCAGCCTTGCGATCCCCGGGAGCTTTTCTGTTTACAATGCGCTGGCCGTGATGGCGGCCGGGCTTGCGCTGGGGCTCAGCCTTACGCAGTGCAGCGGCGCCCTGCGGGACGCCAAAGGGGTCAAGGGGCGCCTGGAGCTGGTGCCGACGGACGGCGACTATACGGTGCTGATCGATTACTGCCATAAGCCGGACGCGCTGGAGAAGGTGCTGCAGTCCCTGCAGCCCGTGACCAAAGGGCGGCTGATCGCGCTCTTTGGCTGCGGCGGCGACCGGGACCGGCTCAAGCGCCCCATCATGGGCCGCATCGCTGCGGAGAACGCGGACATGGTGATCGTCACCAGCGACAATCCGCGCACCGAGGAGCCCATGGCCATCATTGACGAGATCCTGGCGGGAATGGAAGGAAGCTCCACGCCCACCCGGGTCATCTGCGATCGGCCGGAAGCCATCGCCTGGGCTATTGACAACGCGTGCCCCGGTGATGTAATATTGCTTGCCGGCAAGGGCCACGAGGACTATCAGGTGGTGGGCCATGAGAAGCACCACATGGACGAGAGAGAGATCGTGGCGGAGGTCCTGCAGAGAAGAAAGAGCGGGACCTGAGGCGTTTTAAGACTGGAGAGCAGGGAAACGCTGCGTTTTCCTGATGCGATATTGGAGAGAGAACGATGACGATTCAGCTGATCTGTGCGTTTGTACTGGCCTTTTGTTTTTCAACGGCCTTCGGTAAATACTACATCCCCTGGCTGAGAAAGCTGAAAGCGGGCCAGGAAATCAAATCCAACGGCCCCACCTGGCATAACAGCAAGGCCGGCACCCCCACCATGGGCGGCGTGATGTTCATCTTCGCTGTCATCTTTGTGTGTCTGACGGTAGGCTTTGAGGGCATGCTCCACGGGGAGTTCGTACACATCTTCGTGCTGCTCTTCGCCTGCGTGTTCGGGGCTATCGGCTTTCTGGACGACTGGGAGAAGATCCGCCACCATCAGAATACCGGTCTCTCCGCCAAAGCGAAATTCCTGCTGCAGCTGGCGGCGGCTTTGGTCTTTGTCCTGCTGATGCGCCACATCGGCTATCTGCGCCCGAATCTCTATGTGCCCTTCTCCGGCAGGATCATCCACATGCCCGAGTGGCTGTACTTCGTATTTGCCGCCTTTGTCATCGTCGGCACCGTGAACGCTGTCAACATCACCGACGGTGTGGACGGTCTGGCCGCCGGCACCTCCATTCCGGTCTGCCTCTTCTTCGTCGCGGTCACCTTCGCCTGGGGCAGGAATTTCCTGCAGCTCGGCATCTTCGCTTCCGCGCTGGCCGGCGGGCTCGTGGGCTTTCTGGTCTATAACTTTAACCCCGCAAAGGTCTTCATGGGCGATACGGGATCACTGTTTCTCGGCGGCGCGATCGCGGCGCTGGCTTTTGCCTACGACATGCCGCTGATCCTGATTACGCTGGGCATCATCTACATCATCGAGACGCTGTCCGACATCATCCAGGTGGGCTATTTCAAGCTCTCCCACGGCAAGCGCGTCTTCCGCATGGCTCCCTTCCACCACCACCTGGAGATGGGCGGATGGACGGGAAAAAAGTGGAAAGAGAAAGAACTATTTGTTCTCTTTTCCGGTATATCTCTGGTCTTCGCGATCATATCCTTTATAGGGGTCTATTCCCGCTATATGTAATGCTTGCGTCGGGGAGGTGGTAGTTTGCGCTATGACGGCGCCCGCCTCGCCGACTTTTCTATGCAGCAGATGAAGCACGACCGGGGGAGAATGGATCTGAGCTTTTTCCTGCTGGTTCTGGGGCTGCTGACGGTGGGGGTGCTGATGGTGCTCTCCTCCAGTTTCCCGCGGGCCTACTATGACCCGGGTAGTATCACGGGCGGCAACGCCGCCTATTACTTTGTGCGGCAGCTGGTTTTTGCTGCGCTGGGGACGGGCGTGATGCTGCTCGCGTCAAAGCTCCCCATGGGCTTTTATCGCCGTTATGCCTTCCCGTTTCTGGGGCTGACGATCGTTCTGCTCGCTCTGGTACCCTTCATCGGCGTAAAGGCCAATGGCTCGCGCCGCTGGCTGGGGATCGGGGGTCTGACCCTGCAGCCCTCTGAGCTTGCCAAGCTTGCCGTGATCCTGTCCTTCTCCGTGCTGATCTGCCGCTATCGGGAACGGATGCGGACTTTCCGCTTCGGCATCCTGCCTTTTGCGGGCATCCTGGGGCTTTTGGTGGGGCTCCTGGTGCTGGAGCCGCATTTTTCCGCCTCCATCATCCTGCTCGCTGTTGCGGCGGCGATGCTCTTTCTCGGCGGCGTGGGGATCGGCTGGTTCGCGGCGGCCTTCGGTGCGGCCGGGGCCGGCATTGCGGTGCTGCTCACGTTTTTCCCCTATGCCTCTTCCCGCATCATGACCTGGCGGGACCCTTTTTCCAGCTCTTCGGATGAGGGCTATCAGATCGTGCAGTCGCTCTATACCATCGGCTCCGGCGGCCTGAGCGGTCTCGGCTTCGGCGCCGGACGGCAGAAGTATCTCTATCTGCCGGAGGAGCATAACGACTTTATCTTTTCCGTCTGCTGTGAGGAGCTTGGCTTTATCGGAGCGGCGCTGATCCTGCTCCTGTTTGCGCTGCTGATCCTGCGGGGCTACTGGATCGCCCTGCACTGCCGCAGCCGTTTCAGCTTCCTCTGCTGCGCCGGGATCACGACCCTGCTTGCGATTCAGGTTTTCCTCAATGTGGCGGTGGTGACCAATCTGCTGCCCTGCACCGGGATCTCGCTCCCGTTTTTCAGCTACGGCGGCACGGCGCTGCTCATACAGCTGGGGGAGATGGGGATCGTCCTGAGCGCCTCGCGGGACATTTTAGAGACATAGAATGTAAAAATGAAAATATGAATAATTGCGGTGTCGCTTCGCGACGATTGTAATCGTTTTCAGTTCGTGATATTGGGAGAAAGAAAAAATGAGATTTATCTTTACATGCGGCGGGACGGCCGGGCACGTGAATCCCGCCCTGGCAGTGGCCGGACGGCTGCGTGAACTGCTGCCGGAGAGTGACTTCCTGTTCCTCGGGGCCGAGGGCAAAATGGAGATGGAGCTGGTGCCCCGCGCGGGCTACGAGATCCGCCCGCTGCACATCACCAACATCGCCCGGGGGAAAAGTCTTTCCGCCATCGCCCATAATCTGGACACCCTGAGGAATGTGTTTGCTTCCGAACACGAAGCGAAAAAGATCATCCGGGACTTTCGTCCCGACGCCGTGATCGGCACCGGCGGCTACGTCTGCTATCCGGTGCTGATGGCCGCGGCAAAGCAGCATATCCCGACGCTGGTGCATGAGAGCAATGCCATGCCCGGTCTCACCACCAAACTGCTGGCCGGCCATGTGGACCGCATTCTGGTGGGCTTTGAGGAGAGCCGGAAGCACTATTCCGACCCGGAGCGGGTACGCGTCACCGGCACGCCGGTGCGCGGCGAATTTGCCGCCTATACCAAGGAGAACGCCAAGCGGGAGCTGGGCCTTTCGCCGGATCAGCCGCTGGTGGTCTCTGTCTGGGGCTCGCTGGGTTCTGGCCACATGAACAACATCCTGACGGAGCTGCTGCCGCTCCTGCGGGGGCAGAAGGACTTCCGCCTGATCCATGCCGTCGGCAGCCGGGATTTCACGGAGATCAGCGGGAAGCTCGCGGCGTTTGACTTCGTTCCCGAAGACTGCGGCGCTGATGTGCGGGAGTACATCTACGATATGCCCCGCGTGATGACGGCGGCCGATCTGATCCTCTGCCGGGCCGGCGCGTCCACGCTGGCGGAGCTTACCTATCTGGGAAAGCCCTCCCTGATCGTGCCGTCCCCCAACGTGACCGACAACCACCAGGAGAAAAACGCCCGCGTTCTGGAGCGGGCCGGCGGCGCCAAAGTATTCCTGGAAGGCGAATTCGACGCCGGATCCCTGCTGCGGGAGGTGCAGACGCTACTGGCGGATCAGCCGCAGCTGGACGCCATGTCCTCCGCCATGCGCAGTCTCTCCGTTCCGGAGGCCACGGACCGCATCTGCGATGAGATCCTCTCCCTCTGCCGGAAGGATTGACGGCATCGGCAATTGAACAGTTCACTCCCCCTGCGCATAGGATGGCCTGATTCCATGCACGGGGGGAGTATTCTATGGACATATGGCATATCCGGGGCGGAAAGCGTCTGGAGGGCAGCTGCGGCATCCAGGGTTCCAAAAACGCGGCGCTGCCGATCCTGGCTGCGGCCGTCCTCTGCCCGGGGCGCTGCGAACTGCTGCATGTGCCCCGGCTGTCGGACGTGGATGCCGCGCTGCGGATCCTCTGCCGCCTGGGCTGCAGGGTGCAGCGGGAAGAGGATCGGGTGTTCATCAATTCCTCCGGCATTTCCTGCTCTGCCGTCCCCCATACGCTCATGGCGGAGATGCGTTCGTCGATCCTCTTCCTGGGGGCGCTGCTGGCCAGATGCCGGGAGGCGCGGCTCAGCGCGCCCGGCGGCTGCCGCCTGGGGAAGCGCCCCATCGATCTGCACCTGATGGCGCTGCGCCGTCTGGGGGCGGAGATCCGGGAAGAGGACGGAGAGCTGCTCTGCGGCGCACCGACTCTGCGGGGTGCTGAAATCCTGCTGCCCTTTCCCAGCGTGGGGGCCACGGAGAACGCCATGCTGGCCGCCTGCGGCGCAAAAGGGGAGACCGTGATTCGCGGCGCAGCCCGGGAGCCGGAGATCGCGGCCCTGGCGGACTTCCTAGCTGCGGCAGGCGCACAGATCCATGGCGCGGGAAGCGACACGATCCGGATCGGTGGCTTTACCCCCAGAACACAGGTGCGGTATCGGATCCCCGGCGATCGGATCGCGGCGGCGACGATGGCCTGTGCCGCTGTGGCCTGCGGTGGGGACATTACGATCACAGGCGCGGAACCGAGACAAATTTCTGCAGTTCTCCACTTCCTAAAAGCGGCGGGCTGTGATATAATACCAAATAATCATGCCCTGCGGCTGCGTGCCGCGGGCAGACCCGACGCGGTCGGCCCGGTGGTGACCGCGCCCTACCCCGGTTTTCCCACCGATGCGCAGCCGCTGCTGATGGCGGCCATGCTGCGTGCCCGGGGCCGGACCCTGATGCGGGAGACGATTTTTGAGGATCGCTTCCGTCAGGTTTCGGAGCTCAACCGGCTCGGCGCCCGGATCCGGGCGGAAGGGCAGACAGCGGAGATCCTGGGGGTGGAGAAGCTGCACGGCGATACGCTCCACGCCACCGATCTGCGCGGCGGTGCCGCCATGCTCCTCGCCGCGCTCAGCGCGGAAGGGGAGAGCGTCGTATTTGACGAGGGGCATATCCGCCGCGGCTATGAGGATCTTGAGCTGCGCCTGGAGGAGCTGGGCGCGGAGATCACACGGGAGCACTGAGTTTATTATCAAAGGAGAAAGCGATGGCTTTACCGCAGCATAACAATCAGCCGCCCGCCGATAAGCGGAGCGGTTACATGAAGCCGCGCCGGCGCAGCAGCTACAGCGCCCCGGTGGTATTTGTGCTGGTCGTCCTGGGCATCATCTTTGTGATGAGTATCCTGTTTCGCGTGTCGGACATTCAGGTGGTGGGCAACGTCCACTACACGGATGAGGAGATCATCCGCGCCATCGACATCGAGCCCGGTGACAACCTGTTCTTCTTCAACCGATTTGCAGCCTTCGCCCGCGTGTATTCCAAGCTCCCGTATATCGAAAACGGCTCTGTGGAGCGGCAGCTGCCGAATAAGGTCATCATCACCGTGGAGGAGACCACGGCCCTGGCCTATCTGGAGCTGGGCGAAGAGCAGTGGACGCTGGACAGAAACTGCAAGGTGCTGGGCAAGGCCGCGGCTGGGGAGACCGAGAGCCTGATCCCCGTGGTGGGCATCGCCCCGGGCACGCTGCTGATCGGCGAGCAGATGCAGACCGAGGATCAGAACGTGGAGACTGTGGAATTCCTGGCGGATGTGCTGTACCAGATCGAAGAGCGCGGGCTCTACACCGACGTGCAGCGCGTGAACTTCGCCAATCCCCGCAGCCCGGAATTCTCCTACGGGGATAAATACACCGTCGTACTCGGCAGCAGAAACAATCTGGAGCGCAAATTCGGCATGTTCGTCACCGTTCTGGAGATGCTGAAGGCCGGCGATGTGGGTATTATCGACGTGTCTGACGGGCAGACGGCGCACTTCTCGCCCAACTGAGAGGACGGCCAGAAAGATTTTCCAATTACAAAACCCTTACAAAAGATTTCTAAAATTCAAAAAGACTATTGACCCCAACTGAAAAATGTAATAATATATGTCATAGCGATTCTTTTGTGCTGTACGACTTTCACAGCCTTATTATAGAGATGGAGGCAAGACAATGGACTTCAAAAGCGAATCCGGTCCCGAAAATGTGGTAACGATCAAAGTGGTTGGCGTCGGCGGCGCCGGCAACAATGTGGTCAACAGAATGGTAAAAGCCGGCACCCAGGGTGTCGAGTTTATTGCGATCAATACAGATAAGCAGGCGCTGAGCGTCTCTAACGCCGATCAGAAGATCCAGATCGGTGAGAAGATGACCCGCGGCCAGGGCGCCGGTTCCGATCCCGAGATCGGCAAGCGCTCCGCCGAGGAGAGCCGCAACAACATCGCCAAGGCGATCGAGGACGCCGATATGGTGTTCATCACCGCCGGTATGGGCGGCGGCACCGGCACCGGCGCTGCTCCCACCGTGGCGGAGATCGCGCGGGAGGCGGGCTGCCTCACCGTCGGCGTGGTCACCAAGCCCTTCAAGTTTGAGGGCAAGCGCCGCATGGATCAGGCCAACGAGGGCATCCGCGACCTGCTGGGCCGCGTGGACTCTCTGCTGATCATCCCCAACGACCGCCTGAAATACGCCACCGACCAGAAGGTCACGCTGGCCAACGCCTTTGAGATCGCGGACGACGTGCTCAAGCAGGCCGTCACCAGCATCTCCGACCTGATCAAGAACACCGGCTTCATCAATCTGGACTTCGCCGATGTGACCTGCATCATGAAAAACGCCGGCTTTGCCCACATGGGCGTCGGCCATGCTGCCGGCAAGGGCAAGGCGGAAGACGCCGCCCGCATGGCGGTTGCCAGCCCCCTCATGGAGACCTCCATCAACGGCGCCCGCGGCGTCCTGATCAACATCACCGGCTCCGAGGATATGGGCCTGGAGGACGTGGAGGCCGCTGCCAACCTGGTGCAGGAGGCTGCTCACCCCGAAGCCAACATCATCTTCGGCGCCACCTTCGACGATTCTCTGCAGGATGAGATCCGCGTGACGGTCATCGCCACCGGCTTTGAAGAAGCCGGCAATGCGGAGAAGCCCGCTGAGAAGCCGGCTGCCGCTCCCGCCGCCAAGCCCCAGGGCCTGTTCACCGGCGCGGCCGAGAAGGCTGCCGCCGCTTCCGCCGTGCCTCCTCCCATCATGGGGGAGAATCCGGTGGTGGCTGAGTCCGCCGAGCCTGCGGGCGAGGATCCCTTCGACAGCATCTTCAAGATCTTCAATACCAAGTAATCCCACTTTTTTCCCTTGCAAGAATACGAGAGATCGTATATAATAATGAGAACTCCTTTAATGGGGAGTTCTCATTCTTTTTTTAGGGAGGGATTTGGGTGAAGGTCCTTCAGGTCCTGAAACACATGTTCCGCCTTTACAGCGACAAACGGATCCCGCGTTCCGCGGCCGCGCTCTCCTATTATCTGACCATGACGGCGTTCCCGGTCGTCATCTGCCTGTATTCTCTGCTGGGCAACAACTATATGAAGGCCATGCAGATCGTGGAGTTTCTGGATGAGTTCATGAGCGCCGAGACCACGCGCATGATCAAGTCCTTTATGCTCTATGTGTCGAGAAGCCATTCGACCGCCATGTTCTTTGCGGGGCTTACCGTGGTGCTCACTTCGGCCAGCGCTGCTGTGCGCACCCTGCAGGGAACCATCGGGGAAATGCAGGGCGGCCATCGTTTCCAGGGCCTGCGCGATTTCGTGTTCAGCCTGATCTTTTCCCTGGCCTTCCTGGCCTCCATGTATTTCGGCATCATCGTCATGTTGACCGGCCGGGATTTTATTGAGCTTTTAAACGGCTGGCTGCCCTTTATCGATATCAGCAGCTCCTGGCAGTGGATCCGCTTTCTGCTGCTTGGCGGCATAGAGCTGGTGATCTTCTGCGGCGTCTTTGAAGTTTCCAAGCGCCGCTGCGACCGCTATCATGTCTTTCCCGGGGCGCTGTTTTCCACGCTGGGGCTTGTGGTCATGAGCTGGGTCTTTTCCGGCTTCATTGCCGCGTCCACCCGCTATCCGCTGGTGTACGGGTCGCTGGCTTCCGTCATCCTGCTGATGTTCTGGCTCTTTCTCAGCTGCCAGGTCATCTATCTGGGCGCCGCGCTGAACATCTCGATCCGGGACGCTTTTCCGCGGGAGGGGGACGACGCATGAATTATACGGATATGAACGCCGCGACCATTGACCGCTGGGTCGAAGAGGGCTGGGAATGGGGCGTCCCCATCAGCCATGAGGATTATCGGAAAGCCGCAGCCGGTGACTGGTCCATGCTGCTCACGCCCACAAAACCTGTGCCGAAGGCCTGGTTTCCGTCCCTGCGGGGCTGCCGCGTGCTGGGGCTTGCCGCCGGCGGCGGGCAGCAGATGCCGGTGTTCGCGGCGCTGGGCGCCATATGCACCGTGCTGGACTATTCCCCGCGGCAGATCGAGAGCGAGCGAAAAGCTGCTGCGCGGGAGGGCTACGCGATCGAGATCGTCCGCGCCGATATGACAAAGCCCCTGCCCTTTGCGGACGGGAGCTTCGATCTGATCTTTCACCCGGTCTCCAACTGCTATATCCGCGAGGTGGAGCCGGTTTGGCGTGAGTGCTTTCGCGTGCTTCGACCGGGCGGGCTGCTGATGGCGGGGCTGGACAACGGCTTCAACTTCCTCTTCGATGAGGACGAAAGCCAGGTGGTCGGCAGCCTGCCCTTTGACCCGCTTGTAAACGAGGATCAGCGGCTCTCACTGGAAAAGGAAGACTGCGGTATTCAGTTTTCCCACAGCATCGGCGAGCAGATCGGTGGGCAGCTGCGGGCCGGCTTCACGCTTCTGGATGTGTATGACGATACCAACGGCGAGGGCTATCTGCATGCGCACGGCGTGCCCTGCTTCTGGGCAACGCTGTCGCAGAAACCGGAATAAAGTGAAAAAAGACGGGAAAACACCGGTTTTCCCGTCTTTGCTGTTCATTTAGCCCATGAATTTGTCGATGGCCTCGTTCAGGGCCTGCAGATCGGCGCTGTCGCCATCGCCCACGCAGTGCTCCAGATGATCCTTCAGGATCACCCGTGCCGTGCTGCTCAGCGCCGAGCGCACCGCCGCGAGCTGCACCAGCACCTCCGTACAGTCGCGCCCGTCCTCCACCATGCGCTTGACGGACTCCAGATGTCCGATGGCGCGGGAGAGGCGGTTGATGACCGCCTTGGTCTGGGTGTGCACATGGCCGTGGCCGTGGGTGTGATCGTGTGTATGCTCATGATCGACCGGGTGGGCGTGTACATGGCCGTCCCCGTGATCGTGGTAATAGACTTCTTCTTCGTGTTCGTGCATCGCGTTCACTTTCTCTCGCTGTCAGATTCAAGTGATTATATCGAATAATCGACAATTCCGCAAGCCCCCCCGGGGGATATGATTATCCCTGCAGCCGGATCTCCACCGGGTCGGCAATACGGAGCTCTGCGGGAGTCACCTCACAGTCCAGGGCGAGCAGACGAACCCCGGCGGCCTGCGCCTGACGCATGGCCTCACCGAAGGCGGCATGGGTTGCCCAGTTTGGCTCAAAAAACCGGATGCCGCGCATCTGGATCACGACGACGAGAAAGGCGCCATATCCCTCCGCCACCGCGCGGATCAGCCCATGCAGATGCTTGACGCCGCGCTCGGTGGGCGCGTCCGGGAAGCGGGCGACCCCATCCTCCTCCAGGGTACAGCCCTTGACCTCGGCAAAGCAGGGCCTGCCGTCCAGCCGGAAAGCATAATCAAAGCGGGAGTCTCCATGCGTGACCTCGGAGCGTACCTCATTGACGGCGCCGAGGCAGCCTTCGCGCAGCCATTCCCCGAAAACCGCATTGGGCGCAGCGGAATCCATATTGATGAGGCGCTCGCCCTTCCGAACCGCAATCAAATCATAGGCTGTCTTTCGCAGGGGATTGGAACTGCGCTGGACATATACCGCCGTGCCCGGGAGCAGCAGCTCGCGGCAGCGGCCGGTATTCTTCACATGGCAGATTTCCGGCTCTCCGTTGATCTCCACATGTGCGATAAAGCGGTTGGGCCTGTCGAGAAAGACGGCCGGGACGATGTTTTCGTATTTCATCCGGCGTACGTCGCCGCCCAGGCAGTGAGAAGGGCGCGCACCTCGTCGGCGTTTTCCGCATGCAGCTCGACGATCCGTACCTCCGGGCTTTTTTTCAGTTCCTCCAGCAGCGTCTGCAGCTTCTGGGGATAGCGGTCGCTGAGGCCCAGCAGCGAGCGCAGCAGCTCCGCGTCTTCCATGTTCCGCAGGGCACCGACACAGGGCTGATCGCTGTTCAGATACTCCTGCAGCGCGGCGGCAAACTGGGGGATCACCAGCTCATAGCCGCCCACTTCGTCCAGCAGGGAGAAGGGGTACCAGAGCGCCTCCTGCAGAAGGCGCACGCCGGTCTCCCGGAAGACCTCGTGGTTTTTCTCCGGCGGAAAGCGGCGGCAGTCCAGATAGAGCTCCGGCGCAAAACCGATGACGCCGCCGGCCGCGGCCGCCGGGAGCAGAGAATAGCCCACAAAACCGCCGTTTTCGTCCAGACTCCGCTCAGTCACAAAGCCGCCCGCGGAAGCGAGCTTTTCCCCCAGCACTTCCCGGATCAGGCGGGATTTTCCGCAGCCTGTCGGGCCGATCAGAAACAGTTTTTTCTCCATGTTCATCACCGGGGTCAGTATATGCTTTCCCGGTGGAAAAGTCAATTTTTCAGACGAAAAAGGACGCTTACCGGTACTTGCGGAGGAGACTGAAACAAGGTATACTGTTGCCGGGAATACAGCCGAAAGGAGGGAAGAACATGGAGGAGAAAACCTATATTGCTATCGATCTCAAATCTTTCTACGCCTCTGTGGAGTGCCGCGAGCGCGGGCTGGACCCGCTGGATACGAACCTGGTCGTTGCGGATCCAAGCCGCACAGAAAAGACGATCTGCCTTGGCGTGTCGCCCTCGCTGAAGGCCTACGGGATCCCGGGCCGCGCGCGGCTCTTTGAAGTGGTGGAGCAGGTAAAGCTCGTCAATGCCAAAAGGCGGCAGGCAGCGCCGGGAAAGCGCTTCGTGAATGCCTCCAGCAGCGCAGCCGCCCTGCGCCGCGATCCCTCCCTGGAACTGGACTACATTGTGGCGCCGCCGCGCATGGCGCTCTATATGGCCTACTCCACAAAGATCTACGCGATCTACATGAACTATGTGGCGCCGGAGGATATCCACGTCTACTCGGTGGACGAGGTGTTCATGGACGCGACGGTCTATCTGAAAACCACCGGCCTCTCCGCGCACGACTTTGCCCGCCGCGTGATCCAGGATGTGCTGCGGCAGACCGGCATCACGGCCACGGCCGGGATCGGGAGCAACCTGTATCTGGCCAAGGTGGCCATGGATATCTGGGCCAAGCATGTGCCGGCGGACAAAGACGGCGTGCGCATCGCGGAGCTTACGGAGCAGAGCTACCGCCGCGAGCTCTGGGACCATCGGCCGCTGACGGATTTCTGGCGTGTCGGCCGGGGCTATGTCCGCAAACTGGAGCAGCACAATCTGCTGACCATGGGGGACATTGCCCGCTGCTCCATCGGAAAAGAAGGGGACTACCACAACGAGGAGCTACTCTACAAGCTCTTCGGCATCAACGCCGAACTGCTCATTGACCACGCCTGGGGCTGGGAGCCGGTCACGATTGCCGACATCAAGGCTTACAGGCCTGAGCAGAACAGCATGAGCGTGGGCCAGGTGCTGCAGGAACCCTACGACTTTGACAAGGCACGGATCATCCTGCGTGAGATGGCGGACGGGCTGATCCTGGAGCTGGTGGACAAGGGCCTGGTGACAGATCAGGTGGTGCTGACCGTGGGTTACGACCGGGAGAGCCTGAACGGCAGCTTCTCCGGCGAAGTGAGCACCGACTACTACGGCCGCAGCGTCCCCAAAAGCGCCCACGGCAGTGAGCGGCTGCAGCGGGACACTTCCTCCACTCGGGAGCTGACAGAGGCTTTTCTGCGGGTCTATGACCGGATCGTGGATAAAAAGCTGCTGGTGCGGCGCATGTATGTGATCCTGGGAAACGTCTATCCCGCTGACGCGAAGACGGAACCGGTATATGAGCAGCTGGACCTGTTCACCGATCCCGCAGAGGAAGAACAGAAACGCGAGCAGGAGAAGGCCCGGCTGGAGAAAGAAAAAAAGCGCCAGTCGGCGCTGCTTGCGATCAAGAAGAAATACGGCAAAAATGCGATCCTGCCCGGCACCAGCTATCAGGAAGGGGCCACCGGCAGGGAGCGCAACCGACAGATCGGAGGGCATAAGGCATGACGCACCGCTACGATGACATCATCGACCTGCCCCATCCAAGCTCGAAAAACCACGCCGCCATGCCGATGGCAGAGCGGGCGGCCCAGTTTTCCCCCTTTGCCGCACTGACCGGCTACGGCGACGCGGTGGCGGAGACCGCGCGGCTGACCCAGGAGCGCATCGAGCTGGACGAGAGCCGTAAACTCCAGATCGGCGCTGTGCTGGCCCGGGCGCAGGAGCGGATCCGGGAGCAGCCGGAGGCGGTGCTGGTGTACTTTCTGCAGGACGCGCTGAAGGAAGGCGGCAGCTATGTGACCGCACTGGGGCGCATCCGGAAGATCGATCCGCTATCGCAGACCCTGACGCTTGCGGACGGCACCCGCATCCCCATGGCGGATCTTGTGGAGCTCAGCTTGACGGGGGAATCCGATCCGGAGTAAACTGATAAAAACAGGAGAGGAGCGCTGATGATGTCGCTGGTGATCCGTCCCGCCTGGGACGACAAGGAAGAAATCCGGCAGCTTTTTGCCGAGTATACGGCCCTGCTGGTGGCGGGAAACCCGGCCTTTCAGCACTATCTGGAACTGCAGGACTATGAGCGGGAGATCGGGCATCTGGAAGAGAAGTACGGGGAGCCCGCGGGCCGTCTGTATCTTGCGGTATGGGAAGGGGAGACGGCGGGCTGCGTCGCCCTGCATCCGCTGGATGGCGATCTCGCCGAACTCAAGCGCCTCTATGTCCGCCCCGCCTTTCGCGGCCGCGGCGTCGGCCGGGCACTGACGGAAAAAATCATTGCTGACGCCCGGGCGGAGGGCTATCGCACGCTGCAGCTGGATACCCAGCCCTTTCTGCCGGAGGCGATCCGGCTCTATCAGAAGCTGGGCTTTGCGGAAATGAAGGGCTACAATCCCAGTCCGCTGCCCGAAACGATCTATATGAAACTGGAGTTGTAGACCATGATCAAAGAGATACGCATTACCACCGTGGAAGATCTAATCCCGCTGCTGTCTGACCAGGAATACCGCCCCGAGCTCAAGCGCAACCGCTGCAACTACGTCTACCGCGGCATGCCCAACATCAACTACAAGATGACCACCAGCCTCTACCGCAACTGCAAGGATCTGGAGCGGGCGCTGGAGCCTGCGATCCTGAAAAACTTTGCCAAGTACGCGGTGATCGAGGATCCCAGCGTGGCAAACTCCGTCTGGCGGCAGATGATCCTGGGCCAGCATCACGGTCTCCCCACCCGTCTGCTGGACTGGACGCACTCGGCCCTGGTGGCCCTGCACTTCGCCGTCAGCGAGGAGAACCTGGACAACATGGCCGAGCATGACTGCATGGTCTGGCGCATCGACATCAATGAACTCCACTCTCTGCTGCCGGAGAAGTATCAGGCGATCATGCGCCAGAACAAGGCGGAGGTCTTCTCGGTCGACATGCTGACCCAGGCGGCCAGCAGTCTGACCCAGTACGATGCGGATATGGGGCAGGAGGCCATGGTGGTCATCGAACCGCCCTCCATCAACCAGCGCATCGTGAACCAGTACGCCTTCTTCTCCATCATCCCGCTGGAGATGGGGAATGTGGAGCGCTTCCTGGATCAGCATACCGAGAACACGGTCAAGTATGTGATCGACCGGAAGCTGCGCTGGCGCGTGCGGGACATGCTGGATCAGCTCAACATGTCCGAACGCATCGTGTATCCCGGGCTGGACGGCCTCTCAAAGTGGATCGCCCGCCACTATTTTGTGAAAGACGAGTGAAAGACTGCGGGTCGTTTGTGCTTTCTGTATCCTCGATGCCTGATAGACTGCGTGCTCCAGTGCGCCAGGGAATGAATAGACGGTCGAGCGTGAGGAAATGAATCGCTTTTCCCGGCAGATGGCGCTCAGCTTTCCGGGCTGATCACGCTCCTGCTCCCGGGTCGGTTTCCGAGCGCGCCGGGCACGGCTTTGTCGGCGGTCTCCGGCCTCTTTTGCACGCTCGATTACCAAAACGGACGCTCGTCATAGCCGGGCGCATCCAGCATGAAACTCTTGCCGCCGGCGCGAAAAGGGTGTATAATATAACAACACTTGCAAATTGCTTCTGCATCCTGCAGATGTTGCTTTCAGGCCGCAATAATATTGGACAAGTGCACGGAACGGGAGCTTATATAAAATTGTTCATTTTGTTTACCGTTGGCATATTGAAAAAAAGCACTTCGCATGGTAAGATAAAGATTGAATTGAATGATTCTAACTACGTTTTTTATTTGCTCCGGGAGAAAGGGCTTGTCCTTTGGCCGCTGGAGCGAAAACGCAGTTTTATATCATAATGTGTGTGCCTTTGTCAGCGCTCCCTTCATAATGCGGAAGGGCCATGCGGCTGATGTCAGATGCACCTGCGGCCGGTTTTACCTGGCTCGCGCTGTTTTTGGCATAATCGGTTCTGTGAGATACCGGTTGCGCATAGATTGAATTCCCATATGAGGATGAAAGGAAGGAAGAACCCATGAAGAAAGCTTTGGCATGCCTGCTCGCGATCGCCATTCTGGCCAGCCTCGGCATTACCGCTTTTGCCGCCGAAGTTCCCAGTGTTGAGGCTGAGAAGCTGGTTCCCGCTGTTGCGGCGGCCGTTGACGCTGACGGCAACGATGTTGCCGACGGTATCGTTATTACCGACTATGATAAGGACACGCTTCCCGAAGAGGCTCAGAAGCAGCTGGACGACGCTGCAGAGGCTCTGAAGGATCTGGCTGCCCTCGTGGAAGGCAACGACGAGCTGAAGGAACTGCTGGACGGCGCTGAGGTCGACTGCGAGTCCCTCTTTGATATCAGCGTTGTTGGCGACGAGATCAAGCTGCCCGTCGAACTCAAGCTGGAGCTTGTCAATCCTGACAGCTTTGCCGCTCTGCTGCACTTTGTCGACGGCGAGGCCACTCTGGTTGAGACCGAACTGGAAGATGCTGAGCTCGCGCTCACTCTGGAAGAGACCGGCGCCTACGCTGTGCTCTCCTTCGTGGAAGCCGAGTAATTGTCAAAGGCATAGCGTCTGAAACAAAAACCCACTCTGACCATCGTCAACCGGTGATGATTGGGGTGGGTTTCTTTGTTGTTTGCCTTTGACAAGGCGATTTTCGTTTGCAATATGCTTCTTGCGCTGCGGGATATGGATGATCGCAGTGATCAGACACGAGAGCGGGACAATACATTTTCTGGAGACCGGGAAAGAACTAGCGGAAAGCAAGTACTGTTTCTCTCCTCTCCACGGCTTGAGTGAGACCCCTTGCCTTTGTAAACAATCGCTGCATGTTGTTCTTCTGGGAGAATAAGCTGCACGATGGCATCTTTCCTTTTGTTTTTTGATCAAAAAGAGCTTTACAAAGTGAATAAGGAGCTTGACTCAAGCCGGGGAACGTAAAGCGTTTGCCGGCCGTTGTGGCTTGAATGGGAACCTTTACACTTTGAGCGGTCACATTGGGTGAGTTGCAATGACACAGATTGAGCAGATGCTCTTTTCCTAATAAAACATTTGTGGTCCAGAATCAGCGAGGAAATACCGCTTTGGACTGACGGGCTGCTGTGCAGAAGCACAGCAGCAGACGATTGTCGGCGTTGTGGCAGCGACAATTTGCCCGCATATGGGAAAACTGCTGTTCAGCTTCGTCAGATGATTACTTCAAGAGGGAACCGGAGAGAAGAATGTGATTGTCGACTATCCTGCTGTTGTTCCGGATTGCTCCGGAAATCCCGTATCGATCCAAAGTCCAGTATTCTGACCCAAAGGCACAGATTGAGAGGAAATAGAAATGAACAAAAAAAGAGTTCACGCAAATAATTCAGGGTCTTTAGGCCTTCGGTTGATCAAATACCTTCATTGGATTGTATCGGTAGGGATTTTTGCATTTTTCTGGCTGGGTTTTCATTATCCTGCAAGAGATTGGCATCTGACAAGGGCCTTTCGATATGATATTTTCATTCCTGTTGCATACGGCTTGCTGTTGATTTGGTTCAATAGAACCTTTAATTCCTACACTCTGGGCTATTTCCGTATCCGCTCTCTCGCTTTTTCACAGTCACTTGCCAATTTTTTCAGCACTGTCATCATTTATGCCGCTGTTAGCCTTGCATGGTTTAAGCTTTACAGCCCGTTGATCTTCATTCCCATGCTGCTCATTCAGACGGTATGGAACGCAGCATGGAGTTATGTCGGCACTTATTACTACTGCAAAATAGTAAAACAATACCATACTGCGGTGATCTATAGAAACCGCAATGATCTACTGCGGTTTGGCAGTATCAGCGGAAAGCCGATAGAACGGCTTTTCAACGACGAAAAGTATATTCAATATAACGGAACAGATTTTTTTGAGATCAAAGACCAGCTCGAAGGTTTTGACGCCTTATTTGTGGCCGGCGTGAATCCGACATTGATGAACGCGCTGTGCAAGTATTGCGCAGAAGAGGATATACGCGGCTTTTTCCTGCCTCACATCGGCGACGTAATCATGAGCGGCGCGGAACATATTAAATCTTTTTCGACGCCGATTCTCTCTGTGCGCCGTGCAAATAAGAGTGTTGAGTATCTTTTCGTGAAGCGTATTTTTGACATTGTCGCGTCCGGCCTGGGGCTTATCGTGCTCAGTCCTCTCATGCTGATCACGGCGATTCTGATTAAGGCCTACGACGGCGGTCCGGTGTTTTACAAGCAGGTACGCCTGACGAAAGATGGAAAACAGTTCAAGATCATCAAGTTTCGTTCCATGCGTGTTGACGCGGAGAAGGATGGAGTTGCCCGGCTGTCGACCGGCGATAAGGATCCGCGCATTACGCCTATTGGGCACTTTGTCCGCGCCTGCAGGCTGGATGAGCTGCCACAGCTGCTGAATATTCTGAAGGGAGATATGTCCGTGGTCGGGCCTCGTCCCGAGCGGCCGGAAATTGCTGCCGAGTATGAGAAATTCCTCCCCGGTTTTAAACTCCGTCTTCAGGTGAAAGCCGGCCTTACCGGTTACGCGCAAGTCTATGGTAAATACAATACAAATCCCTATGAGAAGCTTGAGTTTGACCTGCTCTACATAAACCAGATGAATCTGCTTACAGATCTGGAGCTGATGTTCAATACCTTCCGCATTCTGTTCTCCAAGGAGAGCACCGAGGGGGCGGAAAGCCTCACTGCTTGGATGAGTGAGGAAGACGCAGAGGAGAACGAGAAGGAAACGGTCAAAGCGGAATGATGCTTTTCTTGTCTGAACGCAGGAAAGTGTCGCTGTTGGACAGAAGAGCGCAATGGACTCCACCAGGCAATTTGCTCAAATGATAGAATAGAGCGCTTCGTTAGACGATAGGTGGAAGCTGATCCGAGCGGTCAGAAAAACGAGACAGCAGAGTGAAGAAACTCCTAAGCGGGACATCAGTTCAGAGCGTTTACCGTGTTTTGTGGAGTTTAACCAGTAGAATAAGGGCCTTTAGGGGCGAAAGGTAAGGAACTGCGGATGGCTTACAAAGATGCTGACAACACATATGGGATAGCAGGTTTTCAAACTGAACTGCTCAATATCCTGCGTGAGTTTATGAAGATTTGCGAAAAATACAATCTCAGATGGTGGGCTTCAGGAGGAACTTGTATTGGCGCTCTGCGCCATAACGGATTTGTCCCCTGGGATGATGACCTCGATGTTGCCATGCCAAGGCCGGACTATGAGAAACTGTGGAGTCTGCGCGAAGAGATAAACAAAGACAGCCGCTTTATCATTACACGGACGGGTGAGGGAAAAAACTATCATCATCGTGTTATGCAGCTGGTAGATCTGCAAACGACTTTTATTCATACAAGAAGTGCAGATGAAGATCTGGAGCATGGCGTATATATTGACATTCTTCCTATGGATGCCTGTGCCCCGGGGAAAATCAGTTATTGTCGGCAGGTCGTGAACGCCATGGTTTTCTCGGTCTATAACATTCAGTGCCTTCCCGAATATAACGACGGCAAGATGGTACGCAGAGCGACCAATATAGCACTGAAGCTTATCAGGAGCCCTAAGCTCAGATATAAAATCTGGAAGCACTGCGAGAAACAAATGATGAAGTATGACTGGGAGACTGCCGGGCAGATAGCGCATCTCGCGTGCGATACAAAGTCTATGCTCCATCCGTATGATGCTTTGTGGTTCAGCGATGTGAAGAAACACAAGTTTGAGGACGTCGAGATTAACCTGCCCATTGGGGCAGAGAAATACTTAACCCAGTATTTCGGAGATTTTATGCAGCTTCCACCGGAGAAGTCCAGACATCCGGTTCATAATACAAAGCATATTGATTTAGAGCACCCATACACGCAGTATAAGGGGATTTATTACTGCGTTGATAAGAAGTGAGAACGATGACAATGAAGATAGCAGTGGTTTCTTTGAGGTTTGCACCCGGTCACATAGCGCACCTCAGAGCATATAGAAAACTATTTACATCAGTTGGATGCGAGATACGCTTGTTCTTGAATAAAGATTATAAAGACTTTATTGGGAGCGCAGATGATATCGAGTTTATTGATGCAATAAAACCAATCCTGCAATGGCAGCCTGATACGGTTCTTTCTTATAACATTGCTAATGCAAATATCAGTTTGGCGAAGCAATGCAAGAAACTGAATATTCCGTTTTACTACGTGTTACACGAGCCATGGGACAGTATCAAAGAACTGATGTCGCTGAGGCAACGAATGCCCAGACGGGTAGTCGCTAATGCGGTGAATTATTTAACTTCACATTACGCTTACAAAGTGATTCTTGCATCTGAAAATGGGAAGAAGAAATACTTAAGATATATGAAAGGGTGCAATAAGAATTACGCTGTATTTCCTCTAATATTTTGCGATGATTTTGATGGAGAAAACCAAATCGAGAGACAGTTCTTCTCCTTCATTGGAGGATTTACTGTTATGCGAGGATGCAATGAATTCCTGGATTTTGTCAAATTCTCCATTGTTCATAATCTTGGAATCAAGTTCTGCATTGCCACCAGAAGCAATGTTGATGGATATATAAGTGATCCGGTTTTAAACAAAGCGCTTGACGATGGGCTGTTGACCATATTTGCGGGCAAGCCTATGACAAGCGATGAAATCAATCGCCATTATCGGGAATCTGTTTGTGCATGGAATGCATATAAGAGCAGTACCCAGAGCGGAGTACTTCCCAATGCCTTGATGCAGGGCGCTCCAGTACTTGTTACTGATCGCGGAGATTCGACTGAAATAATTACAGAGAAAAAGGATGGCTGTTTTATAAGTTTGCCGCACAGAAATGAAGAAATCGAAGCTGCATATAGTTATATCGCAGCTCACGTTGATGAAATGTCAAAATCCGCAAGAGATACTTTTCATAATAAGTACGAATATAAGATTTACCTTGATAAGGCCCGGGAAGTATTTGAAGTGAAGTGACGGAGGAAGACGACAATGATCATCACAAAAACCCCGTTTCGAATGTCCTTCTTTGGCGGCGGAACGGATATGGAGAGCTTCTTCCGTGCGCATGGTGGAGCGGTTCTCTCTACAACCTTTGATAAATACTGTTATGTGAACGTCAGACATCTGCCGCGGTTCTTTGATTACACTACAGAGCTGTCATATGCCAAGATCGAACGTGTGACAGATGTAGAGCAGATCAGCCATCCGGCTGTCCGTAACGCCATGAAGATGCTGGATATGCACGAGATTCGTCTTACATATGAAGCGGATCTTCCTGCCCGGTCTGGCCTTGGTACCAGTTCCTCTTTTGCTGTCGGCATGCTGAATGCTTTCTATGCATTGAAAGGAAAGTATGTCGATAAGAAGAGACTGGCTGACGAGGCTATCTATCTGGAACGTGTTCTGTGTCAGGAAGCCGGCGGCTGGCAGGATCAGATCGCCGCAGCATTTGGCGGAATGAACCGTATTGACTTTAATAAAGATGGAACATATGACGTGAAGCCTATCATTATACACCCGGAACGTAAGAAGCAGCTGAATGATAATCTGCTGATGTTCTTCACGGGATTTACACGGTTTAGTTCCGAGCTTCAGAAAGCAAATCAGGCCGGTTACGATGAAAAAGTGAAACAGCTTCAGCAAATGTATTCTTTGGTGGGTGATGCAGAGAGAGTGCTTGAGGACAAATATTCCGATCTTGATGATTTTGGGAGACTATTAGATACCACATGGCATCTGAAGCGGCAGACCGGCGGAGCAATCACAACCAACAGTATAGACATTCTCTACGAGCGGGGAATTGCTGCTGGCGCTCTTGGCGGAAAGCTCCTTGGCGCCGGCGGAGGCGGCTTCCTGGTATTCTATGCGCAACCTGAGAAACAGGCGGCTGTAAAGGAAGCCATGAAAGACCTGCTCTATGTACCGTTCAAATTTGAAGACGGCGGCACAAGAGTGATTCACTATACGCCGGAAAGCTACATCCCAAAGGAAGAGGAAGAATGAAGACGGTAATCATGGCAGGGGGACGAGGCACACGGATCACTTCCGTGGCATCTGATATTCCCAAGCCGATGATCAAAATTGAAGGCAAACCGGTTCTGGAGCATGAGATAGAATGCCTGCGAGATCAAGGTTTTACAGACCTGATCATCACGGTATCGCATCTTGGCTCGGTGATCATGGACTACTTTGGCGATGGCAGCTGTTTTGGCGTACATATTCGGTATTTCAACGAGGAGACGCCCCTTGGTAATGCCGGTGCGCTCTTCAAACTGAAAAATGAGCTTGACAGCGACTTTCTGCTCCTGAATGCAGATGCTATCTTTGATGTGGATTTTAACCGGTTTGTTGGTTTTCATCGCACACACGGCGGGCTTGTCACACTTTTTACGCATCCTAACAGCCATCCCTACGACAGCGGCGTTCTGATTGCCAATGAGGACGGTGCGGTAGAACAGTGGCTCACAAAAGAGGACGTCAGACCGGAGTGGTATCGTAACCGGGTGAATGCCGGACTTCATGTGATAAATCCGACAGTTCTTGATATGACAGGAATTGATGCTGATGCGGTTGGTACGGAAATTGATGGGAAGATCTTCAAGGTTGATCTGGACAGGCAGCTTTTGAAGCCTCTCTGCGGAACGGGAAAGATGTTCTGCTATGACAGTCCGGAGTATGTCAAAGATATGGGGACGCCGGACAGGTACGAGGCCGTTTGCAGAGATTTTTCAGCCGGACGGGTGAAAGCGAAAAACCTGCAGCAGAAACAGAAAGCCATATTCCTGGACCGCGACGGAACGATCAATAAGTATGTTGGATTCCTCCGGGATATTGATGAGTTTGAACTCCTGCCCGGCGTGGCAGAAGCAGTGAAGCAGATCAATATATCCGGATATCTTGCCATTGTTGTTACGAATCAGCCGGTGATTGCACGCGGCGAGGTAACAGTTCCGGAGCTTCAGCTGATTCACGACAAGATGGAAACACTGCTCGGTGCCGAAGGCGCATACCTGGATGCGATTTACTACTGCCCGCACCATCCGCATAAGGGGTATGAGGGTGAGGTTGAAGCACTGAAGATCGATTGTGACTGCCGGAAACCAAAACCGGGAATGCTATTGAAAGCAGCCAGAGATTTTAATATCGACCTGAACCGGTCCTGGATGATCGGTGATGGAGAAAACGATGTGAAGGCTGGAATAGCTGCGGGTTGTAAAACTGTGCTGCTCGGAACAGAAAACCTCAACCAGGATATGACGGCAATATCGTTGCTGCAGGCAGTGGAGAGAATAATAAACGCATGAAGGGCCGACGGCTAGCGGTTGGAAAAAGGAAGGAAATCAGAAGATGGGAACACTTGAACCGAGGCTGGAAAAACATATTAAACTCCTGATCTCTCGTTATCCTGCTCTTGGAGAAGTGAAGCAGGCCATCATTGACGCATACCTGATAATGGAAGAGTGCTATGAGCACGATGGAAAACTGCTGATTGCCGGCAATGGCGGTTCAGCAGCGGATTCTGAACATATCGCTGGGGAACTGATGAAGCGTTTTAAGACTCCCAGGCCTGTGACAGCGGAGTTTGCTGAGAGACTGAAAGCCATTGATCCTGAACGGGGAGAGAATCTCGCTAAGAACCTTGAACGCGGTTTGATGGCGATCCCTCTTGTAGCCCATGAGGCGTTAAGCACGGCCTATATCAACGATGTGGATGGGTTGGGCGTTTTTGCACAGCAGCTTTTCGGTTTCGGTCGGCCCGGTGATGTGTTCCTTGGGATAAGTACGAGCGGAAACAGCAAAAACGTTATGTCTGCCACGGTAGTTGCGCGGGCATTGGGGATTAAAGTGATCGGTTTGACCGGAGCTCAAGGCGGCGAATTGGCGACTGTAGCTGATGTATGTGTAAAAGCACCATCGGAGGAAACGTTCATGATTCAGGAACTGCACCTTCCTATTTACCATTGCTGGTGCCTGATGCTGGAAGATAAGTTCTTTGGAAAAGCGCAGGATAAATGAGGGATTCTGTATGTTCTGGTATTTAGTAATTATGTGTTTGTTTTTGTATCCGGTTGTGCTATCTGGAATCTCTCATAGCCGCCATATCAATATTGATCATTTTGCGAGTCTATGTATGGTATCTGTCATTGGTTTCTTTATGAGCGTGAGATCAATGTATGTGGGAGCAGATACAAAGCAATATGTAACGATTTTTCAACAGATAAGTAAAATCGATTTGAAAAACCTGTTTTCGAGTCAGTTGTACGCTTGGGGTGGGTACAGCATGACTTTCGAGAGGGGCTACCTC
>Ga0310697_10000292_pt1 | contig 70114 bp, 71 predicted proteins | sample 172DNAGHGlowgp2_FD_203883 | JGI IMG/M metagenome (GOLD analysis project Ga0310697, IMG submission 203883) | Sheep rumen microbial communities from Palmerston North, Manawatu-Wanganui, New Zealand - 1728 DNA GHGlow gp2 (v2) (version 2) | ecosystem: Host-associated > Mammals > Digestive system >...
AACTAATTTCCTTATGATTAATATCTTTTATCATTTTATAGATTAATTCTTTTAAAGAAGAGTATTCGTTTTCAGCAGATAAGTTCTTCTCAAAACATATTGGATTAAAATCTTCGGGAAAAGCTACACTACCATCAAAAGAATCATAAATTGTAAAAAGTTTAATGTTGCTTTCTTTTAAGCTTAAATACTTTTGATAATCGTCTTTCCATTTATCTTTATGCCAAAACCAGGCTCCATACTCAATTGCAAAATTATACTTATAAACCGGTATATCTATTTCTTTTCCGCCAAGTGTTTTTCTGTCTCCGCTATTTGGTATGTTAGCATCTGGCAATGCTTGCTGTAATGCACAACGAATTAAGTTCTCAGGAAAAGAAGTTCCCAAATTATTGCATTTTGGGCAACCAACATTCATATTTAATAGTGTGTTTGGAGATGACGTGTTCCATTCTCCGTGAATTGGGCATTTACAAACAATTGGATTAGTTGCAGTGATATACTTTCCAATGACCTCAAACTCACCATTTTGATAATGAGAATTCTTTTCCATTAATTCTTTTAAAAACGATTCCGTTGTTTTTTTATATCCACTGCATTTTGGACAATAAGTTCCCGTCAACAAACTAGAAGCTTTTGTACTGTTCCAAATGTCATGAATAGGGCACTCGCATTCAACCGTATTGTCATCACCCGTATACTTTCCAATTACTTTAAACTCACCATTCCTATAGTGCTCATTTCTTTCATATAACCGCTTCAAGAACTCATTATGATCGATCTTACGGCGCGTATTACAATGTGGACATCCAAAAGTGCCCTTTAATAGTTCGTGAGGACGCGTTGTGCTCCAAACGCCGTGAATAGGGCACTCGCATTCTATAGGAGTGTGCGCGTTGACATATTCTCCTAGAACTTTAAAACCGCCATTTCGGTAATGTTCATTTTTCTTATATAGTTCTTCTAAAAATTGTTCTTTTGTTTTTGCTAGATTTTTTGCGCGTTTTTCTTTTCCGCATTTTGGACAACTACGGTTCTTTGATAATAAATCATTTGGTGTTGTTGTATTCCAAACACCATGAACAGGACATTCACACTCTATTTTACTTTTAGAATCTATATACTGGCCTATAACTTTAAACTCGCCATTACGATAGTGCGAGTTTTTTTCAAATAATTCTTTTAAAAAGGTATCGGTTGTATATGGTTTTGCCATTTCTTTTTCCTCCGAAAGTATTATAGCACATCTTACATTTTTGTCTCATCAACAATTAAGTATTACCAATTTTGAATTTCCACTCGATAATACACGCTGCCTTCTGTATCTTCGCATATTTTAAATACATTCTCAGGTTTAACAATTTCGAGCCATTTTAATCTTGTTATTATATTTCTCTCCTGTGTCAAAATACGAATACATTCTCTTCTTTCATCAAATCTAACTAAAGTTTCTCTCATATTTTTTATTCTCCTTTCTGCCCTCCTTTAAAAACCCTTCTGTATATAATGTCGATTTTCGGGCAAAAGCGGACACGTCAGGTATGAAATGCAGGGTTTTCCGTACGAACGGTAAGGAATAAAAAAATAAGGCACCCGAAAGGGTGCCGTGGTGATATAATAAATTTGCAAAATGAAACTGTATTTTTCGACAACAGGAGAGTGTAATGGAATTCAAAAAAGGAATTGGGTGGCGATGCTGCTATGACCCTGAAACCGGACTGTATACAGCAGAAACGGGTGGCGGACCTAACCATGATTTATACGAGATTACCAAAGAGATATATGACAGGGTTGATGACCCTGATGTTGAATATCCCTCTTCCCTGATCAGCGAAGGACGACATCTGTACATGGCTGTCGATGACCGCTGCGGACCGCCGTATACCGTAATTCTGGATACGGATTACCAGAAACTTTGTCCATGGGCAACAACTATGATTAGCGGAAGTGTCTGGGATGAAGATATGACAGATGCTGCAGTCGAGGTGTTTGTATCTGAGGCGAACAATCGTGAGCAGCGTCGTAAAAAACGCGCAGAACGGGAAAAGCGCAAAAAAAGCAAATCTGATTAAACGAAAAAAGCGGCAGAGGTTTTCCTCTGCCGCTTTGCTGTTTTATTTTACTTTTGCGTCTGTAATTTTATTGAAGCAATCCTCTTCGACGGCCGTGTTGCCGGTGACTGTTGTCTTGCCGTAGTTGTCTGTCATGAGCTTTTCAAAGTCGGTGTTTGTCAGGTACTCAAGAATTGAACTCTTGTAGTCTGAGAAGTATCCGCCTCCGTCTGTCTTCTGTACGAGAAATACGTTATCATCGTAAGTGAGAAGTTTAATCTCATCTGCCTTCATGGCCAAGACATCCGTAAAGAACTGCTCGGGGAAGGTGTCTGTGCCCTTCTTCATTGAGCTTATATCGAGACCTCCTGCGGTGCCGCCGGTTGATTCGACATACTCACGGTATACATCATCAAAGGTGATTTCTTCTTCGGTATCCTCATCCTCTTTGCCGATTTTGTCCTTCAGATTCTTGAAAGTGTCGGTGATGAGTTTATCCGCTTCCTTGTCGCCGGAAAGCACGGCATTGAAGTACTTGAAGAAGATGTAGTTCTCATTGAAGTATGCCTTCATCTTGTCATCGGAGATTTCCTTGTCGCCTCCGACTCCGAAAACCGTCGTGATCAGGATGTCTTTATATGTGTTACTCGTTATAACCTTGGTTATCGTGTCCTTGGTAACGCCGATTTTTTCATAGTAGCGACCGTAGAGTCTCCATACTTCGTCAACTTTCGAGGCAATTGTCGCCTTGTTTGATGCGGAGAGCTGAAGCTCCCTGTTCTGAAACTCAGTATTTATCTTCACATATTCGGCGCAGAGATTCTCTGCGTTCTGAATTGCAAGGGACTTCTCGGGCCCGTCGCCGTGTGCCTTTATCTGCGTATCAAGGAAATACGCAAACACGGCGGCGTCAACCTCGGCGTCGCCGACAGTCACGGCCGTAGCAGCCTTCGTCACTTCTGCGCTCTCCTTGCAGCCTGCGAAGGAGAAGCAAAGTGACAGTATTAAAATGAGTAGCACTGCCTTTTTCATTGTACTGCCTCTCTTTTACTGTATTACAGAGGAATTATACTCTAAGAGGCAAAAAAAAACAACCGCTTGAAAGCAGTTGTCTTTAAATAGAAGTTGGCATTGACCTATTTTCCCGGGAGGCTGCCCTCCAAGTATCTTCGGCGATAATGAGCTTAACTACCGTGTTCGGGATGGGAACGGGTGGACCCTCATCTCCATAAACACCAACCGAAGAGAATATTAACACAAGGGCATATCAAATGCAAGCATTTTTTCATGTTTTTTCAAAAAAACTTGCAAAGAACCCGCAAAAGTGATTATTATATACGTATATTATAAATAGTATAGCAGGTGAAACAATGAAAGCTTTGAAAATTACAGCAGGTGTTTTAGGCAGCGCTCTTTCTGCCGCAGCAATTGCAGCTATCGTACTTACTATCTGGGCAAACAAGCCGCGCAACATAAAAATTGACATTTCAAAGATCAATTACTGATAATCTGAATAAATATCGCTGAAAAAGCGAATCTTTGCAGAGATTTGTCTCCTCTTGTCAAAGATTCGCTTATTTTTTTTGCTCCAAAATGTCCATTTTTTTATATTTAAATGGGTATTGTAGCATAACCGTAACTACTATGCAATATATTTTTCTTGCTTTTATATGTAAAAATATTATATAATATTTTTGTATATATTGTCATTTTATGTCTTTTAATGGGGGAGTTAAAATTGTCGGCTGATTTACATTGTCATACCCGACTCTCAGACGGCTCACTCGGCATTGAGGACCTTATCCTCCTTGCCCAGCGCAGCGGCGTCGACACAATTGCTATAACGGACCACGACTGCCTCGCCGGAACAGTGCGGGGCAAGATTATCGGTGAACGACACGGCATCAACGTCATACCCGGCGTTGAGCTTTCTGCCTATGACAAAAAACACGGAAAACGCGTCCATCTTCTCTGCTATCTGGCCGAAAATCCGGACCGTCTTGAAGGACTCTGCAAGCAGAGTTCCCTCGCAAGACGTAAAGCCAGCCAGCTCATGATGGTAAAGGCTTCTCAGCGTTTTCCCATCTCATCCGAACTTGTCATAAAATGTGCCGCAGGTTCAACCAACATTTACAAACAGCATATTATTCACGCACTCATGGAATGCGGATACACAACCAAAATATTCGGTGATCTCTACCATGAACTCTTCTCTTCGGAGAGCGAGAACAATATCCTGGTAACACCCACATACCCGGATCCCTTCGATATCCTCGAAGCCATCCACGAGGCCGGCGGTATAGCTGTTCTGGCACATCCCGGTTTCTACGACAACTTCGACCTCATCGACGACCTGATAAAAGCGGGTCTTGACGGTATTGAAGTATGGCATCCCGAGAATTCAGAGGAGCAGACGGAAGATCTCATCAAAATCTGCAAGAAGAACGGCCTGCTTATGACCGGCGGTTCCGATTTCCACGGTATGTACAATGCAAAACCCATAAAACTCGGCGACTATACGACGCCGGATGATAACCTCGCAGCGCTGCTCTCATACCAGGCAAAACAGAAGCGCGCACGCAGGAAGGCGGCAAAGGAAGCCGAAAAAGCGGCAGCCGCAGAAGAATAAAAGGAGAAACCCAAGTGGCCTATACAGAAGACAGTGATGTAAAAATCTTTGACCCTTCGAAAAAGGACGACTCACCAAACGATGTAATGTCCTATGTTGAAGGCATGGCCCATCACAGGCAAAACGGCAACGTAGACAAAGCCAAAGAGCTCGGTGTCGAAATGGCTCTTGCCATCTATGATGAGGATCAATCGTCAAAGCTGAGTGATGAAATCTTCCTTTCGGCGGAAATATTCCCTCAGCTCTGTGCTCTTATGCTCTTCTCCACTGAGGCCGCTTTCAACTACTATCTTCCCTCTCCGCAACTCTCCGCGATAGCTGCAAATGCTTTCCATGAAGTCATGTCCAGAAGCAATCTTCCCATCTATGACGAAATCATGGCCGGTCCCGAATTTTCTTTCTATTTCCTGAGCGTCAGGAAAGGCGGAGAACATACCGCGGAAGACATAGGCAAGGTCTTTGCCATGCTCTGCAAACACAAGGACGACCCGAAATTCATAGACGAAGGAACACATCTTTATCTCATGACCTTAAATGAAGTCCAGCAAAAAATAACCGATATGAAATTTGAGAACTGAAAAAGTATACGCAGGAGTTTGTCAAATATTTGACAAACTCCTTTTTATATGTAATAATCTTTATGAAATAACTCAGAAAGGGGTTTTTAACACGTGAATTACACATCTGAAGTAGAAAACATGTGCGTCGTAGCTAAAGGTCCCAACCACGGACCTGCCCCCATCCCCGAGGAGGGAAAATGGGTAAAAGCCTACGAGATTAAAGATATCTCCGGCTTTACGCACGGTATCGGCTGGTGCGCACCTCAGCAGGGCGCCTGCAAACTTTCACTCAATATCAAAGACGGAATCATCGAAGAGGCTCTCGTAGAAACAATCGGTTGCTCCGGTATGACTCACTCAGCTGCCATGGCCGCTGAAATTCTTCCCGGCAAAACCATTCTCGAGGCACTTAACACTGACCTCGTCTGCGATGCAATCAACACCGCAATGAGAGAACTCTTCCTCCAGATAGTATATGGTCGTTCACAGTCAGCATTCTCTGACGACGGTCTCTCAGTAGGCGCAGGCCTTGAGGACCTCGGCAAGGGACTTCGCTCACAGGTAGGTACAATGTACGGCACAAAACTTAAGGGTGCCCGTTACCTTGAAATGGCCGAAGGCTATGTCACAAGACTCGCTCTTGACAATGACAACCAGATTATCGGTTACGAATTCGTATCTCTCGGCAAGATGACAGACTTCATTAAGAAGGGTGATTCCCCGACAGAAGCATACGAAAAAGCTATGGGCACATACGGTCGTTTCGCTGATGCGGCGAAATACATCGACCCGAGAAAAGAATAAGGAAGGGGGATTTTCATAATGGCACTTTTTGAAAGCTATGAGCGCCGCGTAGACAAGATCAACGGCGTACTTAAAGAGTATGGCATAGGCTCAATTGAAGAATGCAAAGAAATCACCCTTTCAAAGGGTATCGACATCGACAAGATCGTCCGCGAGACACAGCCGATCTGCTTTGAAAACGCAGTATGGGCTTACACAGTCGGTGCGGCAATCGCAATAAAGAAGGGCTGCACAAAGGCTGCTGACGCCGCTGCCGCTATCGGCATCGGTCTTCAGAGCTTCTGTATCCCCGGCTCGGTTGCCGAAAACCGCAAGGTCGGCCTCGGCCACGGCAACCTCGGCAAGATGCTCCTCTCAGAGGATACCGAGTGCTTCGCATTCCTTGCCGGTCACGAGTCCTTCGCTGCTGCTGAAGGCGCAATCAAGATTGCCCTCAACGCAAACAAGGTTCGTACCAAGCCCCTTAAAGTTATCTTAAACGGTCTCGGCAAAGACGCAGCCATGATTATCTCAAGAATCAACGGCTTTACATATTGCAAGACCGAGTTTGACCCTTATACCGAAACAGTAAAGGTTACCGAAGAAATTGCTTACTCAGACGGCGACCGCGCAAAGGTCCGCTGCTACGGTGCTGACAGTGTTCCCGAAGGCGTTGCTATCATGCGTCTTGAGAACGTCGGTGTTTCTATCACCGGTAACTCCACCAACCCGACTCGTTTCCAGCATCCCGTTGCCGGCACATACAAGAAATGGTGCATGGAAAACGGTAAGTCCTACTTCTCAGTTGCTTCCGGCGGCGGCACCGGCCGTACACTTCACCCGGACAACATGGCAGCAGGTCCCGCTTCCTACGGCATGACCGACACACTCGGCCGTATGCACGGTGACGCTCAGTTTGCCGGTTCTTCATCAGTTCCCGCACACGTTGAGATGATGGGTCTCATCGGTATGGGCAACAACCCGATGGTAGGCGCTACAGTCGCCTGCGCAGTCGCAATTGAAGAAGCCTGTAAATAATCTGAAATGAATAAGGCTCCGCATTTTGCGGAGCCTTTTTTGAGAGGAGAAACTTAAGTGGAATATAAAAACAATTACCCCTGCGTTTTTATTCACGGCCTTATGGGTTACGGCGATTCAGACATAATGGACAAAGTCTTTCCGAACTTCGGACTGCTCAACCATACTTTCTTCAGACACCTGAAAGAACGCGGCATTGAAGCATACAATCCGTCTGTCGGTCCCATAAACAGTTCCTGGGACCGTGCCTGCATTTTGTGGGCATACATTTTCGGCGGCCGCGTTGACTACGGAAAAGTCCACTCAGAAAAATATGGTCATGCCCGTTATGGCAGGGAATTCCCCGGTGTTTTAAAGGATCTCGGACAGACTGAAGCTCACAAAAAGATAAACCTTATCGGCCATTCCTTCGGTGGCCCGACCGTCAAGACCGTTGCCGCGCTCTTCGCCTTCGGCTCCGAGGAAGAGCGCAACGGCACGCCGCCGGAAGAACTGTCGCCGCTCTTCACCGGTGGCCACGGTGACCTGCTTCACACGGTCACTACCCTCTCCGGAGTAAACAACGGAACAACCCTTGCGGATTTCTTCGGAAACAAAGGTATGAGTGTCGCAGTCTATGGTCTTATGGCATTTATAACCCTTCTCGGCAACACTCCTTTCACCAAATTCCTCGATTATTCAACTGCTCAGTGGGGCAATATGCCTCTGCGCGAAGATGCCAACGGCTTTTACCTTAAAAACCTGCTGAAATATCCCGCAGCCGCAAGAGCAATGGACAGGAACAAGAATTTTGATTCCATTTTCCATGAGATGCAGATTGAAGTCATCCAGGAATACATCAATCCCTCACTGCAGTATCCGAAGAACACCTACTTCTTCGCCCAGCGTGCCGTCGGAACGAAAACCGGCAAAAACGGCAAACCGGTACCGGATATCCATGCAATGATTCCGCCATGCTGGCTTGTCGGACATCTTACGGGTAACGCAATGCTCAAGCGCCTTGCAAAATATGGTGTCCGCAGTGATATAAACTGGAGAAAGAATGACGGTCTTGTAAACCTTGTCGGTCAGTCTGCTCCGCTGAACACGGTATATGAGGAAGCGGACTACAACACCGACTTCAAACCGGGTATCTGGTACAACATGCCGCCCGAGCGCGGCGACCACTCCCTCTGGGTAGGCTGGTTCGTACCGGCAGCGAAATACAATGCTATCTTTGACCGCATGATTGACCTCTACCGCTCTCTCCCCGACGGCTGACCAAAAATAAAAAGCTCCGCTTTTCGCGGAGCTTTTTTCAGCTTGCCTGATAAATCTCTGTAAGAGCGTTTTGCAGCACTTCAGAAAAGTTAATGTGATTTTCTTCTGCAAAAGTATTTAGCCAAGCAGGAATAGTGAGGTTCTTTCTGACGGATTTGCGTCCGTATTTTTCGGCGTATGAGTCCATGTCAAGAGCGATAACGCTGACAAAACCATTTTCGTACTCGAGTTTTACATCGTTAAAAGCTGATGCTTTTGGCGGTTTTTCTCCATCTTCAAGTGCAGAAAGAACCCAAAGAGAGGCTGCATCAATTGCCATATAAATGGCCTCTGCCAAATCATCACCTTGAGTTTGACATCCCGGAAGGTCAGGGACAAAAACAGAGTATCCACCGAGCTCTTCATCAGGATAAAAGCAAGCAGGATAAGCAAGTTTCATATTTTTCACCTCTTCTTATAATCGTTAAAGCTTATTCCGGATTGAGTTTCTATCGAATGTAGTATTCCTTTTTTGATGTCACCGTTATGGCAAGGAACCGTTACTCTTCCTTTCTTTACCGGATGGAGAAACTGAACATGAGAACCTGATACATCGCAGATATACCAACCATTCTTTTTCAGAATCCTAACAACTTCCCTGTAACGCACTCTTTGCACCTCCTATTATACGCATTATGCGCACAAAGTCAATTGCAAATAAAATCCACAAGCAAGGAAGATTACTTGTGGTTTTGGAGTACGTCTCCTGCCGTTTTAGTATCATCTAACTTTAAAGTATCACGTCATAATCTTACGGTATCATCTTACTTGGCAGATATTCATTTGTCCCATTTATTATGTCAAACATTTGTTCTAAAATCAACCTTTTTTCTCTTTCTGTTGAGATATTTATATCAAAAAGCGTAGTATATGAGTAAGACGGGAAAGAAGGTGATGCCTTGGACGACAACAGAATAATAGAATTGTTCATTGAACGCTCGGACAAGGCAATCACCGAATTGGCAAAGAAGTATGGTGCCCTTTGCAATACTGTTGCTCTTAACATACTCGGCAATGAACTCGACGCCGAAGAGTGTGTGAACGATGCTTATCTCGCAGCCTGGAACACCATACCGCCTCAAAGACCGGAACAGCTGACAAGCTACCTCTGCCGCATAACGCGCAATCTCGCTCTTAAAAAATATCACAGCAATACAGCTTTGAAGCGAAACAGCAAATATGATGCTGCTCTTGATGAGTTTGCAGAATGCATTCCTTCAAATCTTTCAGTTGAAAATGAAACTGATGCAAACACAACAGCAGAACTCATTAACAAGTTTCTTGAAACTTTGGATGAGCAGAGCAGGATCATTTTCGTGAGACGATACTGGTTTTCGGATTCAATTACAGATCTTTCAGTAATGTTTAACAAGAGTGAGCATTATATATCTGTCAGATTACATCGAATCAGAAAATCACTTAAAAAATATCTTGAAAAGGAGGGTGTAAACATATGAACAAAGAAACCGTTTCCGCTGCAATAACCGGCATTGACAACAAATATATTGACGAAGCGGCAATGTATACACCCACCACTGCATCACAAAAACCAAGACAAATTAAATGGATTGCTCTTGCTGCTTCTCTGGTATTCATAATGTTTATCGGCATCGCAACATCTGCTTTTATTACAGAAAACCGGACATACAACAAGGCTATTGCTTATTTTGAAACCACAGGTCTTTCTGCCGAAGGTCTCAGCCGTTCGGAAGTAAAAACAGTATACCGAGACATTACACTCGGTAGCTTTTCAAACATTAAAACAAGCGAAGTCATTTGGCAATCATTTGAAAATAATAAATAGCGCTTACGTCACGGAGGTGATTTAAATGTCAAAGAAGAAGCAAGTTGTGAGAATACTTGTTATTGTTTTGGTAATTACTTTAATTGCCGATTTTGCTCTCAAACTCTCTGTCATTATACCGATTAAGAGGAACGAAAAAGATATTATTTCTTACGAACTTACGGAATTTGAATACATACAAAAAACGCCTGAAAATCCGATAACAGAAAATGGCGTTGTGTTTGACAATAGGTTCAATGTAAGTAAACCGCATAGTGACAACAACTATTATGAATCCGAGGATGGTAAAATAGGCTTTTTAGTCGCTGTTAACAACAATGTAAGTGAAATCGATTATTTGAAGGAGTTTTTGGAAGAGTATTCTTTTCCCGCAAGTTTGGTTTTTTCCGGAAAAACACTTGATAAGTATTTGAAGAAAAACGGAATTGCTTCTCTCGGGGAAGTTGATTTGCTGACATTTAAAGATAAAAAGCCTTTATCCTGCTTTTCCTTGTTTTACCCGATGCCGCTTTTTAAACAAGAGGCTTTAAGAGGTTTGCTGAGAACCACTTGTCAACCGTATATCGAGCCAATGAATATTTATTATTCGGAAACTGATGATTATGTGTATTACATCAGAGAAACCGTTTCAGAAAAAAATATGCCGCTGTACTACTTTTCTGCATACTCAAAAGACGATACCAAGAGTGTTACTGTCGGATTTCATGACAGGGCAAATTCTTTGACACGTGAAGAAGCATTTGATTTCTTTGAAACCTTTTCATTTGAATAAGCACAGATTAAAAGGCTCCGCTTTTCGCGGAGCCTTTTTTGTGATAGAATAGATGGGTAATTTTGAACAAACGAGGTTTTGATATGCCGAAGAGAGAAGATTATATTTCATGGGATGAGTACTTCATGGGCGTGGCAAAGCTTTCTGCCATGAGGTCAAAGGATCCCAACACGCAAGTAGGTGCGTGTATAGTCAATCAGAATAACAAGATTATGTCGGTGGGCTACAATGGTCTGCCGTGCGGCTGCGACGACGACGCGTTTCCGTGGGAGCGCGAGGCAGAGCACGAGACGGATACGAAGTATCCGTATGTCTGCCATGCCGAGCTCAACGCAATCTTAAACAACGCGGGCGGCGACCTGCACGGCTGCAAGATTTACGTTGCGCTCTTCCCGTGCAACGAGTGCGCAAAGGCTATCATCCAGTGCGGCATTTCGGAAGTTATTTATCTTTCGGACAAATACGCCGAAACCCCGCTGGCAAAGGCCTCACGCAAAATGCTTGAAGCCGCGGGCGTAAAGCTCACTCAGCTCGGTCCCCACAAGGATGAACTCATTATTGACCTTCGGGAAGAAAACGTCTGATTTTGTAATATTACTGCGATTTCATCGTCATTTTTCCTGAGGTGATAATTATGAAAAAACCGATTGCCCTGGTTTTAAGCCTGATTTTATGCTTCGCTTTTGCGGCATGCACACAGGTACCGAAAAAACAGACAGTTCCGGATGAGGCTGATACCAAGACAAATGATTCGGGCAATGTGTCCGGTCTTCCCAACCCGATGACCGAGATGACCGAGGAAGAATTCAACAGTGAATTCAATACGGCAGTCTGGGTGCCTGAGGGCTCTGAAGATGTACATTTCTTCAAAATATAAGCGGGCGATGTAAAAATCGCGCAGGTTGATTACACCCGCTTTGACAATGAATACTGCTTCCGTTTTGCAAAGGGCGATGAGCAGGATATCTCCGGCATGTACTACACCTGGACTTACGATACCGAAAACGATTCCTCGGGCATTTATAAGCCTGCCTGCCATATGAGGATCAACGAGGATGAAGGTGTGGGCGCATGCACCTGGTACGATTCCCGAACGGGCACCAACTATTCAATTACAATGAGTGAAGGTGCGACACGCGACAAACTCATCTCAACTTTTGATACAATATTCGGCTACTACTGCGCAGTGTACGGCGAGGAAGACGTAACGGAATAAATAACATTAAAAAGCTCCGCTTTAAAAGCGGAGCTTTTCTTTTACTGTTATGATGCGAAATCAAGAGCCGATGTACGATCGGGTTTGAGTTCAATATTGGTTGTGCCGTAAAGCATAGTCTGAAGTTCCTGTGCCGCAGCCTCATAGTCGCAAATCCAGATCCACTGGGAACCGGCCCAGCCTGCGCTGCACAATTTTTCGGTAGGTACAGGCGTCTGTCTGATTTCATATTTGAGCCATCCGCCGGCAACTGCATTGCCCGCAAGAGTAATCATTTCTGTCTTGCTCATGTCAGTTGTAATATACGGAAGTACGGCATTGAGCGTATTGTTCAGGCGTGTGACATTGGCATTTTTCATGCTGCTCATAATGCCGGTGATAACCCTGCGCTGCCGCTCGGTCCTGTTTATGTCAGAGTCAAGTTTTCTGATTCTGCAGAAAATCAATGCCATCTCACCATCCAGGTGGTTCATTCCCTCAACATAGGGTTTGGGCTGTTCTATTCCGTTGAGTTCCCAGTCCCACCATGTCTCATTTAAGAACTTGGCCTCGCGGGCAGTGACATTTACATCTACACCGCCGAGAGCATCAATTACCTTCTTGAATGAGTCATAATTTACAAGAGCGTAGTTATCGATTTCTATCTTGTAGTCGTTTTCAATCGTCTTTATGGTATAGCCGATATCTCCACTCATTGCGCGGACGGCATTGAGTTTATGGAAACCGCTCTTTTTGGGACTCTCATAATAGGTGTAACTGTCACGGTAGAAGGAGGCCATTGTTATGACCTTTGTCTTCGTGTTCACCGAGATGAGCATCATTGTGTCGGTACAGCCGCTTATCGGATCAAGACCTATGAGGAGGATGTTTTTGACATTCTTGTCGGATATCTTCTTTATCTTGTTGGTCTCCCAGGATTTTAAAACACCGTTTAAGGAATGCGCATCTGCATTTTCCATGAAACCGATATCGACTTCCTCCTGCTGCTCGCCCATAGGTGCGTCATCTTTCGTCTTGACCTTATTCAGTTTTGACCAGACGAAGAACACCGCAAGAAGGATGATAAGGAGAAGCAATGCGGCAACTGAGACAGTGATTTTCTGTCTCTTGTTGTAGTGCTTCCACTTGGCAATGAAGCCCTTTCTCTTTTTGGAAGCCTTTTTTGTGTAAGGCTTCCGCGAAGAACCTTTTTCAGGGCTGCCGGCTTTGCCGGTTTTCTGCCTTATTGAAGCATCTACGCTTTTTTTCGTTTCCTTAGCATTGCTTTTTGCGTGCTTCGGTTGATACCGTTCTCTCTCCATTATTCTTCAGCCTCTGCAGCGGTTTCCTCTTCAGCTTCTTCTTTGGAATCAGCCTCTATCTCCTGACGTTCCCACTCCTCACGGATTACCGCAAGAGTGATAACCTTGTCCTCATACTCCTTGATGCGCATTACCTTTACGCCCTTTGCCGGACGTGTTACGCAGTTGATTTCCTCGGACTTGATACGGATGATGACACCGTTTGCGGAGATCATGATGAGATCGTCCTCAGGTTCAACCATACGGATGGCGGCAACCTTGCCGAAACGCTCCACTCTGTAGTTTAAGAGACCTGAACCGCCGCGCTTCTGAACCTTGTAATCCGAAGGTTCTGAGCGACGACCGAAACCTGTCTCGGAAACGGTAAGTACAGTCGCGTTTTCATTGATTACATCAAAACCGACAACGAAGTCGTCATTCTTCTTGAAGGAGATGGATTTAACACCGCGGGCGGTTCTGCCGAGCTCGCGGGCGTCCGTCTCGTGGAAACGGATGGACATACCCTCGTGCGTGGCGACGAGGAGGTCATCATTTCCTGAGGTGAGACGAACCCATGAGAGTTCATCGTCCTCATCGAGATTGATGGCGATAAGGCCGGACTTTCTGACGTTCTTATATGAGACAAGAGGAGTACGCTTGATAATACCCTTCTTGGTCATCATACAGATGTATTCCTCACCCTCAACCTCGGGTACGCGAAGCATTGAAGTTACACGCTCGCCGGGCATGAGCGGAAGAACATTTACGATGTTGGTACCCTTGGCCTGACGTGAGGCTTCGGGAACCTCATAACCTTTAAGTCTGTAGGTACGTCCGAGATTTGTAAAGAACATGACGAAGTCGTGGGTCGAGCATGTGAACATGGTCGATGTAATATCGTCTTCCTTCTGGGTCATACCGGATATACCGCGGCCGCCTCTGTGCTGTACGGAGTATTCGGTCGTGGGCATACGCTTGATATAACCCATCTCGGTGAGAGTAAATACGCATGCTTCCTCAGGGATGAGGTCCTCAATATCAACCTCGCCCGAGATATTGCAGATTTCAGTGCGGCGCTCGTCGCCGAATTTCTCGGCAACTTCGCGTGACTCGTCCTTGATAATCTGCATAAGGAGAGTCTCGTCGGCAAGAATTGCCTCGAGTTCCGCTATTCTGGCATGGATGGAATCGAGTTCATCCATGATTTTCTGAATTTCAAGGCCTGCGAGCTGGCCGAGGCGGAAGGCCACGATTGCGGCAGCCTGCGGCTCGTCAAACTCAAATTTTTCCATAAGGGCAATCTTGGCTTCCGCCTGACCGCCCTTGCAGGCACGGATTGTCGCGATGATATCGTCGACAATGTCGATGGCGCGGGCCAGACCTTCAAGAATATGGGCCCGCTCCTGTGCCTTCTTAAGCTCAAACTTGGTTCTTCTGGTTACGATATCTTTCTGGAAGTTTATAAACTCCAAAAGATATTCCTTGAGTGTCAGAATCTTCGGCTGACCGTCAACAATACAGAGATTGATGACACCGAAGGATGTCTGAAGCTGGGTGTATTGGAAGAGCTGGTTTAAGATGACATTCGGATTTGCGTCACGCTTTATGTCGATTGAGATGTAAATTCCGTGCCTTGAGGAGTAGTCGTTGACATCTGCAATGCCTTCAACCTTCTTCTCTTTTACGAGGTCGGCAATTGACTCAATAAGACGTGATTTGTTTACTCCGTAAGGAATTTCGGTCACTTTTATCTCATAGCGGCCGTTCGCCTTTTCAACTATTTCGGTACGGGCGCGGACTACAATCCTGCCGCGTCCCGTGGCATATGCCGCGCGGATACCCGAACGGCCCATGATAATGCCGGCAGTCGGGAAGTCCGGACCGGGAATATGATCCATGAGCTCAGCAACTTCAATGTCGGGGTTGTCGATTACGGCACACATGCCGTCGATAACCTCTTTCAGGTTGTGCGGAGGAATATTTGTCGCCATACCTACGGCGATACCCATTGAGCCGTTGACAAGAAGGTTCGGGAAACGGACCGGTAAAACGGTGGGTTCCTTGAGACGGTCGTCATAATTGGGGATGAAGTCAACGGTGTCCTTATCGATGTCCGCCATCATCTTGACGGCGAGTTTGGACATACGGGACTCCGTATAACGGTAAGCAGCCGGCGGGTCTCCGTCGATTGAACCGAAGTTGCCGTGACCGTCAACGAGCGTATAGCGCATTGAGAAGTCCTGGGCAAGACGGACCATTGCATCGTAAACCGATGCGTCACCGTGAGGATGATAACGACCGAGCACTGCACCTACGGTGTCGGCGCTCTTTCTGTACGCCTTCTCCGGGGTGAGGCCGTTTTCGTGCATCGTATATACTATTCTTCTGTGTACGGGCTTTAAGCCGTCGCGTACATCCGGAATCGCACGTGAGATGATAACCGACATCGAGTAGTCGAGGAACGAACGGCGCATCTCATCGCTTATGTCAGACTGGACAATCTTGGTATTTGCGAGATTGTCGCGGAACTCCTGTTCCTTCTGCTTTTGCATCTCTGCTGAAACTTTAGCCACTTTTCATTCCCCTCCTTTACACATCAAGATTCTGAACGTACTTGGCGTTCTTTTCTATAAATTCACGACGGGGTTCAACCTTGTCGCCCATCAGAATCGAGAAAGTTTCATCTGCCACCATGGCGTCTTCCAGATAGACACGCTTCATGATACGCGTCTTCGGGTCCATGGTTGTCTCCCAGAGCTGTTCGGGATCCATTTCACCGAGACCTTTGTAACGCTGAATATCGCAGTTGCCTTCATATTCGGCAATTATCGCGTCACGCTCCTCATCCGAGAAGGCATAGGCAAATTTCTTGCCCTTTGAAACCTTGTAAAGCGGAGGACAGGCGATGTAGACATGTCCTTCGGTTATAAGGTCGCGCATATAACGGAAGAAGAAGGTCAGCATAAGGGTCTGGATGTGCGCGCCGTCGACGTCGGCATCGGACATGATGACGACCTTATCGTAACGGAGCTTGCTTATGTCAAAGTCTTCGCCTATTCCGGTACCGAGGGCAGATACGACAGGCGTGAGCTTGTCGTTGCCGATTACACGGTCAAGGCGCGCTTTTTCAACATTTAAGCATTTGCCCCACATGGGGAGGATTGCCTGATAGCGAACCTCGCGGCCGAGCTTCGCGGAACCGCCCGCAGAGTCACCCTCTACGAGGTAGATCTCTGTCATTTCAGGGCTCTTTTCAAGACAGTCGGCAAGTTTGCCCGGAAGCGAATTGCCTTCCAGCGCGGACTTGCGGCGCGCAAGGTCACGCGCCTTTCTCGCCGCTTCACGGGCCCTTGAAGCCTCAAGTGCCTTGTTGAAAATCGCGCGGGCGACAGCCGGGTTCTCCTCAAAGTATTCCATGAGTTTGTCATAGACCGTCTTTGAGACCAGGGGTGTCATCTCGGTGTTTCCGAGTTTGCCCTTTGTCTGGCCCTCAAACTCGGCCTCTGTCAGTTTGACCGAGATGACGGCGATAAGGCCTTCACGGACATCGTCGCCGGAAAGCTTCTTGTCATTGTCTTTGAGAATATTGTATTTCTTGCCGTAGTCGTTGAAGACACGCGTAAGCGCGGTTTTGAAACCGTTCTCGTGCGTACCGCCGTCGATTGTACGGACATTGTTTGCGTAGGAATAGAGTATTTCATTGTAACTGTCGTTGTACATGAGCGAGATATCAACTTCCCTGTCGCCTTTTACGGCATTGAAAGAGATGGGCTCCTCATGGAGAGGTGTGAAACCGCGCTTGTTGTTTACGAAGTTAACAAATTCAGTAATACCGCCCTCATAGCAGTAGACCTGGGGCTCTTCCCTCTCGGGATTCTCACGGAGGTCGGTGAGAGTGATCTTAAGTCCCGCATTGAGGAAAGCCTGCTCGCGAAGTCTCTTCTCGAGGGTGTCAAATTCGTAACGGGTTGTCTCCTGGAAAATATCAGGATCGGCCTTGAAACGGATTGTCGTACCGGTTTCGTCTGTGTCGCCTATGACTTTGAGCGAATCAACAGGATCACCGACTTTGAAACTCATGGCATGGACATGACCGTCCTGGCGTACCTCAACCTCAAACCACTCTGAAAGAGCGTTTACGACCGAGGATCCGACGCCGTGGAGACCGCCGGATACCTTGTAACCGGAGCCGCCGAATTTACCGCCCGCATGGAGGATTGTGAGAACAACCTCAACGGACGACTTATTATACTTTTCATTAATACCTACCGGAATACCGCGTCCGTTATCTATGACTTCAATGACGTCGTCCGGCAGCATATTGACTTCAATATGCGTACAGTAACCCGCAAGGGCCTCGTCGATAGAGTTGTCGACGATCTCATAAACCAGGTGATGAAGACCCTTCGGTCCTGTTGAACCGATATACATGCCGGGGCGCTTGCGCACGGCTTCCAGGCCCTCAAGAACCTGAATCTGGTCTGCACCGTATTCACCTTCGACAAGTGTGTCCATCGACTCAACGTCGTCAAATTCACCTATCTGTGCTTCGAGCTCTGCCTCTTTGGCTTCGGCGGCCTCCTCTTTCTTAAGCGCCGCCTTCTCCTCTTCGGAGAGCTCCTGCTCTTCTAACTCCAAGTTTTCGTTTACGTTGCTCAAAATTTATAACCTCCATCGCTGTTTGATGAAAAACGTTTAAGAAGTGTCGCAGGACTCAGCTGCGAGATATACACCGTCTTTTCCCCGTCCCTGTCCCTGCAGACTATGAAGGACTTCGGAAGTTCGAGTGATACATTTACGATTTTTCCGCTTTTTGTGGCATTTGAGAGATAATTTCTCGTATGCTTTGAAACGGTCGTATTATCTATGTCAAACACACCGACAATGTCGTCTGTGCGGATTACGGTGCTCTGACCTAGGTGGAGGAACATAGGCTTCCTCCTTTTATTTCAAAGACCTTTCCGGTCTTCGATTTGAGAATTGATGACGGATCACAGCAGGTGATGAAGACCTGCCAGCCGTCTATGTGGTTTAAGATGTAGTCCTGTCTGCCGGAATCAAGTTCACTCATGACGTCATCCAGGAAGGCCACGGGCTGCTTGCCCGTTATCTTTTTGATGACTGCCGCTTCGGCGAGCTTCAGTGACAGAGCACAGGAGCGCTGCTGTCCCTGTGAGCCGAAACTCTTGACCGGAAGACCGTCAAGCGAGATTAAAAGGTCGTCCCTGTGAGGGCCGACAGTTGTCACACCCTGTTTCATATCCTCCCGTCTGGTTTCCCTGAGTGCGTCCCTGACTTCAAGGCGGAGGTCCTCGACGTCTTTTGACGAAAACGGAAAGGCAGTCTCATAACGGAGACTTATCTCCTCTTTTCCTCCGGATATTCCGGAGTAGATTTCACTCAGGAAAGGACTTATCTCTTCGAGATAGCGCAGGCGCTGGGTCATTATGACGGCGCTGTAGCCGGCCAGGGTATCGTCCCAGACTTCAAGAGTGTCAAGAAGCTCACTGTGATGAGGTATGTCCTTGAGCAATGCGTTGCGCTGCTCAAGGATTTTATTATAATCAGTGAGCACGTTTTCATACTTGGGGCGAAGCTGGCACAGCGCCATATTGAGGAACCTGCGCCGCTCCGCGGGGCCGCCTTTTACAAGGCTCAGATGAGAGGGGGCGAAAATTATTCCGAGAAACTCGCCGAAAAAAGCACTTGTGGAATTGTGCTCCACGCCGTCTAAAATCGCTTTTTTCTTCTCATTTAAGATAATTTCCGCCTCATGGTCCCGTTTTCCGTCAGAAAACGTCATAGAGAGTCTGGCATAATCTTTCGAAGAGAGATTTTTATCAAAAAAGATGAATTCCTTGTCTTTTGAGCCCCGGAAGGACTTGCAGCCGGTAAAAAGCCAGAGAGCTTCCAGCAGGTTTGTCTTTCCCTGAGCGTTTTCGCCGTAAATTATATTTACGGTATCGCATGGCTCAATTCGCATATTCTCTATATTTCTGAAATTTTCAAGTTCAAGAGAATTTATCTTCATCTTTCTTAACTCCGGTGGACTATTTCATATACGGAACCGTCAATTTCAAAACTGTCACCTTCGTAAAGCTTTTTACGGAAAACAAAATTCTGTTCCCCGTTTACCTTTACGAAGCCGTCGGCAATAAGCAGTTTTGCCTGTCCGCCGGTTCCGACAATCCCGGCAAGTTTCATCGCACTGTCAAGTGTGATGTACTCAGTCGTTATTTCAATTTTCATTTTTAAGTCTTACAGGAAGAACGAGGAAGAGGAAGTTGTCGCCTTCCGGAGGAAGAATTGTTATGGGAGAAAGCGGACCGTTTAAAGTAACTTTTACATCATCAACCGAACATGCCTTGAGAGCATCAAGAAGGAAGACATTATTGAAACCTATTTCAACTCTGTCACCCTCGGTTGTGCAGGAAAGTTTATCATTTGCGGTACCGAGACTCGTAACAGTGGAAATTTTTATTGTATTTTCATTGAATACGCAGCGAAGCGGGCTCTTGAGCCTGTCTGTGATAAGAAGGCTGGTACGCTCTATACTATCTATAAAAGATCTGACATTTACATGAACTTCTGTTGTCAGGCTCTTCGGAATGGCGGCATTGTAATCAAGAAAGTCTCCGTCAAGAAGTCTTGAAATAATGCTGTAATTGCCTATTTCAAATACTATGTGACGCTTTGCAATATTCATGGAAATTACATCGCTGTTGTCGATTAGTTTGATTACTTCGCTCAAAGTCTTGGCGGGAACGATGAATGACATGTCATCGCCCGTATAATTTATCTTTTCGGTTCTTATTGCAAGACGGAAGCCGTCAACGGCGATAAGTCTTATCTGACCACGTGTAATTTCAAACTTAATACCGGTATGGACTATTTTTGAATCGTTCTTTGATACGGCGAAGATTGTCTGTCTTACCATATTTTCAAGAACACCGCTTTCGACTATTATCGGGTATCCTCCCGTAACGGTCGGAAGTTCAGGGTATTCTTCAGCGGCTATTCCTACGATTTTATATTCAACTTCGCCGCATGAAATTACACAAATCTGACGTGCATCAGCTTCAATTCTTACCGTCTCAGCGGGAAGTTTTCTTAAAATATCACAGAGAATACGGGCATTTATGATTATGCTGCCCGGCTCTTCTACTTTTGCCTCAACGCTTGTGTTTATTCCCATTTCAAGATCATATCCGGTAAGCATAAGCTCATTGCCGAGAGCTTTGAGGTAAATACCTTCTATTGCCGGAATTGAAGTTTTGGTGGAAACAACACGTGAAACGTTCTGGCAGGCTTCTGATAAAATTTCAGTATTGCATATTATTTTCATTTTTTGTTCCTCCGATGATTTTTATAAAGAAAATAAAAATAATTTTTTAGTAATAATAATAGAGTCGGTTAAAATTTCGTAAAACGTGTTTTTTCCTTTATCTGCGATATTTTTTGTTAAAAATTGTCCTTTTTGCAAGACAGTAAAAAATGTTGAAAATGATAAAAATACGTTTTGTTGTGTTTAAAATGTTGAAAACCGGCTGTTAATTAACAATAAAAATGCGGAAAACTATCTGTTTTCATTTATGTTGTTAATTATTGACTGAATGGTGGTTTTGATGGCGGAATTGTTTTCCATATCCTTCTCACATTCATTTATGTTGTAAATGACTGTTGAATGATGTTTGCCGCCGAACTCCTCACCTATTCTTTCAGTGGTAAGACCGGTTATTTCACGGATAATGTACATGGCAGCCTGTCTCGCCTCTGAAATTTTAGCCGTTCTTTTTTCTGACAGGATATTTTCAACTGTGGTTCCGTATGTTCTTGCCACTTCATTGAGGATTTTATCGATAGTAACCGGAATCGGCTGATTGTCGGAAACAATATCCTTTATTGCTTTGTCAGCCAGGATGATTGAAGGTTCATGTCCGTTAATCGTGCAGAGAGCATTGAGTTTCTTTACCGCTCCTTCGAGCTGTCTGATATTGCTCTTTATTTTTTCTGCGATATACTGAACCACTTCATCCGGAAGATTGAGACCAAGTTCCGAGGCTTTCTGATTTATGATTGCCATTCTTGTCTCAATGCTCGGGGGCTGAATATCAGCAAGTATGCCCCATTCAAATCTGTTTTTAATACGATCTTCCAGAAGAGCTATTTCCTTGGGCGGACGATCTGATGTCAGGACAATCTGTTTGTTTTCTTCATACAATTTGTTAAATGTATGGAAGAATTCTTCCTGTGTCTGTGTTTTTCCCGCAAGGAACTGAATATCATCAATTAAAAGAACATCTGCGGATCTGAACTTCTCATGGAAGGAGGTCATTGTATTCTTTTCGATTGATTTTACGAGTTCGTTCGTGAAATCCTCACAGCGCAGGTAGATGATATTGCTTTTCGGATTGTTCTTCTTTATTTCTGCACAGATTGCGTTTAAAAGGTGGGTTTTTCCGAGTCCCGAGTTACCGTATATTACAAGAGGGTTGTAAGCTTTTGACGGTGTTTTGGCAACAGCCTGTGCGGTGGCATATGCAAGTTCATTTGAAGAACCTACTATGAAGTTTTCAAATGTCAGGTCACTGTTTCCGGCAGTTTCCTGAAGTTCCTGAATACGCTCCTCCTTTGTCTCTTTCCTCGCAACATTTTCCGTAACGATTTCTATTTCGACAGGGAAGCCCATTGTCGCCTCGAAAGCCTCGTTTAAGAGATCGAGGAATTTTGATCTGACAATACCGGCTTTGAAGTCACTTGTCAGAAGTGTTATCCGGTTGTCTTCAAACGAGACCATGGTTAAAGGTTCCAGCCAGAGGGAATAAATGGTTTCCGTAACTTTCCCTTTGCAGTAGTCCTTTACCAGGGCCCAAGCCTCTGAATAAGAGTCCATATATCTGCTCCTCTCTCAAGTGTAAGCAATTTAGTAATACTATATTTATATATAGATATATAAATAAATATAAAATACATATATTAACTCAATAATTCTACCATAAACACCCTGAATTTTCAACAATCAGGACGTTAAATGTTGAAAAATACGGGGGTAAATTTTCTTGACATATTATATATAAGTAATATATAATAATCTCTCGCAAGTTCAATGAACGGAGGGAAGACAGATGAAAAGAACATTCCAGCCTCATAAGCGTCACAGAAGCAGAGTTCACGGCTTCAGAGCAAGAATGTCTGACCGTAACGGACGCAAGGTACTCTCAGCCCGCAGAGCTAAGGGCAGAAAGAACCTCACGGTTTAACAAAGAGGATTTCAAATTGTCCGGAGCAGTTGTTTTAAATCAGAATACCGATTTTCGCCGCCTCTACAAAAGAGGGGCATCCTACACAAATCCTGCACTGGCTACATATGTATTGAAAAACCGTGCGGGTATTTGTCGTGTAGGCATTACATCAAGTAAGAAAATCGGAAACGCTGTTCAGCGCAACACATCACGAAGGAAAGTACGTGCTGCCTTCGCCGCAGTCTATAAAGAATATGCGGAAAGTCTGCAGGGATACGATTTCGTCTTTGTCTGCAGAACAAAAACACGACTCAGAAAGAGCACGACCCTTGAGAAGATTATGATCGGGCAGCTTATTGAAGCCGGCGTAATCAAAGAAAAGATCAATGACTGAAATACTCATCGGAATTATCAAATTCTACAGAAAGCATATCTCGCCGAAACTCCCCAGAATGTGCAAGTTTTATCCTACTTGCTCTGAGTACGGCTTGATTGCCATTGAGCGGTTCGGGCCACTTAAAGGTTCACTCCTGACCCTGTGGAGAATTATACGTTGCAGTCCGCTGACATCCGGCGGCTACGATCCCGTACCTGAAAAGAAGGTTAAGTAATGAACTTTATTTACGACATTTTTTCCTATCCTTTCGGATGGATTCTCTGGTTCCTTTATAAGCTCTGCGGCGGAAACTACGCTCTTGCGCTTATAGCATTTACATTGATCGCAAAGCTCATTCTCATTCCGAGCACGGTCACTACACAGAAGAACCAGGCAAAAACGCTCAGAACACGCGCAAAAATCGACAAAATCAGGCAGAAATATGCCGGAGATCAGCAGAAAATCAATCAGGAAATCCAGGCATTTTACGAAAAAGAGGGCTACGGCTCAATGACGTCAGGTTGCGGTACCCTGCTCATTCAGTTCCCTATCATCATGGGTCTTTACGGAGCCATCTACAAGCCCCTCTCTTACATTATCAGACTCGACAAAGAAACAATTTCGACCCTTTCAGAAGCGGTCGCACCGATGCTTGCAAATTCAAGGAACATCAGACTCAATGAGATTGGTGTGCTTTCACATATCGAAGAGCTCAAGGCAGCTCTTCCGGAACTTTCTGCAGACGTCTGGACAAAGCTTGAGAGCTTCAATTTCACTGCTTTCGGCTTAAACCTCGGTGATACCCCGTCCATGTACGGCTGGAAGTCAGTTTATGCACTTGTTCCCATTGCGGCCTTCCTTGCTGCGATGGCTACATCGGTATACAGTTTCATCAGACAGAGACAGACAACGCCTGATGCTGCAAACAACATGACCATGGGATGTATGTTCCTGTTCATGCCGTTTATGTCACTCTGGCTCGGTTATTCCTTCCCCATAGGTATTGGTATTTACTGGGCACTCAACAGTATACTCGGTCTTGTTCAGATGCTGATACTGAATAAGATATACGAACCGAAGCGCGTTATCGCCAAGATGATGATTGACGAGTCCATAGAGAGACGCGCAAGAGAGGCAGCTGTAAAAGAAAACACGGCTCTCCTCTCCGGAAAATCAGAATAAAAAAGTGAAACCTAAACCGCCGCTTTTTCAGTCTACCGAAAGACCGGCGGTTTTATATTTTGGAGGTAAAAATGATTAAAGAGGCTAAAGCTACCGGTGCCACTATTGAAGAGGCGCAGCAGGCCGCGGTTCTCGCACTCAATGCCCCCGAGAAAGCAGACATACAGTTTGAAGTTATCTCACTCCCCGAGAAAAAGGTATTAGGCCTTTTCGGAGGAAAACAGGCTGAGGTACGTGCTTTCTATGAGGCCCCTGACGAGAAACCGTCTAAGAAGAGCGCACCGGCAAAGAAGAACGACAAGAAACGTACACAGAAGACAGAGAAAGTCGAGAAACAGCCCACCGAAGAAGCAGAGGTAAAGGAGGATCCGGCAGAGCCCGTTGATATCAAGGACTGCCCGGAGAACGTAAAGAAAGCTTATGATTACCTTTGCACCATCATTGCGGGAATAGGTGTGGAAGGCACAAAGATTGAAGTAAAAAAACGTGATAAGGACTTTTTCTTCAGTATCACGAGCGAAGAGGATTACAGTCTTCTCATAGGTAGACGCGGAGAGACTCTCGATTCCATTCAGTATCTGGTAAGACTCGTTGCCAATAAGGCAAAGGGCGATGATTTCCAGAAAGTATCGGTAAATGTAGGCAACTACAGAGAAAAGCGCGAAGCCACACTCAAGGACATTGCGAGACGTACTGCAGGCAAGGTAAAGAAGTACGGCAGAAGCATAGCGCTTGATCCGATGAATCCGTTTGAGCGCAGAATTATCCATACTGAGATAATGAACATTCCGGATGTCACATCCTACTCGGTCGGTTCAGATGCCGACAGAAAGGTTATCGTGGCTCTTGAAGAAGGTGCCAAGGCATCAAGTCCCAGGAAGTCATACGGTAACAACCGCGGCGGCGGACGCAGCCGTGACAGAGCACCGCGTGAGTCACAGCGCGTTGAGGCTCCCGACAGGGCGCCGCGTGCAGACGCCGAGGGCGTACGCTACGGCAAAATCCTGCCGAAGGCCGCTGAAGAAACAGCAGAATAAGAGAAGGCCCGTTCCGTTTTCGGAGCGGGCCTTTTTATTCAGCTTACGGGAATTAAGTGTTCAAACGGGAGTACTTAACTCAGATTTCTTTTTTTGGGGTGAGGATATTCTTTCCTCCCATATAAGGCTGAAGTGCTTTGGGGATGAGAACGGTGCCGTCAGGTTGATAGTTGTTTTCGAGCAGAGCTATCAGGCCGCGCGGCGAGGCGACTACTGTGTTGTTTAATGTGTGAAGGTAGTAGCTGCCGCCCTCGCCCTTCGCGCGGATGCCGAGACGGCGTGCCTGCGCGTCAGAGAGGTTGGAGCACGAGCCGACCTCAAAGTATTTCTGCTGACGGGGAGACCAGGCCTCCACGTCGCATGACTTCACTTTGAGGTCCGCGAGATCGCCCGAGCAGCATTCAAGCTGGCGTACGGGGATGTCGAGGCTTCTGAAATAGTCAACTGTGAGCTTCCACATCTTATTGTACCAGTCCATCGATTCTTCGGGCTCGCAGATTACTATCATCTCCTGCTTCTCAAACTGATGAACACGGTAGAGACCGCGTTCCTCAAGGCCGTGGGAACCGCCTTCTTTTCTGAAGCAGGGTGAGTAGGATGTGAGTGTGATGGGAAGTTCCTCGCGGTTTATCATCTCGCCTTTGAAGCGACCGATCATGGAGTGTTCAGAGGTGCCGATGAGAAAGAGGTCCTCCCCTTCTATCTTGTACATCATGGCTTCCATTTCAGCAAAGCTCATGACGCCTTTGACTACATCGCTGTGAATCATAAACGGAGGAAGGGCGTACGTGAAACCTGCATCTATCATGAAGTCACGGGCATATGCAATCATTGCCTCGTGGAGTCTCGCGATATCACCGAGCAGGTAGTAGAAGCCTTCACCGCTGGTCTTTCCGGCCGCCTCCTTGTCGAGTCCGCCGAAAGAAGCGATTATGTCGGCGTGGTACGGGATTTCATATTCGGGTACCTTCGGCTCTCCGAAACGCTCGACCTCCACATTTTCGGTGTCGTCTTTTCCTATCGGTACGGACGGGTCGATGATATTCGGAATTCTCATCATGATTTCGGTGACTTTTTCAGTGAGTTCGTCCTGTTTCTTTGAGAGTTCCTCAAGTTCGTTCGCCTGGGCTGTGACCTGTTCTTTTAAAGCCATGCCCTCTTCCCTTTTGCCCTGCGCCATAAGGTTTCCGATCTCCTTGGAGATACGGTTTCTGTTGGCGCGGAGTTCGTCGGCGCGGACTATAGTCTGGCGGCGTTCCTCATCGAGGGCCAATACTTCGTCAACCAGGGGGAGCTTCTCGTCCTGGAATTTCTTTTTTATATTCTCTTTTACAATGTCGGGATTTTCCCTGACAAATTTAATGTCGAGCATCTGTTTTTATTCTCCTTTATTCTGCGTCAAGCTGCTTTGCGAGGGTCTGAAGGTCCTCTTTGTCGAAGAACTCCATCTCAAGCGTGCCGCCGGTCTTGGAGACAAGGACTTTCACCTTGCGGCCGAGGGTGTTTGAAAGAGCGAGTTCAACCTCATCATAGAAGGTGTCGCGATTTGCTCTCTTTCTCGGTTTGACCTCCTTGCCCTCTTCCTTGCTTGCGAGTTTCGCAAGTTTTTCAACGTCGCGGACGGATAGGTCGTTTTTCTGAATTTCTTTTGCCGTCTTGAGCATGTCAGCTTTATTCTCAAAGGCAAGAAGGGCTCTGGCGTGGCCTGCGGAGATTTTACCTTCCTTGGCAAGGGTGCGTACTTCCTCGGGAAGGTTTAAAAGACGCAGCGCGTTCGCTATGGCGGGACGGGAACGTCCGACACGCGTTGCGGCCTCCTCCTGAGTGAGGTTGTAGCGCTCAATTAAGAGCTGAAGGCCTTCGGCCTCTTCTATGGGATTCAAGTCCTCACGCTGCAGGTTCTCGATGAGTGAGATCTCCATCGCCTGCTCGTCAGACATATCCTTTATTACAACCGGGACTTCCGTAAGGCCTGCCATACGGGAAGCTCTCCAGCGGCGCTCACCCGCGACGAGCTGATAGGAGCCGTCTGCCATGGGACGTACGAGGAGCGGCTGAAGTATGCCGTTTCTCTCTATGCTGTTGGCGAGTTCGCGCAGGGATTTTTCGTCAAAGGTTTTTCTGGGCTGCTCTTTGTTGGGCTCAATTTCACCCAGGGGCAGCGTATTATTGGTTACTGCGGAAATATCATCAATTGCATTATCGAGAAAAAGGGATTCCAGGCCTCGTCCGAGACCGCTTTTTTTACTTGAAGCCATTTTCGTCACCTCTTCTTATTCTGTTTCAGGAATTCAACCGCGAGAGCCTCATAGGCGAGACTTCCCTTGGAATTTCTGTCAAAGTACATTATCGGGAGGCCGTAGCTGGGTGCCTCAGAGAGTCTTACGTTTCTCGGAATCACGGAAGCAAAGACCTTCTTCGGGAAGAATTTCTTTACTTCGGCCACAACCTGCTGGGTGAGATTGAGTCTGCCGTCATACATGGTAAGGACAACGCCTTCAAGGTCAAGCAAAGGGTTATAAAGACGCTTTACCTGTCTTACAGTGGACATTAGCTGTGAAAGGCCTTCAAGTGCATAGTATTCGCACTGTATGGGAATGATTATAGTATCTGCCGCGCAGAGAGCGTTCAGAGTAATCAAACCGAGCGAAGGCGGGCAGTCTATGAAGATATAGTCATAGTTGTTATAAAGAGGAAGCAAAGCGTTCTTAAGCTTGCCTTCTCTCTTCTTCATATCTACGAGTTCGAGTTCTGCGCCGGCAACGTTCATGTTTGAAGGAATGACGTCAACGCCTTCGAATTTGGTTGAGATGATTACGTCTTTTGCAGGCACGTTGTTTATTATTATATCGTAGGTGGAATAGCGCAATGAGCGCTTTTCAATGCCGAAACCGCTGGTTGAGTTGCCCTGCGCATCCACATCACAGAGAAGTACTCTCTGTCCGTGAGCGCCGAGTGCGGCTATAAGGTTTACGGCAGTGGTTGTTTTACCTACACCACCCTTTTGGCTCAGGATAGCTACAGTTTTTGCCAAACCAATTACCTCCCTTTTGTTTGGTGTTGTCACGAATGTGTGATTAATCTTAACATATATAATAATATAAGTAAAGCCGATGTTTCACGTGAAACATCGGCTCATTTTGATGTAAAACACAATTTATAGTGGTTTCTTTTTCATCTGGCTCGCAGGTCTTGGATATTTGGCGTCCGTAAAATTAATTTTTTCAATGTTGATTATTACCCGTTCTCCGCAGCCGTCCAGCGAAAACTTGTTGATTTCTTTCACTTTGCCGCCTAAAACGGCTATGGCATTCTCTGAATTTTTGAGCTCTTCGTCTGCCCCGGCACCTTTCATTGCTATGAAGCTGCCGCCTTTTTTTACAAATGGAACACAGTATTCAGTAAGTTCTCTGAGGTTTGCCACGGCTCTTGCGACTGCAAAATCATACTTTTCCCTGAAATCCGGATCCCTTCCCGCTTCCTCTGCCCTCGCATGGACAAGATTTGCCTGAAGACCGATTTCGTTTAAGATTTCATCTATTACCCTGAGTTTCTTTCCGGTTGAATCGAGGAGCGTGATCTTGAGGTCAGGTCTCGCGATGAGAAGAGCGAGACCCGGAAATCCGGCGCCGGTGCCAACATCTATCAGCGACGAGCCTTCCGGCAGATCAACATAGTTCAGCAGAGCCAGACTGTCCAGAAAGTGCTTACGCACTATCTCGTCCGGCTCGGTTATTGCCGTCAGGTTGATCTGCTCGTTTTTTGACACGAGCATCTCCGCATATTTGTCGAAGCGTTCGAGGGCCTCGTCGCCGAGCGCCGGCGCCCCCGCCTTCAGCAGATCCTTATTTATCATAGTTATATCCTCTCCGAAAAACGGCTGCGGCATTCACCGCCGGAAAACTCACCTCGAGTATTTGCAGAGATTTATAGATCTTTAAGTGTAGGTCGCAAATAATACGGTGGTTTTCGTCGGCAAACACCTCATCCGTTTCTGCACTTTTACAATTGATAGGAGTTAAGTGTGCACACGGGCGGATGAGCAAATCGATTTCTCGCCCTTTAAAAGATTTATTTATTGTTTTAGTGTGCGGTCTCCGGAAATCGCTCTGCAGCTCAGACCGCACGGGTGCACCTTAACTCAGACACCTTTTTAGTTATAATTTCGGAAGTAGACGAGGAGGACGGAGATGTCGGCGGGAGATACGCCGTCAATACGGCTGGCCTGTCCGATACTCTCCGGCCTGACCTTGTTGAGTTTCTCCTGAGCCTCCAGGCGAAGGTTTGCTATGGAGGTATAGTCGATGTCAGCGGGCAGCTTTTTGTTTTCGAGGCGACGCATCTCATTTATCTCGGCCTGCTGGCGGCGGATGTATCCTTCGTACTTGGCTTCAATCTCAACTTCCTCGCAGACGTCATCCGGGAGATCCGGGCGCGTCATGTCAAAGGGAGCGAGGTCGTCGTAACTCAACTGAGGTCTGCGGATGAGTTCGATGAGTCTGACTCCGGTTTTCATCGGAGATGTTTCACGTGAAACAAGCAGGGCGTTGAGTTCCTCGGACGGAGCAATAGTAATGCTCTTGATTCTCTCGAGTTCCTCGTCTATGAGACGCTGCTTTTCACAGACCTCGTCGTATCTTTCTTTGGGTATAAGTCCGAGCTCATATCCGTACTTTGTAAGACGGAGATCCGCGTTGTCCTGGCGGAGTATGAGTCTGTACTCAGAACGCGAGGTCATCATGCGATAAGGCTCGGTTAAGTTTTTGGTAATCAGGTCATCTATGAGTGTGCCGATGTAACTTGAGGCACGGTCAAGAATGAACGGAGGCTTGCCCTTTACAAGGAGGGCAGCATTGATTCCCGCGACAATTCCCTGGGCGGCAGCTTCCTCGTAGCCTGAAGAAGAGCAGAACGTGCCACAGCCGAAGAGGCCCGGAAAATCCAGAAATTCGAGTGTGGGTTTCAGGGTTGTAGGGTCAACACAGTCATATTCAATGGCGTAGGCCGTGCGTATGACCTCTATGTTCTCAAAGCCGGGGATTGTGCGCAGAAATTTAAGCTGAACATCTTCCGGCAGGGAGGACGAAAGCCCCTGCAGATACATTTCCTGGGTGTTAAGACCACAGGGTTCTATAAATATCTGATGACGCTCCTTGTTCGGGAATGTCATTATTTTACTTTCTATGCTGGGGCAGTATCTGGGGCCTACTCCTTCTATCTGTCCGTTGTAGAGAGGGGAGCGGTCTATACTGTCGAGAATGACTTTCTTGGTCTCATCGTTTGTATAGGTGATATGGCATACTGCCTTGTTCTCCGGTGTGAAGCTCCTGTCATGTGAAAAACGAACAAGTTTCTCGTCAGCCTCCTGCACTTCAAGGTTTTCAAAGTTGATTGATCGCCTGTTTGCACGGGAGGGTGTACCGGTCTTGAAGCGGCGTGTGGTTATACCAAGTTTATGTAAAGCATCGGAAAGTTCTATTGAGGGGAACATGCCGTCAGGGCCTGAATCGTAGGCTACATCGCCCACATATATGCGCCCTCTAAGGAAGGTTCCGGTAGCAATGATTACACACTTCGCCGTGTAAATTGCCTCGAGTTTTGTCTTCAGTTCCCAGGTGCCGTCCTCACGCTGTTTCAAATCAACAATCTCGGACTGGCGGAGGTCGAGATTCTCACAGGACTCAAGTGTATTCTTCATATATGCGGAGTAGTCGCGTCTGTCGACCTGCGCTCTGGGAGAGTGAACTGCGGGACCTTTGCCGAGGTTGAGCATGCGGCTCTGAATCATGGTGTGGTCGGTCGCGAGTCCCATTTCGCCGCCGAGGGCGTCGATCTCCTTGACGAGCGTACCTTTTGAAGTGCCGCCGATGGCGGTATTGCAGGGGCAGTTGCCGACCCAGTCCGCCGTGATGGTAAATACAACGGTGGACGTGCCCATACGCGCGGCGGCAAGGCCGGCTTCTATTCCGGCATGACCTGCGCCTATTACGGCAACATCATAATGTTTTGCAAAATACTCCATTTTATTTACCTACACAGAATCTTGAGAATACTTCGTTTACAACCGCGTCTGACACGCGCTCTCCCGTGAGTTCAAGCAGGGGAGAGATGGCTGCATCGACCGAGACATTTACGGCATCCATTGTCAGGCCCGCATCTATGGCGTCAATTGCCTCATTGATACATTCTACGGCCTTGTTGCAGCAGGCGAGTTGGCGCTCGTTTATGAGCAGCGCGGCGGAGGAGTCGAACTCGGCAGTGCCGAGGAGGGACTCGAGCGCTTCACGCAAAACATCGAAGGATGATTCATCCTTTGCCGACAGGGAAAGGACCTTTGAAACATACGGTGCCACATCGTTTTCAGTGACAACTCTGCCGAGGTCCGTTTTATTGAGAATACAGACTGAAGGTCTTCCTTCGCAGGCCTTGAGTATTGCAAAATCCTCATCGTCAAGCGGTCTGCTGCCGTCAATTACGGCAAGAATCAGGGATGAATGGTGAAGCTTTGTCTTCGCAAACTCAATGCCGATTGACTCGACGAGGTCTGAACTCTCCCTTATACCTGCGGTATCGGAGAGGCGGAGGACTATATTGCCTATTCTGGCCGTCTCTTCGACAACGTCCCTTGTTGTTCCGGCAACTTCGGTGACTATTGACCGCTCTTTGCCGAGCAGGAGGTTCATTAAGGTCGATTTGCCTACGTTCGGCTTGCCTACGATGACAGTCTCAACGCCTTCGGTTATGGCCTGGCCTGCATCAAAGCGGTTTATCAGGGCAAGGAGTCTGTCCCTTGCCTCAGTAAAATCTGCTTTAAGCTTTGCAAAATCCAGTTCCTCTATCTCGTCGTCAGGATAGTCCACCCAGGCGGACATATGAGCCGCGGCTGAGATAAAGACTTTGGAGATTTCGTTGATCTCTTTTGAGAGGGAGCCCTGAAGGACTCCGAAAGCGGCGTCTGCCGCCTGTCTGCCGTGCGCGGAAATCAGAGTCATGACCGATTCCGCCTCAGTCAGATCCATTTTGCCGTTTAAGAAGGCTCGTTTCGTAAACTCGCCCGGCTCTGCGGGCACGGCCCCGTTTTTCAGGCAGAGCCTGAGTATCTGCTGCATAAGGAAAAGGCCGCCGTGGCACTGAAGTTCGACGACGTCTTCTCCCGTATAGCTCTTCGGAGCTCTGTAAACTATCGCGACAGCCTGGTCAAGCACGTCGTCGCCGTCATGTACACGGCCGAATCTTACCGAATAACCCGGCAGATCACTGAGCTTTGCCGAACCCGCGCAGCAGAACACCTTGTCCGCGACGGCAATTGCGTCCGGACCCGATATCTTCACTATTCCGATGCCGCCCGCGGCATTCGGTGTTGAAATCGCTGCAATGGTTGACATGATAACTCCTTAAAATAACAGTTTTTGTTGAACGAGCAAGATTTTAGCATAAAGGGGCGGCAAAATCAATTGACTTTTAAAAGGTATTATATTAATATCTTTTCATTACTTTGCGCAAAAGCCATTTGCGCGGAAGGAGAAGAAAATGAAAAACTCAGAAAAAACAATGGACAAAATCGTAGCCCTTTGCAAAAACAGAGGCTTTGTTTATGCAGGTTCCGAAATCTACGGCGGACTTGCAAACACATGGGACTACGGCCCTTTGGGCGTTGAGATGAAACAGAATATCAAGGACGCTTGGAGAAAGAAGTTTATCCAGGAGAACAGGCTTAACGTTGGTCTCGACTCCGCAATTTTGATGAACCCGCAGACTTGGGTGGCATCCGGTCACCTCGGCGGATTCTCTGACCCTCTTATGGATTGTAAGCAGTGCCACACCAGACACAGAGCTGACAAACTCATCGAGGACTATGTTGCAGCAAACGGTCTCTCTGATAATCCGGCCGGAATGTCAGATGAGGAACTCATGAACTACATCAAGGAGCACGGCATTGCCTGCCCCGACTGCGGAGCTCATGATTTCACCGATATCAGAAAATTCAACCTCATGTTCAAGACCTTCCAGGGTGTAACTGAGGATTCCAAGGCAGAGATTTACCTTCGTCCCGAGACAGCTCAGGGCATATTCGTAAACTTTGCAAACATTCAGAGAACATCAAGGCGCAAGGTGCCTTTCGGTGTTGCCCAGATAGGTAAATCGTTCAGAAACGAGATTACACCGGGTAACTTCATCTTCCGTGTACGCGAGTTTGAGCAGATGGAACTTGAGTTCTTCTGCAAGCCGGACACCGACCTGGAGTGGTTTGACTACTGGCGTTCATTCTGCCGTGACTGGCTTTACAGCCTCAATATTAATCCCGAAAACCTGAGACTCCGTGATCATGACCCGGAGGAGCTCTCATTCTACTCAAAGGCAACTACTGACTTTGAATATCTCTTCCCGTTCGGCTGGGGCGAACTCTGGGGTATCGCTGACAGAACCGACTACGACCTCACTCAGCATATGAATGAGTCCGGTAAGGATCTTCAGTACTTTGACCCTGAGACAAATGAACACTATACACCTTATGTCATTGAGCCGTCGCTCGGCGTTGAGCGTCTCTTCCTCTCACTCATCTGTGAGGCATATGATGAGGAAGTTGTTGACGCGGAGAAGAACGACACACGTGTTGTCATGAGATTCCATCCTGCTATCGCTCCTTTCAAGGTTGCCGTACTTCCGCTTTCAAAGAAACTCTCCGACAAGGCAATGGAAGTTTACGACATGCTTTCAAAGGACTTCATGGTAGACTTTGACGATGCAGGATCTATCGGCAAGCGTTATAGAAGAGAAGATGAAATCGGCACACCGTACTGCGTAACCGTTGACTTTGAGACGGTCGGCGATGAGAATACACCTGCGGACAACTGCGTAACGGTACGCGACCGTGACACTATGGAGCAGGTACGTATTCCGATTTCCGAACTCTCAGCTTATATTGCAGAGAAAGTTAAGTTTTAAGCGATAAAAAAGACCGGGTTTTCACCCGGTCTTTTTGTCTTAAGGATTAATAGTAACGCATGAGGCCTACGACTTTGCCGAGGATGACAAGTTCGTCGCAGATGATGGGGTCCATGTAGTCGTTTTCTGGCTGGAGACGGAAGTGGTCCTTCTCCTTGTAGAAGGTTTTGACCGTAGCCTCATCGTCTATGAGGGCGACTACCATTTCACCGTTCTTGGCTTCGGGGGTCTTCTCGACGATGATGACGTCGCCTTCGAGAATGCCGGCATTTATCATGGATTCGCCTTTGACACGGAGAGCGAAGAGCTCCTTGTCAGAGGAGACGGGACCGCCGAAGGGGATGTAGGCTTCAATCTGCTCGGCGGCGAGGATGGGAGCTCCGGCAGCCACAGTTCCGAGAAGCGGAATTTCATGGTAGTTCTTGGCCTCGTCCTGGACGTTCAGTCTGATTGAGCGCTTGAGGAGAGGGTCCCTTGTAATGTAACCCGCCTCTTCGAGGTAATTTAAGTTGGCCTGTACAGAAGAGGTGGAGCGAAGACCGACCGCCGCGCCTATTTCACGGACAGATGCCGGAACAGCGGTCTTGCGGCTGCGGTCGAGCAGGTATTCATATATGCGTTTTTGAGTGTCATTTAAGTTTTCAAATTCCATAAAAACGGACTCCTTTCTGCTTAAATGTACAAATGTTCAATGAAAGTATAGCACATCTGTTCGGCAAATGCAAACTTTTGTTTGAAATTTTTTGGAGAATAATTCCTTTATATATGATAAAATAGTCTTGTTATATGATTTTGCGGAGGGCACTTTCATGATAAGAAGAACACTTGCGTTAATTTTCGGTATTATAGTCGGTGCGGTCGCCGTAGGCGTAATCTGGTGTTCCGCTGCGCCGAGGGAGTTTTTCCAGACGGTGATGTCGGACGAGACATATGCCATGTTTACACTGGCTCAGAACACAGGCCGGACGACAAAAAACCTTGCAAAACAGACGAAGGCGCAGACCGCGTACAGTTACAGGGCTGACATAGAAGCGAATGTTGACAAGTCTGCAATAATGAACAGCGATGCAGCTGCCGAAGCCATTTCGGGTTATATTAATACTCTGGACTGCGGCGGCAATCTTTACTTTTCAAAGGACAGCCTCAAGGCGACGACCGTTATTTCGGACAAGGATGCCGCACTGCTTTCCGGAGAGATGATTTTTAAAGGCACAAAGCAGTATATAAAACTTGATCAGCTCGGTAACAAATGGTTCGGCAGGGAGAATAAAAATCCCGTCATAGATGACGGAAAGATAAAGAAGCCGGACAAGGTTATTGATACGAAAGACATGGATGTGAAGATCTCCGTTGTGAACGAGGAAAGAAGTCTGACGGTCGGCAAGATTACCGTAAGCGGCGAAAACATAGCCATAATAACACCCATTGAGAGTTTAAGCGAAATGATGGATGAAAGTCTGATCAGCTATTTTAAGAACAAGGGAGTTAAGGAGGCAGTCATAAACCTTTTCGTTGACAAGCGCAATCACATAACCGGTGTATCAATCGGCCTTGCTGATGAGAAGGGCGAAAACGCGACCTGCATCATGGGAGCAAAGAGCCCGACCGAAGAGGGAGTATATGCCTTTGAGTATTATGCCGACAATCTGTCGGCGACGGCAGATGTAAAAGTTGAAAAGGCGCCGTTTGAGGCCTTTGAGGTTCCAAGAAGCTCAGAAGTCATTCCGATTGATTCGACAACCCTGAAAGAACAGCTTAAAAACTATGTTTTCGGCGAACTCATGAACAATCACCCTCAGCTTAAGGAAGCGTTCAATGCGCTGATAAATAAACTTATAGAAAATGCGTTCAGAGATGTGGCCGGAGATCTCTTCTCCGTCTTCGGCGGGAAAGGAGCGGCCTGATGATTATCTATGACATTTCAAGGGAATTGTTTTCCGCACCTGTTTATCCGGGAGATCCCGCTCCGCAGATACAGAAGATAAAAGGCTTTGAGTTCGGAGATATTTACAACCTCTCTGCGCTCTACGCCTGCACACACACGGGAACACATATCGATGCGCCTCTTCACTTTTTTGATGAGGGGGGCGATGTAGCCTCCATACCTCTTGAGAAATGCATGGGCAATGCAGCCGTGGTCACACTGCCCGCAGGACCGATAACCGGTGAGGTTGTCGAGAGGTATTTTCCGAGGTATATAAGCAAGGTCATTTTAAGAACACAGCCTGACAATGTATTCTTCGGGGGCGCGGCGGAAGATATCGCCGCCCTCGGATATGACCTTTTGGGTTATGACTGCGTCTCTCTCGGCGGCGAAAATGAGGCCGCCGCGCACAGGGCGCTCCTCGGAGCGGGTACCGTCCTGCTTGAAAACCTTGACCTGATGAAGGTCAAGGACGGTACCTATTACCTCGTCGCCCTGCCCATCAAGGCGGAAGGCCTCGAGGGCGCATTCTGCCGCGCCGTTTTGCTGGAAAACGACAAAGGATTCGGATAAAGAGTTATAGTATTTATAAATACTATAAAAGAAAAGGGCACCCTGCGAGGTGCCCTTTAAATTATATCTTTTCGTAGATGACTTCTTCGCCGAGGCGGGTCTTCAGCTGCTCGAGGAGCTCGTCCGCCTCTGCGATTTCGTAGAAAGCGAATATATGCTCATTGAACCTGCCGAGGCCGGAGTTTGAGAAGATCAGACGGAGTATGTCAACGTAGTTGTTAGGGAAATTGAAATAGATTGAGCCGATTTTGTTCTTGCGTATGGAGTACGCGACATATTTTACGGTGTCGAGAGGAAGCTGGCGTACTTTTACTTCCTTGCGTGTGGTGTAGATTATTGTAATATCGTCGGAAGTTATCTCATACGAATACTTTCTGCGTTTTATCTTCTTGAAGTGATTTCTGAAAAAGATGCAGTATATGCCGATTAAAGTAAGCATGACGGCAAAGACATGGAGAAATGTAACTTCTTTGAGGGCCGCCATCCAGAAGATACCTGCAAAGAAAATGAACCAGGAGAGGGGCAGGAAAAGCCACTCATACTTTGTCCACTTCTGTTTTGCAATCGGCTCACCTGACCAGAGGACCTCAGAGTTGAGCCCTTTCTCAGCCGGTTTCGGCGCATTGATGTCTATGCCGTACGACTTTTTCATCTTTCTGGCGACATAGGCCTTTTGTATTTTTTCGAAAGGGTTATCCATCTGTGATTTCATCTCCGGTGTTTATGGTTCCGCCTTTTCTGATTTTTGCAAAGGCAACGGTGTGTTTTATCTGACATACGGTACCGCTTCGTACGAATTCACATTCCGGAAAGCATTTTTTTGCGGTTCCGGTTATCTCGATTTCGGTACCGTTTATACGAAAACAATCGCCCGCTTTGAGGTCTTTATAATCCAGACCGGCGGTCGTTATGTTGGGCATGAAGCGCGTGACGCAGAGGCCTCTGTTTTTACTTATGTACTCCTCATACGCTGCGTCATCGCAGAGGCAGAGCTGGCGATCTCCGCCGGAGGCCTTGGTATCGTCTTCTATACCGAAGTCTTCGATGAGCGTCAGGCTGCATCGCTCCTCTTTGCCCTGTTCTGTTTTTACTCTCAGCTTAACTGTTTTCAAATAATCAGCCCTTGTACTTAGGTTCTGTAACCGTGGTTTTCTACGAAACTTATTATACTTAAAAATTCATAAAAAGAAAACACACACTTTAATGAGAAAAGTGTGCGTTTTTGTGTGGAGCGGATTACGGGGCTCGAACCCGCTACCTCCACCTTGGCAAGGTGGCGCTCTACCAGATGAGCTAAATCCGCGTTTGATGTGGGTATATGATAACGCAACAGTGCTTTTGGTGTCAAGATAAAAATATTATTGACAAAAGAACACGGGCGTTGTATTATAACTGAGCAATAAAGAAGGACGCTCTGTTCTCACCTGTGTCTTAAGGTTCACGGGTCAATACGGAAAAAGTATTGAGCAGGCAGAGTATTTCTGTCCGCTTTTTTTATTCTATTTCGGGGGTGTGTAGGTATAGCACAGGCAAAGACTAAAGAAGTCCTGATTAACGAGGATATCAAAGCAAAGGAAGTAAGAGTTGTAACCGATGACGGCGAGCAGCTCGGCATCATGTCCGCAAAAGATGCTCTGCATATTGCGACTGAGAAGGATCTGGACCTCGTTTTGATTGCGCCGCAGGCGAACCCGCCTGTCTGCAAGATCATGGACTACGGCAAGTACCGTTTCGAGCAGCAGAAGCGCGAAAAGGAAGCCAAGAAAAATCAGAAGGTTATCGAGGTTAAGGAGACAAGACTCTCACTTAAAATCGATACGCATGACTTTGAGACAAAGGTCAATCAGACTGTCAAGTTCTTAAAGGCCGGACACAAAGTAAAGGTTTCCATTCGTTTCCGCGGAAGAGAGATGGCTCATCCCGAGAACGGACTTGTCACCATGGAGAAATTTGCCGAAGCCTGTTCCGAGTACTGCACGGTTGAGAAGGCCGCGAAACTCGAGGGCAGACAGATGCTCATGTTCCTTGCACCGCTCAAGACCAAGTAAATCATTCTAAGGAGGACATATATTATGCCGAAAATCAAGACACATTCAGGCGCTAAGAAAAGAATCAAAGTTTCCAAAAACGGTAAGCCGAAGCTTAACCACGCTTACAAGTCACATATCCTGACAAAGAAGAGCACAAAGCGCAAAAGAAATCTTCGCAAGTCCTTTGTTGCTGACAAGACAAATCAGGCAAAGATCAAGAAGCTCGTACCTTACAAGTATTAATTATCGGAGGATTGTGAATTATGGCTAGAATTAAAGGCGCTATGATGACAAGAAAGCGCAGAAATAAAACACTCAAGATGGCTAAGGGCTACTATGGCTCAAAGCATGCTCTTTTCAAGACAGCCAAAGAAGCCGTAATGAAGAGCGGTAACTACGCTTACATCGGCAGAAAACAGAAGAAGAGAGATTTCCGCAGACTCTGGATCACCAGAATCTCAGCAGGCTGCAAGATGAACGGTATGAACTACTCAACCTTCATCAACGGACTTAAGAAGGCCGAGATCGACCTCAACAGAAAGATGCTCTCTGAGATCGCCATCTCTGACCCCGCCGCATTCACGGCTCTTTGCGATCAGGCAAAAGCTGCCCTCGCAAAATAAACCGAACAAAACACGCCCGTACGCACATGCGTACGCGGGCGTGTCTTTTGCTTTATTGAGGCTTTTATGGAACGAATCACAAGCGTAAACAACCCGAAGATAAAGGCATATACATCGCTCGTCTCCTCTGTTAAAAATAGAAGGGACAGCGGTCTTTTTGTCCTTGAGGGTCTGCGTCTCTGCAGCGATGTTCTGCGCAGCGGCCGTACCGTAAAAGAGGTATATTTCACAAGTGAGATATATGAGAACAATAAGGCTGAAATAGACGAGATTGTCTCGGTTTCGGAGCAGTGCTTCGAAATTTCGGACAATGTCGCGGAGAAGATGTCCGACACGAAAACGGCACAGGGCATCTTCGCAGTCGTGGCCTCGGAAAAGAAGGGCTGCGACATTGACCCCTCGGGCAAGTATGTCTTGCTTGAGAACATTCAGGACCCGGCAAATCTGGGCGCCATAAGCAGAACGGCAGAGGCGTTCGGAATTGACGGAATAGTTGTCTCCGGCGGATGTGATGTCTGCAGTCCGAAGGCATTGCGAGCATCCATGGGCGCCCTGCTCAGGATACCCGTAATCGAGACTGATAATGTTACGAAGACAATAGAGAGTGCGAAGAATGCGGGAATGAAGACATACGCCTCGACACCGAAAAGTGATGCTGCAAGTCTTACCGAAGTCGATTTCGGGGGCGGCGTAATAGTGGTTGTCGGAAATGAGGCCAACGGTGTCACCGCGGGCACTATGGAATGTTGTGAGAAATGTATAACGATTAAAATGACAGGCAGAGCGGAGTCACTTAATGCGGCAGCGGCAGCTTCCGTAATTATGTGGGAAATGGTGAAGCCTTCATATGAGAGACGTTAATTACTTTCTTTGGTTACAAAAGGCGCTCGGTCCCGGCGCCCATAATACGAGGGACATTTTTGAAGTCTATTCCTCTCCGAAGGAGATTTACCGCGCGACGGATACGGAGCGCAGAGTCTCCGGAGTATTCACTTCGTCGCAGATTGATCGCTTGTCTGCGACGGATATCGAAAAGACATATGAGATAATCAGGGATTGCGGTGCCCTGGGCGTCGACATCCTGACTTTTCAGGATGACGACTATCCGAAGCTTCTTTCGGAGACCGCTGATTTTCCGGTTGTGCTCTATGTCAAAGGGGACATCTCGGCTGTGAACCGGAAAATCCCGCTCGCGATTGTAGGCACTCGCGAGCCTGCTCCGCGCAGCCCGGCTGCAGCTTCCAAGCTGAGCAGGGCGGTCTCCGAATGCGGATTTGTGGTTGTCTCGGGCGGTGCCCTCGGCGTGGATGCCGCGGCACACACCGGAGCACTTCTGGTAGGGGAACCTACGGTTGCCGTGCTCGGCTGCGGCCACGGCAGCAAATACCTCAAAGAGAACAGGCCCTTGAGAGATGTCATCACGACTTGCGGGGCCACGGTGACGGAGTATCCGCCTCTGACAGATTCAAACAAGGGATATTTCCCCGTGAGAAACAGACTTATTTCCGGGATGTCGGTCGGGACAGTCGTCATTGAGGCGAAGGATAAAAGCGGATCGCTGATTACGGCCCGCCATGCGACCGAACAGAGCAGGGATATCTTCGCGATGCCCGCACTGGAGCTCGGTTCTTCGTCCATAGGCTGCGACAGGCTCATAGAGGACGGGGCAAAAGCGGTTTACTGTCCCTTCGATGTCATTGAACAGTATCTGGGTTCATTCCCCGAAAAAATCACCATAAACGAATCCGTGAATCTCTTTGAAGATCTCACCTGCCCTGAAAACGGGACGGTGCTTGAGGATTCGGAGGAGATAAACAGGAGACATGAACTGCTCGAAGAGGAGAGAAGAAACAAAGGCAGACCCGAAAAAAGGGAAATTACGGATCCGCTCACAGACGAGGCAATAAGAGTTTATGCCGCGTTTGAGAGAGATCCGCTGAGCATAAAGCAATTGGCGGAAAGCGTCATCATGCCGACGAGTTCGCTGCTCGGTGCACTCACCGAACTGGAACTTTACGGTTATATTGAACTTCTGCCCGACACAAATTATTCAATAAAATAGGAAGGTTTCTTATGTCAAAGCTTATTATTGTTGAGTCACCCACAAAGACAAAAACCATCAAGGAATACCTCGGCAAGGATTACACCGTGGTAGCCTCCATGGGTCACGTCCGTGACCTCCCGGCGGCCAAGCTCAATGTAGATGTAAAGAATAACTTTGAGCCCAAGTACGCGATTATCAAGGGAAAGGAGAACCTGGTCCGCGACCTTCAAAAGGAAGTCGCAAAGGCTGACGAGGTATATCTCGCAACCGACCCGGACCGCGAAGGTGAAGCCATCTCCTGGCACCTTGCGACTCTCCTCGGTCTCGATATGAACAAGGCCAACAGAGTCACATTCAACGAGATTACTAAGACCGGAATTATGGCCGGTATCAAAGATCCGCACAAGATTGATATGGACCTTGTAAACGCGCAGCAGGCGCGCCGTATTCTCGACCGTCTCGTCGGTTACAGACTCTCTCCGTTCGTATCGCAGAAGATCCGCCGCGGTCTCTCCGCCGGACGCGTACAGTCAGTCGCCGTACGCCTTATAGTCGACCGCGAGGAGGAGATCCGCGCCTTCGTACCGGAGGAGTACTGGACACTCGACGCGAAACTCATACCGCATGGCTCACGTAAGGCATTTGCCGCCGTTTTCACGGGTGACGAAACCGGCAAGGTAAAGATTACGACTAAGGAACAGTCAGATAAATACCTGAAGAGACTTGAAGGCGCAGACTATATCGTCGACAGCGTAAAGAAGGGCACAAGGAAGAAGCAGCCCGCTCCTCCGTTCATCACTTCAACACTTCAGCAGGAGGCTTCACGCCGCCTCGGTTTCCAGGCCAAGCGTACGATGAAGGTCGCTCAGGAACTTTATGAAGGTATAAATGTCTCCGGCCGCGGCCAGGTCGGTCTCATAACATATATGCGTACGGATTCCCTTCGTATTTCCGAAGAGGCCCGCGCAATGACGGACAAATACATCAAAGCCACATACGGTGACAAGTATCTTCCCGAGAAGCCGCGTTACTTCAAGTCGAGAAACGGGGCACAGGATGCTCACGAGGCTATCCGTCCGACAGACGTCACACTGACACCTGCCGAGGCGAAGGCTTCGCTCACATCAGATCAGTATAAACTTTACAACCTCATCTGGCAGCGCTTTATCGCGAGCCTTATGGCGACCTGTATCCAGAACACGGTCAAGGTTGAGGTGAAGGCAAACGGCTGCGTATTTGCGGCAAACGGTTACAGCGTGAAGTTTGACGGTTATACCGTTCTTTACGATGCAGACACCGACGAAGACGGAGAGGCAATGCTTCCCGACCTCAAGGAGGGCGACGAACTCAAACTCCGTGAGCTCCTGGGCAATCAGCACTTCACTCAGCCGCCGTCACGTTATACCGAGGCGGCCCTTGTAAAGGCTCTCGAAGAGAACGGTGTCGGCAGACCTTCAACATATGCCTCTATCATCACGACAATACTTGCGAGAGAATATGTCGTACGTGACGGCAAACTTCTCAAGCCCACCGAGCTCGGCGAGGCTACGACAAAACTCTTAAAGAGCAAGTTCCCGAAGTTCGTAAACACGAAATTCACTGCCCAGATGGAGACGAGCCTCGACGATATCGCCGAAGGCAAAATCGGTTATGTCGGTCTTATCAGTGACTTCTATGATGACCTTGAGGACACTCTCAAGAAGGCGAAGACCGACATGGAAGGCGTCAAGATTCAGCTCGAAGAGGACAAGACGGACATACCGTGCGAGAAGTGCGGCAGAATGATGGTAATCAAGTCCGGACGTTTCGGCAAGTTCCTTGCCTGCCCGGGTTATCCGGAGTGCAAGAATACAAAACCGCTTATTCAGGAGACAGGTGCAAAATGTCCGAAGTGCGGCGGCGATGTAATTCAGCGCAAGTCCAAGAGAGGTTATGTCTTCTACGGCTGCAGCAATTATCCCGAGTGTGATTTCTCAACCTGGGATGTGCCTGTAGCAGGCGAGACATGTCCGCAGTGCGGAAGCAGCCTCTTCAGACACAGGGCAAGTCATGTATGTCTCAAGGAGGGCTGCGGCTATGAGGCTGCGGCGCCCAGAAAGAGGAGTCGTAAGGATGACTAAAAGAGCGATTGTCATAGGAGCGGGCTTCGCCGGAGTCGAAGCCTCTATGCAGCTCGCGAAGCGGGGCATAGAGGTTCATCTCTATGAGATGAAACCGGTCCGTTTTTCCCCTGCTCATAAAAACGTCAATTTCGCGGAACTTGTGTGTTCAAATTCTTTCAAGGCGCAGCGTGTTGATTCTGCTGCAGGCCTCATGAAAGAGGAGATGACACGCTTTGATTCCGTGTGCGTACGCTGTGCGAAAAAGTGTTCCGTCCCTGCGGGCGGCTCGCTGTCGGTTGACCGCGAGCAGTTCTCACAGATGGTGACGGACGAGGTTGAGCGCTGCGAAAATATAATCATTCACCGCGAAGAGGTTCTCGACCTGCCGAAGGTCGGCGAGGACGCGGACGCGGTTATAGTCGCCGCCGGCCCGCTCGTGTCGGACGCGCTGACGAAGAAAATCGAGGAGTTCTGCGGAGCATCGCTCCACTTCTTCGACGCGGCCGCGCCTATTGTCGCGGGCGACAGCATCGACATGAACTACGCCTTTGCCGCATCGCGGTATGATCACGGCGATGACGACTACATCAACTGCCCGATGAACAAGGAGGAATACGAGGCCTTCTATGAGGCACTCGTAAATGCGGAGGGCGCACCTCAGCATGACTTCGATAAAAAGAAGACAGGATATGAAGGCTGTATGCCCATCGAAGTCATGGCGAACCGCGGCATTGACACTATGCGCTTCGGCCCGCTCAAACCGGTGGGACTGCGCGATCCGCGTACCGGCCATCGCCCCTGGGCCTGCCTTCAGCTCCGCCGCGAGACGAAGGACGGTGAGATGTTCAATCTTGTCGGCTTCCAGACAAACCTGAAGTTCGGCGAGCAGAAGCGGGTGTTCTCAATGATACCCGCGCTCCATGACGCTGAGTTTTTACGCTACGGTGTCATGCACAGAAATACCTTTATCAATTCGCCTAAACTCTTAGGCCCCGATTATCAGTTCAAAGCGGTTCCCGGACTCTTCTTCGCGGGACAGATAACCGGAGTTGAAGGATATATGGAGTCTGCACAAAGCGGAATTCTTGCCGGCATAAACGCGGCAAACTTCATAAACGGTGAGGCACCGTTTGTGCTTCCGAATATAACAATGATGGGCGCGCTCGCAAAATATATTTCAGATGAGAGCGTTGAGAATTTCCAGCCCATGGGCGCGAATTTCGGCGTACTTCCGCCGATAGAACCGCATATCCGGGACAAGAAGGAGAGATATGCCGCTCTGGCACAACGCTCACTTGACTTTTTCGACAAGGAGGAAGAAGCATGAAAATCATAGTAGACGCATTTGGCGGAGATAACGCTCCGCTTGAAATACTCAAAGGCGCGGCAGACGCGCATAAGGAATTCGGTTACGACATTCTCCTTACAGGCGATGAGGGTAAGATCAAAGCCTGTGCTCAGGAGAACAATATTGATATTTCTTCAATGGAGATATATCACACCGAAGATGTTATCAGCATGCACGACAGCCCGCGCTCGATAGCGAGCACGCATAAGAATTCCTCGATGGCCGTAGGCCTTCAGCTGCTCGCGGAGGGCAAGGGCGACGGTTTTGTAACTGCCGGTTCGACAGGCGCTTATGTTGTAGGCGCACACAGATTCGTCAAGGAGATTCCGGGTATTAAACATGCCGGAACCGGCGCTGTTATGCCGAATGACGAGGGTGTGTTCCTCATGATGGACTGCGGTGCAAACCTCACATGCACACCCGAGGTTTTAAACCAGTTTGCCATAATGGGCAGCACCTATATGGAGAAGGTCATGGGTGTTAAAAACCCCCGTGTCGCTCTCGCCAACATAGGCGTTGAGGAGACGAAGGGCACCGAGACACTCGTCGAGGCCTACAAGCTCATGAGTCAGCAGGATTACAACTTTGTCGGTAATATTGAAATCCGCGACATCCCGAATGGCGGCGCAGACGTAGTTGTCTGCGAAGGTTTCACGGGCAATGTTATTTTAAAGATGTATGAAGGCGTTGCCGGAGTGCTCCTTAAAAATATCAAGGATATTTTCAAGACCAGCGCAAAGACGAAACTCGGCTATCTTCTTATCTCTTCAAATATGAAGGATTTCAAGAATAAGATGGACTACAAGAAACACGGCGGAGCACCCCTGATGGGTATTTCGAAGCCTGTCGCAAAGGCCCATGGCTCATCTGATGCCAGAGCTTTCAAATATGCGATAAAGCAGGTTGCGGACTACGCCGACAGCGGTGCAATTGATATAATTGCGAAGGCGGTAAGCAAGGAATGAATCTCCACGAGTTCGAAAAAAAAATAGGTTACGAGTATAAGGATATAAGCATTCTCGAGACCGCGCTCACCCATTCTTCTTACGCAAATGAGAAGGGAAACGGACACAAGTACAACGAGCGCCTCGAGTTCCTCGGTGACTCCGTTTTGGGCTTTGTTACGGCGGACTATTTCTTCAACAATATGAAGGATCTGCCGGAGGGACAGCTGACCAAGCTGCGCGCGGCAGCCGTCTGCGAGGGCGCGTGCTGCGACTATGCAAAGCAGATAGACCTCGGGGATTATCTCTTCCTGGGCAAGGGCGAGCAGAAGACGGGCGGACGCGAGCGCGCCTCGATTCTGGCTGATGCCTTTGAGGCGGTCATCGCCTCAATCTATCTCGACGGCGGCACGGAGGAAGCGAGAAAATTCATCCTGCGATTCATCGTCCCCGCAGTTGAGAAGCACAGACTTTCATTCAAGGATTACAAGACCGTCCTGCAGGAGGTAATCCAGAAAAATCCCGAAGAGAAGCTCACCTACGTGCTTGTGGGTGAGAGCGGACCCGACCACGACAAGCGTTTTGAGGTTGAGGTGCACTTAAACTCAAACGTCATAGGAAGAGGTACGGGCGGAACAAAGAAACACGCCGAACAGGAAGCGGCGAGAGAAGCATTGGAGCTTATGGGTCTATGAGTCACAGGAATATCGCACTTTTTGTGGCGCATGTGGGATGCCCGCATCAGTGCAGTTTTTGTAATCAGCACATAATAACGGGAAAAGAAGAGACCGCCACGGCAGCTGACGTCGACAGGGCAGTGAAAACTGCGCTGGACTCCGGCTGCCGTGACGGCCAGCTTGCTTTTTTCGGCGGAAGTTTCACCGCCATAGACAGGCCTTATATGCTGAGTCTCCTGGAAGCGGCGAAGCCGCATATTGACGCGGGCGAAATCACCGGAATCCGCGTGTCCACGAGGCCTGACGCCATAGATGAGGAAGTGCTCAAAGTACTGAAAGAGTACGGCGTCGAGGCCATCGAACTCGGCGCTCAGAGTATGAGCGACGAGGTCCTGCGGAGAAACCGCAGGGGACACACGGCAGATGATGTCCGCCGCGCGTCAGAACTCATAAAATCCCGGGGGTTTGAACTCGGACTTCAGATGATGACCGGTCTTTCGGGTGATACGGACGAAGGCGCCGTTTTCACCGCGCGGGAACTCATAAAACTGCAGCCTGCGACGGTCAGAATATATCCGACCGTAGTCCTGGAGCATACCGAACTGGCGCGTCTTTATGAAAAAGGTGAGTACAGACCGCAGTCGCTTGACGAGGCCGTAAACCTCTGTGCACGCCTGCTTCTGATGTTTGAGGAGGCGGGAATCAGCGTTATCCGTCTGGGTCTTCATTCCGGCGGAAATGTCGAGGACGGCTACATCGCCGGGGCCTATCATCCCGCGATGAGAGAACTTGTTGAGGGCAAGATTTACTTCGATAAGGCGCTCTCTCTTCTCAGGGAATATGAGGGCGGGCCCTCACACAGCTATAAAATATTCGTAAATCCCAAAGAAATTTCAAAAATGACGGGACAGAAGCGACAAAATATAGTACAATTAAAAGATAATAATTACATCTGTAATGTATTTTCCGACAGTACTTTGAAAAAGTACGAAATAAGGACAGAGGAAGATTGAGTAAATGATACTGAAAGCACTTGAAATGCAGGGCTTCAAGTCTTTCCCCGACAAGACCGTTTTAGGTTTTGACAAGGGAATGACCGCTGTTGTCGGACCCAACGGTTCGGGCAAGAGTAATATCTCTGATGCCGTGCGCTGGGTTTTGGGCGAACAGTCGACCAAGAATCTCCGCGGATCAAAAATGGAAGATGTCATCTTCGGCGGAACGAGCATCCGAAAGGCGCTCGGATACGCCGAGGTTACACTGCGTCTTGATAACAAGGACAGGAGCCTCAACAACGACAACGATGAGGTTTCTATTACAAGACGTTATTTCCGCTCCGGTGAGAGCGAATACAGAATCAATGACCAGACCGTACGTCTCAAGGACGTAAACGAGCTCTTCATGGACACCGGTCTCGGTCGCGGCGGCTACTCAATAGTTTCACAGGGTAAGGTCGCGGATATGGTATCCGCGAAGTCAAAGGAACGCCGCGACATTCTCGAGGAGGCGGCCGGAATATCGCACTTCCGCTACAGAAGGACGGACGCGCTGCGCCGCCTTGAGCAAACGGAAGAGAACCTCGTCCGCCTGCGTGACATACTCGCCGAACTCGAAAGCCGTGTAGGTCCCCTTAAAGTTCAGAGCGAGAAAGCTGAGAAGTTCCTTGTCCTCGCTGAGGAGAAGAAGAAACTCGAGATAAGCCTCTGGCTTTATACGATTGACACTCTCAAGGAGCGTCTTCGTGACCAGGAGCATAAAATTGAGATTTCGGATTCCCAGTACAAGGCCATCGTTGAGGAACTTGAGGGAATCGATGCCAGGACAGAGGAGTGCTACAGGCGCTCACAGGAGATTGTCGTTGAGATAGAGACCATCCGTGAGAACATGGCTTCCTCGGATGAGAAAATCGGTGAGATAAATGCGAAGATTGCCGTAAATGAAAACAGCATTGAGCATAACAACCAGTCGATTGAACGTATAAAGAAAGAGATGGAGGAGGCCACCGGCGAGCGCACCGAGACCGAAGCCAAGATAAAAGAGGCCGAAGAAAAGATTGCGGCACTTGAGGCTGAGGTAAATGAAAAGCGCGAAGCCATGGCGGCCCTGACGGTTGATGCTGAAAGCCTGACACAGGCAGACAGCGAGAACTCGGACAAGACTCTGGAACTTTCAGAGGAACTCTCAGCCATTTCGGAGAAAATAGCGGACGCACGTGTCCGCAAGGCAGAAGCTCTCTCGAGTAAAGAGGAGATTCTCACCAGACATGAGAATGTCGATGAGAGCCGTGCGGAGCGCCAGGCCGTAATCGAAAGATTCGAGGAGGAGCAGAAGTCCGCCAGGGCGGAGCTTGATTCCTGTCTTGAAACCATAACAAGCGTCTCGAACTCGATTGAGGGATACAGACTCCGCGCCGAAAAGCGTGAAGAGAAGTTTGAGTCCCAGAAGGCCGAAGTGGAGAAGGCCCGTATTGAACTGCAGTCCAAAGAGGAACGTATCCTCATGCTCGAGGAACTCGAGAAGAACATGGACGGTTACCAGGGCAGCGTAAAGGCTGTCGTCAAAGAGGCCAAGCGCGGAGCACTCCGCGGCATCCACGGACCGCTTTCAAAACTTATAAAGGTAAAGGACGAGTACACGGTTGCAATTGAGACCGCGCTCGGAAACAATCTTCAGAATATTGTCGTGGACAGTGACGCCGATGCTAAGAAGGCCGTTCGTTTCCTCAAGGAGACAAACGGCGGACGCGCCACCTTCCTTCCGATTTCAGCCATAAAGCATAAGCCGCTTGATGAGAAGGGCCTTGACGACTGCTTCGGCTTCGTCGACATCGCCAGCAACCTCGTCAGCGCCGACAGGAAGTATGATGAAATAATAAAGAATCAGCTCTGTCGCACGGTTGTTGTCGAGGATCTCGATTCCGCCGTAACGATGGGCAAGAAATACAACCACCGTTTCAAGATAGTTACTCTTGACGGACAGGTTATAAATGCCGGCGGTTCAATCACCGGCGGTTCCAAGGTAAAGCAGGCAGGCATGCTTGCCCGCTCAGGCAATATTGATGAGCTCAGAAAATCGCTTGAGAACGACAGAAAGAAACTCGATGAACTGGAAGCCGCCTTCAAGGCGACATCCGAGGAACTCGCAAAGGCAAAGGCAGACCTTGAGGCCTCAGAGGCCGACCTCATTACCGCAAATGAGGAGAAGGTCCGTGCAGAGAGTGCGCTGAAACTTGTCGAGGGACAGCTTCAGGGCGTACTCGATGCCGTACGCGAACTCGATGAGGAGCAGGCGAACGATCAGCTCCGTATAAAGGAACTTGAAAAACTTGTCGCCGCATCCGAGAAGGAGGAGGCTGTCCTCACGGAAAAGGCCAAGGAGACCGAGGATAAGATAGCCGACCTTACGGGCAGCAGGGAGGACCTGCGCTTAAAGCGTGAGGAGATGGCGGAGAAATCCCGTGAACTCGAGGTCCGTGAGGTTGCGCTCTCGAAAGATATCCAGGCGAACAGGGACATCATTGAGAGTCTCCGCGCCGCGACGGAATCCTCCGTCAGCAAGGAGGACACCCTCGGCGCCGAGATAAAGGCGCTTGAGGAACTTAATGCCGCCACTGAAAAAGAGAACGAAGAACTCCGCGCGGAGGTGCAGGCCGTAAAGGACGGCAGCATAGCTTCCGAGCAGAAAATTGAGGAGCTTACTGCCGAGCGCCAGAAGGCCGAGGCGGATTCCACCGGACTTCGTCAGCTCGAGCGTGAGAAAGGTCTTGAGCGTGAGCGTCTTTCAAACGACCTTGCACGTCTCTCCGAGCAGAAAGCGAACATGCTTCGTGAGTATGAGGAGACGGAGAACAAACTCTATGAGGAATATCAGCTGACGAGGCGCGAGGCATCGGAGATTTCCGATCCGGCCGAGAATCCGAAGGAGACGCGCTCCGACCTCAGTGAGGTAAAGAATAAGATAAAGGCCCTCGGTTCCGTAAATGTCGGAGCCATAGAGGAGTACAAGGAAGTCTCGGAGCGCTATGAGTTCATGAGCACGCAGCTTTCGGATGTTGAGGTATCAAAGGCCGAGCTCATTAAACTCATCGACGAGCTCACTTCCAATATGGCAATTCAGTTCCGTGAGCAGTTTGCCAAGATTAACAAGGCCTTCGGCGAGACGTTCTCGGAACTCTTCGACGGCGGCAAGGCGGAACTCCTGCTCGAGGACGAGCTCGATATACTTGAGTCGCCCATAGAGATCAAGGTTCAGCCGCCGGGCAAGAACGTACAGAATATCGACCTCCTCTCAGGCGGTGAGAAAGGACTTTCGGCGATAGCGCTGCTCTTTGCAATTCTGAAAGTCACACCGGCACCGTTTTGTATCTTCGACGAGGTTGAGGCTGCGCTCGACGATATCAACGTCGTCCGCTATGCCCAGTATGTCCGCCGCATGACGAGAAACACCCAGTTCATCCTCATCACGCACCGCCGCGGCACAATGGAGGAATCCGATATCCTCTACGGCGTTACGATGCAGGAGGAAGGCGTCTCGAAGCTGCTTGAACTCAAGACAGCCGAGATGGCGAAGAAACTCGGACTGAACTAAAGGAGCAGAGATGGGAATTTTCAACAGAAAGATAAACAAGGGCATGAAGAAGACCCGCGATCAGTTCTCGGGCAACATAAACAATGTCCTTGATGCTTTTGATGAGATAGGCGACGAGCTCTATGACGAGCTTGTAGAAGTGCTTATCATGGGCGATGTAGGTGTCTCCACAGCCACGTACATTGTTGATGAGGTCAAGGACCGTGTGGGCAGAAAGGGTGTGGAGCACCCGCAGGAGGTCCGCGAGGTTATAAAGGAAGTTGTCGCCGAGATGCTCGGCGAGGACCAGACAATTGACTTTGTCACAACGCCGGCCGTCATCCTGGTTGTCGGTGTAAACGGCGTCGGCAAGACCACCACCATCGGTAAGATGGCCCATTACTTCAAAACTCAGGGAAAGAAGGTCATCCTCGGAGCAGCAGACACTTTCCGTGCCGCCGCCATTGACCAGCTTGAAATCTGGGCCGAGCGCGCAGGCGTGGAGATTGTCAAACACAAGGAGGGCGCGGACCCCGCGGCCGTAGTGTTTGACACCATAAATGCCGGCGTCGCCAGAAACTCCGACATCATTATAATCGACACGGCCGGCCGTCTTCACAACAAGAAACACCTTATGGACGAGCTCAATAAGATTTTCCGTGTCATAGACCGTGAACTTCCGTACTCGGACCGTGAAATATTCCTCGTGCTTGATGCAACCACGGGCCAGAACGCCGTAAGCCAGGCCAAGGAGTTCATGGGCGTAACCGAAGTTTCCGGTATCATTCTGACAAAACTTGACGGCACCGCGAGAGGCGGCGTCGTGCTCTCAATAAAGAACGACCTTAAAATTCCGGTCAAGTTCATCGGCGTAGGCGAAGGTCTTGATGACCTTCAGCCCTTCTCCGCCGAGACATTTGCCGCGTCACTCTTTGACGTCGCGCCGCCCGAGGACGCCTCGAACTATGAGCCGATTATCACGGTTAATGAGGAGCGTCTCGCGCGCGACAAGGCAGAGGCGGCTGCGCGTGAGGTTGAGCGTCAGGCGGCCCTTGCCGCTGAGGCGGAGCGCCTTTCGAAGGAAAACCTAGAGGCCACCGTTGAAGAGGCACTCGACGAGGATGTTGAGGCCCGCGGTGAGGTGGCAGATGACGTAGGCGATCTCATTGAAGATCTTTACGAGGAAATTCTCGAGAAGTTCGATGAAACTGACGAGCCCGAGGAGAGTCCCGTTGAGGAGGCTGTCAAAGAGACTGTCGAAGAGATAGTTGAGGAAGCCGAAGAAGAGGCCGAAGCTGAAAAAGAGACAGAAAAAGAGGAACTGGAAGAAGTTCAGGAAATCGCCGCAGTGCTCGAAGGCATGACCGAGGAGAAGGAAGAACCTGCAGAAGAGCCCGCAGAGGAATCTGCAGAAGAGCCTGCAGAGGAGCCTGCCGGGGAAGAGCCGAAGAAAGAGGAAAAGCCCAGGAAGGAGAAAAAGAGTTTCTGGGGCGGACTCTTCGGCGGTTCGGGAGAGTATATAGGATGATTTTTTTAGCAGCTACTTCCAATAAAGATAAAATAATTGAATTTCACAGAATACTCGGACATCTGGGCATTGAATTCAAAACCGCTGAGGAACTCGGTATAGAACTTCCCGAGGTTGAGGAGAACGGAACTACCTTTGAAGAGAATGCTCTTCTTAAGGCAAGGAGCGGGGCCGAGGTGTCGGGATACCCGACACTCGCAGATGACTCCGGTATCTGCGTCGATGCCCTGGGCGGAGCCCCCGGCATCTACTCGGCCAGATACAGCGGATCCGAAGGTGACGCCCGCGGCGATAAGAACGCCGCGAACAACGCGAAGCTCCTTCGGGAATTGGGCGACTTGCCCCTTGAAAAACGCACGGCGCACTACACCTGCGCCATAGCCTGCGTTTTTCCTGACGGCCGCGAACTCGTGACCGAAGGCTATTGCTTCGGACACATAGGATTTGAGGAGCGCGGCACAAACGGCTTCGGATACGATCCGCTCGTGCTCATAAATACCGAAGCGAAAGCGACGGATGGCGCCGCGCCCGGAGAACTCACCTTCGGGGAAATACCCTCAGACGTCAAAGACACCATGAGTCACAGAAGCAGGGCACTTGAAAAGATGTGTGATCTGCTGAAGAGGGAACTTTAAGGAGCATATATGGACAGCAAGGAAAGAGCAAAGTTCAGAGCACAGGCGCACAGCCTCACACCGGCCTTCCAGGTAGGCAAGTACGGTGTGACCGAGGCTGTCGTGAAGCAGACCGAAGAGGTGCTTGACGCGAAGGAACTCATAAAGGTCAAGGTCCTGCTTGAGTCCTGTCCCGAGACACCGCGCGAGGTCGCAGACAGACTCGCCGAAAAGACGGGCGCTGATGTCATCAGCGTCATCGGAGGCGTTGTCACGCTCTACAGATACAGTTATCCGCTTCATGAGAAGGCCATGAAAAAGGCCGCGAACATAAAGCGCGCAAAAGAGGCTGCCGCAGGCAACAATTACAGAGGCCGCCTCGACAAGGAGAAGAAATGGAAAAAATAGGCATCTTCGGCGGCACCTTCAATCCGCCGCATGTCGGACATCTGAATATTGCAAGAACGTTCGCGGCGGAATACGGGCTCGACCGAGTGCTTATTATACCGACCTATGTGCCTCCGCATAAGGAGAGCCCGGGTCTCGCCCCCGCCGCTGCGCGGGTTGAGATGTGCAGACGCACATTCACAGATCCCGTCTTTGAGGTCTCGACCATTGAGATTGACAGGAAGGGAAAGAGTTACACTTACGATACTCTGCGCCAGCTTAAAGGAATGTACAGATGCGCAAAGTTTTACTTCCTCTGCGGGGACGATATGCTGATGAGTCTCCACAGGTGGTACAGACCGGAGGGCATTTTAAAGTACTGCACGGTAGTGGCTTCCGTACGCTCGGACAAACTTGATCTGTCGGATCTTGAAGCATACGCAAAGGAGAACTTCCCCGCAAAGTATAGATGCGGCAGAATAAGATTCATGCCGATAAAGCCTCTGGAACTCTCATCTACCGAAATAAGGGCAAAGATTAAAAACGGCGAGTCCGTTGAAGGACTTGTTACAAAAGATACATTTGACTTTATTACATCGGAGGATCTCTATCTATGATGGAACGCAAAGATGAATTCATTGCGGTTATGAAAGAAAAATTGCAGGAGAGAAGGTTTTTGCATTCGCTCAATGTAGCCGATGCCGCCGTAAAGCTGGCGGAGAGATACAGGGAGGATACGGAGCGGGCATATATCTGCGGTCTTCTCCATGATATTGAGAAAAACTCCCCGGATGAGGAACAGAAGGAATACATGCTCCGCTTTCCGGACATTCCCGAGGTAGTCATAAAGACGCCGAAACTCTGGCACGCACCTGCCGGCGCAGCGTTCATACGGGACGAACTCGGCATAGAGGATGAGGAGATGGTTTCCGCCATCCGTTATCACACAACCGCGAAGGCAGATATGACAATGCTTGAGAAGATTATCTACATCGCCGATTTTATTTCTGACGAGAGGGATTACCCCGGAGTCGATGAAGTCCGCGAAGCCGCCTTCCGCGACATAGATGAAGCTGTGCTTATAGGCACGCGCTTCACGCTCCAGGACCTGCTTCGCCAGGACAGAGTGATAAACCAGGATACGATAGACGCATATAATGAAGTGTGTAAAAAAAGAGAGGAACAGAAATGACAGCACAGGAAAAAGTAAAGATAATCACTGACGCGCTCGACAGCAAAAAGGCCGTGGATATAAAAGTACTTAAGATAGAGGATCTGACCGTTCTGACCGAGTATTTCGTCATTGCCAACGGTACATCGACGACGCAGGTACGTGCTCTGGCTGATGAGGTCGACTTCAAGACGGAGGAGGCCAGCGAGAAGGGCCGGCTCGAGGGTAAGGCCTCGGACTGGCAGCTTCTGGACTTCGGAGATGTAATCGTACACATCTTTACCGAGGAGGCCCGTGAGCATTACAACATTGAAAAACTCTGGGCCGATGCAGAAGAAGTAACCCTTTAAGGAGAAGATAAATATGAAAAACTATGATTTCAGAGCCACCGAGGCAAAGTGGCAGAAACGTTGGGAGGATGAGGGCGTCTTCCATGCTGAAGACGGCTCGTCAAAGCCTAAGTTTTACGGACTTGTCGAGTTCCCGTATCCGTCGGGCGCCGGCATGCACGTAGGCCATATCAAGGCCTATTCAGGCCTCGAGGTAATCTCGAGAAAACGCCGTATGCAGGGCTACAACGTCCTCTTCCCGATAGGTTTTGACGCGTTCGGTCTCCCCACGGAAAACTACGCAATAAAGACGGGTATGCACCCGAGAAAAGTTACTGATGTGAATATCAAGCACTTCTCGGATCAGCTGCACTCGGTCGGATTCTCATTCGACTGGACCCGTGTAATAGATACGACTGATGAGGACTACTATAAGTGGACACAGTGGATTTTCCTCAAGATGTTTGAAAACGGACTTGTCTTCCGCGACAAGGCCCTTGTAAACTATTGCCCTCACTGCAAGGTTGTTCTCTCAAACGAGGACTCACAGGGCGGTCACTGTGATATCTGTCACTCTGAGGTTGTTCAGAAGGCGAAGGACGTATGGTATCTCCGCATAACTCAGTATGCCGACAAACTCCTTGAAGGACTCGAGACTGTCGACTATCTTCCGAATATCAAGCTTCAGCAGGTCAACTGGATAGGCAAGTCCACCGGTGCATTTGTAAACTTTAAAGTTAAGGGTTCGGATGACGAGGAGCTGCGTATCTACACGACCCGTCCGGATACACTCTACGGTGTAACCTTCATGGTAATGGCGCCGGAGCATCCGATGATAGACAAGTATGCCGACAGAATCTCCAATATGGATGCCATTGAGGCCTACAGGAAAGAGTGTGCGAAGAAGACTGAGTTTGAACGCACGCAGCTTGTAAAAGAGAAGACGGGTGTCAGAATCGAAGGTCTGTCCGGTATAAATCCCGTTGACGGCAAGGAGATTCCCATCTATGTCGCGGACTATGTAATGATGGGCTACGGCACAGGCGCCATCATGGCGGTTCCGGCTCATGACCAGCGCGACTATGACTTTGCAAAGGAATTCGGCATTGACATAATTGAAGTAATCAAGGGCGGAGACATCTCGAAAGAGGCCTATACGGGCGACGGCGAGATGGTAAACTCCGGAGTTTTAAACGGCATAAATAACAAAAAGGACTCAATCGCAAAGATGATTGAGTACCTTGAGGAAAAGGGCTGCGGCGAAGCCGGTGTTCAGTACAAGATGAAGGACTGGGCCTTCAACCGCCAGCGCTACTGGGGCGAACCCATTCCGATTGTTCACTGTCCGACCTGCGGCATGGTGGCAGTACCTTACGAGGAACTGCCTCTCAGACTGCCCGTAGTCGAGCAGTTTGAGCCGGGCTCCGACGGTGAAAGTCCGCTCGCCAAGATAGAATCATTCGTAAACTGCAAGTGCCCGAAATGCGGCGGCGATGCCCGTCGGGAGACCGACACCATGCCGCAGTGGGCGGGTTCATCCTGGTATTATCTGCGTTATATGGATCCGCATAACAACGAGGCTCTGGCAGCACGTGACAAACTCGAATACTGGGGCCAGGTAGACTGGTACAACGGCGGTATGGAGCATGTCACCCGCCATATGATCTACTCCAGATTCTGGCACAGATTCCTCTACGACATAGGTGTCGTACCGACAAAAGAACCGTACGCCAAGCGCACGGCTCAGGGTCTCATCCTCGGTCCTGACGGCGACAAGATGTCAAAGTCAAAGGGCAATGTAATTGACCCGATGGATGTAGTAAACGAGTACGGTGCTGATGTTCTCCGCACCTATGTACTTTTCATGGGCGACTATGAGAAGGCGGCACCCTGGTCCGAGTCCTCGGTCAAGGGCTGCAAGCGCTTCCTTGACCGCACCTGGGGACTTCAGGAGATTCTGGTTCCGGGCGATGAATACTCACCCGAACTTGAGGTCGCAATCAACAAGACCATTAAGAAGGTAACCGAAGATATTGAGGGTATGAAGTTCAACACGGCCATTGCCGCGCTGATGACTCTCATCAATGACATATATGACAACGGTAAGCTTAACAATGCCGAACTGAAGGCATTTGTAACGCTTCTCTACCCCTTCGCTCCCCATATTACGGAGGAGATCTGGGAAGTTCAGGGCTTTTCCGGTATGCTGGCAAACGGCAATTGGGTTGACTTTGACGCGGACAAGTGCGTTGACACTACAATAGAGATTGTCGCTCAGGTCAACGGTAAGATCCGCGCAAAGCTGAACATAGCTGCCGATGCCGCATCCGATGAGGTCCTTGCCCTTGCAAAGGCCGACGAGAAGGTCGCGGCCGAGATTTCGGGTAAAACAATAGTTAAGGAACTCTATGTTCCGGGCCGCCTCGTAAACATCGTCGTAAAGTAAAAGCGGGGTTTTCAGATGAAAGAACTCACCTTGGGCTGGAATAACTTTGTAGAGGGAATAAACACCGCAATTACGGTAATTATCGGGAATCTCCCCCAGATTCTGCTGGGCATTCTCGTATTCCTTCTCTTTGTTCTTTTCAGACATCTGCTCTCGAAAAACATAGCGAAAATCTTCGCAAAAGTCTTTAAGCGTCATCCCGTAATCGGAGGCGGAATACGCACCTCCGTTCAGGAGCCGCTTAAGACATTTTTCCTGATTTTCGGTCTTTACCTGGGCTTTGCCATAATGAACCCGCCCGACAAAGTCATGGCGTGGCTCACCATGGCATTCCGTATATGTATCATCGTTCTCATAACCTGGGCGCTTTCGAATTTTACTCCGTTTATAACTTCTCAGATTATAAAAATGGAGGAGACAAACAGGCGCACAAATGCCGTGGCAGTGCGGTTTGTAGCCAACATGCTCAAAATAATAATCATCTCGATTTCGGTCGTTGTGATTATAGGCGAGCTCGGCTATAACATAGGAGGTCTCATCACCGGTATCGGTCTCGGAGGTCTCACGTTCTCACTTGCCGCGCAGAATACCGCAGCAAATCTCTTTGCCGGATTCTCGATTGTCTCCGACAAGCCTTTTGATGTCGGTGACTATATCATCACTCCGTCCGGAGAGGGTAAGGTCGAGGATATAACCATGAGAAGCACCCGCATCAGAACCCTTGCGGACACTGTGGTGGTGCTCCCGAATTCGAAACTCGTGGATGAGCCGATAACCAACTGCTCAAAGCTCAACCGCCGCTTCGTCGATGAGACAATCGGTCTGACCTTTGACACCGATGCGGGCAAGCTCAGAAACTGTATTGAAGACATAAAGACCATGCTTGAAACTCACGAAGAGGTCTCAAAGGACCGCATAGTTGTGGCTTTTGCGGGATTCTCGGACAGCAGTCAGGATATCCGTATCATCTACTCCGTTGATACGACATCGCTTGACCATTCTCTCGTCGTGCGCGAAGATATCAACTTCAAAATCAAGGAAATTGTAGAGCGAAACGGTGCCTCTTTTGCGTTCCCGAGTGTCACTGTTTACAATGCTTGACTTTAATATTTACTTGTTATATAATGCAGTAGTCTATTTGACAGGAAATGATTACCCAACTTTCGGAGGGAGGGACAAAGATGAGCGAAATAAAGGTTAAAGAGGGCGAGTCTCTTGACAACGCTCTTCGCCGCTTCAAACGCCAGACTTCTCGTGACGGCGTCATACAGGAAGTTCGCAAAAGAGAACATTATGAAAAGCCTTCCGTAAAGAGAAAGAAGAAATCAGAAGCTGCTCGTAAGCGTAAGTATAAGTAATAAAAAACGGCTCACGGTTTTCCGTGAGCCGTCTTTTTTATGATTAAAGTTTTCCGTTGGCCTCGTAGGCAGCGACAACTGCATTTATGAATGCGCTGCGGATATTGCCCGCCTCAAGTTCGCGGACTCCGCAGATTGTCGTGCCGCCGGGTGAGCAGACCTCATCCTTTAAGACACCGGGCTGTTTTTCCTGCTCAAGCAGAAGTTTCGCCGTTCCGATTGTCATGGCTTCGGCGAGCTTCAGGGCATCTTTTCTCGGGATACCGCAGGAGACGGCGCCGTCCGCCATTGCATCTATAACCAGGGCGACAAATGCAGGGCCGCAGCCTGTAACCGCGCTTCCCGCGTCAATCAGTCTCTCTTCCATGGGATAAAGTTCCCCGGCGCCCTTCATTGCCCGCAGGAACAGATCAAGGGTCTTCTCGCCGACGTTTTCATCCGCGTGGTATAAAACTGCGCCTGCGCCTACCGAAACCGGAAGATTAGGCATGATGCGGATGACCGGAAGTTCCTTGTTCCCGCACATTTCCTTAATGCGGTCTATGCTTGTGCCGGCAGCCATGCTGACGACAGCAAACTCATCGTTTCTCGCGTTTAAAACAGGTGCAATCTCAGACAGGAGAGCAGGCAGAGTCTGAGGTTTTACCCCGAGAAAAACGAGGTCGGATTTTTCGGCGATTGTCCTGTTGTCTGTTACGACGGCTCCGGTTTCCTGTCCGAGCGAAGCAGCGCGGGAAGCTGAAGCGTCAGACAGCGAAACAGGTTCGCCGCTTTTTGAGATGGCGGTCAGAAGGGCTCCGCCCATATTTCCCGTTCCGATAAATCCTATCATGTTATCTCACCTGTCCGTTTCCCGTAATAACGTATTTATAGCTTGTCATTTCCTCAAGTCCCATGGGACCTCTTGCGTGAAGTTTCTGTGTGGAGATGCCTATTTCGGCTCCCATTCCGAATTCTCCGCCGTCCGTAAAGCGGGTTGACGCGTTTACATATACTGCGGCAGCGTCAACTGCCTGAAGGAAGCGTTCGGCAGCTTCGGTGTTTTCGGTGACAATGGCCTCCGAATGTCCGGTGCCGTGTTTTGCGATGAAGTCACAGGCTTCGTCGGGACCGGATACCGTCTTTACCGCAAGGATAAAGTCACCGTATTCTTTGTCCCAGTCCTCGTTTGTCGCGGGCACGGCACGATCGCCGAGCACGGCGAGGGCCTTTTCGTCGGCGCGAAGCTCGACATTTTTCTGATCGAGAAGAGGCAGGGCCTTTTCAAAGAATTCCTTCAGTATTGATTCGTGGACCAGGACACATTCCGCTGCGTTGCAGACGGAGGGACGTGAACACTTCGCGTTATAGAGTATTTCCGCACCCATTCTGAGGTCCGCGTCTTTATCGATATATACGTGGCATACGCCCTCGCCGGTGCGTATTACCGGTACTTTTGAGTTTGCCGCAACGGCGCGGATAAGTGAGGCGCCGCCGCGCGGAATAAGCACATCAACATATTCCGTCATGGCCATGAGTTCGGATGCGGATTCCCTTGAAGTGTCCTGTACAAGGGAGACAGAGTCCTCCGGCAGTCCGACGGAGGATATGGCCTCTCTCATAATCTCAACCACACATCTGTTGGAGTTTATGGCCTCTTTTCCTCCGCGCAGAATACATGCGCTTCCGGCCTTGAGGCAGAGAGCAGCTGCATCGACCGTGACATTGGGACGCGCCTCGTAGATGATGCCTATGACACCGAGGGGGACTCGTACCCGTTTTATCTGAAGGCCGTTCGGACGGACTTCGGAGCGGAGCACATCGCCTATGGGATCCGGCAGGGCGGCGACATGTCTGACGCCGTCCGCAACGTCGGAAATACGTTCCGGAGTGAGTCTGAGGCGGTCGAGCATGGAGGTGCTCATGCCGGATTCCTCCGCGGCCTTTATGTCCGCGGCGTTCGCGGCTAGCCACTCGTCCGCTCTTTTTTCTATGCTTTCTGCGACAGCATACAGGGCGTTGTTCTTAAGATCCGTTTTGGCAAGAGCCGTCAGTACGGATGCTTTTTTTGCTGCCGCGCCCTGTTGCATCAATGCGGTCATTTTCAGCCCTCCTTAATGCAGAACCTGGTTCCTGTCTCCTTGCCTTCAAGGATATCGTAAATAACTTCGACGCGGTTTCCGTTTGCTATTACCATTTCACAGTTGGCACTTGTTGAGATTTCCGCCGCGTTGAGCTTTGTTGCCATTCCTCCGGTTCCGCGCCAGGAACCCGCTCCTCCCGCTGCCTTTCGCAGGTCATCGGTCAGGGTTTCCACACGGTGGACAAGTTTTGCTTCCGGGTTCTGCCTCGGGTCATCGTCATAGAGGCCGTCAATGTCAGTGAGGAGGATGAGAAGATCTGCTTCAATGAGCACTGCCACTACGGCGGAAAGGGTGTCGTTATCACCGAGCACTTTTTCATAGCCTGTTTCAATCTCGTCAGACGCGACGGAGTCATTTTCGTTGACAATGGGGACAACGCCCATGGAAAGCAGGGTTGAAATGGTTGATTTCAGGTGCTCAGTGCGGCGGGGGTCGCTGACATCTCCTTCAGTCAGAAGAATCTGGCCGGTGGTACAGTTGTATTCCGAGAAAAGTTTGTCGTAGATATGCATGATTTCGCACTGTCCGACAGCAGCGGCTGCCTGCTTCATACGCAGTTCCTCGGGGCGGCTGCTCAGACCGAGCTTATCAACACCGGCGGCTATCGCGCCGGAGGACACCAGGACGATTTCATAACCCGCTCCGCGTAAATCTGCGAGGACCCGCGCAAGGCGGTCCATCCGGCGCAGATTGAGTCTGCCCGTCTCGTGCGTAAGAGTTGATGTTCCGACTTTAATGACAATTCTTTTAGTTTCCATGCGGTGTCAGACCTTCCCGTTTTTTCGATGTTTATAATGATACCACTTTTTCCTGTCTTGTGCTACAATAATATATGATTTCAAGTTTTATATAGAAAGTACAAGGTATCCATGCATGAAAAATCCTGTAGTAAAATGCTTCCGGCCGACCAAAAAGGCGGACTCCGTGACGGAGATAACCGTGGAGAGCCTGCGTGAAATGGGTGTCAGTGCAATTGCTCTCGATGCGGACAACACCACTTCATATGACCGCACAACCACGCCTCTTCCCGGGGCGATTGAGTGGATAAACGGCATGAAGGCCGCCGGATTCAAAATGGTCCTGCTTTCAAACGGACCGGGCAAAAGGGCCGGCACGCTTGCAAAGGTTTACGGCATACCCGTGCTTGCCATGAGCTGTAAACCATTGCCTATAGGCTATATCCGCGCGGTTTTGAAGTTTAAAACCGCGCCTAAAAAGTTTGTCATGATCGGCGACCAGATTTTCACCGACATCTGGGGCGCTAATCTTACGGGTTTTCAGACAATTTACTGCAAGCCCGCGGGGCCGGATGAGGGGCAGAAACTGCTCTGGCTTATGAAACGGCTCTCGGAGAAACTTCTATTTTGGTATTTCGACAGAATCGGAGATGATGCATCATGAATATTGAAGCGCTCGGCAAAACCCTGAAGGACGGCACCGCGGCCCTTATAATCTCGGAGGTGAACAGGCTCTATTTTACGGAGTTTGAGTCTTCTGACGGCTACCTCATAGTCACAAATAAAGGGGCAGTTTTCATAACCGACTCAAGGTATATTGAGGCGGCGCAGAAAGAGGCAAAGGACTGCAGGGTTCTGCTTATGAAATCCGGAAAGGAGTTTGCAGAGCAGCTCGTTTCGGTAATTAAGGAACTCGGCGGAAAAACAGTGTGGATTGAGACCTCACGCCTCTCTGTTTCCGATGCGAAACTCTATGAAAAAATTCTCGCCGAAGGCAAACTGAAACTTGTTTTGAATGACAGACTCGATACGGCAATAAATGAATTCCGTAAGGTGAAATCAGGGGAGGAAAAGGCCAAACTTCAGAAGGCTCAGCGCATAGCCGAGAAGGCCTTCAAGACCATCCTTCCCATGATTAAACCCGGGGTGAAGGAGCGCGAAATCGCCGCGGCTTTGGACTATGAAATGCGCAAGGCCGGAGCGACTGCCGTATCCTTTGAAACCATCGTAGTTACGGGCAAAAATTCGTCAAAGCCGCACGGCGTGCCGGGGGACACGAAGGTGAAGAAAGGCGACTTCGTGACCATCGATTTCGGCGCTCTTTACGCGGGCTATCATTCTGATACGACGCGCACAGTCTGCGTGGGTACCCCCACTCCGAAAATGGCCAATGTATACGACACTGTGCTGCGCGCACAGAAGGCGGGTGTCGCGGCTTTGAAACCGGGCCTTCGGGCCTTTGACGGCGATAAGGTCTGCCGCGACATAATAAAGGAGGCCGGATACGGCGAATTCTTCGGCCACGGTACGGGTCACGGCGTAGGTGTCGAAATTCACGAACTGCCGAATCTCTCCCCGCGCGCGAAGAAAAACATCCTTCTTCAGCCGGGCAATGTAGTGACTGTTGAGCCGGGTATATATCTCCCCGGTGAGTTCGGAGTGCGCATAGAGGATATGCTTCTCATAACCGATGACGGAGCTCACAACTTCGCCACTCTGCCGAAGAAACTGATCGTTCTGTAAAGAAAAAAACTTGCTATTTAATAATAATTAATATATAATCTAACGCGTATTATATATATAACGGAGGTAAAGTTATGATTTCAGCCGGTGATTTTAGAAACGGTGTAACTTTTGAAGAAGACGGCCAGGTCCTCCAGGTCGTTGAATTCCAGCATGTAAAACCGGGTAAGGGCGCTGCTTTCGTACGTACGAAGACAAAGAACGTCATTACCGGTGCTGTAGTTGAAAAGAGCTATAACCCGACGGCAAAGTTCCCTACGGCTTTCGTCGAGAGAAAAGATATGGAATACTCCTACAATGACGGTGATCTCTATTACTTCATGGATCAGGAGACATATGAGCTCGTTCCCATCAATTCCACGGAACTTTCCGACAACTTCAAGTTCGTCAAGGAGAACATGATCTGTCGTGTTCTTTCCTACAAGGGCAAGGTATTCGGTGTTGAGCCGCCCAACTTTGTTGAGCTCAAGGTCACACAGACCGATCCGGGCTTCAAGGGCGACACGGCTACAAACGCAACAAAACCCGCTACGCTTGAGACAGGCGCAGAGGTTAAGGTTCCCCTCTTCATCGATGAGGGAGAAATGATTCAGATCGACACCAGAACCGGAGAATACATGGGCCGCGCATAAGGTCCTGTTCGGAGGTAACTCGGAATGAAAACAGTAGAAAAAGTTGCTTATCTCAAAGGTCTTGCTGAAGGACTCAATTTAAACGCAGACAAGCCTGAGACAAAGATGTTCAATGCCATTATGGAAGTGCTCAAGGAACTTGCCGAGAGCCATGATGACCTTGAAGAGTCTCTCGACCTTGTTGCCGCTCAGCTTGATGAGGTTGACCACGATCTCGGACAGGTTGAGGAACTTCTCTTCGGCGTATGCGACTGCGATGATGAAGAGTGTGACTGCGGATGTGAAGATGAACATCATACGCACGACCATTCCGCACCTGCACCCGCTCCCGCACCTGCTGCCGCACCCGCACCCGCTCCCGCTCCCGAACCGGAGCCGGAAGAGGAGGATGAGTTCTATGAGGTGGAGTGCCCGTCATGTCACGAGGTAATCTGTGTCGATGAGGGAATCCTCGAAGAGGGCAGTGTTGAGTGCCCGAACTGCGGCGAGAAACTCGAGTTTGAAATCGAGTTTGAATAATTCTCGGAAATAAAGTATAAAAACCCGGGCATCGACTGCCGTCGATGCCCTTGAGTTTCAAAAGAGGCTTTATGAAACTTGTATTGGCTTCAAAGTCGCCGAGGCGGAGCGAGCTGCTCGCCGGTGTCGGCTATGATTTCTGCATTTTGCCTGCGCAGTTTGATGAGAGCAGCGTCTCTCTCGACGACCCGGGACGGGGAGTCGAAGAGATTGCGCGCGGTAAGGCGCAGGCCTGTTTCGGGGCGCTTGCCGATACGCACGACACAGTCGTGCTTGCCGCAGACACCATTGTTGTCTGCGACGGCGAGGTGCTCTTAAAGCCGAAGAATCCCGCCGAGGCAAAGGAGATGCTGAAAAAACTCTCCGGCAACACCCACAGGGTGATGACCGCCACGGCGATTATCAGCGAAAAGGAGACGGTATCCTTTGTTGAGGAGACTTCCGTCACTTTCTTTGAACTGACTGACGAGGAGATTGATGACTACATCGCCACGGGAGAACCGCTGGACAAGGCGGGAGCCTACGGCGTTCAGGGTCTCGGCTGTTATCTCGTCAAAAAAATCGAAGGTGACTACTTCAACGTTGTCGGCCTTCCGATAGCACCGGTCATGCGATATCTGAAAGAGGCCGGTGTGCTTCCACGTAAAGGAGTCTGAATATGTTTACACAGGACATAGGAATTGATCTCGGCACCGCCAACACCCTTGTATTTGTGAAGGGTAAGGGCATCGTTATCCGCGAGCCCTCGGTTGTTGCGGTTGATGTCCGTGCCACTCCCAACAAGGTTGTTGCGGTAGGCTCGGAGGCCAAGGAGATGATAGGCCGTACACCCGGTTCTATCACGGCTGTCCGTCCTTTGAAGGACGGTGTCATTGCCGATTTTGATATTTGCGCGGACATGCTCAAGGAGTTTATCCGTCGCGCCATGAGTTCGTCACCTCTGACAAAGGCGCGCGTCATGATCTGTATTCCTTCGGGCGTCACTGAGGTTGAGCGCAGGGCGGTGCACGATGCCGCGCGTTCGGCCGGCGCGAGACAGGTATCACTCATAGAGGAGCCCATGGCTGCCGCAATCGGCGCCGGCCTTCCGGTATCGGAGGCAACAGGCTCAATGGTAGTTGATATCGGCGGCGGTACTGCGGAAGTTGCGGTAATCTCCCTCGGAGATATAGTAACTTCAAATTCCGCGCGTGTGGCGGGGGACAGTTTTGACGACGCCATAATCGCTTACGTAAAAAGGAAATACAACCTGCTCATAGGTGAGCGTACGGCCGAGGACATCAAGGTCAAAATCGGTTCTGCTTACCCTTACGAGGGTGAAGGTGCAATAGACGTAAAAGGCCGTAACCTCGTTGACGGTCTTCCGAAGAACGTTGAAATAACTTCAGAGGAAGTACGTGAGGCTCTGGCCGACAGCATAAATATGGTTCTCGACTGCGTGCGCGCAAGCCTTGAAAAGACTCCTCCGGAGCTTGCGGCGGATATCATGGAACAGGGTATTATGCTGACCGGCGGCGGAGCATTACTCCGCGGTCTTGACAAACTCATTTCCGTAGAGACGGGAATGCCTGTCCGTGTTGCGGACAATCCGCTTGACTGTGTCGTAAACGGCACGGGAGCATGTCTTGAAAATGACCTGCTCGGGGCTTCAAGCACAAGTAATTATGACTGATTATAAGGGGCTTTCCTGAAAGAAGCCCCTTTTGGTATTTATCGGGCGGTGAGATTTTGAACAGATTCGTAAAAACAAAATGGTTCAAAATAGCAGTTGCCGTTTTTGCTCTCCTTTTCGTATTTCTCATATTTGCGGCGGCGAGCAAAAAAGGAAGTTCTCCTCTGTCATCCCTTCTGGGCACGGTGACGGAGCCGCTTTCGAGCGCCTCGTCCGGCATCGGCAAAACTTTTTCAAAGCTTACCGGCGGCCTGCGTTCAAAGAATTCCTATCAGGAAGAAATCAAGAATCTGAAAAAGCAGATAGTCGGCTATCAGCGCGAACTTGCCGATTATGAACAGATAAAACAGCAAAATGAACTTTATCAGAATGCTCTCGGCGTAAAGGAGAAAAATGCGGACTTTGAGTTTGTATATGCCTCTGTAATAGGCCGTGATGCAGCTGATGTCTATACAAGTTTCACTTTGAGCAAGGGCTCGAAGGACGGCGTTGAAGTAAACGACCCCGTCATCTGCGGCGAGGGACAGCTTGTCGGCGTAGTCTCCAAGGTTTCGCAGACCTACTGCGTGGTCTCAACCATTCTCGATCCCAAGGTCTCCGTCAGCGCGTATGAAGTCAGAACGCGCGAGACGGGATATGTCTCAAACACGACAATTCTTTCGGAATCCGGTCTTATCAAGGTCTCCGGTCTCTCACGTACGACATCGGTTACTGCCGGAGGTCTTGTCTGCTCAACCGGTGTCGGCGGTGTTTATCCGAAAGACCTCGTCATAGGTACGGTCAAAGAGGTCAAGGACGACGACCACACAATCTCGTCCTATCTCATTGTGGAACCGACCCTTGACATAAAAGATATCGAAGATGTCCTGATTATCACGAGCTTCGAAGGACAGGGTGTGGCCACTCCATGATGAAGCGACAGATATCTTCAGAGAAAAAGGCACTCTATGAGAGACGCGCGCTGTTTGCGGTGCTCCTCATCGTTTTTGCCGTTTTGCAGAACACGCCGCATCTTCTTCCCGGCATCCTCGGCGCGCATGCGCTCATCCTAATACCTCTCGCAGTATGCCTCGGCATGTTTGAAAAGGCGGTGGTCGCGGCACTCTTCGGAACACTCGCCGGAGTTTTCTGGGATGTAACGGTTGCTTCGGGAGACGGCTATAACGCCATGATTCTCATGCTTTTTGCGACAATATCCAGTGTCCTCATAAGTTATCTCATGAGAAACAATATCTCTACGGCATTGCTTCTCTCGTTTGCGGCAATCATCATATATATGCTGCTGCACTGGTTTATCTTTGTCGTCTGCAGCGGTGCCACCGGAGGATTTGTAACCCTGTTTACATTTTATCTTCCCTCCGCCATTTACACGGCGGTCTTCGCTCCGCTTATCTATATTCTGCTCCGTGCCCTTCTGCGGAAGATCAGGGAGTAAGCGCTGAAACCTAAAGAAAGGCAGGTGTCGTTATGTATTCTCAGCAGTTCTTCTCAACGAGAAGACGCATTATTCTTGCGGGAATACTTGCGGCTGTCTGTCTTTTTTTCATAGCAACCTTACTTAAGGTCCAGATTATCAAGCGAGATCAGTACCGCAACAATACCGTGAGCACCTACATCGTTCCGGTAGACGCGGCAAGGGGAGAAATCCTGGACAGAAACGGTTCCCCGCTCGTCACGAACAAGCAGGGCAATTCGCTCATCTTCAACTATTCGTATTTCCCGACAGACCTTAAAGAACGTGATGAGCTCATACTCTCGCTCATGAATCTCTGTGACAAATACGGACAGGAACACATAGACAATCTTCCGATAGTCCTCAATGCCGACGGCACATATTCCTTTATTCAGGATGATGAGGATGAAGATATCGCGGAATACATTGAATGGCTGAAATCGCCGGAGATGCTCAACCTCAACAGCTACGCCACGGCGGACAACTGTATGACCGCTCTCATAAAGCGTTATGAGCTTGAGGATTATTCGCAGAAAGAGGCACGCGACATAGCGGCCGTCTGTGCGGAGATGAAGCATCTTGGTTTCTCAAATTCAACGCCGTATACATTTGCCGAGGATGTACCCATGGAACTCGTTGCGGTTGTCATGGAGAACAGAGCGTTTTACCGCGGCGTTGAGAACCTTATAGTGCCTTACCGCGAATTCACGGACGGCACTGTCGCGCCGCATATTGTCGGCCGTGTCGCCAAGATTTCCGCCGAGCAGTACAATGCCGCGAAGAAGGAGACGGACGCCCTTGTCGCCGACGCGGAAAAGGAAGGCGCAACCGAAGAGGAAATCCAGGCTATCAGAAGAAACTCGTATACGATGAATGATGAGATAGGAAGCGGCGGCATAGAGTCCGCCATGGAGTCCTACCTTCGCGGCAAGCGAGGCCTGATGCAGGTGACAATAGATTCCGAAGGAGATGTCAATGAGGACTATCTGATTCCGCCTGAGCAGGGCAGTTCGGTCGTTCTCACAATTGACACGAACCTTCAGCGGGTCGCGCAGAAGGCCCTTGAGGACCGTGTAAAATCCCTCAATGTCGTCACTGACCTTCCTGACGGTGCGGCTGCCGCCGCGGTTGTCGTCATGAACGTCCACAACGGCGAGATTTTGGCCTGCGCGACATACCCTTCATACGACAACAATCTCTGGAAAGAGAATTATAAGGACTGGGTGGACGATAAAATAGGCTCGCCGCTCTGGAACAGAGCGACAATGAGTACGTACGAGCCCGGTTCGACCTTCAAGCCCTGCGTTGCTATTGCAGGTCTTGAAGAGGGAGTAATCGACGAGGAGTTCACCTGGGACTGCGACGGTTACTACAGATATTTCTCAGACGTTGAGTTCGGCTGCGCCGGACGAGTGGCTCACGGCGAGAACAATGTAACCGGAGCCATAGACAAATCCTGTAACTGCTTCTTCTTTGAGACAGGCCGTCTGCTCGGTATCGATAAGATAGACAAGTGGGCAAATGCCTTCGGACTCGGTTCAAAGACCGGTGTTGAGATAAGCGAGGCGCAGGGAATACTTGCCGGTAAGGAATACCGTGAATCACAGGGCGGCACATGGCACCCCGGTGATACCGTACAGGCCGCTATCGGTCAGTCCGATCACCAGTTCACGCTTCTCCAGATGTGCAATTACTGTGCAACGATTGCAAATGGCGGCACACGTTATGTTCCGCATTTCGTAAAAGCAGTTTTAAACTATGACTACACCGGAACGGTCCTCAAGAAGGAAGCTGTTGTGGGACAGGAACTCGGAATCAAGAGGTCCAACCTGAAACTTGTACAGGAAGGTATGTACAAGGTTGCAAACGAGGGCTTCTGCCGTGACGCCTTTGCGGGACTTCCCATAAGACCCGCGGCAAAGACCGGTACATCGGAAGTAAAGAAGAAATATGACGGCGTAATTGTTGAGGGAAACAACGGTTTCCTCATCACCTATGCGCCTTATGATGACCCCGAAATCGCCATCGCCCTCGTGGTTGAGACGGCGAACACGGGTGCCATGACAGCGACAATTGCGGCTGATATCTATCAGTACTATTTCTCTGAAAAGCCGCTTCAGTCGCTTCAGCAGTACAATACATTCTTGGGTTAGGAGGAAACATGGCTGATTTTGTTGCGAAAAAAGTGCTGTTTACCTCCGGAAAAGGCGGGGTAGGCAAATCCACACTCTCGACCACCTACGCGAAACTCCTGTGTGCGCAGGGCTTTGAAGTTCTCATGATAGACTGCGATGTATCCCTCCGCACACTCGACATAATGCTCTCCGTATCAAGCATGGTCCTCTACGACTGGTAT
>Ga0310697_10000293_pt1 | contig 70022 bp, 58 predicted proteins | sample 172DNAGHGlowgp2_FD_203883 | JGI IMG/M metagenome (GOLD analysis project Ga0310697, IMG submission 203883) | Sheep rumen microbial communities from Palmerston North, Manawatu-Wanganui, New Zealand - 1728 DNA GHGlow gp2 (v2) (version 2) | ecosystem: Host-associated > Mammals > Digestive system >...
AGGAAAAGGAAAACGAACTGAAACGGGAACTGGAAAAGAGCAGAAAGAAAGGAAATGTAGCCTAAATCTGATGTTGGAACAAACTATTTTTGCGAAAAACCCTTGACACTACCTTTATCTGGATTGACGGGATTTATTTTCGCAATGTTATATTGAATCATCAAGTTGTAAATGTCAAATAGATCGTCTTTAACGGAAATCTTTTCAAGTTTTTGGCAAAATGCGCTTCGGATTTTTGTTTTTTTTGATGGGTTAAAAAAAAGTGTTTCTAAAGGCGTAGTGGAGGGAATCTTTAAATGGGTTAGGTCCTCCTTCGTGATATTCGGAAGGTTTTCAATTCCGTTTGTATTGGCGAGAAACCAGTCGTATGTATTGCGGTCTATCAAGAGACGATTAAGTTTATCTTTGCTTAAAATTCTTGCATTGTGAATGATTGCGGGGCCGAAAAATTTAGAATCAATCATATACAAGTTGTCATATGTTATTGCGTATCGGAGTGTGAGCGGTTCGCCCAAGAAATTGCGAAGGGCTGAAAATAAATGATGTGAATTGAATAAATGTACTATATAACTAAAGTATAATAAATATATGATGGCTTCAAGGGGATGCTTGAAAAAGATGTATCCTCCGTCTCCTGTATGAACGAAGTCGCCTTTTAGTTTTTCTACATCGTAATGATAGGAAAACAAGGACTCGTATCTGCAAAAATCGTTATCAATAACGAATTTTAAAAGAAAGAACAGAGAAGGAATCAATTTTTGTTTGTCAGAAGGAAATTGGCTGTATTTATAAATGTCAACGCCAAGGACGGCGTATTGATCTTCTTTTAATCTCTGAATTGTATTTAAAACAACTTCCTCTTCTTTAGGAGTGATGTGGTTTTGTCCCTTTGTTGAAGTGTTAAAAATCATTTCATCGGCAACTTCAGCCAAACGGAGGAATAAATCAAAGGATTGAAGATTTTTGGTTTCTTCAACTTTCTTGACATGGCTTTTTTGTGGGGCTGTTGTGGACGTTTTTAAAGGAATGCGCATAAAAGACTCTTTGTTGAAAACCTTAACAAAATATACATCTCAATTTTGGTTTTTTGACTGATTGTAGGAAATGATTTGATACAAATTTGTTACGAATGCTGTTTAGATGGTTTTCTGGGTTCTTAAGGGCAGCGCCCTTAGGAGTGGGGCTGACGGAAGACAAGTGGAGATTCCTGGGGGATGATATTCGGCTGAAGATGAGGGGGGGGGACATGGTCCTGTAGTTCTTCAGTTTCGGGAACTTTTCGACGAGGGAGAAAGCGTTTGCCGGTTGCGTCGATGGTGTTTATTTGCTGGACTTAGACTAAATTTCTATGGGACTGTAGCTTTTGACCATAGAAAAAGACCCTTTTTAGCAAGCCATTTCTGCTGAAATAAGGTATTTTAGCTTTGAGGATGTATTATGTCAAAATCGCTAGAAAAATTCAATGTGTCGATACAGGATTCCAAGAATCTCTTGGAATTATTTATTAAACACGGGAAAACTGACCCTGAAGGTTTTGAGGTTCTTAAACGGGCTGGATTGATAATGGCCTTGACCGCTTGGGAAACCTATGTAGAGGATCGTTTGAAGGAAGCAGTTGAGCAGCGGACTAAACTTGTCAAGGGAAGTTCATTAGGTGACTTCGTTCGGAAGAAACTGGATGAGGAACTAAAACACTTCAACACCCCGAGATCGGATAAAACAAAAAAGATATACTCAGATTTCTTAGATATCAAGGATGTTACTGAAGGATGGAAGTGGAGTAATTATGAGCCCCAAAAAGCGCGCGAACAATTGAATCAATGGATTGACATACGGGGTGAGGTGGTCCACCATTCAAAGGATGTGTCGGCAAATCCACAACCCCACGTTGTGAAAAAAAGTGACCTTGAAAAGTGCGTCACATTCCTTGAGGGACTGGTGAATGCGTTTGATACTTATTTGGAAAATAACTTGTAATACAATTATTCTTTCTTTATGAAACATAAATACCGTACAAGAGTCCAGGGTGAATCCCTGCAAGAAAAGATCCGTGATTACGAATATAAAATCTCGGAACAGATTATTCTGCCGACTTTTTATTCTGCACTCGCTCTTTTTGTGTGGGTTATCTATCTCACTTCGGTGCCTATAAATCTTTTTTGCGCTATTATATTTACCATTATCGCGGTTCTATTGATTATTCGTGCTTGTTTTAAGGTCAAGAAAACGAGATGGGTATTGAAGCGTTACCGCAAGGGGCTTGAGGGCGAACGGCTTGTTGGCGAGACTTTGAATCGCCTCAGCAACGAGTCGACCTTCGTATTTCACGATATCCCAGGCAATCGATTCAATGTTGACCATATTATCGTCAGCACTCGCGGGATATTTGTCATAGAGACAAAGCATTTTAATCGCGAGGTTTGCAATGAGTTCTTTTATGACGGCTCGATGATTTACCGTGTTATGAAGGACGGCAGAAAGTTCCCGTGTCCGAAGCTGCTACCGCAAATTGACGGAGAAGCTCGTTTTATTGAACAGGAAATAGAACATCGCACCGAGATGAAGTTGCCGGTTGTCAAGGTGGCCATATTGATCGGTTCCTATATTGGCGGTACGGAAAACTTCAAGGACTATTGGCTGTTGAATGAATCGTCATTCGTGACAGCGTTCCGCCAGGCTAAGGAAATCTATGACGATTCCGTCGTGAAACTGGTGGCTACGCACATCCGCGCGATGGTTGAAATCGACGTGGACGAGTAAGAGACTTTTATTTCATGTTTTCTTTCATCCGCAGACTCTTCGAAAAGCGACGTCAGAAAGCTGCCGAGCGTGACCGCTTATGCCATGAGTTGCTGCAACGTGTATCAAGGGCTTTGTCGGATTATATTGAAGCTAGGAATAGCAAGGAATCTCTTCAAAAGTGGATTGACGAAAAAAGCAGTTTAATTGTCGAATTGAAAGATGCCGATGAATATAAAAGGTCCTCTTTCTATAAGCAATTAAAGAGTCAGGTGGCGAAATTTGATGAGTTCTGGGCGCAAGCTCGCGATACAATCCGTTTCATAATTGCAAAAGAAAAGCAAAAACAGGCAGATTCCGAGCAAGTTTCAAAGATGTTGGATCAATGGGTTTCGGAGCAGAAATCCCAGAAGGCTAAAACTGCAAAAACGAAAGATTTGGGACGGAAACTAGGAAAGCTGCCGATTAATTCCGACGAAAGGAATCCTGCCGAGGGCCAGTGCTCTTGTTGTGGAAAAGACGGCAAGAAGAAAATGCTGTACTCAACGGAGGGCGAGGCGCAAATTGTCGCGGAATATCGTTCTAAAGAAATAGGAATTCCGCTACGCGTTTACCCATGCCCCAATGGGTGCGGATTCCATCTCACGAGCAATCAGTTTTAACTTATCTCTTCCTCAGCTTCCCGCCGGCGAAGACTACTAAGAGGGCGCCAGCGGCTACACCGCCGACTTTCTTAAGATCGCTCCAGAATTGATGCCGATTAGCCTTGCATTGTTCGCAAAGCTTCTCGGTGTCTTCGGGCTTTTCGCAGCCACACTTTTTGCAGGTGTTCCAGAGTTTTTGAGTCATCGCGGAATCTCCTTGGCGTCTGGATTCTAATATACACTTTTATTCCGACATTAATCCGACATTATTCCGACATCATCGGCCAAGTAGCCAAAATTTTGCGGTCGAAATTTTCGTCCGCAAATGAAACGAGACGGCGGTTGGGTGATAGGATAAAAAAAGATTCGCTATGTAAAATTTTCTTGCTCCCCTAGCCAAGTTTCTGAATATTAGGTACATTAATGCCTGACGCGTTTTTCTGTTTTTAATGGAAAAATGCGTCTTTTTTTTATTCCGGGTTTTCGGAATAAAGGGGACGCCTCTAACATGAAACGACCGCCATGGCGATCAAATGGAGGCTATATGGCTAAAAAGAAGGAAAATGTCCCTGCAAAAGCGGTGGAGTCGTTGTTCAATAAGATATCTCCTCTTATTACGCAATCCCGAAAAATGGTTGCATCGACCATCAATGTTGCTGAAGTCTGCACCAAATTCAAGATAGGGCAGTATATAGTCGAAGATGAACAGAAAGGCAAGAGCCGAGCGGCATATGGGAAACAAGTGCTCATCCACCTATCAGCTAGGCTGATTGAAAAACATGGGGAGGGTTGGTCTGTTGAAACATTGACTCTCTGTAGAAAATTTTTCAATGTGTATTCGAATTTCGTAAACAGTGTTTACGAAATTGAGGGCGAATATAAATTCACCCTTTCATGGTCTCATTACCTGGTGCTCATGCGCATCAAGAATGCCGATGAGCGACGTTTTTATGAGATAGAGGCTACTTCTGGGAACTGGTCTTTTCGCGAGTTGCAGCGGCAGTATGGTTCAAGCCTGTATGAGCGTCTTGCGCTGAGCCGGGACAAGGAGCAGGTTGCCCGTTTGGCACGGGTTGGCAACGTGGTGGAAAAGCCGGAGGATATCATCAAGAATCCGGTGACGCTGGAGTTCGTTGGCTTGAAGCCGGATACGTCGTATACGGAATCGAAACTGGAATCTGCTATCATCGGCAAATTGCAGGAGTTCCTGCTTGAATTGGGTAAGGGGTTCTTGTTTGAAGCACGTCAGAAGCGATTCTCTTTTGACGAGGACAACTACTATGTGGACCTGGTCTTGTACAATCGTCTGTTGCAGTGCTATGTGCTCGTTGACTTGAAGGTCGATAAGTTGACCCATCAGGACCTAGGCCAGATGCAGATGTACGTAAACTACTACGACCGGTATGTAAAGCAGGATTTCGAAAAGCCGACTATCGGCATTTTGCTTTGCAAGGAGAAAAAGGATACCCTTGTCCGGCTGACTTTGCCCAAAGACGCGAATATTTATGCCTCCGCTTATGAGTTGTATCTGCCGGACAAGAAACTTTTGCAGGCGAAAGTCAAGGAATGGGTAAATGAATTTGAAGGGGAATCAACTTAATCATAAAATTATCTTATGTATCGCCCCTATTTGGAAAATGTTCCCAAGATCGGGGAACAAAAGGAGGATTTTCCAATTACTCCACAAGTTGTGGAGCAAATTGCTCACTATTTGTTCTGAGTTTCAATTACTCAGCAAGTTGCTGAAAAATTGGTTATCAGAAAATCCTATAACAATCGCCCGTCGCGAAAAGTTGTATCTTTTCGATGTACAAGGTGGCATTATGAAAAGACTTTTCGCATTTATCGCCTGCGCCATGGCTATGGTCTCATTCGCAGCCGAAGACATCAAGATTGTCAAGGTGAACGACGCCAACTTCGAGAAAGAGGTTCTGCAGTCCAAGAAGCCGGTCATTCTGGATATCACTTCTACGAGCTGCCCGCCGTGCCTCATCATGATCCCGACACTCATCGGCATCGCGAAGAATTACCCCGACATCAAGATTGCGACGGTGGGCATCGACGAACCGGGCATCGACAAGATCAAGGCGAGCCTGCCTATCCAGGCGTTCCCGACGTTCTTCATGGTGCGCGACGGCAAGATTATAAACCAGCTGGTGGGTGCCGTCAAGGAAGAGGAACTGCTGGCGGCCCTGCAATACACGCCTTCCAAGAAGCCCGCCGCCAAGCCGAAGAAGGTCAAGAACGCTAAACGCAACATGGTGTGCAAGACTCCGGGCCAGTTCAACGGGCTCAAGAACCTGGTGACTATCTCGTTCGTGTTCGGCGACTACGAAATCGAAAACGTTGACATTGTGACCGACGTGTTTGTTCCGCCGGAAATGAACGATCGGCGCGACCAGATGATGGATCACGTTCGCGCGAGCGGGAAGGGCGAGGTGGAGCCCACCATGACGGGTTTCCGCATCCATATCGACAACAACTGCCGCTTTATGAAGGCGATGGACATGAAGCGCACGTCCACTTACGGCGAGATGCGCGCGGGCCTCGAACTGCAGGGCTTTAACTGCCAGTAATTATCGGCGGGAAATCAGATCCCCGCCTACGCGGGGATGACGAAAGGGTCGAAAATAATATACATTACGGGTATGGATACTACATCGGGTACATACCGCCGTATTTTTGTGCTGGGCTCCGGCTTCAGCAAGTCTTTCTGCCCGCAGATGCCCACGCTCCGCGACCTGAATGAGCGCATTCCCTTCGGCATCCCGGACGAGTTCCCGCACCTGCGCGAGTACTGCACGCGCTTTTTGGAACTGTGCAATAGCCAGCCGGATTACCTGGACATCGAGCGGCTTTCGACGTCGATTCTTTCGGCGCAGATTTTCCCGGGGGTGCGCGAGAGCCTGTACCATTCGAGCCTGCGCTTTGAACTTTTGCGCTTTATCGCGAGCGAGATTCGGCACGACAAGGGCGTGGATGCGGACTGCGCGGCGGTGCTTCGCAAGTTCCTTTCGGGTTGCGAGAACTGCCCGGGTGAGGGCGTGCGCGATACGCTACTGCTATCGTTCAACTACGATACGCTTGTCGAGGATGTGATTACTGCCGACCCGGAGATGAGTTCGCGCGTGGCGGTGGATTACGGCGTTCGCATTGACCCTGCGGACCGGAGTGCGGTACGTGCCCCGCGGACGCTCACGGTCGACCTGATCAAGCTCCACGGTTCTCTCAACTGGTACCCGGTCAAGGGTGCCTCGGACCCGCTCGACCTCAAGAACGTGTGCCAGGTGGAACCCTGCGACCGGAGTTTCCCCATCTACCGCGAAGACACGCCCATCTACATCCCGATGGCGCATGCGAAGGAATCCTTTTTGCGCGGGAGCCTTTTCAACCTGCTCTGGAGCAAGGCGGACTACTACCTGAAAAATGCACAGGAGATATATTTCCTAGGTTACGGTTTCCCGAAAACGGACATGAACAACCTGGAATTCTTGCTGCGGCACCGCGAACGTTTTAAGAAGGTGGTGGTTTTCGAGCCGGAAAATTCCCCCGTGCTGGAGCGGTTACGCAGGCTGCTCGGCAACCTGGTCGAAAGTCGCGACGCGAAGGAATACCTGGCGAATTTCTAGTGACACTTTTGCCTCCCTGGGGTGTTATACCTTAAAAAGGGAGGCCCTGTCATGAAAATTTTGATTCTCAACGCAAGCCCGCGCAAAAACGGTACGATTTCGCAGGCCGTGGAACGCTTTGCCGAGGGTGCGAGCAATTCGTTCATGGGCGATTTTTCCGAAGACGTCCGTGTGGAGGTGGTGAACGTGAACGACCTGAAGTTCGCCCACTGTACGGGCTGCATGCAATGCCGTAAATGCGGCACGTGCTGCCTGCCGCAAGACGACGCGCACCGTGTGGCCGAGAAAATAGAGGCCTGCGACGTGCTGGTGGTGGCTGCTCCCGTATACTGGGGCAACATGCCCGGCACGCTCAAGATGCTTTTCGACCGCATGGTCTATGCGATGATGGGCGAATCCGAGCTGGGTATCCCCAAGCCGCTCCACAAGGGCAAGGATGCTTACATAATTACAAGCTGCACGACACCCTTCCCGTTCAACATTTTCTGCAGGCAGACTTCCGGCCTGGTGGCCGCCCTCAAGGAGATTTTGGGCACATCGGGGTTCAAAATCCGCGGAAAAGTGGTAATTCCGGGCACAAAGGCCAAAAAGGGGCTCCCTGTGCATGCCGGAAAATGCGCCTACCGGCTGGGCTTCTCGCTCGCCTGGTAATTTTCTAAATTTGCGGTGACACTTTTGACCTCCCTAGGTGTTACACAGGCATGGAAAGGATGAATCCCGCAGATAACATGACGTTTTCGAAACTGTACGAGGTGTATGCCCCGATGGTTTACCGCCGCGCCATGGCCTTGCTGAAGGATGAATCCGAGGCCGAAGACATGGTGCAGAACGTGTTTTTGCGCGTGTACGAACGCTGGGACAGCCTGGATGTATCGCAGCCGAGCAGCCTCTTGTGGAATACGGCTACAAGGCTCTGCCTCAACCGCATCCGCGACAAAAAACGCCGCGGGCTCGATATGGACACGAGCGAACTCCTGCTCTCGATTGCCTGTGCAGACGACGAACAGGAATCTTTCGCGGCCCGGAACATCCTCTCGAGAATTTTTTCGAAGGAACAGGAATCGACAAGGACTATTGCGGTGTTACACTATGTAGACGGCATGACGCTCGAGGAAACCGCCCGCGAGGTGGGGCTCTCGGTGAGCGGCGTGCGCAAGCGCTTGCGCGGTTTGCAAGCCAAGGTAAAGAATCTGGAGGTAAAGTGATGATCCCCGATTGGAAACTGGAACGCTACTTGACGGGCGACTTGCCCGCTGCCGAGATGCGCGAGATTCGCGAACTCGAAAAGACGGACGCGATTTTCGCGAACCGCGTGAAGATGATGCGCGAGGACAACGCGGCGATTCTCCGCAAGATGCCCTTCGAGAGGCTCTCGGAAAAGCTCGATGCGATGCCGGCGCGTCGCAGTGCTGGCGCAGGTTTTAACGGCGCTGGCAACATCGTGAATTTTAGGCTCGTGAAGTTCGCTGCCGCCGCGGCCCTTGTGCTTGCCGTGGTGTCGGTGGCGCTCTTTAGCCAGCGCGAAGTCATGGCCCCGGCGCAGTCAGGCGCACAGGTGATGGACGTGGCGATGGTAGACGCTTCGGAAATTCCGGGCGATGCCGGCGATACGCGCATCAAGGGCATGGACGCCCGCATGGAAGTGTGGAAAAAGACGGCCGACAGTGCCGTGCAGATGTCGAACCTGGACGAAGCCCGCGAAGGCGACGAAATCCAGCTCCGCTATTCCGTTCCCGAAAAAAGTTTTGGCCTATTGTTCAGCATGGACGGGAATGGCGCCCTCACGATGCACATGGGCAGCGAAAACCACGCTGTTGAGCTTGCTCCCGGCGAGATGACGACCTTGCCGTTCGCCTACAAGCTCGATAACGCGCCCAAGTTCGAAAAGTTCTTCTTGTTGACCTCGCGGAACATGTTCTCCATCAATGCGTCCGATATAGACGCTTCGCTCAAGCAGGAGGGCGTCCGTGTGGTAAGTTTTACGCTGCGTAAAGTGGGGGGAGTGTCGAAATGAGGAATATTATCGAAAAATTGGATACGTCCATAGTGCTTCAGGTTTTTTCCTTGGTGATTTTGCTGGTACTCGCGGCAACGACGGGTGCGCAGGCCGCGACAGGCTCGGCAGAAACCCAGATTAACCGCTATGTGCTCGCGGTGAGCGCGAATAACGGCGGTAAGGGCCGTCCTATGCTCCGCTATGCCGAAAGCGACGCGAAGTCGTTTGTGAACGTGCTCAAGGAAATGGGCGGTGTGCAACCGCAGAACATCGTGTTCGTGAAGGGCCCGAGCGTCGAGAAGCTCCGTCAGGAAATGGATGCGCTGGACAAGAAGATTGCCCAGGGCAAGTCGGCTGGCGGCCGTAACGAGGTGCTGGTGTACTACAGCGGGCATGCCGACGACAAGGGCCTTCGCCTTGGCGAAGAAGTTTACAACTGGAAGGAATTCCGCAAGCGTATCGACGCCCTCAAGGGTGATGTGAAGATTGCGGTGATCGATGCCTGCGGTTCGGGTGCGATTACGCGCCTCAAGGGCGGTGTCGCCGTGCCCGCATTCATGGTGGACAAGAGCAGTGACATGAAGGGCTACGCCTTTATCACCAGCAGTACGCAGGATGAATCTAGCCAGGAAAGCGACAAGCTGAAGGGCTCCTTCTTCACGCATTCGCTGGTGAGCGGCTTGCGCGGTGCGGGTGACGCGAGCGGTGACGGCAGGGTGACTCTTTCCGAAGCCTACCAGTTTGCTTTCAACGAGACTTTGCAGAAGACGGAGACCACTCTGGGCGGCGCCCAGCACCCGAGCCGCGACATGAACCTTGCCGGTACGGGCGACGTGGTGATGACGGATTTGCGCAGCACGAGCGCCGGCCTCGATTTGGACGAAGACGTAGACGGCCGCCTGTTCATTCGCGACGAGAACGGTGTGCTTGTGGCCGAACTCTACAAGAAGGGTGGCCGCGCGATGAGCCTCGGGTTCCCCGCCGGCAAGTACAGCGTGCGCATGGAACGCCCCGCCGAGTACAAGGAAGCTACCGTGACTCTGCAGGACAACTACCGCGCCCGCCTTTCGCAGAAGCAATTTGCTGCGGTGTCCGCCGAAAAGACGACCCTCCGCGGCAGCACTGAATTCGTCTCCGAGAGGACTTGCGCCGGTGGCGATATGGACCAGTGCTCTCTCGATTCCCTGGACCGCAACGGTATTTCGCATACGACCTTCCACCTCTACGACCGCGATAAGGAACCGCGCAAGGGCGTGCAACTGGGCCTCTTTGCCACGCGCGCCGACGAATACCTTGTCGGTTCGCAGGTGAGCTTCTTAGTGAACAGCGCGAACAAGGATATGCGCGGCTTGCAGGTGACGGGCCTCGTGAACCTCGGCGAAAACGTGGATGGCGCCCAGATTTCGGGAACCGTCAACTATGCCGAAAGCTTCCAGGGCCTGCAATTCGGCATTGTCAACTGGGTCAACGACAAGTCCGACGGTGTCCAGATCGGCTATGTCAATGCCGGTTTCGATACGGTGGGCCCGGTGCAGGTGGGCTTTGTCGATTTCGCCAAGCAGACCGACGTGCAGGTGGGTTTTGTCAACGTGGCGGGAGCCTCCGACGTGCAGGTGGGCTTCGTGGACGTGGCGCCGGAAGCCGACGTGCAGGTGGGCTTCGTGGATGTGGCGGGCAAGTCCGATGTGCAGGTCAGTTTTGTGAACGTGGGCTACAAGGAAAGCGGCACGCAGGTCGGTTACGTGAATACGGCGATCGTATCGAAGGGCCGTCAGGTGGGCTTCGTGAACGTCTGTCTTGAATGCGAAAAGACCCCGATCGGCTTTGTGAGCTTTGTGGGTAACGGCGTATGGTCCGGTTCAAGTTACATTAACGAGATGGGCGCTCTCGGACTTTCACTCCATCTGGGAACGGCATATTTCTATACGGCTTTCGAAGGAGCTCGCCAGTTTGAAAAGGGAACGAACTTTGAACACTTCAGCGACACCTGGGAAAGCGGCTACGGATTTGGAACGCAGTTCGGCAAGTACGGCAGCCACTTCGAACTCGAATATATGCACTTCAATACTTTCGACAGGTTCCGCCTGAACGATGTCGACGCAGGGTATCACCATCGCCTGCGCCTGGGGTATGTGCTCCGCCTGCTTCCGGGAATCGGCCTCGGCGTCGGTGGAACCCTGAACGTGGCGACCCAGGGCGAGCAGGACGAAGTTGTCCTCAAGCCGCTTGGCAACTACCACGACGACGTGGGAAGCAAGAACCACAAGGGCCGCGCGTGGCCCGGATTCTACTCCGGAATCACTGTTGGAAAATTTTAAAAAACAAGTGACACTTTTTGCTCCTTTGAGTGTTACAATGGCAAATAGGGATTCCTATTTGCTATTTTTGATTGGAACGCGGGAATTTTGTTGAAGATTTATACTAGCATTATCGTTTTGTTTGCGGCAGTGGCCGCCCTGGCGCAAGAACCGGCGGCGGAAACGGTCGGTGATTCCGCACAGGTGGCGGGAATCGTCTTTAATGGCGTCGTTCAGGATCCTTCGTTCGCCGAAGGCGAAAAACTGAACGTCGAAATCCTTGAATCGGGCGAGGCGTTGCAGACAACCGTCGGTACGCCCTTCAGCGTCGTGCTCCCCGAGGATACCCTCTGGAACATTTGCGTCACGAATTCCGACACCGCCGGCGCCGAGAAAGAAAAGTGCTACGAGCTCAAGTACGTTGGGCCCGACCGCAGTTTCTCGCAGACGCTTGGCGACGGATTTGTTACGGGTGATTCTGTTAAGGTTGGTGAGCCTGCCGAACCAACCTCAGTTCCGTTATCGGCCCTTCGGCAAGCTCAGGGACCTGATTCTACGCAGTCTAAAGACATGAACGTTGATTCCCTCCTCGCCGCGGGCGACAACACCAAGGTGACCGAACTCAAGAAAGTCGTGGTACAGCTGCGCAAGCGCCCCAAGCGCAAGCCCGGCGAATCCGTCGTTACCGCCAAGTCCATCAAGCGCATGCCCGGTCTCGCCGAAGCCGACGTGATCAAGAGCGTGCAGGCGCTCCCGGGCGTGGTCGCGAGTTCCGATTTCAGTTCCAAGATTTATGTACGCGGTGGCGCCGCCGACCAGAACCTCTTCTTGTTCGACAATGCGGTCGTGTATTCCCCGGTGCATTTCTTCGGCCTTTTCAGCACGTTCCTCGTGGAAGGCATCGACGACGTGCAGTTCTACAAGAGCGGATTCCCGGCGCAGTACGGCAACCGCCTGAGCTCGGTCCTCAAGATGGAAGGCCGCGCGGGCGGCCAGGATACCGTGAACGAATGGTTCAGCAAGTCCAGCATCAAGGTGAGTACGTTTGCGGCCCAGCTCCATACCGAAGGTCATCAGGGCCCTGCCCGCTGGGTGTTCGCCGGTCGCACCACCTACATCGGCTACATGCTCGACCTGATGAACGCGGTGGGCCTCCTGGACCTGGATTTGGATTACGAGTTTACGGATTTGCAGGGCACGTTCATGTACAACGTCACGGACGATACCCGCCTCAAGTTCAGCTTCTACATAGGCAAGGACCGCCTGAGCTTTGACCCGCTCTACATGGACTGGGGGAATGTCGCTATCCCGATAAACCTGACGCACCGCATCAACGGCAACTGGGACTACAATGTGACCCTCGCGTACAGCGAGTTCTACCAGACCATGAAAATCAGCGACCTCATGTCTATCGAGATGTTCCTCTATACGTTCTCCGCCAAGCAGTGGCTGAACTACCGCGGCATCGCGAACCATACGCTCACCTTCGGCTACGAACTGGAATACGACTACGAACGCTACCAGGAAAAAATGGCGACCATATCCGTGGCCGACATACAGAAGCCCCTCCACCACGTAGGCTTTTTGCAGGATGCCTGGAAAATCACTCCCGATTACTTGCTGCAATACGGCATGCGCTTCAATTACCACGAGGCTTCGGAACATTTTGGCGTGGAACCACGCGCATCCCTCACCGTCAACCTCGACGATTCCAAGACGCTCGAATTCTATGGCGGCTACTACCTGCAGTACCTGAACGCGCTCGTGTACACCGACCAGGAAACGCTCAACGATTTCTATTACCCCGCGACCAAGACAACGAGCGGGCGGCAGATCAAGCCGGCATCTTCGTGGCTCTTTGCGACGGAGTACAGCCAGCGCGGAATTTTGGACGATTATGACGCCACCGTGGGGCTGTATTACAAGACGCAGAACAACCTGAACACGTTCGTGACGCAACTCGATACCAGCGAAGATTCCAAGTCCAGTAAGCTCGTGCTGGCGGACCAGTTCGGCACGGCGGAAGCGTATTCCTTCGGTTACGAACTTTCGTTGCGCAAGGAAAAGGGCTGGTGGTTCGGCGGTATCAACTGGAGCCAGAGCATAAGCGTGATGAAGACCAACGACGGCACAAAGCCCTATTACCCGAGTTGGCACCAGCCTTACGCACTCAAGATGGACCTGGGCCTCAACTGGCGCGGCCCGGAAGAATCCATGTCGGTGCACCCGACGCAAAAAGACATGTACCTGCGTTCCTCGATTGTCCTCAAGTACTCGGCGGGCATGCCTATCAGCGAATACAAGGGCTACTACCTCTCCGAGCATATCGGTCACCAGGAGTATTCCGACGAGGTGGTGGTGATTCCGGGTAGCCGCAACGCGGCCCGCCAAACGGATTACTTCAGGGTAGACGTGAAGGCTATCGATGTCGGCCGTGAAGGCAAGTGGAATTTCAGCTGGACCATCATTAACCTGACCGATCACGAGAACATGTTCTTTACCTTCTACGATACGCGCAAGAACCCTCCCGAGAAGACTTCCATTTCGCAGTTCCCCTTTTTACCGATTATGCTGAGCTATGAATACTATTTCTAGAGTGATTAGTGGGTGGTGGTTAGTGGTTGGGTTGCTGCTGACTGCGTGCGGCGATTTTCACGGGCCGTGGGAATACTATCCCGAGGAACGCGAAATCTATACGGGTATCTTCACGTACGGCTACATCCTTTCCGATGGCGGTTCCGACATCTGTTTTTCCAAGATTTACGAACTCGACGAAACGTCGGCGCAGAATTTCGCGTTCTACGACAGCGCCCGCGTGACGGTGCAGGGCCCGTTCGACATCGACGGTAACGAAACCGATACCACGCTGGTGCTTTCGCCCAAGGCGGGCAAGCCGAACTGTTTTTACAGCGAACTGGACGGCATCACGGGCAAGTCGTACAAGATGGACGCCTATTTTGAGTGGGACAGTGCGGGCCATGCGGCAAAATCGCGCTTCACGGCAAAGGCCGAAATCCCGAACGCCATTTCAATTCCTGGCATGAACGTCCCGCTGGCGGACGGCAGCTACGAATGGAGGGAATATAACGACTCCACGGAGTTCCGCGTCAAGTTCCTGGAATTCCCGATGGACATGGAGTTCGTCAAGTGCGACGTGGATTATGACAAAACCGTGAAGGGCGTCATTTCGGTGATGCGTTACGGCATTTCGAATGCGGAATCACAGAAGACGACCATCAACAACATGCTCAAGGGCATGACGGACAAGGACTCGACGGGTTACAGGGGCATAGCCATGCACGATCCGCTCGAAAGGAGCGAGAATCTCGGGTACACCATAAGCCACTGGGTCGCCGATTTCAATGCGCTCGATACACTTTACCTGATGAACATGATGATGCCGCTCGGCAAGATTTACGTGGATTTCTATGCGACCGACGCCGCCTACATCGATTACGAGATGAAGGTGACGAATTCGTTCAGCGATTCGCGCATCATTCCCGAATCGAATATCGAAAACGGCCTGGGCGTGTTCAGCGGCATGGCCAAGACGACCATCAGCCTGTATGTCGATGGCAACGGCGTGGACATGGAGCATATCGCCTTCCGCAACTGCGACGAGACGGAAGGGGACTTCTCGGATAGCTGGGATTCCCGCGGGTGCAGACTCTACCAGGATGTTGCCTGTTCCGGGATGCCCTCCGACAGTTTGGACAATTCGAACTTGCTCGATGTGAATGCGAGGGCCTACCTGTATTACAGGAAATCCGAATACATGAAGGACAATGCCACCTGCTATGCATCGCACGTGAAGGCGGCGATGATGCTCGATACCGCGAAGTGGTCGGTGTTCTTGCCCGACGGAATCAGTTCGGAAGACAAGAACAATGCTTACGCCGATGGCCTAAAGCGCTATTGCGTGGCCACCAATTTCGAAAGTAACGGTATTGCGGATTGCAAGTCGCTCGAAAAGCAGTGCCTCGAGGGTACGGAAACGAACTCCTGCAATGCCTACCTGTGGAAATGGTGCGCCGACCGCGACTGGAATATGGACTACGAGCAATGCCGTATCGGGCTTGTGAGCCGCTACCATATCGAAGGCGTGAAGTCGAGCATCATAAAGCGCGAGGTCGATGCTATTTGTGACGAGTACAAGTACCCGATTTGCAAGAAGTGGTAAAAAGGGTGACACTTTGCAGGGCTTCGGGTGTTTTATTTATGTAATTTTGAAATCTAACCTATTGCGGAATGTTATGAAACGATTGTATTTATTGCCCTTGGCGCTGTTGGTCTTGTCCCTTACGGGACTTGCGTTTGCCGACCGCGCCTCCGAAATCCAGGATTTGAAGCTTGAGAAAGAGAAGCTGAACTCCGAAATCCAGAAGCTGAATAGGCAGATTGCCGCGACGGATTCGATGCTCAAGGCAGACGATTCCCGCTACAAGACTCTTCAGCAGCGCTACAAGGCCGATACGGACCGCCGTCGCGGTGAAATCGACAGCCTGAACGCAAAAATCCGTACGGTGGCGGAGCAATTGCAAGAAGAACGTGGCAAGCAGGCTCGCGCCAAGAACCGCAGCGAGAATGTTGCGGCCAAGCGCAAGGCCTTGCGTTCGGCGCTCGCCGCCATCAGTAAGCAGCTCGAGACTCAGGTGGCCCAGACGGTCCCTTGGGAACGCGAAACGAGACTCGACCGCGTTAAATCGCTGACCCGCGATATCGAGGGCGGGAACGCGAGCGAGGAAGAAGCCTTTTCGCGCCTCAAGTCTCTCGTAGCTGAAGAGACCAAGTTCGGTGACGAGGTGGCGGTAGTCAACAGCCCGCTTACCCGCAAGAACGGCGAACTTATCAACGCGACCATCCTTCGCATAGGAAACCAGTGGATGGTCTATACCGACGACAACGCTTCTGTTTACGGAAGCCTTGTGCGCCGCATGGAAAACGGCAGTGTCGTGTACGAATGGAACGAGGAGTTGAACCTCGAAGAACGCAGCGCGGTGAAACTCGCCATCGACGTGAAGCAGGCGAAAAAGCCGCCTCAGGTTGTGAAGTTGCCGGTGAGCCTCTCTGTGGTGGGAGGTGAGAAATGATTTTAGACGAGAGACGAAAGACGAGAGATGAGAGAATGTCTAAAGGTGTGGTCGAAGGATCTAGACTTGTTTTTTTGATTCCGCTTTTCTTTGCAGTGTCAGCATTTGCATGGCCGTGGTCGGAGTCCGGCGAAAAAAAGCAGACCGCCGAAGACCAGGCCCGCATCAAGGATTCCCTGCAGACGGTCGAAGTCCGCAATTTGCAGCGCGAGGTTGAAGCGCTGACGCGTATTCGCCTGCAAAAAGCCGACTCGCTCGAAAAGCTGGAAGCCGAACACTGGAAAAAGCGTTATGCCGAATCGCAGCTGACCGAAGAACACCAGGCAGAAACGCGTGAACTCGACGGCCGCTATTCCAAGCTGTCGACGGATCTGGGCCGCGTTAGCGAAGAAGTGATGGCGAGCAAGAACTTGACGGGCGAAGCCGAAGACGACGCAAAGTCCGAAGAGACTGCCTACGACGCGCTCAATACGCAGGTGAAGCTTTCCATCGACAAAACGCTCGGCGAGGTGACGGGCGATTACCCGGTGGGTATGAACGGCAGGCTGTTGCGCCTTAAGCAGGCCGCCGCCGATGCCGACGCGAAGGTCCCGAATACGCTTGGGGCTGCGCGCGGTTACCTCACAGACTTGCTGATGCGTCACGAGCTTACGTACACGCAGTCTTATGGCCGCGAAGTTTCGCAGGTGGGCAGCCGCCCCGACGTGAACGTGGATCGCCTGCGCCTGGGGACGGTGTTCTTGGGCGAAGTCGCGGTTGACAATGGCGACGTTCAGGCGTTGCTGCGCTCTGGTGCCTTGCAGGGAAAGGTCTTTGAATGGAATGCCACACTCCCGCCCGAGATGGCGGCGAACGTGAAGGCTGCGGTGCAGCAGGCCTCTACCGGCGCCAAGGTGGAAATTCCGCTCGACGTTTTGCAGAACAAGGCCATCAAGAACGCGATTACCGAAACGAAGGAACTCACTTGGAAAGAGGAATTCCAGGCGTTCTTCAAGAAGGGCGGCATTGTGATGTACCCGCTCGCGCTGGTGGCAATCTTTGCATTGCTGCTTTGCCTGGAACGCTTCTTGGTGCTTACATACCGCGGGCACCTGGGCCGCCGCTTCCTCAAAAAGCTTAATGCGCTCGTAAAAGAAACCCGTTACGAAGAGGCTGCCAGCCTTTGCCTCAAGAGGGAAACGAGCCTTTCGATGGTGCTTTTTGCCGTACTGAACCGCGCCCGCGACAAGCGTGAAGATGCGGAACGCTCCCTGCAAGAGGCGCTGCTTCGCGAACAGCCTAAGCTTGAACGCCGTATGGGACTGTTGGCAGCGATGGGGACGATTGCCCCGCTCCTTGGCCTTTTGGGTACGGTGACGGGTATCATCACGCTGTTCACCGTCATTACCGAGGTGGGCACGAACGATGCGCGCGTGCTGGCAGGTGGTATTTCCGAAGCCCTCGTGACTACGGAAACGGGCCTTGTCATCGCAATTCCCGTGATGATTTTGCATGGCCTTCTGAGCGAAAAGATTGAAAAAGTCACTAGCGAAATGTATGTGCAGAGCACCGCTTTGCTGAACCGCATCTTTGGAAAGGAGAACGTCTAAGTTCCCTGAGCTTGCCGAAGGGAACAGCGTAAGACGGTAAACAAGAAGGACAGTTGATGAGTAGCTACATGTACATACTGAAATGTTCTGACGGCTCTTACCTTGCCAAGTGCACCGCACTTAAACAGATCGAAGGACAAATTGAATAACGCTCATTACATATTCGTAGAATCGCTACGGAACACCTACGAGGCGGGCGGTATCGTGATGCTGCCTATCCTCCTTGCGGGTGTCATCGGGTTCTACTTCCTCTTTTCCAGCTGGTTCCGCATTGGCCGTGACTTTTTCCGCAAGGATATCCACAGGGTCATCAAGCGCATGCGCCTGGACTTGAACGGCGGAAACGAGGAATACGAAAAGAACGGTGAACCCCCGAGCGTGGCGAAGGCTTTGCGCCGTTTGCGCAAGCGTGGCGGGCTCCTTTCGAGGGAACTCTGCTATGCCATAGAGGTTGCGAACGAGAATCCCGAAGGATTCCGCGACTATATGCAGGTGCGCCTTGCCAAGACGGTGCGGTACATGGAGCAGGGGAACCACGTGGTGTCTGTGATGGCTTCTGCTGCGCCCCTCCTTGGACTTTTGGGAACGGTGACGGGCATGGTCTCTACTTTCGAGGTGATTACGCTTTACGGAAACCAGAATCCGGTGCTTATGGCCGACGGTATTTCCGAAGCGCTCATATCAACACAGAGCGGGCTCTTGGTCGCATTCCCGCTCACGCTCTTAAAACAGCGCCTTGACGAACGCGTAGAAATTTTGCGCCAGAAAATGGAACTCGGCGCGACCGTGATAGAGAACTATTTTGTGGAAAAGGTGGACGGCTGATTATGGAATTCAACTTACCGAGAAGAAAGCAGAAGGATATGGGCATCGAGATGGGCCCGCTGATGGACATCGTGTTCATTTTGCTCATCTTCTTTGTGGTGACGTCTTCGTTCACCCGCGAAACGGGCGTAGACGTGACCAAGCCGCAGGCGCAGTCGGCAAGCCAGCTCGAAAAGGAGAACCTGCTCATAGCCATTACGCGCGAAGGCACTATCCACATGAACGAGCGCCAGGTGGACTTGGCGAGCCTTCAGGACATCTTGAAGCAGTCGCTGGCGAAGGCGCCGGACCGCGAAGCTGTAGTGATTGCGGACAAGGGCGCCGAAACGGGCGTGCTCGTGCAGGTGATTGACATGTGTAACCTAGCCGGAGTGAAAAAGGTTTCTATCGCGGCGCAGGCGGAGTAGGATTAGACGAGAGAACGGCGCTGCGCGCCTACAGACGAGAGACGAAAGATTTATCCTGAGCGTAGTGCGTAGCACGAAGTCGAAGGATCTAAGTAAGAATTTTTTGATTATATGTTTAGATATTTGAAAAAAATAGTGAAGCGTTTTACGATCTTGCTCGCGGCGATTCTCGCGAGTGCGGCGCTCGTGTTCTCCGTGACGATGGCGAACCTGTTCTTGACGGGGAAGGTCTTTCACGAGAAAAAGTACACCAAGACGGAAATTGCCGTGAAGAAGGTGGAAGAAGTCGAGAAGAAGATCGAAAAGAAAAAGCCCGCGCGCAAGCCGAACCGCCAGCGCTCCAATTCGCGTTCGCCCAAGGCGGGGCCGCGCCTCGCGATGAACCTGGGCGCTGTCTCGGGTACGGCGGGCGCTGCCATCAGTGACGATCTCGTTGCCGATTTCCGCGGCGGGGCGCTCTCTACCGAGAAGGGCGATGTGGACAAGAAGCCCGAGAGCCGCGCGATGCCGAATTTCCAGGTGCCACCGCAAATCCGTGACCGCGAAATCGATGCGATGTTGCGCCTCAGCTTTTGCGTAGACGTGAGCGGCAAGGCATACGATATCAAGGTGCTCGAGGAATCTCCGGCGGGCTCTGGACTCGCTGCCGCCGGTCGCGAGGCGCTTGGCCGCATGACGTTTGCTCCGGCCGAAAAGGCAGGGAAGGCGGTACCCTTCTGTGGCATGGAACAGCCGTTCGAAGTGAAGTTTAGGGATTAGACGAGAGAACGCCCCTGCGGGGCTACAGACGAAAGACGAGAGATAACAGGTATGAAAAGTTTGAAAAACATGCTGACGAAACTGAAAGTCTTTTTAGGAATGAAGAAAGGGACGCCCGCGCCCCTCTCGTCTCTCGTCTCTCGTCTCCTCATAGAGGATAACTCTACTAAGGCACTGAAGCGCCAAGTATCGTATATCTCGTCTATCATGCTCGTCCTCGCGGCATTCACTTTCGCCGCGCAGTCTTCGTACGACTTGATGGAGCGTGCGAACGCCCTTTACCGCGACGGAAAATTCAACCAGGCCATCATGCTGTACCGCAAGGCGGAATCGCGTGGCGCGGACCCCGTCGCCACCAGTTTCAACATCGCGAACAGCTATTACCAGAGCGGCAAATATGCCGAGGCCGCCGCCACCTACCGCAAGGCGGTCGACTATTCCGAAGGCAAGTTCTCGCCCGCACTTTTCAACATGGCGAGTGTCTACTTCCGTCTGCGCCAATATCCCGAATGTGTGGCGGCGTACCACCGCGCGTTGAAACTGGAACCGGAAAATGTTTCCGGTTGGCTTTACTTAGGCGAAGCCTACAGTAAAACCGGCGACGGGGTCGGCGCGCTCCGGGCCATCGAAAAAGCCTATCAGCTCGACAAGAGCGACATCAGTATCGTCTACCAGCTTTCCGAAGCGAACATCGCGCTCGACGACTACGACCGTGCAGTCGCGGTAATCCGCGAAGGCTATGCCGCCCATCCCGACGAAGTCGACTTCCTTGTGTACCTGGGCGACGTTTACCGCCTGAACAAAAAGTACGAAGAAAGCGCCGGCGCCTACCGCGAAGCCCTGGGCGTACGCCCCGACGATACCGCCACCATGTACAAGCTGGCCGATGTCCTCGCCGAAGACAACAAGCCGTTCATTGCCATGGATGTGCTCAACAGCATTACGCAAATCAAGCCCGACTTTAGCGATGCGGCCATCTTCCTCGGTAACCTCGCGTACGATGCGAAGTTCTACGACCGTGCCGAGGCTGCCTACGAACTGGCCGCCAAGCAGGGCAACGCGGAATCCGTTTTCGGTTTCAAGAACATGGCCTACGACGCCCATGCCGAAAAGCGTGACGACGAAGCCTTGCGCCTGCTGCGCATCGCCCAGAAATACTTCCCCGACGATGTCACCGTCCAGGCGGACATAATGGAATTCGAGAAGGGCGCCCAATAGGCGCTAATCAAAAACATTCTATAAAACAATATGGCCTCGTACTATGACGAGGCCATTCGCTTGCAAAACATCGTTGTATGAACTTCCCCGTGATGTTCTGCAAGCGGAGCTTTTGGTATTCCGGATTAATCCTTCAGGTAGATGCTCTGTCCGTTCTTCAACATCAATACGACGGGAAGCGTCGGGGCCACGAATACGTTACCCGTCAGGATTCCCTGCTTCAAGAACTGTCCGTTGACACTGAATACCTTGTAAGGCATCCCCTTCAGGCCGTTGGCGATGCGGTAGTGCCCCGCCTTTATTCTGGAAAACGAAAGGCCCGATGTAGCCTTGGCTAATCCCAGAGGGGGAGGGGTTACTATCGTGTCGTTTACCGTCGAGTCGCTTACCGTCGTGTCGCTTGCGGCCTGAAACTTGGAATCGGGACAGGAGTTCAATGTGTCGAGCAAAGGCAGGTAAATCCCTGCAATTAAATCATAGGCGAGAGGAATATCGATGATGTCGACATCTTTGCCCTGGTTTCTTTTTCTGAGCTCGGGGGTGTTGAACTCGCAACCGGAATAGCCGAATTCCCTAGAGTAGTATTTTTTGCATAGATTAAAAACATGCTCTACAAGGGAATCGGCTTGTTCTGCAGAGCCATTGAAGACTCCCGCCTTCTGTAGACGTTGGAATTCGTCTTTGTATACATCATTGTGATGTATCGTGAAGAGGGAGTCTACCGATGCTGAAGGATCCGTGGAATATGCGACTCTTGCCACCTGCACCATCTTTTCGGTAACAATTAGAATCATGGTGGAGTCTATCGCGGAACGATATACCCATGCTGTATCTGTTCCCGAGACGTTCGTTACTGCGGGCTCCCTCTTGTCCATCTTGCTCAAGTCGAGGTAATTGCCCTCGAAAAAGTAAAGAGTGGTGGTTGGGTAGCCTTGGCCAGCATTGAAACTGGAGTTTCCTCTTTCGGGAATGTTAACCGTGCATTCGGCCGCATACAGAGATGTGGTCAGAATGCCGATGGCTAAGGTGGATGCAAGTTTCATATTCTCTCCTATTTTAGACTAATTTGCCTGTGCGAACGGCACGACCTTAATATTAGCAAAATTGAAGATTTCCACGTTGAGGGCAATCAGGCTGCCGTAGAATGTTCCGGTAGTCTGGCCCACATGAACAGTAGAGTACGGAGCGACAATCCTACCTGCGAAGGTTCTGTCGACAAAGTAATCCCTGTTGTTCGAGTGGATGAGAACTTCAAAGTTGCTTGCAATCTGGGCGAGCTGTTCTGCATTGTGGTCCATGGTTGCACGCCAGATCATGTTGCCGTCTACGTGCAGGGTCGTGTGTGCGCTGGGAGCGTCGAACACGATATGGCCACCTTCGTCCAGGTAGATATCGTTGACCCAGAATTCGCCGGCCGGGATGTGGAGCGTGGTTCCGGCAGAAACCTTGATCATCCTGTACTGGGCACCGTTTTCAAGAGTTGCGGTGCGGTTGTTGTTGTCGAGGATGAGGTCGGTCGTGTTCTGGAAGGGGAAGAACGCAATCGTAGTCGGGAAGTTCGTGTTGAATTCGCCCAGGGTATGATTGACGACTTCACCACCGACGAGGTACCAGAAGGTAGAAGAGCTCTGCGAAACATGAGCGTCATCGCCGTAGAATTCGATGTTGCCATGGATCGTCACATTGTTCTGGAAGTAGATGGTCGAAGGCGTGTGGAGTGCGCCAACGTGGTTGTTGGCGCCGATAATCATCGGATAGTGAACGTTGGCAGAGATGCCACCGCTAGCAAGGTCACAGTAGTCGCCATTCTGCTTGGTGCAGTTGACGTTGTCCCTGTACACGAGCGTAGAGATACCGTAGATGCCCGGCAGTTCAAAGTCCGGCTGCGGCGGGATGTCGATGATGTCGTCGTCGGCTACGTACGGATCGGTTTCGCCTTCGTCAACAATACCGTCGTGGTTCTTGTCTTCGGCGCCGTCGTTTGCGCCACCGTTATCGGAGTCGTAATCCTTTTCGGCGCGGAGGCCGTCGCCATCAGCATCGGCGAGCGGTTCGTAGACGATGTATTCTTCGTAGTAGTTGTTCTGGCGGAGCGTGTAGGAAACGATTTCGGTGCGGTCAAAGACCTTGTCGCCGTCGGTGTCTTCCTTGTTCTCGTCGGTGAGGAAACGGTTGATTTCGTCGTAGTCGTAGAGGCCGTCACCATCCGAATCGGTATCGATTGTGGGATCGGAGTTTTGGGCGTTGGTGACGTTGGACGGAATCCATGCGCCACGGATGTTGGCCTGCTTTTCATAGACGAGCCACTGGTATGTACCGTTGTTATCGGTGTTGATGAAACGGTATTCCGTCAGGCCCAGGTCCGGATCCAGACGGACAGCGTCAATGGTCATGATATGCTGGTTCTGCCAGATGTAAATGGGTCTGCCCTGAGCCAGAGCTTCGTTCAAGACGGTTTCTTCCGGGCGTTCGTAGATGAAGTTGAGGTCTTCTTCGCCGATATTAAGAGCAATCATCAAGGCTTCATCGCTGTTGGCGAGCGATCCGCCGCCGCGATAACCGTGCGGGAAGGCGTCGAGAATCTTGTCGCCGTACTTGTTCTTGACGCGAATCTTGATTTCGTCCTGCGTAATGTTACCACCATAGTAGTGGTTCAGCATGACGGCGCTGACAATCCAGCATCTCCAGCTTTCTTCGTCGTCCCAATGCTGTTCCTTCGGGTCAGAGAATTGGATTTGGTGGAATTCATCGTAGTAGGCAGAGAGGTTATGCGGAGTACCGCCCCTGTAGTCGTTGAAGAAACGGCCCCACTGAAGGTCCATGAGGTAGGTGTCCTTACGGGCGGCCAGCGGATCCACGTGGAGGTTGTAGACGATATGTTCGTCGGAATAGACGCGGGTTCTGATGGTGAGTTCGGTGAGATAATCCTTGTTGGCAATAAGCGATTCAAGGGAGGTGACGAAATCGCCCGTCTGGGAAGCTTCGACGGTCCACTTGTAGACACCTGGGTCAAGGTGCACGGAGACGCTTGTATAAGCGGTCGTGACCTGGGCGGCAACTTCGTTGGTAGCGTCGTTGATAACCGTGAGGACGTATTTCTTGGCGTTCTTGACGGCAACCCAGGAGAACACCATGTCTTCACCTTCGAAAAGGGTGACGATGGAGCCATCGGAGAGGGATTGCAGAGTCGGATCCGGGAGCCAGTCAATCGGCTTTTCGAATTCCTTGGCGTAGAAGAGTCTCCATTCCTTCACCAGGTTGTTTGTTTCGGAAACGACGGCGCGGTAGAAGTCGCTCGTATTGTAGACACGTTCGTCGAAGTCGAAATCTGCGGCGTAGGTGCGGAGGAATTCGTCGGTGTTCAGGTTGGCGTTGGCTTCCTTGACGGTCGCTGCGCTCGGACCCTTCTTACCCCAGGCGAGGTAGTCGACCGGTTCGTTGTCGGCGTTATAGATAACGAGTTCGCCTTCCATGCCGACATTGAAATCTGCAGGGACAATCGTGATGTCTGCCGTGGGGCACTGTACAGCATTCGTCTTGCAAATAATCAGCTTCTGGCCCTTCGGGAGGTCGCCGCTGAGCGCGATGGAATGTGTGCCGTCGCTGACGGTGAAGCCGGCGAGGGAGTTGTTCGTGTTGTCGAAGTTCTTGATTTCAATCCATGCGGAGCGGTTGTTGGAGGTTTCGGGCTGGAGGCCAACGAAACGCGGCTGGGCCGGATTCACGGGCTGGGGGCCGACGATGTTGTAGGGCTGACCATCGATAAAGATGGCGATGCCGTCGTCAACCACGTAGGTGTTGGAGTTGGGGTAGCTCACGCTAGCCGTCTTGTCGAAGCTCTGCCAGTCGGCATAGTTGATGCCGATGCTCATTCCGGATTCGTTGGGGAACATGCCCGGAGCGAGAGTGGGGAAATCGATATTGATTTCAATCTGGTCGTTGACTACTTCTTGGCTTACCGTAGCGCCGGGCGTGTAGTAGGGATTCACCTGCAAAGTACGGCTTGCGTCGTAGGGCATATAGTATTTTAGGCGGACATTGTTGAATGTCTCGTTGGTACTATTGACAACGCGCAGTCTGAGCGTCATCTGCCGGATGTTGGGTTGCTGTTCGTCGTACGCTTCGACGTGGATTCCCGCCTGAGCGAATACGAAAGAGCAGAGAAGTAATAAAGATAGGAGTGTTTTTTTCATCTCTCTTTCCTAACTAGTGGTTTAACAATAACGCATATACCTTTGTAAAAAATATATTGCTCGCGGAAATATAACAAAACAATAACATTTCAGATTTTTATGTTAGGTGTAAAATTTTTAACAAAATATCTTATGGATTTATTTGTTGTTGCCGTAGATTTTTTGAACAACTTAACAACGTATGATACTGTAATGTTTAAGGGTGGACTAAGTGTACCCGAAGTACGTGTTTTCGGGAAAAACTTTGTGACGTTTTTCTTTTTGCATTCTTACTTTTTGGACCAAAAAAGACCCTTTTAGGCGGCCCGATGTGCGATAAAAAACGCAATTTCTTATGATTTAGCTCACACCCTTTTTTTGTAAAAACTATCTTTTGTAATACGAGGTCAAAATGATTATTGATTTGAAAGGTATGGAGACTTCTGTGTTGCCCAATTTCAAGGGCGGCGAGAAGGAATACAAGGCCAAGATGTACTTTGACGGCACAACCCGCATTATGCGGGGAACCCTCGAACAAGGCGCTTCCATTGGGTACCACAAGCACGAGACCAACAGCGAGATTATGTTCTTTATCGCGGGCAAGGGCAAGGTGCTCTTTGACGACGGTGTGGAATATGTGGAAGCGGGGCAGTGCCATTTTTGCCCGAAGGGCCACAGCCACAGTTTAATTAACGAGAGCGAGGAACCGCTCGTGTTCTATGCGTGCGTTCCGGAGCTCGGATAAAACGGAGTATATAAGATGTCCAAATTGATGCGTTCCATTTCCGGTATCCGCGGTATTGTTGGCGATACGCTTACACCGCAGGTGTTGCAGAGCCATGTGCGCGCGTTTCTCGAGATTACAAAGGCCAAGCGTGTTGTGATTGGCCGCGACAGCCGCCCCACGGGCGAGGCCATTGTGCAGTTCGTTGCCGGCATTTGCCGCCTCTCTGGCGTAGACGTGGTGGACGTCGGACTTTCGACGACGCCGTCGGTCGAACTTTTGACGGTGCATTTCAAGGCGGACGCGGGCATCATCATTACCGCGAGCCATAACCCGCTCGAATGGAACGCCCTCAAGTTCCTCAACAGCAAGGGCCTGTTCCTCGGCCCCGACGACGTGAAGAAGCTTTTTGAACTTGCGGATGCGAACCAGTTCGCTTATCCGGACTACCGCACCATGGGCAAGTACGAAGTCGCCCCGGATGCCGACGGCATCCACATTGACGGTACGCTCAAGATTCCGTTCGTGGACGTGGAAGCGATTCGCGCGAAAAAATTCAAGGTTGCCGTAGATGCCGTGAACGGCGCTGGCAGCTACATCGTGCCGCGCCTGCTGGAACAGCTGGGCTGCGAAGTCGTGCGAGTGCATTGCGAACCCGACGGCACGTTCCCGCGCGGTGCAGAACCCATCCCCGAGAACCTGGGCGACTTGCGCGACGCGGTCAAGAAGAACGGCTGCGCACTTGGTTTCGCGGTTGACCCAGACGCCGACCGCTGTGCCCTGGTCGATGGTTTAGGACAAAGTATCGGCGAGGAATACACGCTTGCTATTGCTACCGACGAGGTGCTTGCTCAAAAGAAGGGCAGTGTTTGCGTGAATCTTTCCACGAGCCGCATGAACGAAGATGTCGCCAAGAAGTACGGTTGCGAATTCAGCCGTGCCAAGGTGGGCGAAATCAACGTGAGCCTGCAGATGATCGAGAACGGCTGCATCATTGGCGGTGAAGGTAACGGCGGCGTGATTCTGCCGGCCCTCCATTACGGCCGCGATTCCCTGGTGGCGGCGGCGCTTGTGCTCAGCTGGATGGCGCACCATGACGGCGGCCCCGAGAAGTTCGTTGCCGAAAATCCGGCCTACGTGATGCCGAAGAAGAAGTTTGAACTCGGCGACAAGAAGGTGGCGGACATTTTACCGAAGGTGAAGGCCGAATTTGCCGGCTGGAACACCGACGAACGCGACGGACTCTGGCTCGGGAGCGAAAAGTCCTGGGTGCACGTGCGTGCCAGCAATACCGAACCCGTCATCCGCGTGATTGCGGAAGCCCCGACGGCGGAGGAAGCCGAAGCCCTCTGCACAAAGGTTGAACGCCTGATTTAAAATATTTCCTATATTCTCTTTGAATAAACATGGAGTTTTATTATGGAAATCAAATGGCTTAATCCCGATGCGAAGTTTGACCGCCTGGTTTTGGCGGGTGATATTGGCGGCACCAACACGAATCTCGGCCTTGTCGGTTACAAAGACGGCAAGTTTACCCTGATTCTCGAGACGGTTTGCCCTTCCAAGGATATTGACGGGCTTGACGCGCCCATCCGCGAAACGCTCAAGGTGGCCGCCGAGAACAACGCCAATCTCAAGCCCAGCCACGTGTGCATCAGTGCCGCGGGTCCGGTGGCCAACAACAAGTGCGTCATGACCAACCTGCCCTGGAGCGTGGACGGCGACGCCCTCACTACTGCAACGGGAATCCCGACGCTCGTGATCAACGACTTCATGGCCATCAGCTACGGCATCCCCACACTCGACGTGGACGACCCCAAGCAGATTTTCAAGCTCGTGCATACCGACGGCAGCACTCCCGCTCCGCAGAAGGCGACCAAGGCTGTGATTGGCCCGGGTACCGGCATGGGCGTGGGCTTCCTCGCATTCGACGGCGAAAAGTACATTCCGGCCTGCTCCGAAGGCGGACACTCCACGTTCGCCCCGTTCGACAAGGACTCCCAGGAATTCCACGACTACATGGAAAAGAAGATTGGCGCCGTGCCTGGCGTTGAACCGCTCGTGTCTGGCATGGGGCTGCGCAACATGTACGAATGGTGGAAGGAAACTCGCGGCGTTCCCGATAACGAGGCCTTCAAGAAGATTGAGGAAACCGAACCGAACGATCGTCCCAAGTACATCAGCCGCGCCAGCGACACCGATCCGGTGGCTGCCGAGATGATGCGCCTGTTCGTGAAGATGCTCGCCCGCTTTGCAAGCGACGCCTCTACGCTCTTTTTGCCGCTCGGCGGCCTGTATCTGGCTGGCGGTACTGTGCAAAAGGATTTGCGCTGGCTCGAACGCGACAACCTGTTCATGAAGTACTTCGAAAAGAACTACAACCCGAACATCCGTCCGCTCTTGAACAAAATCCCGGTGTACATCATCAAGGATTACAGCATTAGCTTGTATGGCGCCGCAAATGCGAGCCTGAACTTGCAGAAATAAAGGATAGGGGCTTGAAAAGCCCCTTTTTTTTACTATCTTTGAATTTGCGAATGATTTGCAAATTCATTCCGGAGGCCCAAGTCCGGCTGAAAATCGGAGAGAAAAAAGTGGAATACAAGACCCAAACACGACAAATGATTCTCGATTGCATGGTTGAAAATCCGGATAGAATTTTCAAGGCGTCGGAGCTCGCGCAAAGCCTGCCCGCGATTTCGCTCAGCACCATCTACCGCAACCTTTCGAGGCTCGAAAAGGCTGGTGTTGTGCAGATTGTGGGGGCCGAGGAGAACAAGGAACTGCAGTACCGCTATACGGGCCCGGGAAGGTGCCAGGCGAAGATGCATCTCGTATGTAAGGAATGCGGCAAGTTCTTCCATCTGGATGGCCCTGCGCTCAAGATGTTGCAGCTTTCGGTGCAGCGCGTGACCGGCTTTGAGCTGGACCAACAGCAGTCGGTGTTGCTTGGCCGCTGTGCGGGCTGTGCGGGCCGCCCGAGGCGTAGAATTCGTTCGCCGCGTCCCAGAAAACAAATTTTTGCCCGTAGGGGAAAGGACTTATAATGAAGAAATTTGCTGCTTTTGTAATGGTTGTTTTTGCGGTGGCTCTCGCGCTTTCCGCTTGTGGAATGGATTCGAATGCAAAATCGTCGGCGAATAAGAAGGTGTCTGTTGTGGCGACCATTTACCCGCAGTACGACTGGCTCAAGAACATCTTGGGCGAGTATGCCGACAAGGTGGATTTGAAACTGCTAATCAAGAATGGTACGGACTTGCACAGCTACAAGCCGTCGGCGCAGGATATTGCCTCTATCGCGAATGCCGACTTGGTGGTGTACGTGGGCGGGGAATCCGACGAATGGATTGAGAAGGCCCTGGAGGCGACCCCGAAGGCGGGCCGCATGCAGGTGAACCTGATGCAGGTCTTGGGAGACCGCGTCAAGGAAGAAGAAGTGGTGGAGGGCATGCACGCCGAGGCTCCTGAAAACGATGAACATATCTGGCTCTCGCTGAAGAATGCGCAAATATTGGTGAAGAACCTCGCGGAATCCGTCTCGAAGATCGATACCGCGAATGCGCCCGTTTACAGGGCCAACGCAATTATTTACGCGTCCAAGCTCCACGACCTTGACTGGGCATACGATTCTACGGTCTCGAACGCATCGCAGAAGACGATTCTGTTTGGTGACAGGTTTCCTTTTCGCTATATGGTGGATGATTACGGTATTAAGTATTATGCCGCGTTTGTTGGGTGTTCCGCCGAGAGCGAGGCGAGTTTCGAGACGGTCGCGTTCCTCGCGGGAATGATGGATTCGCTTTCGCTGCCGGTAATCTTCACGATTGACGGAAGCCGTTCGAATGTCGCGCTGGCCGTCCGCAATGCGAGCAAGAATTCTAAAAGTGTCCCGGTGCTGCAGCTCAATTCCATGCAGTCGGTGACCGACGAGCAGATACGTTCCGGAGTGGATTACATGTCCATAATGAAGTCAAATCTTGAAACACTGAAAAAGGGCTTGAAGTAAACGATATGAACGAACTGATTCCCCTGATAACATGTCGCCAGCTGACTCTCGGGTACGGCAACAAGGATATTGTCCGTGACCTAGATTACGATGTCAACGTGGGTGACTATCTCTGCATCATCGGCCGGAACGGCTCCGGCAAGACGACGTTCCTCCGAGGTATTTCCGGCCTGCTTTCGCCGAAATCGGGAAGCATCGAGCTTCGCGAAGGCCTCAAGCGCAGCGAAATCGGCTTGCTGCCGCAGATGACGATTGTCCAGAAGGATTTCCCGGCCTCGGTGGAAGAGATTGTGCTGTCGGCGTTTCAGGGGAAGCATGGACTGCTTCCGTTTTACGGGCGGGCCCGCCGGGAACGCGCCATGGAGTGCATGGCGCTTACCCGTACCGAAAGTTTGCGCAAGTCGTGCTTCCGCGAACTTTCGGGGGGCCAAAAGCAGCGCGTGCTTTTGGCGCGGGCCCTCTGCGCTGCCGAGCGTTTGCTGTTGCTCGACGAACCGGTGACGGGCCTGGACCCCGAATCGGCGGAGACCATGTACCGCGTTATCAAGGACTTGCACAAGAACGGGATGACGGTCGTCATGGTGACCCACGACGTGGATGCCGCCCTCGACGACGCTACCCGCGTAATGAACTTTGACCAGATTTCCGTGAAGGGGAAGTGATATGCCCGAACTCATCGAAAAACTTGCGTTCTATTGGGAATTTCCGTTCGTGCGGTATGCGGTTATTGTCGGCGTGCTCGTTTCGCTCTGTTCTTCGCTTTTGGGCGTGACGCTTGTGCTCAAGCGCTATTCCTACATTGGCGACGGGCTTTCGCATGTGGCGTTTGGCGCCTTGGCCATAGCATCGGTACTCAAGTTGTCGAACAATACCATGCTCGTGTTGCCGGTGACCATCGCGGTGGCGATTCTGCTGCTCTGTACCGGGAAGACTACGCGAATCAAGGGCGATGCCGCCATCGCCATGGTGTCGGTCGGCGCGCTTGCCGTAGGTTACCTGTTGATGAACATCTTTTCTACGTCGGCGAATATTTCGGGCGACGTGTGTACCACGCTTTTCGGCTCCACGTCGATTCTCACGTTGAAGGTAGAGGAAGTCTACCTCTGCGTTGTGCTTTCGAGTGTGGTGTTCTTGCTGTTCGTGCTCTTTTACCACAAGATTTTTGCCATTACTTTCGACGAGAATTTTGCGCAGGTGACGGGTGTCAATACGATGGCGTTCAACTTGCTGATTGCATCGATCGTGGCGGTCATCATTGTGCTCGCGATGAATTTGGTGGGGGCGCTTCTAGTGTCGGCCCTGGTGGTTTTCCCGGCGCTTTCGGCCATGCGCGTGTTCAAGAGCTTTTTCTCGGTGACCGTTGCCGCCGCCATCATTTCGGTGCTGTGCTCGCTGATCGGTATCGTTGTCGCCATCCTTGCGGGAACTCCCGTGGGCTCGACCATCGTGGCCGCCGACATCGTGGCGTTCTTCCTGTTCTACCTCATCGGGGTTAGCCGTGGCAGGGAATAGCGCCCTGACCGTCGTCGTCTTGAATTTCTACATTTGCGCCCATGCTATTTTCTGAACTCCCCCTGGCAAATCCCTTGCAGCGCGCGATCCGCGCCGTAGGCTACGAGCATCCCACTCCCATCCAGGAAAAGTCCATCCCGAGTCTCCTGGAAAAGAAGGACCTCTTGGGAATTGCCCAGACGGGAACGGGCAAGACGGCCGCCTTTGCGCTCCCGATTTTGCAACTGCTGCTCGATTCCGGCAAGGTGCGCGCCCCGAAGACGTGCCGTGCGCTGATTCTTTTGCCTACGCGAGAGCTCGCCATACAGGTGGAAGATTGCTTTAGGAAGTATGCGCAGTTTACCGCGATATCTACCGCGTGCATTTTCGGTGGCGTGAACGACGCCTCGCAAAAGCGGGGCCTGATTCGCGGTGTAGACGTTTTGGTCGCAACTCCGGGGCGCCTGCTCGACTTGATTGGCCAAAAGGCCGTTTCGCTCAAGGCGCTCGAGTTCTTTGTGCTTGATGAAGCCGACCGCATGCTCGACATGGGATTCATTCACGATATCCGCAAGGTGGTGGCGCTGTTGCCGCAGAACAGGCAGAACCTTTTCTTCAGCGCGACCATGCCCGAAGACATCACGAAACTGGCGGCGACCATTTTGCGCCCGAATCCGGTGCGCGTGGAAGTCGCTCCCCAGAGCACGCCCATCGAGCGCATCCGCCAGGAACTCTACCGTATTGACAAGCGCCGCAAGGGAGCGCTTTTGAAGGAACTCCTGCTGGAACATACGGAGATGAAGAAGGTGCTCGTGTTCAGCAGAACCAAGCACGGTGCCGACAAGATTACGCGCGTCTTGGAGAAGGCCGGCGTCAAGTGCGCCGCGATTCACGGCAACAAGAGCCAGAACCGCAGGCAGGAAGCCCTCAACAATTTCAAGAGCGAGAAAATCCGCGTGCTGGTGGCGACCGATATCGCGGCCCGCGGCATAGACGTGGACGACGTTTCGCACGTGTTCAACTACGACTTGCCCGATGTGCCCGAGACCTTTGTGCACCGCATTGGCCGTACGGCCCGTGCGGGCAAGGACGGCATCGCGATTTCGTTCTGCTCTCCCGACGAGGAGCAAGACTTGCGCGCTATAGAGAAGCTTACGCGAGTGAAGATTCCGGAAGGCGACAAGGCGGTTTACGAGAAGTTGCCGCCACCGCAGAAGGAGACTCCCGAAAGCGAGATGCGCAACGCCCGCGGCCGCATGTCGCGTAATGATGCCGAAAAGCGCGCGTCCAAGTCCCGCGAAAAGCGCCCTCGCGATGTTCAGCCTCGCGAGCAGCAACCGCGCGACGTTCAGCCTCGCGAAGGTGAAAAGCCTGCCGAAGGTTTGCCGCACAAGCATCGCCGCCGCAACCGCCCGGGAAGCCGAGCGCGTCGCCGCATGCGCGAAGCGGCCTCTAATTGATGGGTGAAAGCGCCCAGCCCCAAACGGCGTTGACGCCGGTCCATTCCGACAGCATTTCCTCGTAGGTGGTGCTGTCCAGCTTGCCTATCGTTTCTAGGCTTATGCAGTCGCTGGCCGAGAAGACTTCGTCGCCCACGTCGTCAATCTTGGACGTTTCCAGGCATATCTGGATTTCGTCCGTGCCGCGCGGGATTATCGTCCTTACGGTTTCTTCGCCTTTCCATTGCGCTTCGCCGGAAGTATCCTGCAAGACCGTGAATTCGCGGACGAACGATTCTTCGCCGTCGCTGTAGGCGGTGACGGTGAAAATGAATTCCATGTAGCTGTCGTCGTTGCCCTCGGCGCGTTCTTCGGTGCGGTTCTCGGCGCTATCGTTGTCTTTTGGCTCCGCGCTTTCGGACGTTTCCGATACCGTACTGTCTGGATTTTCGGGCGGGATGGAATCGAGAATCTGGATGTAGTTCGCGAGCGTCATAACAAGTTGCCAGTTCTCGGTGATGTATTCGTACAAGTCTTCTTTGTCGGGTCCTATATAGACGGCGTGATCGTCGTAGTTGAGCGTGTCGGCGATTTCCTTGGCCTCGAAGGAACCGTACTTGGCGTAAAAGCTGTTGCAGCGGATGCTGTTGTACTTCTCCGTGCAGGTGAAATAGTCAATGCGGTCTAGCTGCTTGTCGAGCTTGTCGATGGCGGTACCTTTGGCAGCGAAGGATTCGCTTTGCATTTCGGTTTCGGCTTCGATGGCATTGTCGCCGCAGGCCGTAAAGGCGAGCGCGATGGCGATGCAGGAGAGGAGTCTTGAAAGATGGCGTGTCTTCATGGCTTACCTCAGGCTGAAATCGAAAAAGATTCTAAAAGTGGGCGCCCTGTCGAAACTGAAACCGTAGTAGCGGTGGTTTTCGTAGTCGGAGGTGCCGTTTGCTAACAGGAACTGCGCTTGTACAGATGCGTACTTGCCGTCGATGCCTAGGCCTATCCAGCCGTTTGTTTCCCAGTCATCCATAAAGAACGGCTTGTTGACCTCGTGGATTTCTTCCATGGGGAACGGGTTCTTGCCGGCTTCGCCGATAAGCTCGAGTTCATGCGCCAATTCCTTGGGCGGATCGTTGATGTTCAAGGTGTAGTCGGCGTACATGTGCTCGTAAAGGGGCTTGGTCAGGCCGAAAGTGAGTGATGCGAAAACGAACGTGGTGGGCTCGATATGCGTGCCGAACTTGGCGGTAATCGGGAAATCGAGCGCGAAGTTGTGGTAGCTCAAGTCAAGATGCCTGTTGAGTTCGTACGATTCTCCGTTCTGGAACTTGCCCCTGCCGGCATAGGAATCTTCCTTGAAACTTGCGTAGCGGTAAATGAACCCTGCATGCGCCTGCGCAGAGAAGTAGTTGTAAAAGTAGTGGCGGTAGAAGTAGTACAGGCCAAGTCCTCCGCCCCAGTCGGCGCCCCGCGCGACTTTGCCGTAGGTTTTGTCTTGGTAGCGCGCCGGAACAATAGAAATGCCGTGATGGTAGTTGACGGCGAGGATGCTGTCGGCCTTGTGGCTTACACGCGCCTGGTAGTCGCTGTACGAAATCTTGTTGCGCTTGGCGGTTTCGGATGTATCGGGAGCCTGCTCGGCCGCGGCAATGGATGCAGCGAGCAGTATTGGCATCAGGAATGCCACGATGTCCCTTGTTCCGCTCATAACAAGAAAATAGTTTGTTTTGTGTAGGGGTGTATGAAAATTTTTGAAAAATTTACTCGACTACGCTGTATCGCTGGCTCCGGCCGCCTTTCTGGTTCGCTTTTACGACACCTTTCTTGATGAGGCTCTGGATTTCGCGGAGGGCCGTGTCGTGGCTTGTGCCAAAAATGGCGGCGGCGTCTTTTGCGGTAAATTCGCGGGGGAGTTCGCCTGCGCTTGCGGCTTCCAAAAGCTCCTGCTCGCGTTCGTCAAGCGGTATGCCCGAAATCTTGTTCACGAAACGGATATGCCTGATTTCGGCCTCGATGGATTTTTCGCGGTCCACGACTGCAGTGTTAATTTGTTCGATAAACCAGAGAATCCATTCCGTGAGGTCGCCGTTGCCGCACTGGGCCTTGTTCAGCGTGTGGAAGTATTCGTCGCGACTCTCGAGGATGGTCTTGTTCAGCGCGTATTGCAACTGGCCGGAATTTTTGGCTCGGCAGAGCTGCAGGGCCGTCATGGCGCGGGCTAGCCTGCCATTCGCGTTGCGGAACGGACGTATGGTGAGGAACCAGAAGTGCGCGATGGCCGCCTTGATGATTCCGTCCATTTGGGAATGTTCGAACCAGTCGAGGAAGTGCTCCGTTTCGTTCTGCAGCCTCTCGGGGCCGGGGCCTGCAAAGCGCATGTTGGAACTGCTTTCTGCAATGTCGCTTGCGCAATCGCGAAAACCTGCCACCTTGGAATGGCTAAGCGACGTGTACCAGGTGAGCAGGCGCTCCCGTGTAAACGGGTTTGCGAAGTTCTCTATGGCGCCCAGGTAGACCTTGATGTCGGGGGAGTTCCCCTTGGAGCGCAGTTCAACGTCTGTCCGCACGGATTGTGCGTCGAGCGTTATCCCGTCGATGGCGTAGCTTGCGACGATGTCTTCCACCACAACGGCTGTCTCCAGCTCCCTCGAACTGGCGAAGGCTAGCAGGCCCGAGAGCCTTCCTTCGGTGTAGCGCGCCTTGCCCAGGGCGTCGAGCACGCGCCTGGAGTCGAATCGGAAGTGGGTCCAGTCCGGGAATTGGTGGATGAATAGCATACCGATAATATAAATCTTTTAACGCAAAAAGTGCGTAGAAAAAGATGCTATATTTTGCAAAAAGTTTCCCATGCCCTGAAAAGCCTTGAGAGAACCCCGTGAAAGCCGGGGACGGTCGCGCCGCTGTAAGGGAGGACGAAACTGGCAAGAACCAATGTTCGGAAACGGATGTGAAGGAGCCAGGAGTAGGACGATCCCCGAGTCAGAAGAACTGTGGGAAACTGTTGAACGAGGAAAGATGCGAACGACGTCCTTCTTTAAAGCCGCGCATTCTGCGCTGCCTTTTTGCTGCATACCCCTGACGGTGTGTGGCCTTATGGCTTCTTTTGCTTCTGCAGAAGAACTTGTGCAGGATTTGGGGACCTCGGAGGTAGTCGAATCACCGGACTATCTGCGCGCAAACGATGTCAGCTATACGGAAATTTCTTCTTCGGCGTGGGAGGGCAAGGCTCTTACCGCGGCGGACCTTCTTTCGACTCTTCCCGGAATTCAGGCCTACAAGCAAGGTGGGCTGGGGAGTTTTCAGTCGATATCGATTCGTGGCATTGCGGCACGCAACATCATGATTTGCGTAGATGGCGTGCCGTTGAACGATGCCAGCGGCGGCGCCGTAAATCTTTCTGCAATCGACCTGAACCAGATGGAAAGGGTAGAGGTCTACAAGGGAAACGTTCCCGCAAAGTTCGGCGTGGCGGGTATTGGCGGCGCAGTCAACTTCGTGACAAAGAATGCCGTGCAGAAGGGTGGCCGCGTTTTGGCGTCGTATGGCAACCATAATGCCTGGGAAGGTTCATTCCAGGTTTCTGCCCCGGTAACGGACAGCATCATGTTCGCGTCTTCGTTTGCGACAAGGCATTCCGATAACGATTATGAATACCTGAACCGCAACGGCACACAGTATAACAAGGATGACGACTATACTACCAGGCGCGAGAACGCGGAGTATACGGATGTTTCGGGAAACATGCAATTCCGCATGTTGCACGGGAACGGTTACTTCTCTACGTTGTCCATGTCGGCATCGCACTATGAGGGTGGAAACCCCGGTAAGGAAGAACAGCAGACCAAGGTGGCCGAGTTTGTCGGCGAATCGGCTTTTTTGCGCTATACGCTAGAATCGAAGGGGTATTTTGACGACGCCCTCTTTTTGCTGGGCGGTGTTTCGGGCCGATTCGACAAGAACCTTTCGAGTACGTATTATCCGTTGGACCATCTAGGTTACGGCAATAACCAGTTCCTGAAATACGGCGCTGCTACGTATAAGGTTGTTCCGGAAGTTTCGGCAGATTTCACGCCGGTCGAACAACTGAAAGGTTCCGCCCGCTTGGCGGCGGAGTGGGAACGCGCCGAAGCTCGTGGAGATTCCAGGAACTGGGCGCTGGACCGCTTGACAATGATGGGCTCCGGTGATTTGTACTATCAGATATTCAAGCATGGCGGACTCGGTGGCGAAGGATCGGTGCAGTTCCTTAAAGATCGCCTGGATGATGGTGTCTTTGTGCAGCCTTCCGGTACACGCGAGTTAAAGAAGGCTTCTGACCGCGAAACGACTTTTGCGGGCCGCCTTTATTCGCGACTGGGCGCAGCCGAGGCCCCGCTTACGGGAGAAGTCTCTATTGGCCGGTTCTACCAGCAGCCGCAACTCATGGAACTCTACGGGACATTCCCCGGAGCCCTTTCGAATCCGGATTTGGAACGGGAGAAGGCGACCAAGTTCGAAGCTTCCGGATTTTTCCGCTTTCCGGGAAACCGTACGACTTTGCGTGCGTCTTACTTTGAGTCGCATATTGAAGATGGAATTTGCTGGGTTATTTCCATAGAAATGCTCCGCGCCGAAAATATCGCACGGTCGTTGATTCGTGGCGCCGAATTTGAATTGAATAGCAGCCCGGCCAAATTTATGGACCTTGTGCTACGTACGACTATCCAGAAGACGGAAGACCGCTCGAATTCCAATGCCTATAGAGGCAATATGCTTCCTGGGGAACCGGACCACTCCTATTTTGCCGAAGCCACGTTCCATCTGCCGTTGCATCTGGATCTCTCCGGTTCGCTGGAATGGAGAAGCGTCATTTACAGCGATCGCGCGAATCGCATGGACCAGCCTGCTGTTGCCAATTATCGTGCCAATATTGCTTACAGTCCTTTTGAGAAGACGCGCCTCGCCTTCTCCGTGGATAATATCACTGACGAAAAATACAGGAATTTTTATACGCCGTTCCCCATGCCGGGGCGGGAATACAAGTTCACAATCATACAGGGGTTCTAGCCCCCGCGCTTAATAGCGTAAAGCCAGAAAAGGAAACAACATGAACAAGATCAAAAAACAATCTCTGCTTGCACTTGCGGCTGCCGGACTCACCTTCGGCCTTATGGCTTGCGGTGACGATTCCAGTTCTTCGAGCGGCGTTGACCCGGAAGAAGAAGGCGTTTCCCTGACGGGCGTCGTCTTTGGTTCGGACTATAAGACTGGCGAACTCCGCTGGATCGACAAGGACGAAAAGATTTCTGAAAAGAGCCTTTCGTTCTATCAGGATTCCAAGGTCATTGTCAATGGTTCCGACCTTTACGTGCTGGAACGCATGGGCGCCGACAATATTACCCGAATTGATCCTTCGAAGCTTGAATCTGACGGCGAAAAAGCCGTGGTTTGGCAGGTTTCCCTGGATGACGATGCCAACCCGGTCGACATGGCTTTCTCTGGTGAAGAAGCTTGGGTGGCTCTCCAGAACGCCGACTCCCTGGTGAAGATTTCTACCAAGGATGGCAAGGTTAGCAAGTCTATCAAGACGGGCAAGTTTGCTTACGAAGGCGAAAAGTCTCCTTATGTCGCCGACATCGAACTGAATGATGGCAAGCTCTACGTGTTGATCCAGCGCTATACCTACGACGCTGCGACCTGGACTTCTACCTATCCGCTCGGCCTTCTTGCCATTTACGATGCCAAGTCCGGCGACCTGAAGGATACCGTACAGCTCAAGGCCAAGAATCCGGCGGCGATGGCTTTCGTCGATGGAACCCTGTATGTGGCCAGCACTGGCGAATACAACGCTGCTGGCGGTACCGATGCCGATGAAAACCGCGGTATCGAAAAGGTGGACCTCGAAAAGAAAACTTCTGAAATCATCGTTACCGGCAAGACTCTCGGCGGCGGCATTTATACTTTTGCTAACGAAGGTTCCATTGCCTACGTCGGTATCTACAAGGCTTGGGGCGATGTACCGCTTTCCAAGGTCGATCTTGCGAAGAAAGAAGCCAAGAAGATTGAAGGCGTTGCCGATGCCGAAGGCTCTATCGCCGTGGCAGACGGTATTGTCTTTATCGGTGACCGCAGCATGGGTGACGAAAAGCTCCTTAAGTACGATGGTTCCAAGGTGTCTAAGCTCGATAACCCGAAGGGTGCCCTTCCGGCTTATAGCGTCGCGCTTTTCTAATCGTTGCATTTTGCTATGAATCTTTCCCCGCCGTTGGCGGGGAATTTTTTTTATGGGCGGGAAAAATTCTAATTTACGGATATGCAAAAAGTCGATACATGGTACAAGGCGGAGGGCTGGTGCCCTGCCGAGGAATACGAACTGGCTAGCTACCTGCTCTTTGAGGCTGGCGTGGCGACGCTCGAGGAACTGGACCCCAAGGCAGAAGGCCGTACGGACTTCTGTTTTTATACCGGCGACAAGGCCGAGCGTGACCGCATTGTCTCGGAATTCCCGCAGTACCACTTTGTGCTGAGCGACGAGCCCGCGAAGGATTGGGACAAGTGGTGGCGCGACCGTGCGCAGCCCGTGTCCGTTTCCCCGCGCCTGTGGGTGCGCCCGCCTTGGGTGGAATTTACTCCCGAGAATCCCGACGCGGTGGTGCTTGAACTCGAGGCGAAAACGGCGTTCGGTACCGGTGAACACGATACCACGAGCAGCTGTGCCGCCCTCATGGAAAACATCAACTTTACGGGAAAGACCGTGCTCGACATCGGTACGGGTACAGGCATTCTTGCGATGTTCGCCCGCCGTATGGGTGCAAAGCTTGCTGTAGGCACCGAAATCGACCCGCTTACCATTCCCTGCATTGCCGAAAACTTCGAACGCAACGGGTTCGGCGAAAGCGACTGCATCCTCGGATTCTTGGATGCGTTCAAGGACGGAACCAAGTTCGATGTTATTTTGTGTAACATGATTCGCAGCGAACTCTGGCCGTTACGCGACGATATCGAGGATTTGCTCGCCAAGGGCGGCGAACTCATTATTTCGGGCCAGCTCCTCACCGAAAAGGACTATATCCTCAAGTGGTTCGAAGAAGCCGGCTTCACCGTAAAGCAAGAAAGAATTAGTACAGAGTGGTGGAGCGTGCTCGCGGTTAATGCCTAGTCATTATTGCGAGACGATAAAACAATCCGCTTTTATTTCCCGCGTCGCCTGGAACTGAACTGTACGGGCGGCGTATTTTTGTTTCCGCCCCTGTTGCCGCCGTTATTGCGACCATTGTTGAAGTCGCGGTTGCTGCGATTCTTGTTGAAATCTCGGCTGTCGCGGTTGGCATGGAAATCGCGGCGTTCGTTGTTGCCGGATGCGTTACCGAATTGCGCGGCGCGGCGTTCTCTGCGGGCGGAATTTTCCCAACGGCCTTTTTCGCCGACCTTCTTCGGTACGATGGTGACGGAGCGCTGTTCGCGTTTTTGCTGTTCGCGCTCGCGGTACTCGGCGTTGGTTTCGCGTTCCTTACTCGGGAAGAATTCCTTGCCTTCGGCCTTGGCGCTGCGGCTTAAAAGCAAGCGCCCAATCTTGCCGAGTTTGAGGCGTTCAAGTGTGGCACGGATTTGCGGGCGATTCTCGGGAATGTACCAGAAGAAGAATTGCCGCTGGCTCTTTTTTTGTTCCGGCGTTTTTGCCACGTAAAGTGGTTTTCCGTCGGGCGAAAGTTCGCTGTAGAACATCTCGGTCGCAATCGTCATCGGCGTGGGCGTAAAATCTTGCACCTGCTCCAGCTGGAATCCCAATTGCTTTGTCTCGAGCGCGAGTTCGGCCATGTCGGCCTCGGTACATCCGGGGTGGCTACTGATAAAGTAGGGGATAATCTGCTGGCGCTTGCCGATGCGCTTGCATTCGTCGTCAAAAAATTCCTTGAATTTGTGGAACAGCGTAAAGCTCGGCTTGCGCATAAGCTTCAGGACTTCGTCGCTCGTATGCTCCGGGGCCACTTTCAGGCGACCGCTCACGTGGTAGTCAATGAGTTCGCGGGCGTATTCCTCGTGGTCCTTGCGCAGTTCCGCATCGTCGGTTTCTTGCAGCAGCATGTCGTAGCGGACTCCGCTCCCGATAAACAGGTGCTTTACCTTCGGATGGTTGCGCACTTCGCGGTAGAGTTCCAGAATCTCCTTGTGGTGCGTGTCCATGTTGTCGCAAATCTTGGGCGTGAGGCAGCTGGCGCGTGCGCACTTTTGGCAGCGGCTCTGGTCGCGGCCGCGCATGTTGTACATGTTGGCGCTCGGGCCGCCCAAATCGGTGATGGTACCGGCAAAACCGTCCATCTTGGTAATCAAATCCACTTCGCGCAAAATGCTTTCGCGGCTACGGCTCGCGATGAACTTGCCCTGGTGCGCGTTGATGGCGCAAAAGCTGCAACCGCCAAAACAACCGCGGTGCGTATTGATGCTGAACTTGATCATGTCGAACGCGGGCACGGCTCCGCGCTTTTTGTAACGCGGGTGCGGTTCGCGGGCGTACGGGTATTCAAAGCTCTCGTCCAGCTCGCCGTATTCAAGCGGCGGGTACGCGGGGTTTATTACGACGGTCTGTTCTGCGACATCTTGCAGAATGCGGCGCTGGAACCACTTGTTGCATTCAATGTCCACCTTGCGGCAGTTTTCCATCTGTGTACGCTTGCTCGCGAGGCATTCCTCGTAACTGGCGAGTCGCAAGTCTTCCCAATGGTTGTTCTTGGGGACGTTCCCCTTGGGCGCGAGGTAGGCTGTTTGCGGAACAGAATTCAGGCTCGAGAAGGGTACTCCTTTTTTCAAAAGGCGCACGATTTCTTTGAGGGGCTTTTCTCCCATGCCGTACACGAGAATGTCGGCTTGCGTATCGAATAAAATACTCGGCTTGAGTTTGTCGCTCCAGTAATCGTAATGCGTCACGCGGCGCAAACTCGATTCGAGCCCGCCAATCAACAGCGGTACATCGGGATAGAGCTTCTTTAAAATCTTCGCGTAGGTGTACGTGGCATAGTCGGGGCGGAACCCTGCCTTGTTGCCGGGAGTGAACGCGTCGTCGCTACGCAGGCGCTTGGCGGCGGTGTAGTGGTTCACCATGCTGTCCATGCCGCTGCTGATTGCGAAGAACATGCGTGGCTTGCCCAACTTCTTGAAATCGCGCAGGTCGTCGCGCCAGTTGGGCTGCGGCAGAATCGCGACCCGCAAACCTTCGTGTTCAAAGAGGCGCCCGACCACGGCATGCCCGAAGCACGGATGGTCCACGTAGGCGTCGGCACTCACGATAATCACGTCCACGTAATCCCAGCCGAGTTCGTCCAGGTCTTCTTTGCAGATGGGTAAAAATCGCGGGTCGTAGGTGGCCATATCGCAAAATGTAGAAAAAAGGCTGTTTTTTTATGGACGGCTATTGGAATTACGCGTCTTTTAGTGTATTTTTCAAAGAGAAATAGAGGAGAATGAGATGCATTTGTTCAAAATATTTCCTATAGCCCTGTGCTGTGCCGCCGTGTCGTTCTGGGCTTGCGGCGACGATTCCAGTTCCGGTCCTGCTGACCCGAACGATGAAAACAATCCGGCCTCTTCCGATGACGGCCAGCTGTTCCACCTTTCGAGCTCTCCCAAGAGCAGTTCCTCCGTTCCCGAACCCACTTCGTCGGAACCGCGCGGACAGTTCGTTCCGGAATCTTCGGCAAGCGGTGATGGACACTGCGTGTCCGAAATTTCCCCCAATGTCACTATCGAGAATATCGAGACGGTGAACATGCCTTGCACGGCCGGCTCCGAAGGTTGGCTTGTCTTGATTAAGGACCAGAGGAAACTGCTGACTTGTAAGGACGGCAACTGGGAAGAAAAGATTTTGGACGATTGCTAGCCTTCGCTAGTTTCGGCGTTACGCGCCTCGGCTTCACGCAGCGAGTAGGCGCAGCCGCAGTAATTTTGTCTGTAAAGATTATATTCGGCGGATAGCACGATAGATCGCTTGCTACCGTCTTTCTTTTTGAAATCGGCGGGCAGTGCCTTGATGCCGTAAATTTCGCCCTGTTCCTTGGCGACCACGTTCAATACCTGCTCGTCTTTTTTGGGACTAATGCTGAGCGTGGTGGTAAAGTAGTCGAATCCCATCTCTTTCGCGAGCCTAGCCGTTTCACCCAGACGCAGCTCAAAGCACTTGCGGCAGCGCTTGCCGCCTTCGGGTTCGTCTTCAAGCCCGCGCGCTATATCGTAAAACTTCTTGGGATTGTATTCGCCCTCGATAAACTGCACGGGGTACTTTGTCTTGAATTCGCTTACGAACCGCTTGATTTCGGCGACGCGGTGGGCGTATTCATCGGCGGGTGCGATATTCGGGTTGTAGTAGAAAATCGTTATCTTGAAAAACTGCGAAAGGTATTCGATGCAGTAGGTGCTGCATGGCCCGCAGCAGGCGTGCATCAGGAGCGTAGGGACAATTCCCTTGCGCTGGTTCCACCGGATGATGTAACCCAGGTCGCGCTGGTAGTTGTGATACGCTTCGGGCATTTCGCGAACCTAGTCCCAATTGAGCGTAGAGAACGCGGTTATCCAGTAACAAACCGAGGTGGCGATAGCGAAGGTCCCCATGACGGTGCGTTCCTTGTAGGCCGTGCTGAAGAGCACCGTTGCCGTATAGAACGTCAGGTACAGCGAAAAGAAGAACGCGAGGATGCGAATCACCACGAAGGGGATTGTCTCGGGCAGCACATGCCCGGCGGAGAGCAGCACGAACAGCGCGACGAATTGCATGATGGTCGGCACGATGAAGGCCTTGCGAATTTCTTGGGGAATGACCTTGAAGCGCGCGTTCATGGCGTAGTTGCCGAGAGGGGCGCCGCAGGCGAGGGCGATATTCAGTGCGATGGAGGGCAGGAATGTGATTGCCCCGATAATGGCCGCGATAGTCATGGCTGCAAATCTAGAATTTGGGCCCGATAAAAGGAAGACCCCTTCAGGTAAAGGAGGTAACCTGGAGGGGTCGGGGAGTGTTTGGGTATGCCTTTAAATTACAAACTTAAAGGTAGGGAAAACAAGCAAATCGTGCAATTCCTGTATACTTCGGTAAACATGTATACAACGATAAATTTGCGAATTTGACGAAATTTTGACGGTTTTTGCGAAATTCGGCTAGAAAAGGAGCTTCGCGGTTACATTTCCGCGGGACGGATGTAAACTACCGGAAACATTGCGGCGGAACGTGGCGGCTATGGAAAGCGCCAAGAAGTCCCCGTTAAAGCGGGCCTCGTTCCGCAGCTGCAGTGCCCGCGTGGCGAACCCGTCGGGGGCGACGATAGCGATTTTGGCGTAGTTTCCGGGAGCGTCCTGATAACGTAACGAGAATTCGAGGCGCGGTGCGTTGAACCCTTCGCCCCGCGTGTAGCGGGCCCTGGCCGATGAACCCGCGGTCCAGTGATCGGCAAAGCTAGATTGCAATGACGGCTTCCAGTCGGTTTCGCGGCAGTTCTCGCCTAGCTCCAGGCAGGTGGAAGTAATGCCCGCCCTGGCCCAGGTGGGGCCGCTCTGGAGGCTCGCCCTGGCGCGCGCCGAGATGCTGTCGCTATGCAGCGGGTTGATAATCCTCATGTTCGCTTCGAGCCGGCTGTTTAGCCAGTCCTTCGCAGTCGCGCTGACGGTTTGCGAGCCCCAGAGGCGGCTCTTCAGGATGGTGGAGCTGAGCCTGGCCAGGGCGGGGACGGAATCGCCATGGTAGTAGGCGGTGGTGCGCCAGCCGAGCGCTACGGGCTGCCGCGACACGGGGCTGCGGAGCTCTATCTTAATGAGGGGCGAACTTTGCTTGGCCTGGTACCAGGCGCTCGCCTTGCCTATGCTGGAGCTTGTCTGTAGCGCTACGGAATGGAAGTGGTGGCGTTCGGCGGTCGATGTCCCGTGCCAATAGGCGATGCTTGCGGAGGTGTGCTTGTCGAAGGCGTAACCGGCGCGTGATTGCGTGATGCTGGACGAATCAAGCAGGGCGGCGATATGGAAATTCCCGAATGGGTAGAGCAGTGCCGTTCCCCACAGCGTGTCGAGCGGGATATGGCTGTGGAGCTCTTTGGTGGAGATGTCGCCGAAGTGCGCCTCGCTGCCCGCGTTGCGGTAGCTCAGCAGTTCCTGGGTGCCGAGCAGCAGCGTGTAGCGGTAGAAATCGATGCGGAGTTCTTCGCGGTGGCTTTCGACGTGACCTGCCGAGTCGAGCCGAATCTTGGTAAGGGCGTAGCCGGTGGGCGTCAGGGGCGGGCGGCGATTTTTGCGGCTACCTTGGTGGCGGTCTTTTTTGGCGGCCGCCTTTTTTCGCGGAGCCTGATTCTCCTCGCAGCTTTCCTGTGCGTACACTTCAGCGAGCAGGCAGGCCTCTTCGGCGTTGCCTTCTTCCAGCAGGTCCAGGAATTCCTGCGCCTGTTCCGGCGTGATGACGCCCGCGTCCCACCAGTCAAAGACTTGCGCCTCGGTCACGGCCGCCCTCGGGGCGGCCACGAGCAGCAGTAGCACGGCAAGAATCGTAAGCTTCGGGTCCATACCTTATATACGGATTTTTCCCGGAAAGCGTTCCGCACGAATTCATTTTTTTATCTTTTACATCATGGCAAGCGATTCCTGGCATAAAAAATCGGCAGACCGAACCGGTCGTTTACCCGCGCGTGCGGGCAGTACCGCCGGCCGCGACTTCGTGCCGCACCTCAAGGCCCCGCGTACGGATTTTCCGCTGTTCGGCGGCAAGCGTGTTACGCCCTCGCTGGCTGGCCTCGACAAGCTTTTGCACTACTACGGCGTGGAACTGCAACCCGAAACATTGAAGCAGATCTGGGAATTCCACCAGCTGCTGCGCGCGAACAACGACGACCAGGATTTGACGCGTCTCAACGCCTTCGAGACGATGGTCGAACGCCACTACGCCGACTGCACGCTCATCAACGCTTACGTGCCCAATTGGCCCGCCCGCATGATAGATGTTGGCAGCGGTGCTGGGTTCCCGGGAATCCCGCTCAAGATCGTGAATCCGCAGATTCGCCTCACGCTTTGCGAACCGCGCCCGAACCGCATCAACTTTCTCAACATGGTCATCGAAAAGATGGGCCTCAAGGGAATCGACGTGTTTGGCCACAAGGTCACGAGCAGGAGCATGACCATCCCGGTAGACGGCGTCATCAGCCGCGCTTTTGAACTCATGGAAAAAACGCTCCCGCGCATTGCGAATTCGCTCAAGGTGGGTGGCCGCGTGTACTTTATGAAGGGCCCCGCAGTAGCTGACGAACTGAAAACGTTCTATCCGGAAGATTTTGGATACAAGTTCGTGGGCAAGCATTTCTACACCATCCCGAACAGCACACAGGAACGCGCACTGATTATTTTGGAAAGAGTGGAATAGGGATGTGGGATGTCATCCTTGGCCTGTCATCCTCGCTTCACTCGGAGGATGACTCGGTAATCGCGGCCCTAACCGCTAGAACTTGAACAGCATGCCAAAACGCATCTGGCCGTCACGCACGCCGTCGTTGTCGCCCACGTCCTTGATGGTCGCGAAGTCGAACTGCAGCACGTCGGAGAGCATGAATCCGAAACCGAAGTCCACTTCGTTACGCTTGCCGGTGTTGTCGTAGAGGTAACCGAGGCGGAGCGCAATGGTGTTCGAGTAGATGAATTCGGTACCCACGTTGAACACGCCCTGAATCAGGGAGTTCTTTGCCGCGGTGAGTCCGTCGCCGCCGCGTTCCGGGTTCACGATGGATTTCCAGCAAGCGATGTAGAACGGTTCGGGGTCGCCCTTGTCGTCGTCGTAAACGACTTCGCGGTTATAGTCGGCCGCGATGGTCCACTTGTAGTCGGCAAGGCTCAGCAGTTCGTACGAAAGGCCGAGGCGCCAAGTCAAGGGAATCGGGTCTTCGATGGTCTTGTCCACGTAGTATACGCTCGGGCCGATGTTCGCAAGCACGAGGGCGAGGTTTAGTTTGTCTACAATGAGGTTCTTCTTGAGGACGCCCACGTCGAATGCGTAGCCGAACGTGGTGGCTTCTTCTTCGCCGGTAGAGGCGCCGGAGCTCAAGTCGGAATAGAAGAACTTGATGGAAAGGCCCAGGCCCCAGTCGTTCGGGAAGCGCGTGCCGTAGCTGATGCCGCCCACGATTTCGGAACTGTTGTAGGCCACGAGGTCGTCGGCGTCGATGTCGCCCGAAACGACGGTAGAACCGAAGCTTACGAAGTTCACGGAGAACCCGAGCGTGCCCCAGTCGTTCAGCGGGATGGTGAGGCCGCCGTAAAGGTGGTACAGGTCGGGGATGTTCAAGATGGGCAACAGCTTTTCGTAGAAGGCGGTGAGCTGGTAGTCGGCGTCCTTGTACTGTTCCATGCCCTTCGAGGTGCTGAACCACACGTCGTTGCCTTGCGGGAGCACCTTCCATACCTTGTTGCTGCTGAGGCCGTTGCCCGAATGGAAGTGCGTCCATTCGTCGTTCTTCTTTACGGCCGCTTCTTCTTCGGCGGCACCGCGTTCAAGTTCGGCCTTGCGTCCGCTGGCGGTCGCGTAGTCGGGGAGGTGGCGCCACACGCCCTTGTCGGTGGCAATCCAGATGGCACCGCGTTGGTCGACGGAGATGGAGTTCACGTTATTGCCGGCGAACTGCACCTGTTCCCACTTGCGGAGCGTGAAGTGGCTGAGACCGCCCTTGTGCGCCGCCCAGATGTGGCCGGAGCTGTCGACCGCGAGGTCGGTGGGGTGCAGGTCCATGATGCCGTCTTCTTCGTTGAACAGGCTCCAGCGGTCCTTGTCGTTGACGCTCTTCTTGGGAACGAGGCGTGCGATGCCCGCACCGTCGACGGCGACAAAGAGTTCCTTGCGGTTCTCGGACCACACGAGCGCGTTAATCTTTTGGCTCGGCAGCACCTTGCCCTTCTGTTCGAACTGGCCGCTGCGGTATACGAAAAGTCCGTTGTCGGTACCAATCCACAGCGATGCGCCCTGGCTTGCAAGCGCGGTCACGCGTACAGCGCCTATTTCGGGTTCGTAGTTCTTCCAGCCCTTGCCGTCAAAACGGAAAAGGCCCTTGGGAGTGCCGACCCAGAGCTTCTCGGTGCGGTTGTCGTAGAGCACTGCGGTGATGGTATCCTTCACCACGAGGTTCCAGGGCATCTTGACTTCGACCACGTGCGATTCGTCGTCGGCGTTCTTGATGTCGTTGAACTTTTTGACTTGGCGGCTGTATTCGTCGAGCCCGCGCTCGGTGCCCACGTAGGCGCGCACGGCGTCTTTGACCTTGGCGTTGCCCTGCAGCGTTACGGAGTGGTAGTCCACCCACTGCTCGCCGTCGAATTTCAAAATGCCGTCGGCGGTACCCGCCCACAGTTCGCTCTTGGCGAAGAATCCGTTCTTGGAACGGCTGGTCATGCTGGTAAAGAACGGGGCTTCCTTGGTTTCCTTGGGGTACGATACGCGCCATTCGTCGGCGAGGGGGCCAAACGCGAGCCCTGCCGGGTTGTAGTACATGGCCGTAGCGTCGTCTGCCAGGGCTGCACCGACTTCGCCCATACCCAGTTGGCGTGCGCCAACTGGCATTTCGAGCGTGATAATCGCTGAACCGGCAGCAAGAGAAATGGCAGGGGCAAAAAGTAAGGCAGAAAGTAATTGTTTACGCAAGTTGCCTCCAGTCGGGAACGTCGTAGGTGTTCCCATGGGTGGGGACGACCGCTTTCCATCCGGACTTGCTCGGGTTTTCCCAAGGCTGCTTGGGGAGGAGCCTGCAGTCGCAGCCCAGCACGTACGGGGGCAGGATTTCTGCGTGGTTCCGGATTTGTTCGCGGGTGATAAAGTTGTCTTCGTTCACGAAGGTGCAGTACCGCTTGCCCTTGGGGCCGATTTCGATGCGGTAGGTGGCGGTGCCGTTCTTGTCGCCTTCGTCGATAGTCCTGATGGTCTCCTCGATGGTCTCGTTCCATTGGGCGATGAGCTCGGAACGTTGCTCGGGGGTGAGCTGTTCCTGGGTTTCTAGCCAGGAGCGCAGGGAGGCCTCGCTCGGCTTGACGGCGGTAATGGATTCCCTGGCGGGGCGCACGACGACGGCATACTGGCCCGAAACGTCGATTACAGGCTTGACTTCTTCTTTTTCGTCGGCACTATGGATTACCACGTAAGCCCCAATGCCCGCAAGAATGATGGACAAAAGGATGATTGCGATGACGATAATGACCGATAGCATAATCTTATCCGTTTCCGTTGATTAAATATCCTTTCTAAAACTAGCATTTTCTATTTTATGGGATAGGAGTTTTTATGCCAAAAACAAAGTTTTTATTCAAGTTTTTCCCCGTGTTGTTGATTACTTGTAATCTTTGGGCGGTTCCATTTAATGTTGAAGTGGTCAAGGAAGGCTCGGGAGACACTATCCGTGCGGGTCAACTGATCCAGGTCCACTACAAGGGATTCCTGCTTGCAGACCTCAAGGATTCGTCCAAAGTAGCCGATACGACCGCCGCAGCCGACTCCAAGGCGAAACCCGCTGTCAAGGATTCTGCCGCAGCAGACTCTACGGCGGAAGAGCCCACGGGACCGCGCCCCTTCGCCGATTCCTACGAGGCCGGGCAGCCGCTTGAATTCACGATTGGCATGGGCCAGGTGATTGCCGGCTGGGACAAGGGCCTTATCGGCATGAAGGTGGGCGAAGTCCGCAAGTTGACCGTCCCCTTCCAGATGGCGTACGGTGAAAACTCCTTGGAAGGTATTCCCCCGTATTCCGACCTGTATTTCGAAGTCGAACTTGTGCACGCGGAAAAGCCGATGGAACCGGACAAGTTCCCCGCCAGCGTGGACAACCTGAAATGGAAGGAGGCCGCCAAGGGGCTCAAGGTTTACGACGAAAAGGTGGGTACTGGCAAGCCCGCCGCTCCGGGTGCAATTCTCAAAACGCATTATACCGGCTGGCTCTTGAACGGCCGCAAGTTCGGTAGTTCCAGGGATCTCGGAAAGCCGCTCTCCGTTGTGATGGGCGCAGGCAAGATGATCAAAGGCTGGGAACAGGGCCTCGAGGGCATGCGCGAAGGCGGTGTCCGCTGGTTCCGCATCGCTCCGTCCATGGGCTACGGTGCTACGGCCTACGCCATGATTCCTTCGAATTCCACGTTGCTGTTCCGCGTCGAGCTGGTATCTTCCGAAGTCGACGAAGAACTTGCCGCGAAGATGGACTTCTTCCCCGATACCACGACCCTCGCCTTGGAAAATGGTTCCGAAGGGTTGCGCTATGCGATTGTCAAACCGGGCGAGGGCGAACCCGCCAAGTCCGGTTCTACCGTGAAGGTCCACTACACGGGCTGGCTCGTGAATGGCTACAAGTTCGATAGCTCCCGCGATCGCGGGCAGCCGTTTGCCTTCCCGTTGGGCGGAGGCCGCGTTATCCGTGGCTGGGAACTCGGCGTGCAGGGCATGCTTCCGGGTGAAAAGAGAATCCTGATCGTACCGCCGGGACTCGGTTACGGCAGCCGCGCCGCAGGCCCGATTCCGGGCGGCTCGACGCTTATCTTTGCTGTGGAGTACCTCGGAGAATAATGTTCAAGATTCTCTACGAAAAGACCAGGGAGGCGTTTTTCTCGGTACTGCCGGTGACGCTTATCGTGCTGCTGCTCTCGTTTACGCCGCTGGCAGACTTTTCGTTGAAGGAACTTGTCGTCTTCTGCATTTGTGCGGTGTTCCTGGTGGTGGGAATCGCGCTCTTTAACCTGGGTGCCGACCTCTCCATGACTCCGATGGGCGAGCATGTGGGTTCGGGCCTTACCAAGTCGCGCAAGTTGCCGCTGCTCGTGTCTGTATGCTTTGTGATGGGCGTGCTCATCACTGTTGCCGAACCCGACCTCTCCGTGCTTGCCGAGCAGGTGAAGAATGCGGTGCAGCCGCTGTTGCTTATTGTGACCATCGGTGTGGGCGTGGGCCTGTTCCTGATACTCTCCATCATCAAGATTGTCTGGAAAAAAGACCTCTCGTCCATCATCATCTTCTTCTACCTCGTGCTGTTCATGCTGGGCATGCTGATGATTTCCGTTGGCAAGGAAAACTTTGTCGCGCTCGCCTTTGATTCTGGCGGTGTGACGACCGGCCCCATCACGGTGCCGTTCATCATGGCCCTCGGCGTGGGTGTCGCGGGCGCCATAGGCGGCAAGAACGCCTCGGAGAACAGCTTCGGCTTGATTGCGCTCTGCTCGGTGGGGCCGATTATCGCGTTGATGGGACTTGTCATCTTTTCAAAGGGGACCATGACCTACGAGCTTTCGGCGGCGAGTTACTCGATAGACGCAAGCCTCGGTGCGAACTTTATCCCGACGGTGCGGAATGTCGCGTACGAGGTGCTTGTAGCGCTCGGCCTCATCGTGGTCTTTTTCATGGCGCTGCAGATTATCGCGCTCAAGCTTTCCAAGACCAAGCTCACGCAAATGGCGTTCGGGCTTTGCTATACGTTTGTCGGGCTTGTCGTGTTCCTTACCGCGGTAGCGGTCGGTTTTATGCCCGTAGGTTTCCAGTTGGGTACGTCTCTCGCTGCAATGCCCAGGGTGCTCGTGGTATCGGGGTTCGTCATCGGCATGGTGGTCGTGCTGGCGGAGCCCGCGGTGCACGTGCTGAACAAACAGGTCGAGGTGATTACCGGCGGCCTCGTGACCAAGCGCTCCATGCTGATTGCGCTTTCGGTGGGTGTCGGGATTTCTATCGGCCTTTCGATGTTGCGCATCATTGTCGGGTTCCCCATCATCTACTACCTGATTCCAGGTTATTTCCTTTCGCTCGGGCTTTCGTTCTTTGTCCCCAAGCTTTATACCGCTATCGCGTTTGACTCTGGTGGAGTCGCGAGCGGTCCGCTTACGTCCAGTTTTATTTTGCCCATGGCCATTGGCGCCTGCTCTGTAATCCACGATGGCGGGGATTCCATACTGAATTATGCGTTTGGCATTGTGGCGATGGTCGCCATGACTCCGCTCATCACCATCCAGGTTCTCGGTTTCAGGGCAATCCTCTCGCGGGCGCTTCGTAACCGCAAGATGATGCGCCGCATCCAGGATGCGGACGACGAACAGATTATTGACTTTGTGTAGGGACGAGTATGGCAGAAACGAAGAAGACTAGTTCAAGGCGCCCCGCACGAGTTGCGGATGGCCATTCCCGCGTCTCGATGAACCGCCTCAAGATTCTCGTGACTACGGTGAACCGCGCGAAGGCCGACTTTTACATGGACCACATCCAGTCCTTCGGCGTGAACATGCAGATGGTCTTTTTCGGCAAGGGTACCGCTCCGCAAGAAATCCTTGCCGCCATGGGTCTCGCCGATTCCGACAGGGCGGTAATCTTCAGCGTCATCGGTGAAGACCGCTTGCCTGCCGCCCTCGAAAGCCTCGAAGAAAAATTCAGGACCATTGCCGGCGGCAAGGGCATCGCGTATACGGTTCCCCTGAAGAGCATCATCGGAAAATCCATATTCAACTTCTTGAGCGACAACCGTTCGCAGGTAGGGAGGGACGAAAAATGAGTACGGTCAACCACGAACTGATTTTGTGCATCGTGAATACGGGCTTCTCCGAAACGGTGATGGAGGCCGCCAAGGACGCGGGCGCCCGCGGTGGTACCATCTTGAACGGCCGCGGTACCGCGAACAAGGAAGCCGAATCGTTTTTCCACATCGCCATCCAGCCCGAAAAAGAGGTGGTGATGATTCTCGTGGATTCCAAAATCAAGGACGCCGTACTGCATGCGCTGTACCAGAAGGCCGGCCTCGACACGATGGGCCAGGGCATCGCGTTCTCGCTCCCCGTCGACGATGTCGTTGGCCTTACGCCGTGGAAGACGGAAGAAAAAAAGTCTGAGAAAAACTCGGAGGACAAGAAATGAATATCCTCGTCTATTTCCTTTTCGCCCTTTCCGGTTTCGCGGGGCTCATCTACGAAGGCTCCTGGGCCCGCTACCTCAAGCTTTTCTTGGGCCATGCGAGCTACGGGCAGGTGCTCACGCTCTGCATTTACATGGGCGGTCTTGCCATCGGTAGCTTTGTCGCGGGCAAGATGGTCGAGAAGGTGAAGAGGCCGCTGCTCGGTTATGCGGCTGTGGAATTGGCTATCGGTATTGGCGGGTTGATTTATCACCCGCTTTATAATTTGCTCACCGGGTTCTTCTTCGACAGTGACTTTGTCGCGGGGCTAGGCTTCACTGGTGCCGAGATTGCAAAGATTGTGCTTGCGACCGGTTCCACGCTCCCCATCGCTATTGCGGTGGGCATGACGTTCCCGTTTATCGCGGCGGGGCTCATGCGCAAAAGCGGTGCCGAGGTGTCGCTCCCGATGCTCTACTTCACGAACAGCCTCGGTTCGGCAATCGGTATCTTGGTCACGAGCTATACGCTCATTCCCGTGTTCGGTAACCATGCCACGCTTTGCGTTGCCGCCTCCATCAACTTCCTGCTCGCGGCCATCTTCGGCGTTATCGGGTTCATGACCTCGCCGACCAAGGAAGAAGACGAATCTGCCCAAGACGAAAAACAGGAAGAAACCGACTACGTGGCCGAGCACAAACTCCCGATGCCGCCCAAGAGCACATGGCTCTGGATTGCCGCCATCACGGGCCTCACCTCGTTCATTTACGAGGTCGTCTGGATCCGCCTGCTTTCGCTGTTGATGGGCTCTTCTAGCCACAGTTTCGACCAGATGCTCTCCGCCTTTATCTTGGGACTTTCCATCGGTAGCGCCGTGAGCGGCAAGCTTCTCAAGAAGGACTCCCTCGTAGTGCTTTCGCTCGCGCAGATTTTCATGGCGTTCTTCGCGCTGTGCACGCTCTACTTCCACCAGCCCTTCTGGGGCATGATGAACGAGTCGAACCAGATATTCAACGCGACATCCGACGGCTACATCTGCTGGAGTTTCTTCAAGTACATGTTGTCCGTGCTGTGGATGGTGCCGACGAGCTTCTTTGCGGGCATGACGCTCCCGCTCATCACGCTCATCCTCACGCGCGCCTTCAAGAGCGAAGCGCCCATCGGCAAGGTGTACGGCTGGAACACGCTCGGCTCTATCTTGGGCTCGGCGGGTGGCGGACTTTTGCTGCTCCCGTACCTGCAGCTCAAGGGCTCGCTTGTATTTGCGGCCTACCTCGATTTCGCGATCGGCTTCATATTGCTGTTCCTCTACCGCAAGCGCTTCCGCTATAACGTGCTGTTCTACGTCATCGGCGGCGTGATGGTACTCCCCGCGCTGTTCATGAACTTCGATCCGTCGCTCGTTACGTCGGGTGCGTTCCGCGCTTACAAGAACCTGCACCCCGACGAAAAGATTATCGTCCGCGACGGCAAGACGGCTACCATCAGTTTTCACGAATCCGACGTGCACTGGTACATCAAGACGAACGGCAAGGCCGACGCGAGCATGAGCAAGGACCGCAACCACCCCATCGAAGGTGACGAGCTGACTCAGGCGGCAACGGCGTTCATGCCGATGGCCGTGCTCTCGGAGCCCTACGATGCCGGCATGGTGGGCTTCGGTAGCGGTATGGGCGCGCACTACCTGCTTTCCGACCCGCTGCTCCGCGACTTTGACTGCGTGGAAATCGAAGACGAGATGATGAACCTCGCGAAGGGATTCTACCCGTGGAACGCCCGCGGTTACGATGACCCGCGAATCCATATCTATATCGACGACGCCCAGACGTTCTTCCTCACCAACCGCCGCAAGTATGACTTGCTCATAAGCGTGCCCTCTAACCCGTGGGTGAGCGGTGTGGCGAGCCTCTTCAGCCACGAGTTCTATGCGAAGATGCGCCGGTACATGAAGCCGGGCGGACTCTGGGTGCAGTGGATTCAGACGTACGAATTCAACGATCAGCTCTTCTTGAACATCTTGAAGGCGCTCGACGTGACGTTCCTGTACGTGAGCCTCTACAAGGCTCCCGAAGAACCGGACATCATCATTATCGCAAGCGACCAGCCGGTCATTCAAAAATCCATCGGGCGCTTCAGCACGGATCCGGCTCTCGTGAAGGAATTCAAGCGCATCCACCGCGACCCCGAATTCTTCGGCGAAAGGAACTTCCTGTTCACCTCGAAGATGGTCCGCAACATGATGAAGAACATCGACCCGAACAGCATCTTCACGCCGATGGTTGACAACAAGGCCGAAGAGGCCCGCTTCGTCCATTCGGAGGCGCACATCGTCCAGGTGTTCGACTCCTGTGAAATCTGCTGGCCCGAATATCTGGATTCCGCCGACTACGCCCTGCGACGCCCCGCCAAGGTCAAGGCCATGATGGACGCGATGGCCGGCGATTCCTACCGCAAGCTCGGCATCGAGGCCTACCTCGCGAAGGTGGATACCCCGGTCGTGGAACGCTCTCCGGAATGGAAGAAGTTCCGCGAGGAATACATCGAGTGGGTCCGTGGCGTGCCGATGGAAGCCCGCGACACGAACGCCGTGTACATGAAGGTCCGCGACCTCGTGAACGCGGGAATGTTCCCGGCCTCGTTCGTGGACGAGTTCAACATCCTCGAAGTCGCCCGCACCAAGAATTACGCTGTCGCGGCCAAGCTCGTTGCCGACTTCTACGAAAAGTACGAAGTCAAGGACATGGACGAATTCTTCCTCAGGAACGCCATCCTCATCGCATTCCTCGCGAACGAACCGGAGCTTGCAGACGTGCTGTACAAGGAAGCCATCCGCCCGCACGAAAGCTTCTTCAAGGTGGAAAAGCTCCTCATCGCCAAGGAAATCCCGAACCTCCGCCGCAAGATGCTCAAGCGCGCGGAATAATTCCCGCGGCGTGTTTTCGGTATAAGCAAAACCCCTCCATGAGGAGGGGCTCTTTTTTTAAAGTCGGGCCTGCTTAGAACAGGTAGGTGACGCCCGCCATCGTGTAGAACGAAAGCAGGTTGGCCTTCTGGAAACGGCCTTCGGGAACGAGGGCCTTGTTCAATATGTTCGTAAAGCTCTGTACCACGCGGATGTCGACGTTGATGTAGCGCGTCAACAGGAAACCGAGGTCGAATACTCCGCCCACTTCCACGCTGGAGGTCACGAGAGCGTTGTTGTCGGTCACCGTGTTGCTGCCGTCGAAATTCTGGTTGTATTCGGAACTTCCGGTAAGTTTGAGGCTCAGGTTGACGCCGAGTCCGGTAAAGAATCCCATATCTTCGAACGTATAACGCACGATGAGCGGGATTTCGAAGACCATCATGTCGATGGTGGCGTCGTCGGTACCAAAATCGGTATCCGTCTCAAAGTCGTAATGGCGGTAGTTGAAGTCCAGTTCCGGGACGATGCTCAGGTTCTTGATGCCGAGGGGCATTTTGACCATGATGCCTCCGCCGCCAATGAAACCGATACCCCAGTCTTCGGCCTTGCCGCCGAAGAACGTGTTGATGCCGCCCTGCAGTCGCACACCCAGCTGGATGACGCGGGCGAAGCCTTCCGTGCGCAGGCGGTTGATTTCTGCCTTGGAAGTCTGCTCGTTCTTGTAGCGGGCGTAAGCGGCGGCATATTCTTCATCGTTGGCGAATTCGTCGTCGGTAGAACCGGTATATGTTTCTCCCGAGGAGGGGGCGCTAACGGCGTTGTCGTCCTTGTCGAAGTCATCGAACTCGTCGGCATGAGCCGCGAGGGCTAGGGCGAAAATCGCAGATGATAGGATGCTAAATGCTCTCGATTTCATACTATTTCAATTATAATAAATGAAGTGCATAATTTGCACTTCTAAAAATATATCCCCGTGTAAAAAAGGTGTAGAAAAAAATGTTTACTTAAAAGTGGCGAAATTTGCCGAAAAAACGGGAAAACTCTATTAAAGGGCGAACGAAATGCCCAAGGTTGTATGGAAGGTGTAAAGTTTTGAATCCATTATTTCCGTTTCGGCGACCGCTTTTTCGTTGACAAGGTTGCTCAGGTACTGCACAACGCGGATGTCCACGGTAAAGTGGGAATTGAACGCATAGCCAATGTCGAATGCTCCGCCCAGGAGCACACCCGCTGTCGGGAGCGTGTTCTTGCGCTTGTCCTTCTCGATTTTCTTGCCGGTGTCGACTTCCTGCTTGTACTTGGACTTGCTGGAGAGCTTGAGTCCGAGATCCGGGCCGATGCCGACGAAGAATCCTTCGTTGTCGGGAGCGAACACGAACAGGATGGGAATCTCGAAGAGCATCTGGGTGATGCTGGCCTCGTCCTTGCTGTAGTCGGACTCCGATTCGAACTTGAAAACGCGGTAGTCAAAATCCAGTTCGGGGTAGAGCGTGAGCAGGCGCGAGAAGAACGGCATCTTAGCGAAAATGCCCGCGCTGCCTTCGTAGCCAATTTCCCAGTTGCCGGCTTTTTTGCCGAAAACCATGTTCATGCCGCCGGCCGCACGGAATCCGAGGGAAATCTTCCTGGCAAAGCCTTCCTTGCGGGCCCTGTACATCTCGGCGTTCTCGTTGAGGTAACGGTCGTAGGTGTCGTTCTCGTCGTCCTTGCATTCCTTGAGCAGGGAGTCGGCGGGAGTGCAGTCTTCGTAATCGCTGGAATCGGCCTTGGCCACCTTCGTGGAGTCTCCGGCCGTGCTGTCCGTCGGGGCGCCGTTTGCGGATGCCTGTTCGGAGTTTGCCTGCTGCTCTGCCGGGAATGTCTCGGTGCCGTCGCAGCCGTCGCCGATGCATGCGGCGTTGGGTTCGTCGCTCCCGTTACTCAGTTCCGTACTTCCCCCGTTCTGGGAGGCAATCCATGCGGAATCGGTATCAGCTTCGTACGTATTCTGGGCGTACGCGCAGGATACAGAGAAAATCAACACGGACAAGAAAGAAATGATTTTGGAGCGTTCCATATATCTTAATTATAACAAAAGCGGGGCGAAAACGGATAGCTAAACTTCCCAAAGCGCCAATTTTTAGTGATTTTTGCCCAAAAACGGCGTTTGGACCCCTGCAAATTGCATTTTTCTTACAAAAACGAGAATGTTACTCCCTTTACGAACAAGATTGTTATATTAATTGAAAAAAGGGGGAACCTATGAAAGATTTGAGCCATTTTTCCAAAATTTCGGCATTCGCCTTTATTGCAAGCTTGTCTTTTTCCCTTGTTGCCTGTGACGATTCGTCGTCGGCGAAAACCGAAGAGGTCCCGGGTTCTTCTGTAAGTGTGCCGGTGGGGCTGGAAGGCCTACCCGATGACGTTATCATGCATTATCGATTATTCACTCAATGCGGCGATGATATTATGCATCCTGAAGGCAGCTGCAACTCTATTACAGGGGCCGATGGAAAAGTGTATCAATTCGAATGCGTAGGAGCCAAATGGGAGTATACTGAGGAATGCGAAGAACCGATGTGTTTGACGGCCGGTTCTAGAGTGCAACATCCGGAATGTCAGTTCCCGGAATGCAACGCCGACAGCGAAGGCCTTGTCCATGTGAGGGTATTTGGCACTCCAAGATACGGGCAAGGATACGACTTCTACAGGTGTGAACAAGGAAAGTGGGTTGAAAGACCTGCGTGGGTAGAATGTGATACGGCAGGGGTGACCGAAGGGGAACTTTGTCGTGTGCAAACTGGTTCTCCCGGAATAATGGGCAATGCTGGCACCTATAATTGTTACAAGTATGCTGGCAATGGATCCTGGAACGATGTCGATTGCCCTACGGTGCCAGAAAAAGAATGCTCTGCCGAAAACGAGGGGCTTGTCGATTCAGTATGGTCGGGGGACCATATGAACTACCATAAGTGTGAAAATGGCGAATGGAAAACCGGGGTATTCGCTTGTGACACTGCCGGCGTGACTGTAGGGGCTATTTGCCAAAGGACCGTTCAGGTCCAGGCGGGACACATGGTGGAAGATAGGATTGTCACATACATTTATGATGGTGACGGGATTTGGTATGAGCATGAAATCCCGCATCTGGAAGTGAATTGTGCGGAAAACGGTGAAAAAAAAGGTTTAAAGACCTATGGTAACGAGACGGGAAGCTACACGGAATACTACACGTGCCTCAACGGAGAATTGCAGCGGTTGAGTGAATTGGAATATTATTGTTCCGAAGATTCCGATACCTGTTCCTATGAATTGAACGGCAAAACGCAATACAGCCTCCGCAAAGATAGCAGTTGGGTCAAATGCGATTATGATTCCACCGTTGGCTATTGTTGCTCTGACGACGATTTTTATCGCGAAGCAGGGGAGAAGTATTATTACTGCGGAAAGGGAACCTGGGTGCAGCCCGAACTTGTCCCGCACCAATATACGGACCCCCGAAAAGATAGCTTGACGGATGCTGAATTCGATATCCTCGATTTACCAAAGGATGCCTCCGTAGGCGATGTTGCCGGAGGATTGATGGAAGATTGCTATTATGCTTCGGCGTTGCCCAAAGACGGCGTTTACTGGCATGTTGAAACCGAAGTGAGTGAGTATTGCGTCTCCCGTAAATATTACACTTATGGCGCGGACGGAACCTGGGGAGTTTACTCGATACCAAATGAGTATAGGGCATGTACTTCTGAAATAGAGGGCGAAGAATTTTGGGATCGACGGAGCACTCCGGATTACAATTTCTATGATATCAACAAATGTGAGTCTTCTGAATGGAAACATGTAGGCTATAACTTTAGCCGTTCCAAAAAGAAGTAGCTGAGGCGCAAATGAACATGACTCGTTATTTTTCTGCTGTCGCGGTAGCTGCTTTTGCCACAAGTCTAGCCTTTTCCCTTGTTGCCTGTGATGGATCGTCGTCGGTAAATGTCGAAGAGGAACCTTTGCCAATAGGGTCTGGGAATGCGTTAAAGCAAGAGAAACCGGCAGATACTGCCCTTTATAAAAATGAACCAGATTCCGCTTATTGCGATTCCGTGACTCGCAAAGAGGTGCCATATACATGTGGCGATTCATTGGAAATTGACGGGGTATATTACAGGGAAAGCGGTTTTATGCGGCAAAAGGCTGCCGGTTGTACTTATAAATGTCAGAACAATGAGTGGACCTTCGTTCCCGCCGAGGATATCCCTGCCACTGCGATGGTTGTTTCGGATTACGACAGACTCGCCGAATCAGTATCTGCACGTATGCTGTTTTTTAAGAAATGTAACGCCGAAAATGAGGGCCTCATCGAAAGTTTGGCAACGAATACTACTGGTAATCCAAAAGGCGGGACAGGATACGACTACTACAGGTGTGAACAGGGAAACTGGGTTGAAAGGCCTGCATGGGTTAAATGTGACACCGCTGGCGTGACCGAAGGGGCGCTTTGTCGGTTGCAAACTTATTTTCGTGGAATCCAGTTCGGCGAAGACACCTGGAAATGCTATAAGTACGCCGGCAATGGATCTTGGAACGATGCCGATTGCCCTACGGAGCCAGAAAAAGAATGTAACGAAGAAAACAAGGATGCCAAGGAAAAACTTGCTTTTACCAATGATACGCTTTTCTACAAATGTTCCGGAACAAAATGGATTGAAATAGATTTAGCAGATTACAATTGCTCTACAGGAAACGAATCTGTCGGGGATACATGTTCCTTTGAAAGGGATGGTCAAAAGAAATATTTCCGGTATGATAGCATTCCCGAAGCTGATAGTAGATGGGTTGAAGCGGCGTTTGATCCCGAATTAGGTTTTTGTACGGAGAACGATGGTAACTATTGGCGCCGTCGGTATGCTAAAAAAGGCGAGGAATACTATTACTGCGACGTTAACTCATGGTTGCCGACAAAGTTTGTACCGCGGCAATATACGGATTCACGGAAAGAAGGCTTGACCGACGAGGAATACGATATGCTTGATTTGCCCAAAGACGCCAAGGTAGGCGACCGCGCTAGTGGGCTGCTTGAATATTGTGAACATAATAAAACCTTGGGTTTTGATTATCCGAATGTCTACGATTACTGCTTCTCCCCGAATCACTATCGATACCGTGGGGATGGCAAATGGTCGCGGGAAACAATCGAAGACATACATGCCGATGATATTGACCTGGATAGTTTACCCTGCGGAGGCTCCACGTGGTGTTGTACGGAGACCGAAGGAATGAAGCAGAGGGCTAATGGGTATTATTTTGATGAACCCGAAGTAATCTACCAGTGCATTTCTGGCGAGACGGTTCTAGTTGAACGCCTTTGGAACCGCTACGAGAAAAAGTAATTCGTCTTTAGTTTGAACTTTTTGCAAAGAGAATGGTCATATGAAAAGCCATAACCACGTTTTAACTACCGCAGCAATCGCTTTTGCCACAAGTCTGTCTTTTTCCCTTGTTGCCTGTGACGATTCGTCGTCGGCGAGTAACGACGAAGTGCCGGTTTCTTCGGCAAGTCCGGAATCTTCGGCAATCCCGGAGTCGTCGACGTTTCCGTCGTCTTCTTCGTCCTTTGAACCAGATTCCGCATCTTGCGAATCTGCGATTGCTTCGGTTTCTCCTTATGAATGTAGCGACTCGTTGCAAACAGATGGTGTATACTATATAAGAAATGGTTATGATAACCAGATGATCGGAATGGGTTGTACTTATAGGTGCAAGGACAACAAATGGTCCTATGTATCCTCTATCCCAGACGGGGCGATAAAATTTTCGACTCTTGATATGTTGTATCAATCAGAAGAAATTGGCATGTTGAGTTTCAAGAAATGTACCACCGAAAACGAAGGCCTTGTCGATTCCGTCTGGTCCGGTAATGCAAAGTATGGTTACATAATGTATTACAGGTGCGAGGCTGGTTCCTGGGTAGAAAGGGAGCAATGGGTTACCTGCGATACGGCTGGGGTTCCAGTGGGGGCTCTCTGCAGGAGGACTGCGAATGTGGGATTCTTCAATCGAGCGCCTTTGACACACGTGTACGTTTATGAAGGTGAAGGCACATGGATGCATTTATTAGGTTTCCGTGCTGTCGGAGATACAAATGTTTATGAGGGCCTTTCCAAAATGACTAAAGAATGTTCCTCCAAAAATAAGTGGGACAAGGAAAAAATCACTTATGGCGCAGATCCGGATGTCATAACATTGTATTACATGTGCGCTGACAGCGGGTGGACGGTTGTTGATGAGGCCGGTTATTACTGCACCACGGAGAAAACAGCTGTTGGAGACACCTGCTCTTTTGAATCGGGAGATAGTACGCTGCATTTCCTGTTTATGTATGTGATTGATTATCAAGATTTTTGGCATGAAAATACTTGGGTGGAATCCACTATAGACCCAGAATTCGGCTATTGCCCGCATACTTTTACGGATTCGACGGAACTGACGTATATTCAGAAAGACGGAAAATTTTATTACTGCGATTTTGGTAAATGGGTAACGGCGGGATTTGTTCCACATCAAGAGACGGACCCGCGTAAGGAGGGGCTGACCGACGAGGAATACGACGTACTGGATCTGCCTAAGGAAGCGGAGGTTGGGGACCGTGTCGGAGGCTTGCTGGAGAATTGCTTTGACAATGTGAGAGTGAACTTGGGCGGACCGGATGAATGGTATTCCGAGACGTATGACTACTGCTTGTCGAAAAATTATTACCGGTATCGCGAAAATGGCACCTGGACGTTGGAAACGGAAGAGGAGCAGAAAGCCATTCAGTACTCGGGGCCTCCTGAATGCACTCCTGAATCGGAGGGTATGGAATACAGCTATTTGCCTCTGTCGCGAGATCCGGGAAGAATCTACAAACGAATCGGCGTTCGGTCCGCCACTATAGTAACGTCGCTGAACACTATTGAAGAAACATTTTATTGTGATGACGCCCTTGTGGCGTACATTTTCGGCAGGTCCGAAAAGAAGTAATTTTTAAGTGGTAGGTTTTATGTCTATGGCGTTGGAAAGAAAATGTTTGTTTAGCATAGCTGGCCTGGCAGCGTTAGGGCTCGCCTTTTCCCTTGTCGCCTGCGATGATTCCTCGTCGGCGAAAACCGAAGAGGTTCCGGGTTCTTCTGGAAGCGTGCCTGCGGGGATGGAAGGCCTGCCCCGCGACGTTCTGGTGAGTTATTCGATTCTCCCTCAATGCGGCGATGAAAGTATGCATCCTGAAGGTAGCTGCAACACAATTACAGGGGCCGATGGAGTTGTTTATCGGTTCGAATGCGTCGGTACCAAATGGGAGTATAATCAGGATTGTGAAGAGCCGATGTGTCTGACGGTTGTTTCTCAAATGCAGCATCCGGAATGTCAGTTCCCGGAATGCAACGCCGACAGCGAAGGCCTTGTCCATGTGAGGGTAACGGGCAATCCAAAATACGGGCAACGATATGTCTTCTACAGGTGTGAACAAGGAAAGTGGGTTGAAAGACCTGCGTGGGTAGAATGTGATACGGCAGGGGTGACCGAAGGGGAACTTTGTCGCGTACAAACTGGTTCTCCCGGAATGATGGGCTATGGTGGCAGCTGGAATTGTTACAAGTATGCCGGCAAAGGAACCTGGAATGATATAGATTGTCCTAAGGGGCCAGAAAAAGAATGCAATGCAGAAAACAAGGGCGCCAAGGAAAAAGTAGCTTTCGTCAATGATACGCTTTTCTATATGTGCTCGGAAGGCAGTAAGTGGGCTGAATTAAGTGTAGGAGAGTACAATTGTTCTACAGGAAACGAATCTGTCGGGGATACATGTTCCTTTGAAAGGGATGGTGAAAAGAAATATTTCCGGTATGATAGCATTCCCGAAGCTGATAGTAGATGGGTTGAAGCAGCGTTTGATCCCGAAATGGGCTTTTGTACGGAGAACGATGCTAATTACTGGGCAAGGGCCTATGCCAAAAAAGGGGATGAATATTATTACTGTTCCGGTACGGCGTGGGTGGCGACAAATCTTGTTCCGCGTCAAGAGACGGACTCGCGTAAAGAGGGCCTGACCGACGAGGAATATGATGTGCTTGATTTGCCCAAAGACGCCAAGGTGGGCGATCGCGCGAATGGGTTGATTGAATATTGCGATTATGGCAGATTATTAGACTTACCGGGCGCAACTGCTTATGATTACTGTTTCTCTCCCAATCACTATCGTTATCGCGGAGATGGTTCCTGGACAGCAGAAACGCTTGATGAATTGCATGAAGATGAAATCGATCTAGACAGTTTGCCCTGTGGGGGTTCTACATGGTGCTGTGCGGAAACGGAAGGAATGAAACGCAGAGTGTTTGTGAGTTTCGATGAACCCGAAGTAATCTACCAGTGCGTTTCCGAAGAGATTGTTGTGGTCGAACATCTTTGGAATCGTCACGAGGAAAAAAGCATTTACTTCTAGTTTGATTTTTTTTGCGAAGGGGATAGTCGTATGAATAGGCTTCGTCACATTTCTGCGGTCGCGGCAGCCGCTTTTGCTGCAAGCTTGTCTTTTTCCCTTGCCGCCTGTGACGATTCGACGTCGGCGAGCGGCGATGATGTTCCGGGGTCTTCTGACAGCGGCTCCGCTCTCGGCTCGTCTGGAAGCGGTGAAGCCCCCGGTTCGTCTGGAAGTGTGCCGGCGGGGATGGAAGGCCTGCCTCACGACGTTCTGGTGACTTATCCGCTGCTCCCTGCATGTGGCGAAGGTTTTCATCCTGAAGGCAGCTGTAACTCTATTACAGGGGCCGATGGAAAGGCGTATCTATTCGAATGCGTAGGAACCAAATGGGAGTATAATCAGGATTGTGAAGAGCCGAAGTGTCTGACGGCCCGTTCTAGAGTGCAACATCCGGAATGTGAACTTCAGGAATGTAACGCCGAGATTGAGGGCCTTGTTGAACACATGACTCCTGGTTATCATCCCGCTTATCAAAGCAATGTTGAGTACTATCGGTGCGAACAAGGCGAATGGCTCCAAGTGGACGCCAGTGCCGCTTGCGATACGGCGGGTGTGAGCGTGGGTGATGTATGCGATATGCGTATCGCTTATGCCGGCGCCAAGTCTGGGCATGATTCGTTTAACTGCTACAGGTACTTGGGCGATGGTGCATGGAAAACCATTGCTACTGACGTTAGGGCAGGTGAAACCTGCTTTGCGGTGCAGGGAGACCTGCCACCTGAAATTGCGGGCGCGTATTATTCATCCTTTTATGGAGTGGCTTGTGACGACAAGGCGAGGAGATCTGTTGTTAAATTGGTTGATGGAAGTGAATATGCATTCCAATGCGTAGAAGGCAAATGGGAAGTTAGCGAGTATGTTTCAAATCCGAAGTGCCTAACGCCAAATGCTCTATTTGAGCCGGAGTGTGTGCTTCAGGAATGTAACGCCGAGATTGAGGGCCTTGTTGAACACATGACCCCTGGTTCTAATCCCGGTTATCAAAGCAATGTTGAGTACTATCGGTGCGAACAAGGCGAATGGCGCCAAGTGGAAGCCAGTGCCGCTTGCGATACGGTGGGTGTGAGCGTGGGCGATGTGTGCGATATGCGTCTCGCTTATGGCGGCGCCAAGTATGGGCATGATTCGTTTAACTGCTACAGGTACTTGGGCGATGGCGCCTGGAAAGCCATTGCTACCGACGCTAGGTCAAGCGGATCCTGCTTTGCGGTGCAAGGAGACTTGCCACCTGATATTGCGGGTTGGTATTATTCATTTTATCATGAGGCAGATTGTGACGAGACTTCTGATTTGCCTATTCAATCGGACGATGGAACGTGGTATTTATTGCAATGCGTAGAGGCCAAATGGGAGATTAGTGAGGATCAAGAATGTAACGACGAGAGCGATTCCTGCTATACGGTGCAGGAAGGCGAAACTGCCCCGTCTGATTCCACGGACGAACAATAAATAGCCGCTCTTTTGCTGCCGGCCCCGCAATGCGGGGCTTTTTTAGTTTCTATCTTTACACCCGAAAATTTAATGAAGTCCTGCAAGCGGCAAGGCTGTTTGGCGGAATCGACGATATCTCTCGTCTCTCGTCTCTCGTCTCTCGTCTGGCAGAACCATACTGAGGTATAAAGCAATGGCAAAGTACAATCCGCAAGAGATCGAAACCAAGTGGCAAGCCTACTGGGAAGAACATCAGACTTTCAAGACGGGCACCGATAAGTCCAAGCCCAAGTATTACTGCCTGGACATGTTCCCGTACCCGAGTGGCGCTGGCCTCCATGTGGGCCACCCCGAAGGTTACACCGCCACCGACATCATTTGCCGCTACAAGCGCAGCCGCGGTTTCAACGTGCTCCACCCCATGGGTTGGGACGCTTTCGGTCTCCCTGCCGAACAGTACGCTATCCAGACCGGTACGCATCCGGCCATTACCACCAAGAAGAACTGCGACAATTTCCGCCGCCAGATCAAGCGCCTCGGCCTCTCTTATGACTGGAACAAGGAAGTCAACACCACCGACCCGAAGTATTACAAGTGGACGCAGTGGATTTTCAAGCGCCTTTACGGCACCTGGTTCGATGAAGACCAGCAGAAGGGCCGCCCCATCGAAGAACTCCCGATTCCTGCCGACGTCGAAGCCAAGGGCAAGGAAGAAGTCCGCAAGTACAAGGATTCCAAGCGACTCGCTTACTACGCCGACGCTCAGGTGTGGTGGTGCAAGCATTGCAAGATTGTGTGCGCCAACGAAGAAGTCTTGAACGATGGCTCTCACGAAAAGTGCGGCACCAAGGAAGTGGAACGCCGTAACCTCAAGCAGTGGCTCATGCGCATCCCGCTGTATGGTGACCGCCTGCTGAAGGGCCTCGACAAGCTCGACTGGCCGCAGGGCGTGAAGGACATGCAGAAGAACTGGATCGGCAAGAGCTACGGTGCCGAAGTGGATTTCCCGATTGCCGACGCTAACGGCAAGCCGACTGAAAAGAAGCTCCGCGTCTATACGACCCGTTGCGATACGCTGTTCGGCGCCACCTACATGGTCGTCGCCCCGGAACACGCGATGGTGCCGGAACTCACGACTGCCGAACAGAAGGCCGCCGTGGAAGAATACGTGCACGCCGCCGCATTGAAGAGCGACCTCGACCGTACGGAACTCGCCAAGGAAAAGACCGGCGTGTTTACCGGTAGCTACGCCGTGAACCCGCTCACCGGCACCAAGATTCCGGTGTGGGTCGCCGACTACGTTCTGACCGGCTACGGCACGGGCGCCATCATGGCCGTGCCCGCTCACGATACCCGTGACTTCGATTTCGCGAAGAAGTTTAACCTGCCGGTTATCTGCATCATGGAACCCGATGCTAGCTGCCCCGAAGACGTTCGCCCGAAGGTCCTCGCCGGTGAAGCTTGCTGGGCTGCCGATGGCACCTACATCAACAGCCAGAACGACACGCTTTGCCTGAACGGCCTCAACAAGAAGCAGGGCATCGCGAAGGTCATCGAATGGCTCGAAGCTAACAAGATCGGTAAGGCCACCGTGAACTACAAGCTCCGCGACTGGCTCTTCAGCCGCCAGCGCTACTGGGGTGAACCGTTCCCGGTCATCCACTGGGAAGACGGCGAAATCTCTACCGTCGATGATTCCGAACTGCCGGTGCTGTTGCCGGAACTCAAGGACTACAAGCCGGGTGACGGCGGACAGTCCCCGCTCGCAAACGCCACCGAATGGCTCCAGGTCACGGACAAGAACGGCCGTAAGGGTATTCGCGAGACGAACACCATGCCGCAGTGGGCTGGTTCCTGCTGGTATTACCTGCGCTACATCGATGCCTGCAACGGCGACGCATTTGTTGCAAAGGAACTTGAAAAGTACTGGATGCCGGTCGACCTCTATGTGGGCGGTGCCGAACACGCCGTGCTCCACTTGCTCTACAGCCGTTTCTGGCATAAGGTGCTCTTCGACCTCGGCCTCGTCTCTACCGACGAACCGTTCCAGAAACTCTTCAACCAGGGCATGATTCTCGCTTTCGCTTACGAAGATGCCGCTGGCTCCAAGGTCCCGACCGACGAAGTCGAAGAAAAGAACGGAAAGTTCTTCAAGAAGGGAACCGACATCGAGCTCAAGCAGATTGTGGCGAAGATGAGTAAGTCCCTCAAGAACGTCGTGAACCCCGATGATGTGGTGCGCGACTACGGTGCCGATAGCCTTCGTTTGTACGAAATGTTCATGGGCCCGCTGGACGCCGTGAAGCCGTGGCAGACCAAGGGCATCGAAGGCATGAACCGCTTCCTCGGCCGCGCCTGGCGTTCCGTGGTGGGCGACGACGATGCCGCTCCGGTTTACGTTGACGAAACCGCTCCGGAAGCTATCGAGAAGGTGATGCACCAGACCGTCATCAAGGTCACGAGCGACATCGAAAACATGAGCTTCAACACCGCGATTAGCCAGCTGATGATCTTCAACAACGAAATGATGAAGATGGACAAGCGCTACCGCGAACCGTGCGAAACCTTTGTCAAGCTGTTGCACCCGTTTGCCCCGCACATCGCCGAAGAAATGTGGAGCATCCTCGGTCACGAAGGCTCGCTTACGAACGTCGCCTGGCCGGAAGCCGACCACTCCAAGGCCGTGGAAAACACCGTCGAAGTCGTGTTCCAGGTGAACGGCAAGGTCCGCGCGAAGGCATCTGTCGCCAAAGACATGGACAAGGCCGCCCTCGAAAAGCTCGCCATGGAAAATGAACGCATGAAGGAGTTTATGGCTGGCAAGACCGTCGTGAAGTCCATCGTGGTTCCCGGCAAGCTTGTGAACATCGTGGTCAAGTAAAAGGTCCCTGAGTAAGGTTGGTGAGCCTGTCGAACCAGCCGAAGGGCCTTTGCATCAAAGTGTCATCCTGGAGCGTTCGTGAGGACGCGATAGGATCCATAGAAATTCAGACCGTAGCCTAACCGCTGCGGTCTTTTTTCACCCTCCGCAAAACATAAACGACACAGCAATCCCTACGAAAATCAGGAACGGCAGCACTTTCAACAGCAAGGTAATGGCGCACGCGTCCTTCACGTTGCCAGCCCCGAAAAGGGCCAATATGCCAAGTACGATAAGGAAAGTCGTCAGCATAGAACCTCGCTCCCTATAAATATATAAACGAGGGGATGTCATAATATGACATAGACTGTTTTTTGAAAAAAGAAAACCCCGACTCGTTAGAGCCGGGGCAATTTCTTTTCGCGTTTTAGTAGGCGGCGTAGCCGCGATTATTCACTAATCACTGTCTACTGCCTACTGTCTACTTCCTACTTCCTATAGCTTTCCATCGCTTCCACATCCACGCTCTTCACGAAGTTGTAGTGCTTTGCAACTTCGGCTTCGGCGAGGTTCAGGTACACCTTCATGCTCTTGTCGAACAGTTCCGGTGCCTTGGTGGCGTCGCGGAGCATGAGCTGGCTCATCACGCAGTTGGCTGCGAGTTCGTAGAGGTGGCGGCTGCAGAGGTCGGTGAACTCGTTGTTGTTCGCTGCCTTCACAGTTTCGATAGCTTCGTTGAACTTCGCGTCCATGGCCTTCGCGCGGGCCTTGAGGCTCTCGTATTCGGCGGCCACTTCGCCCGCTTCCAGTTCCTCGAGCATTTGGCTGTAGGTTCCGGTGTTGATGTGCGGGAGGGCGGCCACGGTCTGCAACTGCGTCGTGCCTTCGTAGATGGAGGTGATACGAGCGTCGCGGTAGAGGCGCTGGCAAGCGTATTCGAGCATGTAGCCGGAACCGCCGTGCACCTGGATGCTGTCGTAGGCGTTCAGGTTGGCGTATTCGGAGTTCATACCCTTGGCGAGCGGAGTGCAAGCGGAGGCGAGCTTCTGGTAGAGCTTGAGTTCAGCCTTCTCCTCGTCGGTGAGCTTACGGGTGCGCTCGATGTCCTCGAGGCCCTTGTAGATGTCCACATAGCGGGCTGTCTGGTACAGGAGTGCGCGACCAGCGTCGAGGCGTGCCTTGATATTGGAAATCATCTCATAGACAGCCGGGAAGTTCACGATGGCCTGGCCGAACTGCTTGCGGTCCTTGGCGTAGGCGAGAGCTTCGTTGTATGCCATCTGGCTGATGCCCACGGACTGTGCGGCGATGCCCAGGCGGGCGCCGTTCATGAGGGCCATCACGTACTTGATGAGGCCGAACTTGCGGCGGCCACAGAGTTCAGCCTTCGCGTTCTTATAGACAAGTTCGCAGGTCGGGCTTCCGTGGATGCCGAGCTTGTTCTCGATGCGGCGCACGTTCACGCCACCGTCGCGCTTGTCGTAGATGAACATCGAAAGGCC
>Ga0310697_10000294_pt1 | contig 70019 bp, 54 predicted proteins | sample 172DNAGHGlowgp2_FD_203883 | JGI IMG/M metagenome (GOLD analysis project Ga0310697, IMG submission 203883) | Sheep rumen microbial communities from Palmerston North, Manawatu-Wanganui, New Zealand - 1728 DNA GHGlow gp2 (v2) (version 2) | ecosystem: Host-associated > Mammals > Digestive system >...
TGTTGAAAAGTTTTTCCATCATGCGCCTGTCACTGCCGGCAAAGATGAACCAGGTGTGCTTGCATTTCTGGACATAGGTACGCAGCAATTCCAACACGTTATTATCCGGATACTCCGCGATCTGCTGAAACTCATCCATCGACACAAGACAGGGGACCTCGCTGCCTTCCAGGTATTGGAAGATTTCCTTCAGGGAATCGACCGGCTTGACGATTTCTCCGAGCGAGAGGTCGAAAACGAACTGGCCGGTTACCGGATCCACCTTGAATCCAGGCCGCAGGGACTTGACGATGCCCAGGAAAGACTCCAATAGCGATTGCCCCTTGCTTTTCAACGGACCGGTAATCTCTTTGGCAAGCAGCAGAATCAATTCCGCCAAAGAAGAAGTCGGATACAGGTCGATGGAGAATGTTTTGAAGTTCGACTTCACGAACGCTCTGTTGAACACATGGGCTATGAGTCCGGACTTCCCCATACGGCGGGACGAAATCAGCACCGTGTTCCGCCCGTTTGCGATATTGCTTTCCAAGGCTTCCGTCTCGGCCTGCCTGTCACAGAAATACTCAGGGCCGTAGTAATCGGCGGTAATGATGAAAGGATTCGGCTGCAGCATCGTTTCTCGTTTTAGGCAAAGATAATATTCAGGATTGAATTATGCAAGATTAAATAATCCAAAATTAAATAATCCCGTTCCGCCCATTATCGGGGCTTGTATTTGAAGTCCGCAGAAGTCGTCTTAATAGATAAAGATGGCCGTATAAGTCGCTTTTCCTATACGTCCTGATAAGCCACGAAAGTTTCACCTATGTTTCACCTGAAGTCTTTTCGGCTTTTTCTAAATAGCCGATTATCAACATATTACAAGATATAGTTCGAGTCTCGTTCTCCGCTCCAAAACACGGCTGCCGAAAAATGGCAATTCGGTGCTATCGCCCCCGCGCTTTCTCGTGTACGCATCTGATGTGAACACGGAATGGTTTGTCCCGTGGCGTTTTTTTGTACGCATCTCCCGTGAAAGGGGCTTTCAAAGGGGTTTGGTGCGAGATGCGTACAAGGAAACGGACAGGGAGTGCATTGCAGACGCACTCGTTAATTACCCATTCAGATGGATTCGATGACCGGTTGTTTCTCCTCTACAACTCGGAAGTCCCTCCTTGGAATAGCCGTTTGCCCGTAACGCCTCTGCGCATAATCAAATCAGTTGCCCGTTTTCCCGAAAAAGTCGTAAATTAGAGGCGCATTAAATAGGGAAAGGACCATGGACAGAAGATCGTTTTTCAAGTATTCCGCAGGCGCGGTGCTGAGCACGTCGATGCTCGGCAGGGCCGGAGAGCTTTTCGCAAAAGACAGCGGCGGGAAGTACAATGTCGTCATTCTGGGCGACACGCACTATGACGCAGCGGACCCGGAAAAGTATCACGCCGGATACACGGACCCGAACCCCACGCGGGAGGCCAATCACCGCAAGGAGTTCGTCCGGAACGGGAAAATGTGGGCGGAGCGCTGTCCGGCCCTTGTCAAGCGGGCGGCCTGCCTCGTGGACGAAGACACCCGTTTCGTCCTCCAGATGGGCGACCTCGTGCAGGGCGACACCGCCACGGCGGAGATCCACAAGCGCTTCCTGGACGACGCGATGAACCTTTTCAAGCGGGACCTCGCCCCCGACCTGCCCTTTGTCACCGTTGCCGGCAACCATGACCTCCGCGGCAACGACGACGCGATTATCTCACAGGCTTACGAGGAGTATATGACAGCCCGCCTTTCCCAGGAACTGGGCCGGGAAATCACGGCAACGAATTTCCTGTTCAACACGGACGACGACGCCTACATCGTCCTCAACTTCACCTGCCCCGACCTGACTGTCATCGAAAACCTTTTCAAGAAGGCCGACGGCGCCCGCCACACCTTCGTCGTCGTCCACAGCCCCGTCTTCCCCTACGACAGCGCGTCCTACTGGTGGTGGATCCTGTTCGGCAACCGGCAGGATTCAAAAGCCGATGAGCGCCGCGCCGTCCGCCGGCTGATGGCATCCCGCAACGCCGTCGTCCTGTGCGGGCACACGCACAAGACCGAGCTTCTGAACTGGTACGGCGACGGTGGCCAGATCACCCAGATGACGATGTCCAGCGTCTGGGCCAAGGAAGAGCAAGGCACTTATACCGAGAAAGTTGACACCCCGGAAGGATACGGCTCCCTGATGGTGAAGTCCAAGCCCGAACTGGGCGGACCCGGCGTCGCCCGGGACCTTTTCGACGAGTACCGCCCCGGCCTTCTCCGCTACAGCTGGGCCGATGCGGCCGGCTCCTACAAACTCTTCGTAGGAGATACCGATATCCACGTGGATTTCTACGCCGGAGACAGCGCCCGCCGCTCCCGGCGCTTCCAGTTACGGTAAGACTTCGATAATCTCCTTCAGGAGCCGGTTCCACTCGACGACGTGGTCCGGCTTGCGCGAATAGCCGAGCACGACGACCACGAGATCCTTGGACGGGATGATGAAGATTTCCTGTCCGTCATGTCCGCGGCATTCGAACAGGTCGGCCGGGGCATCCGGATAGTTTCCGCCGCGGTTGAGCCAGAAAAAGGCTCCGTATCCGCCCTGGCTGCCGGAGGCGGGAGAAACCGTGTACTTCACCCAGTCTTCGGAGAACACGCGTCTGTCCCCGACCAGGCCGCCGTCCAGGTACAACTGGCCGAATTTCGCGAAATCACGCGGCGTCATGTACAGATAGGAAGACCCCACGGGCGTCCCGCCCATATCCGGCTCGAAACACGCGTTCCGGATGCCCAGGGGGGCGAAAAGCCTGTTACGGACATAGGCGAGGAATTCCGTGTCGGAGGCGAACCTGCCGCGCAGGTAACGCATGACGATGTTCGTCGATCCGCTGGAGTAATACCAAAATGTCCCGGGCTTGTGTTCCAGCGGCTTGGACAGGGCGTAGAGGCCCATGTCCTTCTCCCGGTGCAGCATCAGGTTCACGTCCGACCGGTTGCCGTAGTTCTCATTCCATTCGAGGCCGCTCTGCATCTGCAGGAGGTCGTTCATCGTAATGTCCCTGCGCCCGTCCCCCTGCCACTCGGGGATATCCAAAGGCGCATGAAGCTCCACCAGGCCGTCTTCCACCATGCAGCCGACCAAGGCGTTGGTGACGCTCTTGCCCATGCTCCAGCTCAGCAGGCGCGTGTCCCGGGTAAAACCCTTCCGGTAGCGCTCTGCCACGACGCCGCCCTTGTGCAGGACGACGAAGGCGAAAGGGTTTCCGTTGTAATCTTTCTTGTCCACGAGAGCCTCCGCCAAAGGCTCCAGACGGGCCCGGACGGCGGAATCCCCCAGGGGAAGCGGCCGGGGATCCCCTGCCGGTTCCAAGGGCAGCGGATATTTCTCCGACTGCAGTTCCCGGACCGTTTTCCCGCGCAGCAGCGTGACACCGTACCCGTCCCGGTACACAGCCGTGGACTTCGCCCAGAGGAAACGGCTCGTCACTGTCCTGTTCTCATAGTCCACTTTGTTCCTGTTGAACTTGATGAACGAAAAATGGAGGTCCAGCGCCTCCACCTCGGCCTGGTCCCGTCCGGAGACGAACACGGCCGACGCCAGGTTCTTGGCGGCGTACCCCGTGATGATGGGCATCAGGGAGTTCAGAAACAAGGCTCCGCCGATCAGTCCGGCCGCGAGCACGCAAAGTACGATGCGAAGAAGCGCTTTTTTGGTTTTCGTTTTCATACTTGCAAGATAGCTATTTTCACGATTATTTGCTACATTTGGGAACCAAATCAACAAGAATACCGAAACTATGAGCCAATTGCACGTAATCGACCATCCGATGATCCAGCACAAACTGACCATCATGCGCATGAAGGAAACCGGATCCAAGGATTTCCGGGAACTTCTCAAAGAGATTTCCCTCCTGATGGGCTATGAGGTCACCCGCGACATCCCGCTGGAGAGTATCGATATCGAAACGCCCCTGTGCAAGATGACGGCGAAAAGAGTCTCCGGACACAAGCTCGCCATCGTCCCGATCCTGAGGGCCGGCATGGGCATGGTCGAGGGACTGCTGATGCTCGTCCCCGTCGCCAAAGTGGGCCACATCGGCCTGTACCGCAACGAGGAGACGCACCTTCCCGTGGTGTATTACTGCAAGCTCCCGGAGGACATCCGGAAGCGGACGGTCATCGTGACCGATCCGATGCTCGCCACCGGCGGCAGCGCCTGCGACGCCATCTCCATGCTCAAGGAGCGGGGCAGCAGGCACATCCGCCTGATGTGCCTCGTGGGCGCTCCGGAAGGCATCGCCAAAGTCCAGGCCGAACATCCGGACGTGGACATCTATCTCGCCGCTGTGGATGACCACCTGAACGAGAACGCCTACATTGTCCCGGGACTCGGAGACGCTGGCGACCGCATCTTCGGAACCAAGTAGCAAAAAGAAATTCAAATACTTATGAAACGACTCCTGCTTGCCGCCGTGGCACTGATGGTGACCATGGCCCCCGCCGCCTTGGCACAGCGTCCCGCTCCCCGCAGCGAAAAGAAAGCCGATACGGAGAAGAAGGATGCTCCGGAAAAACCGGAGCCGGAACTGACCGTCACCGCCGGTATGGTCGGCGTGTCCCACCACGAGAAAGACTGGTACTTTGACGTGCCGGACACCCTGCTGGGCCGCCGGATCCTCGCCGTCACCCGTTTCGTGAACCACACTCCCGGCGCCTCCGAATACGGCGGGGAGATGCTCCAGAACCGGATGATCTACTGGGAGAAAGCCTCCAACGGGAACCTCCTCCTGCGGGTGGACACCTATACCCTCCAGGCCGATGAGGGCGACGAAATCGCCCGCGCCGTACGGGCCAGTTCCGAAGCCCCCATCATCGCCTCCCTCAAGCCGGAGAAGAAATCGGCTCCGGGCTGCACCCGCGTGAAGGTGACCTCCCTTTTCGAGGGCGACACGCAGGCTTTCTCCCTGAGCCCCCGCACCAAGAAGGCCTATAATCTCGGGAACCTCAAGGGCGACGCGAGTTTCATCGAGAGCATCCGCACTTATCCCGTCAACACGGAAGTGACGGTCACCAAGACCTTTGCCTACAACGCTCCGGCGACGCCCGCCATGGGTCCCGCCCGGATGGCCGCGACGCTTCCGGCCGGCAATGAGGCCGGCGTGGTAACCCTCGTCCTGAACACCTCGATGGTCCTCCTGCCGGAAGTGCCCATGCAGCCGCGCCTGTTCGACCCCCGCGTCGGCTATTTCGCCGACGGCTACACCCGGTTCTCCGATGAACAGCAAGCCGTGGAGCGCGTCCGCTTCATCGCCCGCTGGCGCCTGGAAGCCCGCCCCGAGGACGTGGAGAAGCAGCGGCGCGGCGAACTCGTGGAGCCCGTCAAGCCGATCGTCTATTACATCGACCCGGCCACCCCGAAGCAGTGGCGGCCGTACCTGATCGCCGGCGTGAACGACTGGCAGAAGGCCTTTGAGCAGGCTGGCTGGAAGAATGCCATCCGGGCCGAGGAATGGCCGGAGGACAACCCCGACATGAGCATGGAGGACGCCCGTTTCTCCGTCATCCGCTACCTCGCCTCCTCCACGGCCAACGCCTATGGGCCCAATGTCCATGACCCCCGCTCCGGCGAAATCCTGGAAAGCCACATCGGCTGGTACCACAACGTGATGACCCTGGTCCACGACTGGTACCAGGTGCAGGCCGGCGCCGTGGACCCACGCGCCCGTTCCTTCAAGTATGACGACGAGCTGATGGGCGACCTCATCCGCTTCGTCTCCTCCCACGAGGTGGGCCATACCCTGGGCCTCAGGCACAACATGGGTTCCAGCAGTTTCACTCCGGTGGAGAAGCTCCGCGACAAGGAGTGGGTGGAGAAGCACGGCCACACCGTCTCCATCATGGACTACGCCCGGTTCAACTACGTGGCGCAGCCGGAGGACGGCATCGGCAAGGAGGGCCTGTATCCCCGGATCAACGATTATGACAAGTGGGCCATCGAGTACGGCTACCGGCCGACGGAGTTCAAGACCCCGAAGGAGGACCACCTCTATTGGAACAAGGTGATTATCGAGCGCCTGAAGGACCACCCCGAGCTCTGGTTCGGCGGCGAGGGCTCCGACTTCGACCCGCGCGCCCAGCGGGAGGACCTCGGCGACGACGCCGTCGCGGCCAGCGACTACGGCATCGCAAACCTCAGGCGCATCATCGGCCAGCTTCCGGAGTGGAACGCCGAGGAGGCCAACCAGTACGAGAACCTTTCCCGGATGTACACCTCCCTCACCGGCCAGTACAACCGATACCTGGGCCATGTGTCGGCCAACATCGGCGGCCGCTTCGTGACGAACCACAGCATCGAACAGGAAGGGGTCCTCAAATACGCACCGGTCCCGAAAGACCGCCAGAAGCGCGCCCTGAACTGGCTCAACGACAATCTGTTCCGGAAACCGTCCTGGCTCGTGGCCGAGCCTTGGATCTTCAACCTCACGGACCGTCCGGACTCCTACCTGTACACCCTCGTGAACAATGTCGTGAGCGCCTCCAACCTCCTGAACATCCAGAAGCTTACACGCATGGAGCAGTTCGCGACCTACGGTTCCGGCAACTATGCCCCGCAGGAATATCTGGACGACCTGGCCGGGATGATCTTCGAGGAACTCTATAAGGGCCGCGCTACCGACAGCTACCGCCGCTATCTCCAGCGCCGCTACGTAACGGTCGCCCTGGATGTCGTGAACAGCGCCGCGGCGGCCAACACCGACGGCCGCACCCTCCTCCTGGGCCAGCTCCTGGAGATCCAGAAGAAAGCCGGCAAGGCCAAGTCCTCCGACACTGCCACCCAGGCTCACTGGCAGAGCCTTGCCAAACAAATCGAAAAGGGGCTGAAATAGCCCCTTTTCTTTTACTTGTCATACAGCCTCTCGTGCGTCCATTCCACGATGGGCCGGATGGGATAGGCCTGTTGGATATACCATTCGCTCATCGGATGGATCCGGCTGTTCGAGCCGACTTCCACATACAGGCGATGCGCATCGTGGTTGGCACTGCCTGAGGTGGCGGCTGTCCAATAGTATGCCTTCAACCCATAGTTCTTCAACGGCCCTTTTTCCCGGTAACCCTGGGCTGGAACGCATACAAGTGCCCCTTTCTTGCCCGGCTGGGCATAAAACCAATAGCAGCCGTCCTGGAAAGGAGGATCCGGGGAATTGAAGAATTTTATGGTATGTTCTTCTTTCTCTGGAACCTCAGGAGAGGAGCTGAACACCGTGAAAGCCAACAGGTCCGGCACTTGATATCCCACCGGGCAAGGGTCATATACGGTCTTGATTCCCTTACGGTCCAACTTGTACTCTTCCATGACATTTCCTGCATGGCGGCTTCCCATTCCGCTGTCCCAGAAGGAATGATGGCTCTTTCCGTACGTTTCCGTCTGTGAATCCGGCAGGAAGGTGGAAAACCAGGTCCCTTTCCCCTCGTCGGCTCCTGTCGAAGTCTGGTTGTCATAGAAATAATACGGGTGCTGGATGGCCTCGCCGATGGTTTCCGCATGGCCCTTATGGATAGACCAAGGGAAAGGACCGAACTGGTCTTTGTCATCTTTTTCCGTTTCTCCGGACCCGGGCAGCATAGGATCCTTGCGCCCCCACTGGTAATAGGGCGTATTGGCATAGGTCCGGGACTCAGACCCCGACTGCGATACCGGGAGGGTGACGGTCTTTCCGGACTCGTCCTGGGTAAAGCGGACCCAGCCCGTGCGCGGCTCCGCCTTGAAGTGCTCCGGGTCGCACCATCCCACCGTCACATTCAGCAGGTCATGGCTCAGGATGGGTGACTTGTCATGATAAGTGCGGTTGATGCCGATGGCGGTCGTACGAAGGTTTTCGCCCGTGGGATTAGCCACCCAAATATGCCAGCTCCAAAGGATCCGTTTTTCTCCGTCCGCCTCCCGGAGGGCGACGACGGCATTGCCCTGACCCATCCGCGCCGGATCGACATAAATATACACATACTTTTCTTCCTCGGAGAAAACGACCTTTCCTGCATCCAGAAGGCCCTCCCGGTCCTGCCAGCAAAGCAGGGCCTCCGCACGTTCGGTTTTCGTATCCGCCAGAATCCAAGGCGTCTTGATCGCCTGGTCGTTGCAGTCCAGGAATGGCGTGAAATCCAGGTCATGGTGGATGACGCCCTTTTCGTCCACATAGGAATAGGCCGCCTGGTTGTCCCCGGAAGAGAAGTGAACCTCATCCAGGGCATTCCCGTACACCGCCGGGAACTTGTACCAGCCCGGCGCCGTTACGACATAGCAGTTGGCCGTCCGGCGTCCGGTTCCACGGGTATCATGCACCCCGTCCAGAAGCGACAGGTCCACCGCTTTGTCCTGAACCCTGTTTTCACCCATCGCAGGCCAGCCCAGCGTGGAATATTCCGGATTGAGCAACAGCGAAACAGCGTATTCCTTGGGCTCGACGGAACCGGTTTCCTCCCGGACGGTCATCCCGTCCATCCATTCCGGAAATTCATCTCCATAAGGGCCTTCCTCCGTCTGTGAGAACTGAACGGTCCAGCCGAGGGGATGCGCCTGTCCATATTGGGTTTTGCTGCTGGACACCTGATAATTCCGCGTTTCGCCGCTTGCCTTGCAGTTCTCCAGGTCTCCCTGGACCTCAAAGGAATAGTCCACCGGTCCCTCGGGAACGCCCAAGTTCCAGATATACACTTTCCGACAGGCGGGAATCGTGATGGACTCGCCTTCTTTGGTCCGAAGGGGGAGGGCACGACTGAACGTCGTTCCGTCTGCCGCCTGGAAATTCATGCGGGCCGACAGGCCCTTCTGATCGACCGGAAGAGTGAGTACGGTAATCCGCGTGGACTCGTTCATATTCTGACTCAGTTGAATACCCCCGTCCAGATCAATATGGACCTCTTTTCCGGTGTTGTCGAGAACGGGATCGGAATGGGTATTGTCCACGGACAGCACCGTGGTAAACGACCCGGTCAGCCAGGTCGATTCGGAAAAAAGGTCCAGGGAGACGAGCTTGGCCTCGGCGATGCTTTTATCGACCGCATGCAGATTGAACTCCAGCGTCGTCACCAGCGGCAGGAAAGACAGGACCACCTGTTCTCCCTCGCTTGCGGAGGTTGCCGCTCCCATATAGGCATGATTCATATCCGGCCGGAAAATGCGCCCGTCCCATTTCCCCTGCTGTTCGGGCAGAAGACGGCCCTTGACCACCGCCGTTTTACCATCCGCGGCCATCGTGATGGAAGCATCCTCCTCCGAAACGCGCCCGCCCACGGACGAAGACATGCCCGGCGCCGGATACAGGCCGAAGAAATGATGCGTTCCCTTTCCCCAACGGAGTTTCTCGTTCACGGCCTCGACCGAGGCGTTGCTGTATCGGCTTTCATTCCGGATTTCCGTAATCCGATAATCCTGCTGCGGACCGTCTTCCGCTTCGGGGGACAAGATCCGTACCCGGTCCTCACCGGGGACCCAGTCTATCCGCTCGAAGGCACGGTCCTCAACCATTTCGCCGCTGTAAACGGTCCGGGTTCCGCCGTTGTTTTCATAAGAAGTGGCTGTCTGAAAAACAATCTCACGATCCGTTCCCACACCGGCAGATTCGCTGCGGCAGCCTCCCAAAACAAGCCCGCAAAGGGCAACTCCCCAAAAAAGGGTTTCTGTTTTTTTCATCCTGCTCCTCCTTAATCAAAATACCTTCCGACTTCGTCGGCCGAATAATCCTGAAAATAGTATTCGCCGCCATTGGCCTGTCCGGCAGAACGGATACTTGACTGCTCTTCAATGACAGAGCCGCCCAGCAGGTTGGTTTCCAGATATACCGGATACGCCCGCCCCGTGGGCTTGATGTAGACTTTTTTCCTCATGTTTAAAATAAAACTTCACCCTTTTTCCCCTTTATCTGTCATTCCATACAGGAGAAAAAAGGGCCTGTTCGCCTTTAAAACAAGGTGTTGTCCTCTAAAAAGGGGAACAAATTTAAAAAATTTTATAAAAACAAAAAAGGAAAATCTTCGCTATTTGATGTCCCCCTGTCATTCCGGCAGAGAAAAGATGACCGGAAGATAATAGACCATCCGTACGGGCCTGCCACCCTTGATGGCCGGCTTCCATCTGGGAGAACTTTTTATGACCCGGACCGCTTCGGCATCCAGGGAAGGAAAAACGCCTTTGTCCACTTCCACTTCCTGGACGCCCCCGTTGGTACCGATGACAAACTTTACGCGTACGGTTCCGTCGATGCGGGCCTCTTTGGCGTCCTTCGGGTATTTGAGGTGCGCCGTTACCCAGGCGGAGAACGCCTCGGAACCCTTTCCCTTGAAAGTGGGATACTTGTCCGGCGCCTTCATGCTTTCCAGCATCTCCGCATGGCGGGGACCGTCGGCCTTGCGGAGCAGGTGTCCGCCGACCATCTCGATGGTCGTCCCGTTATAGACCGTGCGGCGGCCGGAGAGGGTCAGGGTATCGCCCGGGGCGATTCCCATCTGGACATACGACTGGTCCGACCCCGGACGGCCGTCCACAAGGCCATAGATGTAGGCCTCGCCCGTTTCGTCTTTCAGGTAAAACACACCGCGCTGATCGTTGGCACGCGGCCGGACCATCACCCCGTGCAGCACCACCAGTGAAGTGTCGCTCCGTGACATCCTGTTGAACTCGTCCGCAGTCTTGCGGATGCCCTGGGCCGATGCCGGAAGGGCCGCGGCCAGGGCAAGGATTAGGACGAATAAACGCTTCATCATCATTGTTTTATGTTAGATTCCTTCGCTTCGCTCGGAATGACAGACGGCTTTTGTCATTCCGAGGAGGGCGCAGCCCGACGAAGGAATCTATTTCTTCTTCGGGAAGAACATCCCGCCCAGGGAAAGCAGGAGCAGGAGAATCAGCGTAATGGAGGAAGCGCGGGAGATGCCGGCGCCGATGCGGTAGGAATCGGGCTCGAAACGCATGACGATGTCGTGCTCGCCCGAGGGGAGAGCCATCGCCCGCAATGTCCAATCAGCGCGCAGGACCTCTGCCGGAGCACCGTCCACCTGTGCTTTCCAACCGTCGGGATAGTAAATCTCGCTGAAAACGGCGAGTCGGTCTCCGGCGGCCTTGTAATGGTAGCGGAGCTCGTTCGGGGCGTAGGAGGTAAGGGCGATGGAGTCGGTGGAATCCGCCGGCGCGAAATCCGCCTCTGGCATGTCCTTGCCGATGACGGCCTGATGCCGGAGATCCACGCTGCCCAGGAAGGCGATCTCCTCGTCGGGCGAGGAGGCCGGGATGGCCTCATCGACAAACCAGGCGTTGCCCAAGGCGCCCGCGCTGTACACCGGCGCATACTCTCCGCCGATGACGATATATCTGGTGTTCAGCGCATTAAGCACCGGTATCGCCGGCAGTCCGGCCTCCACGTCGTCAATCGTTTCCGCCTCCTGCATGGACCCGTAGATGGCATTGATCTCCCCCGTCAGGTAGTGCTCGATCAAGTCTTGATACCGCTGGAGTTTCGCCGGGGAGTAACCGCCCACGCTCTTGTGGTGGTAGGAGGGGACGGAGGAGTTGAACACATTGACGCTCAGGTCCAGGACGCGGTAGGACGGATCCGGATCGGCCTTGATCATCTGATCCACGGGGCGCTCGGCGAAAGGCTTGCTGAAGTCCTTCGGGGTCGTGAAGTGGTCGGCGTTCAGGTAGCGCTTGCCGGTGGAGAAGAGGTTCACCGCGACGAGGGCGCAGATGGCCACTCCAGCGATGAGTTTGCGGTAGCGGGGAGCGCCCTTGGGCAGGATGGCCCAGAGGAGGAGTCCCCACGCTGCGGCGATCAGGAAGAAGGAAACGAGGGCATCCCGGCGCAACAGGGCGATACGGTCCTGTTGGAAGGCCTCCACGAGGACATCCTGCTGCCCGGCGTCGGAAGCCGACGTAAAGTCGCCCGCCAGCGTCGGGATAAGGAACAGCAGCAGGCACAGGCCGCCGGTGAGGGCGAAGGCGATGCCGCTCTTTTTCAGGAAGTCTTTCCGGGGCACCCCGTCCTTGACGATGCGGTCCAGGGCCAGGAAGCCCAGCATGGGCAGGGTGACCTGCAGGACCACGAGGGCCATGGACACCGTCCTGAACTTGTTATACAAGGGCAACAAGTTGAAACAGAGCTTCGTAAAGGCCATAAAATGGTTCCCCACGGCCATCAGGACGGCAAGGACCGTTCCGGCGACGAGCCACCATTTCTCCTTTCCCTTGTAACAGAACAGGCCCAGGACAAACAGGAAGACCGTGATGGCGCCCATATACATGGGCCCGGCCGTGAAGGGCTGGGGACCCCAGTACATCGGCAGGGACTTGGCGATTTCGCGGGTATTGGACTGGCCGGCGCGCCTGAGGAGCTTGATCGTCTCGGACTTTGCCGGATCCACGGCCTGGGCCGATGCTCCCCCGTTGAAGTTCGGAATCATCAGGTTCGGCAGTTCCTCCCAGCCGTAGGACCACGCCGTGGCATAGTCCAGATCCAGGCCGCCGCCCTTGACATCCCCGTCCTGCGTGAGCTCGGACCCGCCGCGCATGGTGTGCGGAGTATATTTCGCCAGCGGCAGGAGCTTGTTCACATTGGTCGCGATCCCCACGCCGCCCACAACGAGAAGCAAGGCCGACGCAATGAAGAACCGGCCAATCCGGTCCTTGTTTTTCGTCAATACGTCAATCAGTTCCACCAACGCATACAACAGCACCAGGATCGCGAGATAGTACGTAATCTGCTGATGGTTCGCCTTGATCTGCAGGCTCAGCGCCACCCCGAAGAGCACGGCCCCGAGAAGCGTTTTCGCCAGCCAGCGGCCACCCTTGTCATTTCGACCAAGCGAAGCGCGTGGAGAAATCTTCGTACTGCGATACGTGTACACCAGCGCCGCCAGCACCCACGGGAAGAAAGCGATCGCCTGCATCTTGGTATTGTGACCCACCTGGATGATCTGGAAATTATACGAGCAGAATGCAACCGCGACGGCGCCGCCGAGCGCCAGCGGCCAGCTGATCCCGAGGGACAACATCAGCAGGAAAGCCCCCAGCAGGGCGATGAACAGGTAAGTGGCCGGGCGTTTGCCCGTAAGAAGCAAGTCATACAGACCCTGCGTATAATCCCCGCCGTTCTGCGTGGAGATGGCCGTCGTGGGCATTCCGCCGAACATGGAGTCCGTCCAGTAAGTCGGGTCGTCCGGATGCGCAGCGTTCCACTCGCTCATCTCGTGCGACATGCCCATGTAGCCCGAAATATCGCTCTGGTTCACAATCTTCCCGCGGAGCACCTGCGGCACAAACCCGTAGCTGAGCACGAGGAAAAAGACGATGGCGCCGAGGCCTATTCCGATGTTTTTCAACAGTTTTTTCTGATCCATAGCGGTTTATTTATCTTTTGAGACCTGTTCCAACAGGGTGGCCAGTTCACGGGTAAGGCTGCGGCGGGAGAAGCGGGTGATGTCGCCTGCGACAGGCGGGACGCCCCCGGCCTTGAACTGCTCCCAGGCCTTGTCGATGAAAGCGCGCATGGCGTCCTTGTTCTCCCATCCGGCCGTGACGCCGGCACCGGTGTCCGCGAGTACGCGGGCCATGGCGCCGTCCTCCTGGCCGATGCCCAGGACGGGCCTCCGGGAAGCCAGGTACTCGAACAACTTGCCGGGAAGGATGGGACGGTATTCCGGGTCGTTCCGGAGCGGAAGTACCAGGATGGTGGCGGCGAGCTGCTCGCGCACGGCCGTCAGGTGGTCCTTGTAGCCCAGATCCACGACGTTGTCCTTCAGGCCCGCCTCTTCGATGGCATCATACACCTCGCGGTCCACCTTGCCCACGAGCCGCAGGCGCAGGGACGCCTTGAAATCCGGCTCCGCCCAGGCCTTGACGCCCAGTACTTTCCAAAGGGTCAACGGATTGCCGTCGGCCGCAAACAAGCCCGTGTGGACGATATTGAAATGTCCGTCCGGCTCCACCGCCTGCTCGAAATCGCCTCCGTCGTAGCCGTTGGTAATCATCGCGACCGGGGTCGATGTCTGGGCCTGGAACTCCTCCTGCACGAGCGGCGTGACGGCGAGGACCGTGGAACAGTCGTCCAGGACGGCCTGCTCCATCGCCCGGAGCCGGCGCCAGGTGCGGCGCGTCATGGGCAGATGCTTGAGGTAGTACATCCGGGTCCAAGGGTCGCGGAAATCCGGGATCCAGGGAATGCCGAGCTCCTTGTGCAGCCGCTGCCCGATAAGGTGCATCGAATGGGGCGGCCCTGTCGTAACGATCACATCGACAGGATGTTCCTTGAGATATTCCTTCAGGAAGCGGACGCTCGGACGCACCCAGCCCACGCGGGGATCGGGGACGAAGAGGTTGCCCCGGATCCAGAGCGAAAGCCGCTGCTTCCACGTCTTCCGGCCGGAGGAGATTTCGGTGACAGCTCCGCCGGAGGCCGACGCGACAGATTCCTTCGCTCCGCTCGGAATGACAGGGGAAGTCAGGGTTTTCATGTCGGTCGAGGCCCCTTTGCCCATGAGCCTGCGGTAGATGCCGTAGGGCTCCAGGATGGGCCGGCGGATGATCTCGGCGCTATGGGGAATCTCCGTCTCCAGGGTATGGTCGATCGCCGTATATTCAGGATTCTCAGGCGTATAGATAACCGGCTGCCAGCCCTCTGCGGGCAGGTATTTGGCGAATTTTACCCAGCGCTGGACGCCGGAACCGCCGGAAGGCGGCCAGTAATAGGTGATGACGAGAACCCTTTTCATACGCGCAGGTCGTTAAACAACTTTTGTCTGTTTATCTCCTCGGGGCATGGAACCTACACCCCCAGCTCGTCCTTCATCGCCCGGAGGGCATCGAAGGCCTGCAGGGGCGTCATGTTGTTGAGATCCAGGCCCTTGAGGCGGTCCCTTAACGACTCCAGCAGCGGATCGTCCAACTGGAACATGGACAGTTGGATGGAGCCGTCCTTCTCCACGCGACCCTCTTTCGTCGTGTGCGGCTTCACGGGGGTGAGGGCGCCGATGGCTTCGAGCGCCTGGGAGTTCTCCAAGGCCTTGAGCGTGTGCTCGGCGCTTTCCAGCACCGGCTGCGGCATGCCCGCCATGCGGGCGACATGGATACCGAAACTGTGGGCAGTACCCCCTTCCTTGATCTTGCGGAGGAAGATGACCTCCTTACCCACTTCCTTCACCGTCACATGGAAGTTTTTCACGCGCGGGAAAATGCCTTCCAGGTCGTTCAGTTCGTGATAATGCGTGGCGAAGAGGGTTTTCGCACCCTTGCCGTATTCGTGGATATATTCCACGATGCCGCGCGCGATGGACATGCCGTCATAGGTCGATGTACCCCGGCCGATCTCGTCCAGCAGCACCAGGGACCGGGCGCTCAGGTTATGCAGGATCATGGACGTTTCCAGCATCTCCACCATGAAGGTGGACTCTCCGCGGGAGATGTTGTCCGTCGCGCCCACGCGGGTGAAGATCTTGTCGAACCAGCCGATCCGGGCCGATTCCGCCGGGACGAAGGAGCCCGTCTGCGCCAGGAGGACGATGAGGGCCGTCTGCCGCAGGAGGGCCGACTTACCGGCCATGTTCGGACCGGTTAAAATAATGATCTGCTGCGACTTGGAGTCCAGGAAGACGTCGTTCGGAACGTATTCCTCGCCGGCGGGCATCAGGGTTTCGATGACCGGATGGCGGCCCGCCTTGATGTCCAGCGTGAGGGAGTCGTCCACGACGGGGCGGCAGTAGTGCCGGTCCACGGCCTGTTCGGCGAAACCGGCCAGCACATCCAGCTTCGCGAGGATCCGGCTGTTCTTCTGGATGGCGACGATCCCGTCCTGGATATGGGCGATGAGGGCGGCGTAGAGCCGGGTCTCGATCTCATAGATACGGCTTTCGGCCGTGACGATCTTCTCCTCGTACTCCTTAAGCTCCTCGGTGATATAGCGTTCAGCGCTTACGAGGGTCTGCTTGCGGATCCACTCCGGCGGAACCCGGTCCTTGAACGTGTTGCGGACCTCGATATAGTAGCCGAAAACGTTGTTGTAAGCGATTTTGAGCGAGGGGATTCCGGTACGTTCGGCCTCCCGCTGCTGCATCTGCAGGAGATAGTCCTTGCCGCTTCCGGACAGACCCCGGAGCTCGTCCAGGTCCTCGTCCACACCCTCGGCGATGACCGGGCCCTTGCCGATCTGGGCGGCCGGCTCGGGATCCAGGGTATTCACGATCTCCTTCAGGATCTTCTCGCAACCCACAAGCCCCTTCATGAGCCGGTCCACGGCGTCGCAGCCCTTGCCCTGGCAATTCTCCTGCAGCGGTTTCAGCTGCGCGAGGCCACGGCTCAGCTGCAGGACCTCCCGGGGGAGGGCCTTGCCGTTCGCCACACGGCCAAGGATGCGGTCCAGGTCGCCGAGTTTCCCCAGTTCTTCCTGCACGGCGGAGAGGGTTTCCGGCCGCTCCACGAAGAACTGCACGATGTCATACCGGAGATTCAGCTCCTTCCGGTCCAGGATGGGCATGGCCAGCCAGTTCCGCAGCATCCGGGCGCCCATCGGCGAGGAGCAGCGGTCCACCGTCTGCACCAGGGACACGCCTTCCCGGCCCGATGCGGCCTGAAACACCTCCAGGTTGCGGAGGGTAAAGGGGTCCATCCAGACCACCTTGGCCTCGTCGATGCGGCCGAGGGTGGAGATATTGCGAAGGCCGGCGTGCTGCGTCTGTTCCAGATAGACCATCAGGGCTCCGGCGGCGCAGATCCCGAGCGGCATCGTGTCCACCGCGAAACCCTTCAGGGAGTCCACGCGGAGCTGCCGCTTGAGCTTTTCCACCGCGGCGTCATACACGAAGGCCCATTCGTCCAGACTCGTCACGTAATAGTCGCCGAAGCGGTCCTTCACGCCCCGTTCGTAGCTTCGGGGGACGACCAGCTCCTTGGGAGAGAGCGAGCCCATGAGGGTGCCGATGTACTCGAGCGACCCCTGCGCCACCTGGAACTGTCCCGTGGACACGTCCAGGAAGGCGGCGCCACAGCCGTCGCGGTCGAAGGCCAGTCCGCACAGGAAATTGTTCTCCTTGACTTCCAGCATGTTCTCGCCGAAGGAGATACCGGGCGTAACGATTTCCGTCACCCCGCGCTTGACGAGTTTCTTGGCGAACTTCGGATCCTCCAGCTGGTCGCAGATCGCGACCTTGAAGCCCGCCCGTACCAGTTTCGTGAGGTAATTCTCGATGGCGTGGTGCGGGAATCCGGCCATGGGAATGGGCCCCTTGTCGCCGTTGGATTTCTTGGTCTGCACCAGCCCCAGCACGCGGGAGGCCGTGACAGCATCGTCCGAGTAAGTCTCGTAAAAGTCGCCCACCCGGTACAGCAGCAGCGCCTCGGGGTGCTGTGCCTTCACCTCGAAAAACTGTTTGATCAAAGGAGTGTCTTCCGCCAGTTTCGCCATGCTGTCATATTCTTGGTCTAAGAAAACAAAGATACGACTTTTTTTCGATTGTCCGAGGCAAGGCCTACAGGACCAGGTTCGTCAGGAAGACCACCACGATTCCCACCGGAGCGACAAAACGCAGGAGGAACCAGACGGTGTCGAACAGGGCGACATTCGCCTTGAGGGTGCCGCCGTTGGTGAACTCGTCCCAGACGTCGGCCCGGGACATTTTCCAGCCCACGAAAAGCGTGAACAGCAGGCCGCCGGCCGGGAGGAGCCAGTTGGAACAGAGCTTGTCCAGGAAGTCGAAGATGCTGTTTCCCAGGAGTTTGATATCGGCCAGGGGACCGAAGGAAAGGCTGCAGAGCACGCCGACGGCCCAGGCGAATGCCGTGATGACCAGGACCGCGGTCCCGCGCCGCATCCCCTTTTCCTCCGTCAGGTAGGCGACGCCCACCTCCATCATGGAGATGGCCGAAGTGAGGGCCGCGACGAGAATCGTCACGAAGAAGATGATGGCGATGACGGCGCTGAGCCAGCGAATGTCCGCGCCCATCTTATTGAAAATGAAGGGCAGGGTGTCGAAGACCAGGCCGGGGCCTGCCCCGGGCTCAATGTCGGCTGCGAACACGGCCGGCATCACGGCAAACCCGGCAATGACGGCGAACAGGAGGTCGGAAACGGCCGTGCCCACGCCCGAGGCAAGGATGCTTTCCTCTTTCCGCATATAGGAGGCATACGTCAGGATGGTGCCGACGCCGAGAGACAGCGAGAAAAAGGCCTGCCCCATGGCGGCGGCGACCGCATGGGCATCGACCTTGGAGAAATCCGGCCGGAGGAGGTACCTGACTCCCTCCGAGGCACCCGGCAGGGTGACCGAATAGACGGCCAGGGCGACGATCAGGACGAAAAGGACCGGCATCGTCACTTTCGTGAAACCCTCGATGCCCTTCTTTACGCCGGCGAGGACAATGCCCGCGACCAGGAGCATGAAGATGGTATGGACCGCGACGGGGCCGCCGGAAGAGGAGATGAACCGGCCGAAAAAACCTTGGATTTCCTCCGGCTGTGCGTTTGTAAAATCCAGGCACACAGCCTTATACAAGTATTCGACAGACCAGCCGCCCACGACGCTGTAATAGCTCAGGATGATGATCGGGGAAAAGACGGTCAGCAGGCCCAGCCACTTCCAGCGCGTGCCGGGAGCGAGTTTCTCCATCGCCCCGAAAGTACCCTGGCGGCTGCGCCGGCCGATGATGGTTTCCGCGAAGAAGATCGGGAGGACCAGGATAAAGCTGGCGAGAATATACAGGATGATGAACGCCGCTCCGCCGTGTTCCCCCACCATATAGGGGAAACGCCAGATGTTGCCCAGGCCGACGGCACTTCCGGCCATCGCCATGATTACCGCGAAGCGGCTTCCGAAATTCTCACGCGGTGCCATCAGAACAGGTTGAAAATGAACAGGATGATGACGCCCACCGGGGCGACATAGCGGATCAGGAAGTAGTAGAAACCGAACAGCCGGACGTTCCGGATTTTGGTGCCGCCGTTGGTAAACTCGTCACGGACATCCTCCCGGGACATTTTCCAGCCCACGAACAGGACCACGAGCAGGCCGCCGATCGTGAGAAGGACGTTGGACGCAACGGTGTCAAAGAACTCGAACAGGGTCATGCCGAGGATCGTCCGGTCCGCCAGCGGGCCGAAGGACAGGGAGCAGAGCGCCCCCACCGCGCCGGTGAGCACGAACAGCAGGGCGCAGGCCCAGCCCCGCTTCATGCCCCGCTCCTCCGTAAGGTACGCCACGCCCACCTCGATCAGCGAAACCGACGACGTCAGGGCCGAGAAGAGGACGGTCAGGAAGAACAGGATGGCGGCGATGGAACTGAGCCAGGGCATCGTCTGGCCCATTTGTGAGAAAATGTACGGCAGGGTGTCGAATATCAGCCCCGGGCCGCAGCCCGGTTCGATGCCTGCGGCAAACACCGCCGGCATGATGGCAAAGCCCGCCAGCATCGCGAACAACAAGTCCGAAACCGCCGTACCCACTCCGGTCACGAGGAGGTTTTCCTTCTTGCTCACATACGAGGAATAGGTGATGACAATGCCCATGCCCAGTGACAGCGAGAAGAAGGACTGCCCCAGGGCGTCCAGGCAGGCATCCAGGGTCAGTTTCGAAAAATCAGGTTTCAGGAGATAGGCGATGCCCTTCTGCGCGCCCGGGAGGGAGACGGAATAGACGGCGATCAGCACCACCAGGACAAACAGGACCGGCAGGGAGATCTTGCTGAACTTCTCGATGCCCGACTTGACGCCGAAGGCGACGATCGTCACGGTCGCGGCCAGGAAGGCCAGGTGACAGGCGACAGGCATCCTGGGACGGGCGATGAACCGGGCGAAGGTGCCGCTTACGGACTCCGGCGCCTGATGGATGAACTCCAGCCGGAGCGACTGCATGAGGTATTCCAGCGACCAGCCTCCGACGACGCTGTAGTACGAGACAATCCACATGGGCGTAAACACCATCAGGAAGCCCAGGAAACGCCATTTGGAGTCCGGCGCCAGGGCTACGAACGCCCCGCGGCAGTTCTTCCCGCTCCGGCGCCCGATGATGGATTCCGCGAAGAAGATGGGGAGACTGATGATGATGGTGGAAAGGATATAGACGACGATGAAGGCGGCTCCGCCGTCCTGGCCGACCAGATACGGGAACCGCCAGAGATTCCCCAGTCCGATGGCCGATCCGGCCATTGCCATAATGACGGCCATCCGGCCGCCGAAATGTTCGCGTTGTTTCATTTGTCTTGTTCGTCCTGTAGGGAAACGGTTGTTTCAGGGGTTTCGCCCGTCTTCCGTGAGGTTGTTATTTCCGCCGATAGACGACGAATTCGTAGGTGATGCCCGTCTCCGGGTCTGTCTGCAGCTCGCTGCGGGAGTCCGCGTACCAGATCGCCGGATCGATCTCGGGGAAGAAGGCATCGGCATCCTCCGGCGCATCGTGTACGTGGGTAATATACATGCTGTCAACCACTTCCATCGCTTCGGCATAGGTATAGGCGCCGCCGATGACGAAGGCTTTTCCGCCGTCAGCGGCCTTGAAGGCGGCGTCCAGGGAGTCCACGACGGTGACTTCGGCGGGGGCTTCGGGCCAGGGGAAGAGGGAGATGACGATGTTGTGGCGTTTCGGGAGCGGACGGCCGATGGACTGGTAGGTCATCCAGCCCATGATGACGGCGCTGCCGGTCGTCTGCTGCCGGAAGTATTTCATGTCGCCCGGCAGATTCCACAGCAGGGCGTTCTTGCGGCCGATGGCGTTGTTGTCGGCGATTGCGACGATCAGGCTCTTTTCCATGGGATTAAACGGCGACGGGGGCTTTGATGGCCGGCCACGGATCGTAGCCTTCCAGGGTGAAATCTTCGTAGGTAAAATCAAAGATGGACCGCACGTCCGGGTTCAGGCGCATCCGGGGAAGCGGCCGGGGCTCGCGGGAGAGCTGCGTCGCCACCTGGTCGAAGTGGTTCCGGTAGATATGGGTGTCGCCCGTCGTGTGGACGAACTCGCCCGGCTGAAGGCCGCACACCTGCGCGATCATCATCGTGAGGAGGGCATAGGAGGCGATGTTGAACGGGACGCCCAGAAAGACGTCCGCGCTCCGTTGGTAAAGCTGGCAGGAGAGTTTTCCGTCCGCCACGTAGAACTGGAACAGGCAGTGGCAGGGCGGCAGCGCCATCTTGTCCACCTCCGCCGGGTTCCAGGCCGTCACGAGCAGGCGCCGGGAGTCCGGATTCCGCCGGATCGTGTCGATGACCCCCGAAAGCTGGTCGATCGCCCGCCCGTCCGGAGCCGGCCAGGAGCGCCACTGGTGTCCATAGACCGGACCCAGGTCGCCGTTCTCATCGGCCCACTCGTCCCAGATGGTAACGCCGTGGTCCCGGAGGTACTTCACGTTCGTGTCTCCGGCGATAAACCAAAGGAGTTCGTAAATGATGGACTTCAGATGCACCTTCTTGGTCGTCAGGAGCGGAAATCCCTCCCCCAGGTCGAACCGCATCTGGTACCCGAAGACGCTCTGCGTTCCGGTTCCGGTACGGTCTTCCTTCATTACGCCGTTTTCGCGGATATGTCTCAGGAGATCCAGGTACTGTTTCATAGATTGCAAATGTACGAATAATTCCTAAAAATCCTTATATTTGTAAGACACGAACCCACCTCGTCATAGAACACAGGAACCACCTTTGTCATTTCGAGCGAAGTCGAGAAATCTAATAGAGCGAAGTCGAGAAATCTAATACACAATCATATGGAAATCACCAAGGAACTGTGGGGCACCGCCCCGGACGGAAAGGAAATCTACAAGTACACCCTGAAAAACGCTTCCGGCGCGTATGTGCAGCTGGGAAGCGTCGGCGCCGCCATCGTCTCGGTCGTCGTCCCGGACAAGGACGGGAAGCTGGACGACGTCGTCCTGGGCTACCCGGACGCGCTTGATTATTTTGCCGACGGCCCCTGCGCCGGCAAGGTTCCCGGCCGTTTTGCGAACCGCATCGCCAAGGGGAAGATTACCGTGGAAGGCGTGGAATACACCCTCCCCGTCAACAATGGCCCCAACCACCTGCACGGCGGCCCGCAGGGTTTCCAAAACCAGGTCTGGGACAGCCGCATCGAGGGTGACGCGGTGGAATTCATGTATTTCTCCGAGGACGGCGAGGCCGGCTACCCCGGCAACCTGAAGGTTGTCGCCCACTACGAGTGGAGCGAAGAAAACGAGCTCAAGCTCATCCTCACGGCCGAAACCGATGCCGCCACCGTCGTGAACCTCACGAACCACGTCTATTTCAACCTGGACGGCGAAGGCTCCGGCACGGTCCTCGACCACAAGCTGGAACTCAATGCCTCTCAATACCTTCCGACGGATGCTACGCAGATTCCGCTCGGCGAGCCGGCCGACGTCGCCGGTACGCCGATGGACTTCGTGGAGGCCAAACCCATCGGCCGGGACATCCACGCGGACTTCGAGGCTCTGAAGATCGGCAAGGGTTACGACCACTGCTGGCTCATCGACGGCGCCATGCCCGGCCAGCTGACCAGCGCCGCAGAACTCTGGGGCGCGAAATCCGGCCGCAAGGTGGAGATCTTCACCACGCAGCCGGCCGTGCAGGTCTATACCGGAAACTGGCTCAAGGGCTGTCCGAAGGGCAAATCCGGCCGCGAATACGAGGATTACGATGCCGTCGCCATCGAGTGCCAGCACACCCCCGACGCTCCCAACCAGCCACAGTTCCCCACGACGCTCCTCCACCCCGGCGAAGTGCTCGAGGAGGCCATTATCTGGGCCTTTACGGCTTGATTTTTCCGGGCCCGTCCCGGAACCTACAGATTCATGAGCGCCGTCAGGACCTTCTCCTGGACGGCGTCTTTCATGAGTACGGTCTTGTCCCGGTCCAGCAGATAGATGGACGGGATGCCTCGGACGTTATACAGAAGGTCCGTGCGGATGGTGTAATTATGGTCGTACCCGTTGATCCAGGCGGCGGGGTATTCGGGAATGTGCGCCTTCCAGTCGTCGATTTCCTGGTCGATGTAGATATCCACGACCTGCAGGCGCCCCTCGTCGATAAGCGCGGAGATCTCAGGCGTAGAAGCCATCGCATGCATGATTTCCTGACAGGCGTTGCAGCCGGGGTTGCCGAAAATGAGGACGGTGTATTCCGCCTTCACGCCGTAGAGCGTCCGGACACGGCCGCGGGTGTCGGTGAAAGAGAAATCCGCCGCCGGCGTGCCCACGCGGTTGAGCCGGCACATCCGCGCATCCCACTCGTAGCCCATCCGGTAGCCGTTGTCGATGAGGTCCGACTGTCCGAGCTTCTCCACGAAGGGAAGGTACAGATCCTCGTTGCGGACCGGAGAGTTGGGGTCATACAAGTACCGTTTCGTGAGCCGGCAAAGTTCCTCGAACACATTGGTTTCCGGGTACTTCCGTTCGAAGGCATCGACCCGGTCATACAGATGGGCGACGGCCTTCCCCCCTTCGTCCAGGGGCAGCTGCCCGAGCAGCGTGGCAAACATCCCCATCTGGGATTCCACCGCATCGGCAGGAACGCCGTTCACCGTCACGGAGTCGCAGGCATAGACGGCCGACGTATCCGTGAACCGGTCCCAGAAGCGGCCGGCAGCCCAACGGACGCGGTCCGCCGCATCCGTGTACATGGCCGGTACCTCCACCTGCGGGAACTCCCGCACCGCCGGCGCCGGCGCGGTCGTCTTTCCGCCCCGCGGCCCGCAGGCGCACAGGACCAGAACCATTATGAAGCATCCATACTTACGCATGCCGCAAAATTAAATAAAAATTATTAGTTTTGTACCATGACGATGCTTCGCAAAGCCTTCCTTCTCCTTCTCGCCGGACTTCTTTCCGGCGTCTCCGTCCGGGCCCAGTTCTTCCAGAGCGGGGCCGACCCGTTCGGCCGCTGGTCCACCCTGCGTACGCCGCACTACCGCATCATCTATCCGGAAGGGATGGACTCGCTGGCCCGGGCCTATGTCCTGGACCTTGAGAAGTGGCAGCCCGCCGTGGGCGTCAGCGCCGGGATGGCTCCGGCGAGCCTCCAATGGGGCCGGATGCCCGTCATCCTCCACCCTTTCTATCCCCACTCCAACGGCTCGGTGGCCTGGGCCCCCAAGCGCATGGACCTGTACACCCACCCGGAACCCTACGGCTCGATGGCCCTGTCCTGGATGACCCAGCTCACGGTCCATGAATCCCGTCATGTCGCCCAGATGCAGCTTGCTTACCGCCGGCCCTTCCGCTGGGTGAACTACCTCGTGGGCGAAATGTGGCCTGGCGCGGTCTCCGCCCTCTTCACCCCGCCGCCCTTTCTGGAAGGGGACGCCGTCGTCGCCGAAACCGCACTGACCGGTGCCGGACGGGGCCGGGACGGCGATTTCCTGAATTACTTCCACGTGGCTTTCGATGGCGGCGACTGGCGCGACTGGTACAAATGGGTTTACGGCTCATTCAAAAAGGCCGCCCCGGACTATTACACCACCGGCTACATGACCGTCGCGGGCATGCGGTATTTCTATGACCAGCCCGCTTTCACGGCCGACTACTTCAACTGGGTCACTCGTCATCCCTTCCCCGTCACCCCGCTCCAGCGCTATATCCGGAAACAGTCCGGCCAGTCCTTCAAAAAGACCTTCCGGACCATCCAGGAAGGATTCCACGACATCTGGACCGAAGAGGCCGAGGCCCGCGGGCCCTTCATGCCGATGGAGCAGGTCACCCGGAAACCGGCCTTCGCCACGGACTACGCCGGCGGCTCCTGGGTGAACGGGAAATACTTCGTCATCAAGGAAGGAAAGACGACGGCGCCGCGCCTGATCCGTCTGGATCCGGACGGCACCGAGCATGACATGGGCTCCTTTTCCGGGAGCGCCAGCTCCTTCTATGTAAGCGAAGACCGCATTTACTGGTCCGAGACCCTGCCCGGCCTGCGGTGGACCCTGGACGGGGAATCCGTCCTCCGCTGGATGGACCTGGACGGGAAGCATCGGCACGACCTGACCACAAAGGGACGGATGTATAACCCCCAGCCGGGTCCGGACGGCATGCTCGCCGTGGTGGAGTATCCCGTGGAAGGCGGATGCAACCTTTTGATTGTCAGCGAAGAGAATGGCGCCGTCCTCCGACGGACTCCGGCGCCGGAAGGAATCCAGCTGGAAGAATCGGCCTGGATCGGAGGCGACATCCACTGCCTGGGCCTGGACGACCGCGGCTACGGCATCTGGCGGCTCCGGGACGGAAACTGGACCTGCGTGCTGGAACCCAGCGCCCAGATGATGGAGAACCTGGACGGCGGGGATATGCTGGAACTGGTCAGCGACCGCAGCGGCGTCAAGGAGCTGTACCGCTACGACCCGGACACCGGAAGGGCCTGGCAGCTCACGAACACCCGGTACGGGGCCAACGACTTTTCCATGAGCGATGACGGGGAACTCTGGTTCCGGTCCATGACTCCCGAGGGAAACGCCATCTTCAGGGCTGTGCCGCCGGAGCCGGTGGAAGTGGATATCCGGGACGTGCACAAGTACCGGGTGGCGGACAGGCTGTCGGAGCAGGAGAGATTTCTCCACTCGCTCCGCTCGGTCGAAATGACAAAGGACGGCACGACGGCCGAAATGACAAAGGACGGCACGACGGCCGAAACGACCGGAAACGGCACGGCCGGCGAAACGACGGAGGAGATATCCGTCAGCGAGCCGCGGCCGTACCTGAAACCGCTGCACTGGATGAAGTTCCACTCCTGGGCACCGCTGTGGTTCAGCTATGACGCCATCGAGTCCCTGAGCGGCGACCTGAGTTATGATACGGCGGCTCCCGGCCTCATCGGCCTGTTCCAGAACGAGCTCGGAACCACCTGGGGGACAGTCGGTTATTCCGCCCGTCCGGACGAAGACCGCGCCGGCGAGTGGCGGCACGGCGGACACCTGCAGTTCACCCACGCGGGGCTGTATCCCGTCCTGGAAGCCACTTTCGACCTCTACGACAAGGGCGGCAGCCTCTACTCCTTCCAGGACCGGACCTATGTGGACCGCACGGGCTACGCCGTCGTCGGCCGGACGCTCGACCATGTCGCCTGGACAGGACGGCTGTCGGCCTGGATCCCCTTCCGTTTCGACAAGGACGGCCTCCAGCGAGGACTGATCCCGCAGGTGAGCTGGAGCATCTCGAACAACCCTTTTGACACCGGTACGACCTACCTGGAAATGCACCGGGATTTCGTGAAAGGCGGGGCCCATGCAGCATTCCTGGGGTACGAACCCGGAAAGAACGTCCCGATGCAGAACCTGCGGGGCTCGCTCCGCGGCTACTGGATGCAGCCGGCGGCCGAAAGCCAGGTATATCCCCGGCTCGGTATCGGCGCCGAAATCGGCGGAAGCTTCCGGCCCGGCCTGACAGGTTTTTATTCCCCGGCCTGCTACGGCTATCTGTACGGCTACCTGCCGGGCCTGACCCGCACCCAGGGACTGCGGCTCTCCGCCATCGGCACGCAACAGCTCTGCCCGGGCGCACCTTTCGGGGAATACGGCGTTTCCGTCATTCCGCGCGGTTTCACCGCCACCGACGGCACCGCCATCGGCCAAAACGCCGCCCGGGCGCTCCGTCTCACGGCCGATTATGCCATCCCGCTGTACTTCGGCGACATTTCGTGGTTCTCTCCGGTGGCCTATATCACGCACTTCCTCCTGATCCCGCACGTGGACTGGACCACTTTCGGCGGCTCCCGGAACGGAAAAGGCGCGCCCGTAAATTCCTCCCTCCTGAGCGCGGGGGCCGATTTCACCGTGGAACTCGCCAACTTCCTCTGGGTCCCTTTCCCTTGCTCCGTCGGCGTCTCCGCCACCTGGACCGGCGGGCCGTATTACAGCACGCTCGCGACCGAAGACCGCAAGCCTTGGAGCGTCGAGATGGTCTTCAGTTTCGACATATAGGAAATATTTCCTATATTTGCAGGTTATGAAAAAGGGTCTGCTGCTCCTCGTGCTTGCGGTCTCGTCCTGCCAGGCTGTCCACCGCGCATCCGACACGGCGGCGGTGCTGTTCGGTGACGAGGTCGTCGCCCGCGTGGGCGACCACAAGCTGTTCCGGTCGGAACTGACGGGATACATCCCCGCCGGCGTTTCGTCCGAGGACAGCCTGGCCCTTGCGCAGCAGTACATCCACTCCTGGGCGGAGGATCTCCTCTTCCTGGACATGGCGGAGGCTCAGCTCTCCAAGGAGGAGAAGAATGTGGACAAGGAACTGGAGGAATACCGCCGCACGCTCCTGAAGTACCGCTACGAGGAGCGCTACATCAACGAGCGGCTGGACACGCTCATCTCCGACACGGAGGTCCGTTCCTACCATGAGGCCCATTCGGACCGCTTCACCCTGGAGCGTCCCCTCCTGAAGACCCGCTATATGGTCATCCCGGCGGATTCCCGGAGCCTCGGGACCATCAAGGGACTCATGGGTTCGGACGACGCGATGGATGCCATCACCGCCGACAGCCTGGCCTTCACGGCCGCTCTCCGGTATGTGGACAGTTCCGACAGCTGGATGGACGCCCTCCTGCTGGCCCGGGAACTGGGGACGGACGAGGAGTCCATGATGAAGGCCCTGAAAAACAGATTCATCGAGTTCAAGGGGAACGACGGAAACCTGCGGGTGGCCTATGTCGTGGACCTCGTGAAAAAAGGGGAGCCGGCGCCGCTGGAGTATTGCGCGGACCGGATCCGGGACATCATCCTGAGCGCCCGCAAGCATGAACTTGTGTCCGGTTTGGAACAAGAGTTGCTGAATGACGCCCGGAACAAGGAAAAATTTGTGATTTACTGATATGAAGACGCCAAGAGTGATCGTCCTCACGGCGGCCCTGCTCGCATGCACGGCCCTATCCGCCCAGAAGTATGAAGGCGGCCTGATTGACAAGACCGTCGCCGTCGTGGGCAACGAAGTGATTTTGATTTCCGACATCGAAAACGAGGTGCAGCAGATGCGTGCGCAGGGCCGGTCCTCCGACCGGGACATGCGCTGCACCATCCTCGAGAACATGATGGAGAGCAAGATTTTCCTGATGCAGGCCCGCATCGACTCCCTGACCGTGAACGCCGATATGGTGGAAGGGGAACTGACCAACCGCATCGACCAGTTCCGCACCTATCTGGGCGGCGACGAGGAGATGGAGAAGTACTTCGGCAAGCCCCTGTACCGCCTCCGTCAGGAGTGGCGCCAGATGTTCGAGGACATGAGCCTCACCCAGCAGGAGCAGGCCACCATCGCCCAGGCCATCCCGGAAATCACCCCGTATGACGTCCAGCAGTTCCTGGACACGGTCGCCGTGGAGGACCTGCCGGTGGTCCCGATCAAGTACCAGCTGAGCCAGATCTGCATCTATCCCGACCGGGAAGCGGCCAACCTGGCCGTGAAGGAGCGTCTCCTGTCGCTCCGGGAGCGGATCATCAACGGCGAGAAATTCGCCACCCTCGCCCGCATCTATTCCGAGGATGCCGGAACAGCCCGCAGGGGCGGTGAGCTGGGCTTCGCTTCCAAGTCCATCTACTGGCCGGTCTTCTCCGACGCCGCCATGGCCTTGCGCCCCGGCACCATCTCCCAGATCGTGGAGACCCCGGACGGCTTCCATATCATCGAAGTAATCGAGAAAAAGGGCGACATGTTCAACGCCCGCCACATTCTCCTGAAACCGCAATATACGGCGGAGGACCGCGAGAAAGCGTTTTCGCGCCTGGACAGCCTGCGGACCAAGGTCCTGGAAGACGAAATCACGTTCCCCCTCGCGGCCCGCTTCTTCTCCGAGGACCCGGCCACCCGCACCAACGGCGGCCAGATGGCCGACCCGAACACCGGGTCGTCCTACTTCGAGATCGACCAGCTCAAGCCGGCGGACTACGCCGCCATCAAGGATCTGAAGGAGGGTGAGATTTCGGAGCCGGTGGAATCCACCGACAACGAGGGTTACCAGCAGGGGCGCCAGGGCAATACCGTGTACAAGATCATCCGGGTGGACAAGATCGTCCCGGCCCACAGCGCCACCTTCACCAACGACTACACCGAGCTGCAGGACCGTGTCCGCAACCAGCGGCAGATGGCCGCCATCGACGAGTTCCTCGAGAAAAAGATCAAGGACACCTACATCGTCATCGACCCGATATTCAAGGAGTGCGCCTTCAAGCGCGCAGTCTGGGAAACCAAGTTCTAGCGCGTGCGCCGTCTCCTTCCATATCTCCTGTCGGCACTGTCCCTGTGGGCGGTGTCGCTGCCGCTTCGGGCCCAGGAGGAGAAGAAGGACTCCCTCGTCACCCTGGTCAGCGCCAAATCGGCCCAGCTCATCGAGAAGAACGGGCAGAGTTTCCGGAAAGTCGTGGGGCCGGCCCGCTTCCTGCACAACGACACGTACCTCCTCTGCGATACGGCCTTGTGGAACGTCACGACGAACATCATCGACGCGATCGGGCACGTCCAGATCATCCAGGACCGTACGCGGCTTTCCTCGGGTTCGCTCCAGTACGTGGTGGACGACGACCTCGCGAAGTTCCGCGGCGGCATCGTCCAGCTCGAAGACAAGGACAAGAATACGCTCCGGACGCGGTACCTGGACTATAATACCAAGGACTCCGTCGCCATTTTCCAGAACGGCGCGTCCATGCGGGACAAGGACGGGCAGATCATCGAGAGCCTGTACGGCTCCTACGACTCCAAGGCCCGGCTGTTCGTGTTCAATGACCAGGTGAACATGTACATGGACACGACCTTCGTGAAGACCTCCCGCCTGGAATACCGCAGCGACCTGAACACGGCCTATTTCGGTTACGGGACGGACATGTGGCAGGACGACAACATGCTCTCCGCCAACGACGGCTGGTACGACCGCGACAAGGAGCTGTTCTTCTTCCGGCGGAACGTGCACCTTCTGACGAAAGACCAGGAAACCTGGTCCGATACGCTCTACTACCACCGTGCCGTCAATGACGTGGAAATGCTGGGGCAGGTGGAGCTGATGGACACGACCCGCAATGTCTTCGCCCTCGCCGGCCGGCTGGAATACACGGATACCCTGTCCCGGGTGAAAATGACCCGCACCCCCGCCGTGATGGGGATTTCCGAAGAAAATGAGAAACGCGACACCGTCTGGTTCGGGGCCGATACGATCGTGTACCGGGGTATCAGACGCCATAAGGTGGACTCCCTCTGGAAAGTCGATGCCGACGTGCGGCTGAAGGACCTGCAGGGCGACCCGGTGACGGAATACCGACGGAAAGCGGCCGAAGCCGCAGCCAAGGCTGCAGAAGAGGCCGCGAAGAAGGATCCCAACGCCATGGCAGGACGGGATATGGGACCGCAGGGAGCAAAGGGCCATGCGCCCGGAAAGAAGGACGGCGGCCAGGGAGAGAAGGGAAGCGGAGCGGAACCGCCGGAAGACAGCGGTTCCGGCCTGGGGAAGGACGGCACCGAACCGGGACAGGGCGATACCGATCCGGGAAAAGACGCGAAACCCGATGCGCCGACGGATTCCACGGCGGCGGCTCCCGTTCCCGTGGACACGTCGCAGATTTCCTTCATCTGGGCGACGAGCCGGGTCAAACTGTTCCGGGAGGACATCCAGATGTCCTGTGACTCCTTGGTTTATAACGACTTGGACTCTCTGGTCCGACTGTACCGGGACCCGCTCGTATTCAACGAAGGGAACCGGCAATACGCCGCAGACAGCATCTACGTCGTCATCAAGGACCGGAAGGCCGACCGCGCACGGCTCATGTCGAATGCGTTCATCACCACCCAGGAGGACTCCCTTTGCTACGACCAGATCAAGGGTGCCGAGATGATGGCCTACTTCGACAGCACCCGGACGCTCCGGCGGTTCGATGCGCTGGGCGGGGCGACGGCCCTGTTCTTCCTCACGGAAAACGATGCCCTCGCTACCGTGAACAAGGTGGAATCCAAGATGCTCTACGCCCTTTTCGACAAAGGGAACCTGGACAAGATCTATTATTTTGAGGAAGCCAAGAACGACGCCTATCCGGTGGTGCAGCTGCCTAAGGATGAGCGTTATATGAAGGGTTTCCGGTGGGATCCCGACCGGAAGCCGCGGGGACCCCAGGATATCACCCCGCTCGTGGTGCGGAAAAGCCAGCGGACGTCCTACCTGGCCCGGCCGCATGCGCAGTTCAAGGAGACGAACGTCTATTTCCCGGGGCATATCAACAAGATCTACAAGGACATCGCCTACCGGGATTCCATGGAAGTCGTGAAAGCCCGGCAGGCCAAGGAGAAACCGACGGTGGAGGCGCCCGTGACGCCCCTGAGCCCCGCGGACGATTCGCTGCGGGTGGCGCTGGATTCGCTGGGGACGATGCCGTCGCTGGATTCGTTACGCACGGACCCTGCACGGGACTCCCTGGGGGTCGTCCAGGCATTGGATTCCGCGGTAACGAAACCGGCCGTCGCGGATTCCTTGTCAACGGAAACGGAGACTGTCCTCCCGGAAGAACAGCCTCAGGAAGAAACGGAAACCGTAACGGAGGAAGCCCCCGTATTGGACCCCCTGTCACAGAAGGCCGAGATGGAGAAAGCGGCCCGCGAGGCTGAAAAGGCACGCAAGGCAGAGGAGAAAAGGCTGAAGGCAGAGGAGAAAGCCCGCCTCGCCGCCGAGAAACAGGCCGCTCGCGAGGCGAAATGGGCCGAGAAGGACAAGAAAGACGAGGAGCGACGGGCCGCCAAGGCGCAGAAGAAACTCGAGAAAGAGCGCAAGCGCAAGCTCAAAGCCCTTCAGAAGCTCGATAAGAAAGCCGCCAAAGAGCGCAAGCTCTTCGAAAAATATCTGGAGAAAGAACGTCTGCGCGCCGAGAAACGAGCGGCGAAGGAGGCCGAGAAAGCCGCCCGCGCGGCAGAAAAGGCACGGAAGAAGGCGGAGGCCGGCGAGAAAGGGGAGACTATTGCAGCCCCAGATAAGCCAGAAAGCGCTCCTCGTCGTAATTGATGATCAGCCCGTCGGGGAAATCCGTTTCCGCAAGCAGCGGATAGCAGTGCTCATAATTCGCAATGTCCGGGGCAAAGTGTGCGTCGCTGCCCAGGATAACCGGCACGTCATACCGCTTGCATAGCCGGAGAATCTCCAGGTTGTTCTCCCGCGCATTCGGGAAATGGCGCGAAGGCCTGAATGTGGAACTGTTGATTTCCAGCAGGGTATGCGTCTCCTTCGCCGCCAGGACGATGGGCTCGAACAGCAGTTCCGCCGTCCCGTCGCCGGGATGGCTGATGATATGGGTCCACGGATTCCGGATGGCCGCGACCATCCCCGCCGTATTCTCCTCCACCGTACCGCCCGTCCAGCAAAGCCGGTGGATGCCCGCAATCCGGATATCCAGCCGCTTCCAGGTATCCTCGTCCATGTCCAGCGTCCCCTTCGTATCCAGGATGTTCAGCTCCGCCCCAAGCATGAGGCGCATGTCGCCCCACTGTCTCGGAATCACGTGCAAATTCCTGAAATAGATTCGGTTGCATGTTCCCGGAATGGATTCCCCATGCTCGGTAATGCCCAAAATGGACAACCCCTTCCGCTGCCCTTCCGCAATCATCTCCGACAGCGTACTGTACGCATGCCCGGAAGCGATGGTATGGGTATGGATGTCCAGTTCTATCTTTTTCATGGTCTCTGTCATTTTGGGACTGCAAAGATAGCGGTTATTCGGCAAACCCCGTTCGCTGAGAAGCATTTTCATCTTCATCGTCCTGCCTTTTCGGTGTACAAATCTCGTTTGTACACGGTTTCGGCATCCTGTCGCCCTTTTCTGTTCATATCTCAGAAGAAACCGGCGCTTTGCTTGGTTTCCCGGTCCGTTTGTACAAAGAATCTGCGAAAGAGCGGCATGTGGTTGTACAAACGAGATTTGTACACGAAAGGGAAAGCCTCGCTTTTACTTGTTGAATATTCTGAAACATTTATTGTGTTTCAATAAAAATGATTATTTTTGTCCAGAAACCTTTGTTTGAACAACCATGGTCCCCACAGCTTCCCTCCTCATGATTGTCCTGAACCTCGTGCTGGGGTTCGTCGTTCCCATCGGCCTGGCCTGGTGGATGGTCCGGAAATATCAGGTCAAATGGTCCACGATCCTCATCGGCGCGGCGACGTTCTTTGTGTTCGTCCTGGTGCTGGAGGCGCTGGTGCATGGGGTGGTCCTGAAGGGACCGCATGGAGCGGCGATTCAGGGAAATGTCTGGTACTATGCATTGTACGGCGGGTTAATGGCGGGCCTATTCGAGGAAACGGGCCGGTTCCTCGCCATGAAGTTCCTGCTGAAGAAGGAGCCATCGACCTCCCTGCCGGGAATGGCATACGGCATCGGCCACGGGGGCGCGGAGATGCTCTTCGTCTTCGGTATGACCATGGTCTCCTCCCTCGCGATGGCCGTCATGGTCAATGCCGGTCAGGCCGATACCCTCCTCGGCCAGATACCCGCCGAGGCACAGGCGCAGGTGAGTGAGCAGATCGACAAACTCACCGCCTCCAAGCCCGGAGACTACCTGCTGGGCCTGTGGGAGCGCGCATCGGCCCTGATCTTGCAGCTGAGCCTTTCCGTCCTCGTCTGGCTGGCCGTCCGCAAAGGCGGTCGCTGGCTCTGGCTCTTCCCCGCCGCCATCCTCATCCACGCCGGGATTGATGCCGGCACCGTCCTCCTCTCCAAATCCGCCGGCATGGTCGTCCTCGAACTCCTTGTCTTTGCCGAAGCCCTCGCCGTCGCCGCCCTCGCCTGGCTGCTCGTCAGGAGGGCCTGCCGGTAGCCGTTGTCTGCTCTGGCGTTTCCTGCATCCTGTGAACACTCCTTTCGATTCTCTTCTTCATCGACGTTGCTCGCATCTAAAGCGAACACGAACAGCCAAACCAGCAACTTACTCTTAGCCCAGAGAGAGCACGGTGCAGGGAACGTTATGGGCATTTCGTATGCCCGACCACGTGCTTGAGCACGGCGCAGGGAATGATTTCCGGTGTTTTCGTGTCTTGTCGCAGACCAAGGTGGAGAGTTCTCCGCCGCATTTGCGGCAAATCAGCCTTTGACGGCGTTTCACGTGACGACGCGGCAAAGTTTTCGGCAAAAATGGACGTTTTTGTGGACGCGTCGGCAGGCAGAGTGGCGTACAAGCCCTGTTTGCCGCAAATGCGGCCCGCCGGGGAAAAAACATACCGCCGGAAACGTGCCCGAGACACGCCCGAAGCATACCCGAAGCACACCCGGAACTCATCCGCAACATACCCGGTACCGGGAACACGCTGCAAGAAAATGCGCGCAAATTTGCGTACCTTTGTCCCCGCTATGAAAAAGGATTGTATCGAGGTGCGCGGGGCAAGGGCGCACAATCTGAAGAATATCGACGTGGATATACCCTTGGGGAAGATCGTGGGGATTGCCGGGGTGTCGGGCTCGGGGAAGAGTTCGCTGGCGCTGGGGGTGCTGTATGCCGAGGGATCGCGGCGGTATCTGGAGTCGCTGTCCACCTATACGCGGCGGAGGATGACGCAGGCGGCCCGGGCGCAGGTCGATGACGTGCGCTATGTGCCGGCGGCCCTGGCCCTGCATCAGCGGCCGGGAGTGCCGGGGATCCGGAGCACGTTCGGGACGATGTCGGAGCTGCTGAACAGCCTGCGGCTGATGTTCTCCCGGCTCGCCAGCCACCGGTGTCCCAACGGGCACTATCTGGAGCCGTCCCTCGCCGTCGCCGCCGAGCAGGAACTCATATGCCCTGTCTGCGGAGCGCACTTCTATGCGCCTGGCGCTGAGGAACTTGCCTTCAACAGCCAGGGCGCCTGCCGCACTTGCGGGGGAACGGGAATCGTCCGCACCGTGGACGAATCGACCCTTGTGCCCAACGAGAACCTGACCATCGACGAAGGGGCGGTCCTACCCTGGGGAACACTGATGTGGTCCCTGATGAAGGACATCGCCCGGGAGATGGGCGTCCGTACCGACGTGCCATTCAAGGACCTGACCCCCGGGGAGAAGGAGATCGTCTATCACGGTCCGGCCGAAAAGAAGCATATCCTGTACCGCAACGAGAAGACGAACAACTTCGCGGAAATGGACTTCACCTACTACAACGCCGTTTACAGCGTGGAAAACGCCCTTGCCAAGGTCAAGGACGAGACCGGCATGAAGCGGGTGGAGAAGTTCCTCAAGGAGGATCCCTGCCCCGACTGCCACGGGACGCGCCTGTCGGAGGCCGCCCGGGCGCCGCGGCTCCGCGGGATTTTCCTTGCCGAAGCCTGCCAGATGACGCTGTCCGAACTCATTGGATGGGTCGATGGCGTCCCGGCCTCCCTGCCCGAGCCCATGCGCCCGATGGCCGAACGCATCTGCGAATCCTTTCAGGATACGGCCAGGCGGCTGGTGGACCTGGGACTTTCCTACCTGTCGCTGGACCGGGCGGCATCGACCCTGTCCACGGGGGAGCGCCAGCGGGTGCAGCTGGCCCGTTCCGTCCGGAACCGGACGACGGGGGTGCTGTATGTGCTGGACGAGCCGTCCATCGGCCTGCATCCCTCTAACCTGGAGGGACTTACGGGCGTGATGGACGACCTTGTGGCCGATGGCAACTCCGTCGTCCTGGTGGACCATGACACGCAGGTACTGGCCCATGCGGACTGGATCATCGAACTGGGTCCGGATGCGGGGGCGAAGGGCGGAAACGTCATTGCGGAGGGGTCTGTGGCCGATATCTGCCGGAATCCGGCGTCGAGGATCGGGGCGTTTCTCGGGGGGAGAGATTCCTTCGCTTCGCTCGGAATGACAAAGGAGAGTCGCAACGGAAAGACGGAGGAGAGTCGCAACGGAAGGACAAAGGAGAGCCGCTCCGGAAGGATGGAGGAGATCTGCGACGGAAGGACAAAGGGCGAGGTGTTCGCGGAGGGGGCGGTGAAGATGCGGACGGGGGAGATCCATACGGTGAAACCGCTGGAGGTGGCGTTCCCGAAAGGGCGCCTGAGTGTCGTGACGGGCGTTTCCGGGTCCGGAAAGACGACGATGGTACTGGAGAGCCTCATCCCCGGATTGCAGGCTCAAATCGCCGGGAAAAGGCTTCCGGGGCATGTGTTGAGCCTCGAGGCCGAGGGCATCGGCCAGGTCAAGCTCATCGACGCGACGCCGATCGGGATCAATGTCCGCTCCACCGTCGCGACCTACAGCAATGTCCATGACGAACTGCGCAAGGTCTATGCGCGGAGCGAAGAGGCGAAGACAAAAGGCCTCAAGGCCGGCGACTTTTCCTACAACACCGGAAACCTGCGCTGCCCCACCTGCGACGGAACCGGATCTATCAGCCTGGACGTTCAGTTCCTGCCCGACGTGGATATCCCCTGCCCGGATTGTCACGGCTCGCGCTATGCCCGCGAGGCCTTCCGCATCCACCGGAAAAACAAGGAGCGTACCCTTCCTGAGGTGATGGACCTCTCTGTCGATGAGGCGCTTACGGAATGTGACGACCTTTCGCTCATCCGGAGCCGGCTGCAAGTGCTCCACGACCTGGGCCTCGGATATCTGACCCTCGGCGAAGCGACGCCCAGCCTTTCCGGCGGCGAGGCGCAGCGGCTCAAGCTCGCGAGCGAAATGGGCCGCGGCCAGGGCGACACGGTCTTCGTCTTCGACGAACCCACCATCGGCCTGCACCCGCTGGACGTGCAGACGCTCCTCGGTGTTTTCCGCCACTTAATCGGCCTCGGCGCCACCGTCATCGTCATCGAGCATGACCTGGACGTCATCCGGAGCGCTGACTGGATCGTGGACATGGGCCCCGGCGGCGGGCTGCAGGGCGGCCGGATCGTCGCCTCAGGCACCCCGGCGGAGATTGCGGTCAATCCGGACAGTGTGACCGGGAGGTATTTGTAAAAATTGATTATCTTTGTTTTTCAAAGACACTGAATATGAAACGGATTCTTACAACTCTCTGCGCCGTGCTGCTCGTAGCGGTGGCGGCGCTCGCCCAGGACGCCCCCAAGCGTTACGGCATCAAGTCCGGCCAGTTCAAGACCGAAACCAACATGATGGGCCAGAAAATCGTGGCCACGACGTATTTCGACGATTACGGCATCACCCAGATCACCAAGACCAAGGTGAGCATGATGGGTGTGTCCATGGACATGGGTACACTCATGAAGGACGGCAAGACGTACATGATCAACTACGGAGACAAGCAAGTCCAGGAAATACCGGCTCCGGAGACCATCAACTACATGAATCTCACGGACGAGGCCGTCAAGAAATACAAGGTCAAAAACGAAGGCGTGGAGGAGGTCGCCGGCAAAAGCTGCCTGGTCTTTTCCATGGAAGTGAGCCAGCAGGGCCAGACCGCGAAGTCCAAGGCTTCCGTCTGGGAAGGCATCCCGATGAAGACCGTCACGGAGACAATGGGCCTGAGTGTCACGCAGACGGTCGTCGAATTCAAGGAAGGTCCCGTGGACGCCTCCCTATTCGAAGTGCCCACGTTCTGACTCCGTCATTCCGCACTTTACGATACGCGTCCCCGTTGATTCGGGGCGCGTAGTTTTCAGGGCGTCCATGACCTTCAATTCCCTTGCATATGCGATTTTCCTGCCGTCAGTCTTCCTGCTGTACTGGTTCGTCTTCAACAAAAACCTGAAGCATCAGAATCTGTTCATTGTCGCAGCATCCTGCCTGTTTTACGGTTGGTGGGACTGGCGGTTCCTGGGACTGCTGGTCTTCACCGCCATCTGCAGCTGGGGGAGCGGAATCCTGATTGACCGGTACCGCGGCAGGGGGAAAGCCCCCGGACGAATCTGCCTTCTGAACGTCCTCCTGAACCTGTCCATCCTGGGCTTTTTCAAATATTTCGGCTTTTTCGTCCGTTCTTTCTGCTCCCTGTTTCCGGAGATCGGTTCCGACGGTCCGGTGCTGCGTATCATCCTGCCGGTCGGAATCAGTTTCTATACTTTCCAGGCCATCGGCTACACCGTGGACGTTTACAAGGGCAGAATTGCACCCACCAAGGACCTGGCTGCCTTCCTTGCCTTCATCTGTTTCTTCCCCCAGCTGGTCGCCGGTCCTATCGAGCGGTCAACCAGCCTCCTGCCCCAATTCCAACACAAACGGGATTTTGACGGTTCGGCCGCCGCTGACGGCCTCCGGCTCATATTATGGGGCCTTTTCAAAAAAGTCGTCGTGGCGGATACCTGCGCCCGTTATGTCGATTCCGTCTTCAACGCCGCCCAGCCACAGCCCGGGAGCGCGCTGCTCATGGCAATCCTTCTGTTCTCTTTTCAGATATACGGAGACTTTTCCGGCTATTCCGACATCGCCATCGGCTCCGCCCGGCTGTTCGGCATCCGGCTGATCCGCAACTTCAATCTTCCATTTTTCAGCCAAAGCATCCCGGAATTCTGGAGGCGCTGGCATATTTCCCTCACCACCTGGCTTCGGGATTACGTCTATCTTCCCCTGGGGGGCAGCCACGGAAGCAGACTCCGGACAATCCGCAATACGTTCATCGTATTCCTTGCCAGCGGACTCTGGCACGGCGCGGATTATACCTTCATCGTCTGGGGCGCCTTTCATGCCGTCCTGTTCATTCCCGCCATCCTGTCCGGGAAACGGCGTCTTCCCGCCGGCATCCCCGCCGCCGGGCGGTTCCTTCCCGGATTCCCGGACTTGGCCAGGATGTGCCTGACATTCCTGCTCGTTTCCCTGGGGTGGATCTTTTTCCGGTCCGAATCCCTCGCACAGTCCTGGGCGGTTTTCTGCCGGCTTCCCGCCCAAGAGACCCTTACGGCCGCCTACAAACTGTTTCTGCTCCCGGAGACCCGGATGTGTTCCCTTTGGGCCGCCTGCATGCTGCTTCTGGAATGGACGGGAAGGGACCGGGAATGCCCCCTCCGCTTCGACCGTATCCGCACTCCCCTCCTACGGTATGTCATCTACACAGCCATCGTCCTCCTGATTATCTATACCGGAGAGCCGGACGGGACACCGTTCATCTATTTCCAGTTCTGAACATGAAACGTTTCCTGCTCAAATTCGCCGTCTTTTCACTTGTGTGCCTGACCGGTTGCGTCGGCATGGACCTCCTGTTTTCCCGGCGGTACCAGCAGTCGGCCCAACCTCTTTACGCGGCGTGGTATGACCTGATGCACGGACGGGTTCAGGCAAAGGTCATTGTCAACGGCAATTCCCGGGCCTGGGCGCTTCTTTCTCCCGCCATCCTGGACAGTGTCCTCAACACGACCTCCTATAACCTCGGAATCGACGGCAGCGCCTTCAACCGACAGTCGGTCAAATACCGTCTGTTCCGACATTACAACCCAAAGCCATCCCTGATCATCCAAAACATCGATCACATGTCCATGGAGTTCACCGACGGTTATCAGCGCAGCCAGTTCTATCCCTACCTGTGGAACCCGGTATTCCGCAAGGCAGTCACCTCCGTCGAAAGCATTCCCTTCCCCGACAAATACCTGCCGTTCTTCCGCTACCGGGGGATGCCCTTGCCCGAAGACGATCCGCACACCACCCCCATCCTGTACAAGGGATATCATGCCCAAGACCTGCACTGGAACGGGAAAGCACTCCGGAATCTGGACAGCTTCCGTTTCGTGGTGGACCCGAGAACGGAAACCCTGTTCGACGAATTCCTGCAAGAGACCGCAAAAGAGGGAATCCGTGTCGTATTTGTCTTCGCGCCGTTCTATGAAGAAGGCTTCCGAAAAATCGAAAACCGACAGGAAATGCGGGCATTTTATGAAAAGTATGCCCGCCGGTACAACATTCCGATCCTGGATTACACGACCCTGGACATCTGCAGGGATACCGCCTATTTTTACAACGCGACCCACATGAATCGACGAGGAGCCGAATTGTATTCACGCACCCTGGCCAAAGACCTCCTGTCTTTGGCAACGACGGAGGATTGGGGAAGATAGTTCCCCCCCGCATGGTTCAAATCGCGCATTTATTGCATTCAAGGGCGGACTTTGGTTTGCAAAAACAGAATTTGATTTTTAATTTTGTATAGTTTTTAACCTATTAAACTGCGCATGCCACTCCTCTCCGCACAGCCTCCTGACAGGACTTGGTTCGTTGCCCGGACCCGCTTTTTCCGCCAGGAACTGAAAATCCGCGACTGGCTCAATGACCGCGGGGTGGAGAATTTCGTGCCGACGGTCCGTTCCGATCGCAGGCGCGTAAAGGAAGCCGGAAGACAGTTTATTGAAAAGCCCGCAGCACCCAATCTCGTATTCGTCAAGACGGACAAACCCTCCGCTTGTGCGCTCGTGGCGGATTTCGGACTGCCCATGCAATACATCATCGACTGCGCGACTCACCGGATGCTGGTCGTGCCGGAGAAGGAGATGTCCGACTTCCAGCGGGTCTTCGACCTTTCCAAGGATCATGGCGGCCTGATCGACCGTCCCCTGAAGTTAGGTGACCTGGTAAGGATCACGAAGGGCGCGCTCCGGGGCGTGGATGGTTATGTTTTGGAAATCCTGGGATGTACCTATGTGGCGGTAGGCCTTATGGGCGTCCTGTGGGCAAAGGCGAAAGTTCCCAGAGCGTATCTGGAACTAAGATAAGTTTTGCGACGCATGTCGCTGATTATCAACAGTTTCACATCGTGTTACTGTGAGCATAGCTTTACCCTATCCGTTCGAAAAATGAATCGTATTTTTTCTTTTCCTTCGCGTATTGCCCTTCTGGCCGCCATCCTGCTTACCGGCTGCAGCACGGCCGTGAAGAATTTCAGTTACATGCAGGATTTGCAGCCCGGGCTTGCCATGCAGGTCCAGTCCCTGCAGCAGCTTACCCTCCAACCGGGAGACCGGCTCCGGATTACGGTTTTCAGCCGCGACCGGGAGCTCACGGAACTTTTCAACCTGAATGACCACGCAAACGGAGGCAACAACAACGGACGCTATCACTCCTATACGGTCCGGGAGGACGGAACGGTGGATGTTCCCACCCTGGGCCCCATCCGCGTCCAGGGACTGACCCGGCAGCAGGTGGCAGACCAGGTCAAATATCTGCTCGTATCGTCCAAGCTGCTGCTGGACCCGACGGTCATCGTGGAGTATTACGACCTTTCCTTCTATGCTTTGGGAGAACTGGGCCGGTCCGGGCGGATCCCCATCCCGACCGACCAGATCACCCTGCTGGAAGCCATCTCCCTGGCCGGCGACCTGACCGTTTACGGGAAAAGGGAGAACGTCCTGGTCCTGAGGACGGAAAACGGCATCCAGACGCCGTATGTCGTAAACCTGACCGATACCCGAAGCGTTTACGGCTCTCCCGTTTTCTACATCCGGCAGAACGACATCATTTATGTGGAGCCTAACCAGAAGAAGGCGATCCAGTCGGACCAGAACGCATCGACACTTCGCTCCCTGGGTTTCTGGATGTCCCTGCCCTCTTACATCACCTCGCTGGTCCTGATCCTGGACAAGTTCAAAAATTAGAAGCCACTCATGGAAAGAATGGTATCGGCGGCCCCTGCCGCCCCCACGCCCAAAACCGCGGGAGCAAGTTCTCCGGCCGTCATTCTCAAAAAGTTGCTGGCGATCCTCCTCCGGAACTGGTTCTGGTTCGTCCTTTCGCTGGCCGTCGCCCTGGGTATCGCCTGGTATATCGTCATGCGGACGACGCCGGTCTACCAGCGGACCGCCTCCATCATGATCAAGCAGAACGAAGCGGAAGGCATGGACAAGACCCTGCGGGACATGGGTGTAGCCCACACCTCCGTCAACATTGCCAACGAGCTGCTGTTGCTCCGCTCCATCGTCGTCACCGAGCAAGTCGTACGACGGCTGGGCCTGGATGTGGACTGCTTCGAGGACGGTCCGTTCCACGCCACCACCTTGTATGGACGGGCTCTTCCCGTCCAGGTCCGCTTCCTGGACCTGTCCGACCGGGAGCAGGCCAGCCTGGTGCTGACGCTCCGGGAAGACCGGGCCGTCACCCTGAGCAACCTGACCCGGAACAAAGCCTTGCTGGACGCCTCGCCTGCATCGCTGCAGCTGGGTGATACGGTAAAGACTGCGCTGGGAAGGGTTTCCGTCACGCCATCGCCGTATTACAAGGAAGGGACGGCCAAGAGCATCCGGGTCGAACGTACGGGGATTCCCGCCACGGGAGAGCGGGTCCGCTCCCGGATCTCGGCTACGCTCCGGGAAAAGAACGCCTCCATCATCGACATCAAGTACCGGGACTATTCCAGGGACCGGGCCGACGACGTACTCAATACGCTGATGGTCGTTTACAACGAGCAGTGGATGAAAAACCGGAACAAGCAGATCGTAAGCACCAACGACTTCATCCGGGAAAGGCTCGCGGTCATCGAACAGGAACTGGGGAATGTGGACCAGAACATTTCCTCCTTCAAGTCGGAAAACCTGATCCTGGACGTACAGCAGGCCGGAGCGATGGCCGTTGCCCAGGCGGAAGAGACCTCCCGGAAGTCCAGCGAACTGGATGCCCGTATCAGCCATTTGCGGTCCGTCTATGATTTCATGCTGGGCATGACCGACAACGACCAGCAGATTCCGCTGTACTCCGGCATCGAAAACGGAGCCATCCTCCAGAGAATCGCGGAATACAACAGCCTGGTTCTCCGGCGTAACAACCATCTTGCCTATACGTCGGCCAAGAACCCGATCGTCGTGGAACTGGACACACAGCTGGAGGCTCTCCGTTCCTCCATCACGGGGGCGCTATCCAATGAGATTTCCACCCTTCAGTCCCAGCAGAGCCTGACCCAGTCCACCCGGCGACGGGCCGTCGGAAAAGTGGCCCAGAACCCCAAGCAGGCCAATTACCTCCTGTCCGTGGAACGGCAGCAGAAAGTGAAGGAGTCCCTGTACCTGTATCTTCTCCAAAAACGTGAAGAAAACGAGCTCTCCCAGGCTTTTACGGCCTATAATACCCAGATCGTCGAACCGCCGCACGGAAGCTGGGGGCCCGTCGAGCCCGTGGCCGGCAACATCTACCTGATCGCCCTGCTCATCGGTCTGGGACTCCCGGCCCTCATCATCTTCGCCAAGATATTCCTGACGACGACCGTCCAGGGCAAGGAAGACCTCGCGCAACTGCAGGTACCCTTCGCCGGGGTCATTCCGCAGGCCGAAGGGAAAAAGCCCCGGAAAGGGGAAACGCCGACCGTCGTCGTCGCTCCCGACTGCCGGGACAGCATCAACGAGTCTTTCCGCGTGGTGCGGAGCAACCTGGAGTTCCTGCTGGGCTATGATGCCGCGCACAAAGTCGTGATGCTCACGTCCATGGACCCCGGAAGCGGAAAGACGTTCATCACCGCCAACCTTTCTTCCGCCGTTGCCCTCAAGGGCAAGAAGGTCCTCGCCATCGACCTGGACCTGCGGCGGGCCAGCCTGTCCGCCTATGTCAACAAACCACACAAGGGGATTACCGGTTACCTGAGCGGCAAATATGAGGATTTCCATCCGCTGCTCATGCCGCTCGGCCCGGTCGATATCCTTCCCTGCGGAGCGCTGCCGCCCAACCCCACGGAACTGTTGTACACGGAACGCTTCGCCCGCCTCATCGAGCAGGTCCGGCAGGAATATGACTACGTGTTCCTGGACTGCCCGCCCGTGGAGATCGTCGCCGACCCGGCGATTGCCGGACGCTTCGCCGACTTGACCCTGTTCGTCGTCCGTGCGAAACTGATGGAGAAATCCCTCCTTCCGGAAATCGACCAGTGGTATGCCGGGAAAAAGTTCAACAACCTGGTGGTCCTGCTCAACGGCACGGACGAGAAGGAAGGAAGATATGGATACCGAAAATACGGATACCACTATTACAGCGATGCAAAAGCCTGACGACGCCCGCCGCCACCCTTTCGTCATCCGGCCCAAGAAGAGACTCTTCGACTTGGACCTCAAGTCCTTATGGAGGTACCGCGACTTATGGTACATGTATGTCCGCAGGGACATCGTCACCCTCTATAAGCAGACGATCCTGGGGCCGCTGTGGTTCCTTATCCAGCCGGTCCTTACGATGGTCATGTACATGTTCGTTTTCGGCGGGCTGGCCGGTATCTCCACGGACGGGGCGCCGCAGCCGCTGTTCTACCTGTCCGGCATCATGCTGTGGACCTATTTCAGCGAATCGTTCAACGCCTCCTCCTCCGTCTTCTCGTCCAACGCCAATGTGTTCGGGAAAGTGTACTTCCCGAGGCTGATCGTCCCGCTGTCCAGGCTGACGTCCAATCTCGTGAAACTGTTCATCCAGCTGATCCTGTTCATCCTTGTCTATATCGGATACCGGATCGCCGGACAGCCGCTGCACGTGAACGCCACCCTGCTCCTGTTTCCTTTCTACGTTTTTCTGCTGGCCTTCCACGCACTTTCCTGGGGGCTGATCGTGTCGTCCCTGACCTCCAAGTACCATGACCTCCGCTATCTCGTGTCGTTCGGTATCCAGCTGTTCATGTATGCGACACCGGTGATCTACCCGCTCAGCGTCGCTTCCGGACGGATGAAGGCCCTCCTTGAACTGAATCCGCTCACGCCGGTTTTCGAGGCCTTCAAATATGGCTGCCTGGGCTGCGGATCCTTTTCCTGGGGCGGACTCTTATACAGCACTGTTTTCATGCTCATCACCCTGTTCTTTGCCGTCATCGTCTTTAACCGCGTGGAACAGGATTTCATGGACACCGTATGAACGCCATTGAATTTGAAAACATCGGAAAACTCTACCAGCTCGGCAGCGTGGGGACCGGTACCCTGTCCCACGACCTGAACCGCTGGTGGCAGACCAAGATCCTGGGGAACGAAGACCCCTATCTGGAGATCGGGGAGACCAACGACCGCACCCGAAAAAGCAAATCCGGCTTCGTCTGGGCCCTGAGGGACATTTCGTTCAACGTGGAAGAAGGTGACGTGGTCGGAATCATCGGCCCCAACGGCGCCGGCAAGTCCACCCTGTTGAAGATCCTCTCCCACATCACGACCCCGACGACCGGAGAAATCCGCGGCTGGGGGCGGATCGCGTCCCTGCTGGAGGTCGGAACCGGCTTTCATCCGGAAATGACGGGCCGGGAGAATATTTTCATGAACGGGGCCATCCTGGGCATGACGCGGCACGAAATCAACAGGAAGCTGGAGGACATCGTGGATTTCGCCGGCATCGAGCGGTATCTGGACACGCCCGTAAAACGATACTCCTCCGGTATGCGGATCCGCCTGGGGTTTTCCATTGCGGCCTTCCTGGAGCCGGAAATCCTGGTCGTGGACGAGGTGCTGGCCGTCGGAGATGCCGAATTCCAAAAGAAGGCCATCGGGCGGATGCATGACCTGTCCCAGGGTGCGGGAAGGACCGTTCTCTTCGTGAGCCATAATATGGCGGCCGTGCGGAGCCTGTGCAGGCGGGGCATTGTCCTGAAAGACGGACAGGTCGTCTATGACGGCCCGGTCGGAGAAGCGATCGAGCATTACATCAGCGGCTCCGCCGTCCTGGAAGACCGGAAGATCGTGGACTGCATCCGCAACAAGAAGAGTTTCGTGGACATTTCCAAGATCCTCATCAACGGAACGGAACTGAACAAAACAGCCCTCCAACCGCACCAGGAGTATCTGGATGTGATCATCCGGGGGAACACCCGGGAACCGCTCCGCTGCGACGTCAAATTCATCATCAAGAAAGCGGACGGGACACCGATGGCCGCCTTGATCGAAGGCCGGTACAAGGGAAAACTGATGGAGGTGGCGCCCGGCCCCTTCGAGATCCGCAAGCATATCCGCCTGCCCCGGTACATGGCCAATGGAGACTATGTGGTGGACCTGTTCCTGCATCAGCCCCTCATCCAGGACTTTTTCACGGCCCCGAACTGCCTGCGGTTGCACATTGAGGGCTTTTACGACGAATACGCAACACCCATCGTCCTGAGAAACGAGGGCTTTATCGGATTGCAGTCTGAATGAACGTGGACGTCCCGGTTTCTGTCATCGTACCGGTCTATAATACTGTCCGGTATCTGGATGAGTGCCTCCGGTCTGTATGCAACCAGTCTTTCCGGGACTGGGAATGCATCCTTGTCGATGACGGCTCCACCGACGGCAGCGGCGGCCTGTGCGACGCCTGGGCGGAAAAGGATACCCGGATCCGGGTCCTGCACCAGCCCAACAAAGGCGTGTCCGCCGCGCGCAATGCCGGCCTGGAGGAGGCCCGGGGGCAGTTCGTCGCCTTCCTGGACAGTGATGACTGGCTGACCGAGGATTGCCTGCAGCGGCTCTTTGACAGAATCACGTCCGAAAAGACCGGGATGAGCCTTTGCGGCTTTTTCTATGACCAGGACGGTCGGAGTGTTCCCAGCCTTACGACGATCCGGTCCGTCACCATCGGCCCGGAAGACGCCCCCGCCTTTGCAGACCTGAACAGGCATTTCCAGCTTTCCGTTCCTGTCGCCAAACTGTACCGTGCCGACCTCATTCAGGAGCATCACCTCCGCTTCGATGAAACCTGTTCCTTCGGAGAGGATTTGCTGTTCAATTATGCCTATCTGGACCATATCCTCAAGATAGCCATCGTTCCGGCCTGCCTGTACCATTACCGTCAGCGAGCAGGAAGCCTGAGCCATCGCACAGACCCGGAAAGATTTCAGCGGCACTATGACCAGTGGAAAATACAAAGAGCTTTCTGCCAGCAGAAAGGCCTCTGGCTGGCCTCAGTACGCCGATTGTTCTTCTCGCAGCTCTGGGGATATATCTATGACGCGCTCTTTCTGTTTCCCCTTCTTGACAAAAAAAGCACATCCTATCTGCGCTCGATTCTCCGGATTCCGGAAATCGACCAACTGGCCGCTTATCCGGATCTGTTTGACTGTTCCCCCTGGATCAAGTACGCCATCCTCCACCGCCAGGCCTGGCTGTTCCGACTGTTTTTTGCCCTGCGATGAGACTGCTGCTATACCCGCACGACGGCAGTGAAAATCACGGCTGCGAGGCGCTCGTCCGATCGACCGTCGCCCTGACCGGGGCGGAGGCCGTCCTGGCCTCCGGCGCTCCCGCCGCGGACCGCCGCTACGGACTGGAAGCGTGCTGTACGGTTTTCCAGGAACGGGCGGCCATCCGCAAAGGCTCCCCGGAACACCTGAAGGCCGCACTCCGGTACCATGTCCTTGGAGACAGGAATGCCTTCGACCGCCTCGTTTTCCGGCCGGTGTACATGGCCGCGAAGGGCTGTGATGCAGCCTTGTCCATCGGCGGAGACAACTATTGCTACGCCGCCCCGGAATACCTGTACCAGATCAACCGGCAACTGAGAAAGCTGGGAGTCAAAACCGTCTTGTGGGGTTGTTCCATCGAACCGGCACTCCTTTCCGGAGAAATGCAGGAGGATTTGAACGGATATAACCGGATCATCGCCCGGGAGAGCCTTTCTTTCGAGGCGTTGCGGAACCGCGTCTCCGCTCCTGTCTCCCTGTGCCCGGATCCGGCCTTCGCCCTGAAGCGGCGGGAAACCCGTCTCCCGGACGGTTTTGTCGAGGGCAACACGGCCGGAATCAACGTGAGCCCCCTCGCCCTGCACCACGAAAAGACAAAGGGAGCCGGCATGGAGAACGTCGAAACCCTGATCCGGCTGATCCTGCAGAAGACGGACATGTCCGTCGCGCTGATTCCCCATGTGGTCCGCCGGGAAGACGATGACAGGGAACCGCTGGGGGCGCTTTATAAACGTTTTATGGCAACGGGAAGGGTGGTGATGGCCGAAGACCGGCCGGCGGAAGAACTGAAGGACCTGATCGCCCGCTGCCGCTTCCTCGTGGCGGCCCGGACCCACGCCTGCGTAGCCGCCTACTCCACGCAAGTGCCGACCCTTGCCCTGGGGTATTCGGTGAAAGCCCGGGGCATTGCCCGGGACATTTTCGGCTCCGAGCGAAATTATGTCCTGCCGGTGCAGTCCCTGCAGCGACCGGAAGACCTGTCCGACGCCTTTTTCCGGCTTCTGTCGCAGGAAACGACCGTCCGGGAGCACTACGCGGGGTTCATGCCCGACTACATCGGCCGGACGGAAAAAGCAAAACGCCTGCTGGAAGAGCTATGATCCGGATCACCGACAAACGCGACTGCATCGGATGCGGCAACTGCGTGCAAGTATGCCCGCAGCAATGCATCCGCATGACCCGGGACGCCGAAGGCTTTTCCTATCCGAAGGCCGACGGACACCGGTGCATCGACTGCGGGAAATGCCATGCCGTCTGTCCTGTCGAAGCCGGGCCCGGCATCGCCGAAGACCGCCGGAAACCCCTCGCCCTCGGCGCCTGTCACAAAGACACGGGCCTCCGGATGAAAAGTTCCTCCGGAGGCGTGTTCGCCGCCCTGGCGGCCGATATGCTGGAACGGGGCGGAACGGTGTATGGAGCGGCGGAGGATTCCGACGGAGTCCGCCACCGGGCCGTACGGACCCCGGAAGCACTCCCGTCTCTGCAAGGATCCAAGTACGTACAATCCGACATCCTGGGCCTTTTCCCGGCCATCCGGGAACAGCTGGAGGCCGGAGAGCCGATCCTGTTCAGCGGGACCCCCTGCCAGGTAAAGGCCCTGTACGCCTTCCTGGCAGCGCGCCCGGACCGCCTGCTGACGGTGGAAGTCATCTGCCACGGCGTTCCGAGTCCGGGCCTGTATGAGCGGTATCTGCAGGAAGAAAAGGCCGTGTCCATGACTTTCCGCGAGAAATCGCACGGCTGGCAGGATTACGATGTCCTGCTCACCGGGGCCGACGGCCGCTCCCGGCGCCAGCGGGCCGCCTTGAATCCCTACATGCGGGGGTTCCTGCAGAACTGGACCCTGCGCCCTTCCTGCTCCCGCTGTCCCGCCAAATCGTTTGCGAGTGGCGCGGATATCACCCTGGGCGATTTCTGGGGCGGCGGGGACCTTGCCCCCGGCCTCTTTGACGACAAGGGAACCTCCCTGGTTCTCCTCCACACAAAATCCGCCGAACAAGCCTGGGAAAGGGTTTCTCCTTCGTTCCATTCGGCCCTGGTCCCGCCGGAGGAAGCCGTCAAAGGAAATCCGGGCATCTTCCGCTCCGCCGTCCTTCCGGATAACCGGGACGACTTCTTCGCTGCGGCCAACCGGCAGTCCGTCAAGGCCGCCCTGCGCCGATATGCCGGGGAAAAACCCGGCGCCGCCCTCAAACGCCGGCTGCTAACCGTCTGGAATCGTCTCTGGGAGACCGCCCTGCACCTTCGGAACAAGCTTCTGGCGGGAGCCGACGGTCTCTATGCCCGGTTTCACAGACCGCCCCGCGTCGTGGGAATCGAAGACACCCTTCGCCTGATCATCGAAAAAGGCTGTTCCGCCAGCCGGTTCGGCGACGGAGAGCTGAAGCTGCTTTGCGGGGAACAGACCTGGTTCCAGGACGCGGACCCGCTGCTGCAGAAGCGCCTGCAGGAGATCCTCGCCGGAAAAGGACCGGAACGGTTGCTGGTCTGCGTACCCGGCATCTTTGAATCCCTGTCCCCCTTCGCGGAGCCGGACAGGCAATATTGGAGACAGCATCTCTCCCGGCATCGGAAGACCTGGTACCGGTACATGGACCGCCGCCGGACTTACTACGATGCCTTTATCAGCCGATGCTACCTGCCCTTCCGGGACAAAGGCCAGGCCGCCCGCTGTTTCGAGCTCTGGAAACGCCTGTGGGAAGACCGGGACATCCTCGTCATCGAAGGGGAAAAGACGCGGCTGGGAGTAGGAAACGACCTTTTCGCGGGCGCCCGGTCCGTCAGGCGGATCCTGTGCCCCAACACCCAGGCGTTCGCCCGCCGGGACGCCCTGATGGAAGCGGCGCTGCGACAGGACCGCCGTCTCCTGGTGCTCCTTGCCTTCGGGCCTTCGGCGACCGTCCTTGCCGCCGACCTGTGTGCGCACGGATTCCAGGCCGTCGATACCGGCCATCTGGATATCGAATATGAATGGTTTCTCCGGGGAGCGGAAGGGAAAATACCCGTTCCCGGAAAATTCGTGGGAGAGGCCGGCGCCGGCGCCGGTGTCGGCACCTGCGAAGACGGGCAGTATCTGAGCGAAATCCTATGCCGCTGCTGAGCATCATCCTCCCGGTCTATAATGTCGCCCCCTACCTGGACGCATGTCTTGCCTCCGTCGTCGGGCAGGACTGCCGGGATATCGAGGTGATCTGCATCGATGACGGGTCCACCGACGGAAGCGGCTCCCTGCTTGAGGGATGGAAACGGAAGGACCCGCGGGTCCAGGTTTACCATCAGGAAAACAAGGGGCTGAGCGCCGCCAGGAACGCAGGGATGCAGGTGGCCCGGGGAACGTATCTCGCTTTCGTGGACGGCGACGACCTCGTCTGCCCGGAAACCTATGCCAAAACACTGCCGCTGATGCAGCAGGAGCAGCTGGACACGCTCATTTTCTCTTTCAGGACTTTCCCCGGAGAAAGACAGCCCGCCGCCGGCTTCCCGGTCAACCGGGTCATGGATTACCCGGAGCTGTTCCGCTCCAGCCGGACGATCCAGACGGACAATCTGCTCTGTTTCTCCTGGCGGTTCCTGTTCAAAAGGTCCGTCCTGTCCGGCAACCGCCTGCAGTTCGACGAAAACGTGAAAATCGGCGAGGACATGATCTTCAATGTCGATGCGGTCTGCCACAGCCGGCGGATCCTTGTGACCGGCGAGCCCTTGTACCTGTACCGGAAGGACAACCCCGACAGCCTGATGTCCCGGAAGTACAACCCGGACCTGGTGTCCTCCTATGAGCGGATGTATGCCGTCAAGAAGGAGCAGATCCTCCGGTACGGCCTGCAGGACACCGCTTATCCCCTTGACCTGGCCCGCTATACCCTCCTCACTTACCTGAGGTGCTTCATCCGGAACGCCTACCATACGCCCGGACTCCTTCATCCGGAGGACGAAATCAGACGGATCCACCGTCTTCCCATGATCCGGGACGCTTTCCGCACCGTCGGCCTGCGCAACATCGGTCTGAACCGGAAGGAATACCTGTTTTTCCTCGCCCAGAAATTCCGGCTGTGGAGCCTTCTTCTTCCCCGCTATGAAAGAATGTACAAAGACTGAACGGAAATCCCTGGCCATCTTTGTCGAAAACCTTTACGGGGGCGGCGTACAGAAGGTTTTGCAGACCCTGCTTTCCCACCTGGACCGGGAGCGTTTTACGCTGACCCTCTGGTCCGTCCGGAAAGAAACGCTGCAGCGCGGAGTGTATCCGCAGGACATCGGCTACGCCTATCTCTTCGAGACGGTCCACGAGGGGGATTCCCCCCTGAAACGGATCGCCCGAAAAACAAAGAACAAGATCCGGCTGCTTGTTTACTATCATTTCTCGCCCGCCGTGTTCTACCGGCTGTTCGTCCGCAAACGGTACGACATCGCCATCGCCTTCATGGAAGGATATCCGACCCGCCTTGTCAGCGGGGCACCCGCCGGCACCCGCCGGCTGGCCTGGGTCCATACGGACCTGGAAAACAACCCCTGGACGGCCTGCGCCTTCCGGAGTCCGGAGGAAGAGAAAGCATGTTACCGGCGGTTTGACAAGGTCGTCTGCCTTTCCCGGAGGATCGAGGAAGTGATGGTCTCCTCCTTCCGGATGAAAGGGAAAACGGTCCGCCTTTGGAATCCCATCGACCGTGGGCAGATCTTGGACGCCTCCCGAAAAGGCCTTCCGGAAGCCTTCCGGAAAACCGGGCGCCTGCGCCTCGTCTCGCTGGGAAGCCTTTGGCCCGTCAAAGGGTACGGCCGCCTGCTGCGCTGTTTCCGCCGGCTGAAGGACGAAGGACTCGACGGCGAACTCTTCCTGGCCGGGGAAGGAGAAGAAAGGGAGAAACTGAGCGCATACATCCGGGAAAACGGGCTGGAGGGCGATGTCTTCCTGACCGGTTTCCTGGAGAACCCCTACCCTTTGCTGGCCTCGGCCGATATTTATGTCTGCTCCTCGCTGGCCGAGGGACTCAACACAGCCGTCACCGAAGCCCTGGTGCTGGGACGTCCCGTCCTTTCCACCGCCTGCTCGGGAACCGAGGAACTGCTGGGAGACTCCCGCTATGGACTGGTCGTATCCAACGATGAAGAAGGTCTCACGGATGGACTGCGACGCTTGTTGACAGACAAGGAACTGCGGCGGCATTATGCGGAAGCCGCCCTTGCCGGCGGAAGCCGCTTTTCCATCGAGGGACCTTTGGAGGCCTTTTACGGACTGCTCCGATGAGCCTGGTAAAAAAATGGATCATCCGGTATCTGGAATATCTCGCAGCGACCCGCTACGAGATCGGGTTCCTCCTATGCGGACCGGAACAAGTCCTGGACGAATCTGCCTCGCCGGAGGTCCGTTTCCTCAAGCACCCGTACAAGAGCCGGTGGTTTGCCGATCCGTTCTTCCTTTCGGCCACGCCGGACCGGCTGGTCCTGCTGGCGGAAGAATACCGGTACAGCACGGACAAAGGGCGGATCGTCCGCCTTACCGTGGACCGGCACACGTTCCGGCTGCTCGGAAACGACCCCGTCCTGGAACTGGATACGCACCTGAGCTTTCCTTTCCTCCTCCGGGAGAACGGCCGATGCTACCTGTACCCGGAGAACAGCCAGGCCGGCGCATGGAAAAGATATGCCTATGACCCGGAGACCAATACGGTGGGACCGGGCGAGACCCTGATTCCGCTGCCCCTCACCGATGCGGTCATCGCCCCGGACGGCCGGGTGTTTTCCACCCGTCTCCCGGATCCCAACGGCGCGGCGCTCACCATCTATGAAAACGGCCGGGAGAAGGACGTCGTCACATTCAGCGAAAAGATCGCCCGAAGCGCCGGGGCCTTCTTCCGGGTCGGAGATAAGTGGTACCGGCCTGCGCAGGAGTGCAACGATTGTTATGGCCACGCCGTCGTCTTTCAGGAAGTCTCCTGCTCCGGCGGCAACTGGACCTTCCGGGAAATCCGGAGACTGTATTCCCCCCATCCCTGGTTCGATGCCGGATGCCATACCTATAACACGCTGGACGGAATCTCGGTCATCGACGTGGCCGGGTACCGCAAGCCCCGGCTGAGAAAGCTTCTTTTCGGCCTCGTCGACCGGATCCAGAAATGGAGAAAAGCATGATTTCCGTCATCATCCCCGTCTATAATGCGGCGCCCTGGCTGAAACGGTGCCTGGACTCCGTCCTGGGACAGTCCTATGACGGCCCCCTGGAAGTGATCCTGGTCGATGACGGAAGCACCGACGGTTCCGGTGCCCTTTGTGATGCCTTCGCACGCAGCCACCCGGAAATCCGGGTCTTCCATACGGAGAATCAAGGGGCGTCTCTATCCCGGCGGCTGGGACTGGAACAGGCCCGGGGAGACTATGTCACCTTCGTGGACAGCGACGATTTTGTTTCCCCCGGATACCTGTCGGCCCTTCGGGACCTGGAGGAAACCTTCCATGCCGGCATCTCCGCCTGCCGTGTCCTCCCCGTCCAGCCCGGTGAAACCCTCCCGGAAAAGGAAGCGGTGGCTACGGCCCTTCTCCTGGAAGGCGATCCGCTGATGCGCCGGTTTTTCAAATACGAGTTCTGGGGGTTGTATGGAAAACTGTATCACAAGGCGCTCCTGATGAACCTGTCATTTCCCCGCGCCACCATCTGCGAGGATTATTACGTGACGGCACAGCTCCTGCACGCCAAGGGCAGGATGGCTTACCTTGCGGCCCCGCTGTATTTTTATGAGGCGCATCCGGGATCGCTGTCCCGGCAGGCGGTTTCACCGCGCGCTTTTGAGGAGTTCGAAAACGTCAGCGGCGTATATGCCTTTACTGCCAGAGAAATGACTCCATATAAAGATTTTGCATTTTCCAACGCCGTAGAGACCGCCGTAAAGCTCCTGCTTGCCTCCCGACGCCAGTCCCGACGTTTCCGCACGGAGCGGATGGGCCTGAAAACCTTCCTGTCCTCCCACCGGAGAGACCTTGTCACCTGCCGCCCCCTCCATTGGAAAGTCGCGGTTCTGGCCCTGCTGCTGTCTTTGACATGAAGCACCTGTTCTTTTCCATCCATTATCTGGAACTTGGCGGAGCCGAAGCGAGCCTGCTGGCGCTCCTCGGTGCCTTGGACTATACGAAAGTTCAGGTTGACTTGTTCCTGCACAGCCACCGCGGAGAACTGATGACGATGATTCCTCCGCCGGTGAACCTCCTTCCCGAGATTCCCGCCTACGCCCAGATTGAGCGGCCTTTCGCCGAGATCCTGAAAGACGGGCACCTCCGGATCGCCCTGGCCCGGCTCCTGGTCAAATGGCAGTATTACCGGTACTGGAAACAAACAAAGCCCCGGGACGAAAGCGCCATCTTCGCCTATGTCGCCAGAAATATCACTCCCGTGCTTCCGCCCATCAACCCGGATAAGGAATATGACCTGGCTGTCAGTTTTCTCCCGCCGCACGATTATGTCCTGCAGAAAGTGAGGGCACGGAAGAAAGTCGCCTGGATCCATACCGATTATTCCCGGATTGACGTCAATGCCGCCTTGGAAGAGCCGGTGTGGGCCGGATACGACACCATTGTGTCCATCTCTCCCTCCGTCGGCGATCGATTCGCCAAGGTGTTCCCTTCGTTGAAGGACAGGATCCTGGAAATTCCCAATATCCTGCCTGTCGAATGGGTCCGTTCCCGGGCGGAAGAGATTCCCCCGCAGGTCATCGCCCGGGAAATGCCGGCGGTTGCGGGTACGACAAACCTGCTTTCCATCGGGCGCTATTCCTATGCCAAGAACTTTGACGTCATCCCGGAGATCTGCCGCCGCCTCCACCGCTCCGGCGTTCCTGTCCGGTGGTACATCATCGGCTACGGAGACCTGGAACCGCTGATCCGGCAGAGAATCGCGGAAGCCGGTATGGAAGAGGCCGTCATCCTGCTCGGGAAAAAAGCCAATCCGTATCCTTACATCAAAGCCTGCGACATGTACGTCCAGCCGTCCCGCTATGAGGGCTCTCCCGTGACCATCCGCGAAGCGATCGCCCTGGGGAAACCGGTCATCGCGACCGCCTTTCCGACCGTTCAGAGCGCAGTCCGGGACGGGGTGGACGGAATCATCGTCCCGATGGACCAGGACGGATGCGCCAGAGGCATCGCCCGGTTCATCCGTGACGGCGGCGCCGCCTTCCGTCCCGCTCCCGGACGGATTGAACAGGAAAACAGCGCCGCCCTCCGGCAGTTTTACACGTTGCTTTGAATTCACCCCATGATTCCCAAGGTCATCCATTACTGCTGGTTCGGACGGGGGGAGCTGACCCCGCTGGCGAAAAAATGCATCGCCAGCTGGCGACGGTATTTCCCGGGCTATGAGATCCGGGAATGGAATGAGGACAACTTTGACGTGAACCTGCTTCCCTATACGTCCGATGCCTACAAGGCCGGGAAATATGCCTTTGTGAGCGACTACGCCCGGTTCTGGGTCCTGTACCACCACGGCGGCCTGTATTTCGACACGGACGTCGAAGTCATCCGCCCGATGGGGGACGTGCTGGAAAGGGGGCCTTACATGGGACTGGAGTGCGGGGCGCCGGCGCTCGCCGTCAATCCGGGTCTCGGCCTTGCCGCCGTCCCGGGGATGCCCGTATACAAGACCGTGCTGGACCGGTTCGGATCCATGTCCTTCTTCGGGGAGGACGGCCGGCTGCACCCCTTTACGATGATTCCGATGGTGACCGGACTGCTGGCGGAACAGGGACTGCGCGGAGACGGATCCGTCGAGCAGGTTGCCGGCATCACGGTGTATCCGCCGGACTGGTTCAACCCCTATGACGACCTGACCGGACGGATCCGCCGGACCGCCCATACCCGGAGCATCCATTGGTACGCCAAATCCTGGCTCCCCGGCGAACCGGCCTGGATGACGGGGATGAAAAGGCTCTTACGGCGCCTGTTCGGAAAAGAACGCGTCATGCGTGCCGGAAAACTCCTCAAGAGAGGATGAATCCTTTTGCCTATCAGAAAGTCTTTACCGGTGTCACCTTCGCCGTTGCGGCGGTGATGGGGCTGAGCCGGCTTTCGTCGCCGTCCGATACGGCCCGGCAAACCGGCAGCAGGCCGTTGGTTCCGCTGCTGTGCTGCCTCGGACTCATCCTGTGGATGGGACTGAGGCCTATCAGCGACGCCTTTGGGGACACGGTCAACTACGCGCTGGAGTATGCGACGCTGGATGCCCGGCTGATTCCCGCCGACTGGTACTCGGAATGGCTCTGGCAATGGATCATGAACCTCTCCAAGGTCGCCGGCCTGAACGTCCACGCATTCTTCACCCTTGTGGCGGCCGGATACGTCCTGTCCGCCTTCTGGGCCCTCTGCCGTTTTATGCCCCGGGACCCGGTTCTGGGTACGGTCTTCCTGCTGAACTCCCTGATGTTCTTTTCCTTCGGGGTCAACGGCCTCCGGAACGGACTGGCCTGCCACCTGGTCCTGCTTGCCATGAGCTTCCTCCTGGATGACAAATGGGGGCCGGGCGCGCTGGTCTGCATCATGGCCCTCGGCATCCACCGGAGCACGCTCCTTCCCATCGCCACCATCCTCGTCGGGCGCTTCGTTTTCCGGGATATCCGGTATCTGCTGCTGTTCTGGGTTGCTTCCATTTTCCTCTCCCTGACGGTGGGTCCGGCCATTGAGAACCTGTTCGCCGCCATCGGATTCGATGACCGGATGACGCAATACGTGACCCTTTCGGACCTGTCGGAATTCTCGCAGACCGGCTTCCGTTGGGACTTCCTGCTCTATAGCGCCGCACCTGTCGCCATGGCCTGGTACGTCTGCATCCACAAGGGACTGCAGGACAACTGGTACAACGTCATCTGCACGGCCTACCTGCTTTGTAACGCATTCTGGATCATGGTCATCCGTTCCGCCTTCAGCAATCGGTTCGCGTACCTGTCCTGGTTCCTGTATCCCCTGGTCATCGCGTATCCGCTGGTGAACATGCCCCTCCGGGAGGACCAGGACCGGCTCACGGGCCTGATCCTTCTCGCCTATGGCGGGTTCTCCGCTTTCATGTGGTTTTTCTTCTGGTGATGAATCCCCTGACCGTCTTCACCCCGACCTACAACCGGGCCCGCACGCTCGGCCGCCTGTACCGGAGCCTGTGCGCCCAGACCTGCCACGATTTCGACTGGCTCGTCATTGACGACGGTTCTACGGACGGGACGGCGGACCTGATCCGTTCCTTCATGGCGGAAGACAGGATTCCGATCCGCTATCTCCACCAGGAAAACGGCGGTCTCTACACCGGTTACAACGCCGCCTATACGACCATCGAAACGGAACTGTGCGTTTGCATCGACAGCGATGACGCCCTGCCCTCCAATGCCGTGGAGATAATCCTGCGAGCGTGGAGCAAAAGAGGTTCCGGCCCCTATGCGGGACTCATCGGTCTGGACAGCTATATGGACAGCGGCGAGCCCATCGGAGGACGGTTTCCCGAAGACATGAAGGAGTGTTATCTGCTTGACCTGTACACGAAAAGGATCCACCGGGGCGACACCAAACAGGTCATGCGCACGGACCTCATGAAGCGGGTCGCCCCCATGGAAGGCTTTCCGGGGGAAAAGAACTTCAATCCCATATACATGCTTCTGCAGGTGTGCGACGAGTATCCGCTGCTTGCTGTCAATGAAACGCTTTGTCTGGTAGAGTACCAGCAAGGAGACAGCATGTCCCGCCACATCTGGCGCCAATACCTGGACAGTCCCCGGAGTTTCGCCAAGATGCGGCGCCTGGAAATGACCCTGGGGCGCAGCACGCCCTGGTACCGCCTCCGGAGTGCCCTTCATTACGCGGCGGAGAGCCTTGTCGCCTTTTTCAAATACCCTTTCCGTGGATAAACTCATCAGCTTCATCGTTCCTCTCCACAATGAAAAATTGCGGCTGAACACCTGTGTTTCCTCCATGCTGGACCAGAATCTGGAAGAGGGATCCTTTGAAATCATCCTGATCGACGACGGAAGTACCGACGGCTCCGACGAAATCTGCCGGCACCTTGCCGAGGAGTATCCCTGCATCAGAACCGTTTCCCAGCCCAACCAGGGAATCTCCGTCGCCCGGAATGTCGGCATCGGCCTGGCCGAAGGGCAGTATCTGTGTTTTGTCGATTCCGACGACAGCCTGGCCCCCGACCGGCTTCACGACCTGGTCCCTTACTGCAACGGACACTATGATCTGATCCGTTTCTGGTGCGAGATTGTCGTTCCCGGAACCCAGCCGGCCAAGGAGCCGGATGACGGCCAGGTCATTTTCGACGGCACCGGGCACGGCTATCTGAGGGAATTCGGGCTGGAAACTTTCTGCTGCTGCTATCTGTACCGGAGAGCCTTCCTGACGGAGCGGAAACTGGCCTTCCGGCCCGGCATCCTGGGGGAAGATACGGATTTCATCTTCAATGTCCTGATGGCCGATCCCGTGATCGTTTCCGTTGCCCGGCGGGTTTACCGGTATATCATTCATCCGGATACCATCTCCACGACCCGGAGTATCGAGCACTCCCGGCGCTGGACAAACGACCTGCGGAATACCCTCGCCCGGATATCCTCCGCCCTGGAGCCTTTCCGGGAAAGCGATCCGCTGCTGTATCAGAGGTGCCGTCAGTCCTTGGAGACCAATCTCATACCGCTGTTTTCCAGGGTTCTCTCCGCCGACTATTCCTGGAAAGAATACCTGTCTCTGCTGGACAGCTGCCGACGGGACGGACTGCTCCCCATGACCACCTCGCCGATGGGCTGGCGGGACCGGAAAATCAGGACAGCCATTACCCTTCTGACCCGGATACCGATACTGTATCTGCCCGCCAGCCGCTGGTTCCGGAAAGTCTTCCTTCCGCATATTTATCCCAACATCGACCGGAATGGATAAGAGGCTTCCGTCCTACAGCGTCGCCATCCGGACGCTCGGAACCGCCGGAGAGACATTCCGCCGGGAACTGGAAAGCCTTGCCTGCCAGTCTGTTCCCCCGGAAAGGGTGCTGGTGTATATTGCCGAAGGCTTCTCCCGTCCGGAGTTCACCGTGGGAAAGGAAGAGTATGTGTGGGTTCCGCGGGGAATGATGTCCCAGCGGATCCTCCGGTATGATGAAATCCACAGCGACTGCCTCCTCCTGCTGGACGATGACGTGGAACTGTCCCCGGACAGCGCAGAGCGGCTCCTCGCGGCCCTGGTCGAAAACGATGCGGACTGCGTGGGGGCCGATGTCTTCCGGAATCACCGGATGAGCCTCAGGACCAAAATCTTCGCCGCCGTCACCAGCCTGGTCTTTCCCCATGGGGACCGGAACTGGGCCTTCAAAATCCGTCGGAACGGATCCTTTTCCTACCTGGGCCGGCCGGACAAGGCGTATTATCCTTCGCAAAGCGGCGGAGGCCCGGCCTCCCTATGGCGGAAAGAAAGCTTTCTCCGTCTCCGGATGGAAGATGAACTGTGGCTGGAGCAACTGGGGTTCCCCTTTGAAGAAGACACCCTGCTGTTTTATAAATTGTACCTGAACCGGGGCCGGCTGGGCATCCTGTACGACGCCGGCATCGACCACTTGGATGCACAAAGCGCCAGCGGCGCCTTCCGGAAGAGCCCCCGCCATTTCTACATCCGCGCCAAGGCTTCCCTGATGGTCTGGTGGAGAACCTGTTATAAAAACGGAACCGACACGGCCGTCTCCCGAGGCCTGGCCGCCGCCGCATTCGGTCTCAAGGCGCTCTGGCTCATACCCGTCATGGCAGGCTCCGCCCTCGTCCTGCGGAAACCGGCCGTCTGGTCCTCCCATTGGCAAGGCCTGCGGGACGGTCTCCGGGAATGCCGGAGCGACGCTTTCCGGAACTTGCCGCCCTTTTGCATGAAACCATGACCTACAGCATCATCATTCCTCACAAGAACTCCCTCGGCTGGCTGCAGCGGTGCGTGGACTCCATTCCGCAGCGGAGGGACATCCAGGTCATCGTCGTCGATGACAACAGCTCGATTCCCGCTCCGGACTGGGACCGGTTCCGGGAGAAGAACCCGTTTGTAGCGCTCTTCCTGACCAAGGAAGGCAAAGGGGCCGGATACGCCAGAAACGTCGGCCTGGACCACGCCTCCGGGAAATGGATTCTGTTCTGCGACGCAGACGACTTCTTCTATGAGGGGGCATTCGATACCCTGGACGGGTATGCCTTGAAGGAGAACGACCTTTTCTTCTTCCCCTGCGACAGCCGGGACGGCGAAACGATGGAACCGATTCCGGACCGCGTTCCCTCCATCCGGCGGAATATCCGGACCGGAAATATGGACGGATTGCGATACTGTTCCATCGTCCCCTGGGGAAAAATGATCCGGAAAGAACTCATCGACAGGGAAGGTCTCCGTTTTGAAGAAGTGGAGGTATCCAACGACGTCGTCTTCTCCATCCGGCTGGGCATTGCCGCCCGAAACCCCGGAACCGTTCCTGCAGAGCCGCTGTACTGCTGCACCAAGAATGCCGGCTCCCTGTATCACAAAAAAACGACCCGACGGATCATCACCCGGATACGGGTGGCCCGACGGGCCAATGACATCCTTCATGAACATGGACTGGACCGCTACCGGATTCCGCTCCTGTTCGTGGATTATTTCCTTCCCTGGCACCCCCTCCTGTTCCTTTGGGGAATCTGGATGTTCCGTTATAAGGGAAACACCTGGGGATATCTGAGTGACCTTTATCACATCCTTCGGGCCAAACTGAAACTCGAATGAACATGCTTTATCCGGACCCTCCTCCCCTGGTTTCCATCATTGTCCCGGTTTACAACGTCCGGGAACATCTGGAATCTTGTCTGGCGTCCCTTTCCGCCGTCCGCTATCCCCGGAAGGAAATCATTCTGGTCGACGATGCCAGTACGGACGGCAGCGGCGGGCTTTGCGACGAGTATTGTGAAGCCAACGACTTTGCCGTTGTCATCCATTTCCCTGTCAATCAAGGGGTTTCCTTTGCCCGGGCGGAAGGATTGGAGAACGCCCGGGGCGACTATGTCGTCTTCGCTGACGCTGACGATCATGTCCATCCCGACCTCTTGGACAGAATGATGGAAACCGCTCTTGCCCATGGTGCCGATCTGGTGTGCAGTCAGATCTGGCATGTCAGGAATGGCACGAAAAAAGTGGAGATCGCTTCTATCTTCGGCGTGATTGAGAAGGCAGACATCGACCGTCACCTGAGAAGCGACCTGGTACATAACTTCAAGTTCGGCAATCCGGGCATGCCTCTGTTCATCTATGGCAAGTTGTACCGGAAAGAAGTGATCGTCCCGTGTATCCGGGCCGGACTGGGGCTCCGGTACGGGGAAGACACGATCACCGTCCTGGCCTGTCTGCTGACACAGGTACAGAAAATGGTCTGCCTGGATGATCCTCTCTATTACTATGTCCACCACGCATCCCAGATCACGGCCCGTCACCAATCCTTCATCTGGCCGCTGTTCATTCCCTATTATGAACGATTGGACGAATTGGGCGGAGAGGTGTTTTTCCGTCAGTTGGTTCCCCGGATCTGGAACCGGATCAAGCCCGGCCTCTACGACCACTGGAGGAATTGGGGAGGACTCGTCTTCGAAAACCGGTTCGTCCGCATGAACCGGGCCTTCCGGAATACTCCCGTCCTGAAAAAATATCTGTGGGACAATCCGGACGTCCCTGCATCCATCCGAAGGATGCCGCATTTCTTCCTGATGAAACACCGCCTCTACTGGTTGGATTATCTCCTGTATTTCATCCTTTGGAGAATCAACTGATTCCATGACCGTCCTGTACATCCTCACATCCCTCCGTTTCGGGGGAACAGAACGGCTGGTCACCGACTTGCTCCTCCATCTGCGTAGGGAAGGAGCGGAGGTGGCCCTGCTCCTGCTGGACGGAACCCGGACGGGCCTTTATGAAGAAGTGGAGGCGGCCGGAATCCCGGTCCGCTCCCTGTCCAAAGGCTGGAAGGCCATGCGGAATCCCCTGCTCCTGTTCAGGATGGTCCGTTTCCTTCGGAAAAATCCCTTCGACGTGGTCCATACCCACAATACGGCCAGCCAGTTGCTGGGAGCCGCAGCATCCCTGTTCCTGCCGCTGAACCTGGTCACTACCGAGCACAGCACGTCCAACCGGCGCCGGAGCAAGGTCTGGCTCCGTCCGCTGGACCAGTGGCTGTACAGCCGGTACAGGAAGATCGCCTGCGTCAGCGAAGATACGGAGAATGCCCTCCTCGCCTGGCTCCCGGGTCTCGCCCCAAAAACCGTCGTCATTCCCAACGGAATCCGTCCCGAACGTTTCCGGAACAGTCCGCCCGACCCGGCCCTGTCCGCGACTCCCGGATACAAAGTCCTCATGGTCGCCGCCTTCCGGGATCCGAAAGACCAGACGACCCTCATCCGGGCTTTCCGTCACCTTCCGGACCGTTACCGCCTGTACCTGGCCGGCGGAGCGGAAACGCCGGAAGAACAGCGACGGATGCAGGAATGCCGGGATCTTGTGCATATGCTGGGCCTCGACGGACAAGTTCTTTTCCTGGGAGTCCGGAAGGATATTCCCGCCCTCATCGCCGCCTGCGACGTTTCCGTCCTGTCCACCCGTTATGAAGGTTTCGGCCTGTCTGCCCTTGAAGCCATGGCCTCCGGAAAACCCGTCATCGCCAGCCATGTTAAAAGCCTCGATACGATTGTCGGCGGCGCCGGCCTTCTCTTCCCGCCCGGAGACGCAACGGCACTCTCCACCCTGATCCGGGAAGTCTGCGAAGATCCGGAGAAAGCTGCGGATCTCGCGGAAAAAGGAAGGCAGCGTGCCAAGCTGTACGACATCGCAGAAACCGCACGCCGCTACCGGATTCTCTATGAAAACTTAATTGTCGAAAGATGATTCGAACTATGAACTACAAACATCTGCTTGTATCTCTCCTCCTGGGCTGGTGCAGCCTGGAGGCCGGGGCCGTCATCCCTGAATGGGCCTGGAAAGGAGACGATTACATGAACCGGAAGCGAAAGAACACCTCCTATGTGTTCAAATCCTTCCGCAGCGAAGATCCCAGTGCCACCCGTCTGCACGAAGGCCGGTTCTTCCCGCTGTACAAGTACCTGGGCGAACGTTATGGCGTCTCCCCGGAAGAAATGGCCCTGGACAGTCTGTCCAACGGTCCCGGCGAGCCGTTCACCTACCGGATCGTCTTTCCTTCGGAGGGGAAACAGTCCGTCGTCTTTGCCCAGCGTGTGGATGTATATTCGGCCACGGACCACAATGTGAACCTGGACCCTGTTTTCGAGTATTATCAGCTGTACGCCATCTCGGAAAAGGATGCCGACGTGGACTTCGACCGGTTTGAACGGAGCGAACGGAGCAAGGCTGCGGCTGCCCTGATGAATGCCGTCGCCCCGGGTGCCGGACAGCTGTATAAAGGCCATACGTTCAAGGGGTATGTCCTGCTGGGATCGGAAATCGCCCTGGGGGTAGCCGCGATCCACTGTCACCGGCGTTCCCTCTTTTACAAAGCCAAGAAAGAAGATCCGGATTCCATCGCCCCGGACAGTTTCCACAGCGAAGAAATCGGTCTGAGAAGGCTCCGGAACGCTTCCCTCTGCGCCATGGCCGGAATCTGGGCCTTCGGTATCTATGACGCTCTCGCCAAGGAGTCCATGCCCAATATCCTGGTCTCCTCCCCGACAGCCGGAACACTCTCCGTCGCCCCTGCGTCCTCCGGAGCCGGCCTGGCCCTGGTCTATCAATTCTAAGCCATGTCCGAGAAAAAGAAAATCATCCGGACCGCCACCGTTCCCCTGTCCTTGGACCTCTTTTGCCGGGGCCTGCTGCGGGAACTTTCACAAGAGTATGATGTCGTCGCCCTTTCGTCGCCGGATCCCGAGTTGGAAGACATCCGGAAAAGGGAGGGAGTACGCACCGTCGGCGTACCGATGCGCCGGAAAATCGGACCGTTCCACGACTTGGTGTCCTTGCTGCGGCTCTTCCGGATCTTCCGGAAGGAGCGGCCCGACATGGTCCACTCCATCACGCCGAAGGCCGGTCTCCTGTCCATGGCGGCAGCCTGGCTTGCCGGGGTTCCGGTAAGGGTACACACCTTCACCGGTCTCATTTTCCCCTACGAAAAAGGTTGGAAGCGCCAGCTTCTGCTGGTGACGGACCGGATCACGGCCGCCTGCGCCACCCATGTCATCCCCGAAGGGGAAGGGATCAAGAATGACCTGATCCGCTTCCACGTCACCCGGAAGCCCCTCCAGGTCCTGGGGAACGGCAATGTGCGGGGCATCGACCTGGACTACTATGTCCGCACGGAGGAGACCAAGGGGGATGCGCGGAACATCCGCCGCTCCTTCGGAATTTCCGAGCAGGCATTCGTGTTCGTCTTCGTGGGCCGGCTGGACCGGGACAAAGGCATCGACGAACTGGTCCGGGCCTTCCTGAGGGTGGACCGCGAGAATCCGGATGTACACCTGCTTCTGGTCGGTGCCGAGGAACCGGAGGGGAAGTCCATCCTGGACAGTTCCCGCGAAATGATTTCCCGGTCTTCGCACATCCACCTCTCCAGCGGCTGGCAGGCCGATGTCCGTCCCTGGTACGCTGCGGCCGATGCGCTGGTGCACCCCAGTCACCGGGAAGGTTTCCCGAACGTCGTCATCGAGGCGGGCGCCATGGAACTTTCCTCCATCGTCACCGACATCAACGGTTCCCGCGAAATCATCAAGGACGGGAAAAACGGGTCCGTCGTCCCGGCCAGGGATGAAGATGCACTGTACGAGGCCATGACAACCTTCATCCGACAGCCGAAACAGGTCCACAAGATGGCTTCCGAAGCCCGCAGAATGATTGCCCGGCGCTATGAACAGGGGTATGTCCGGGATTGCCTCAAGGCTTTTTACAAGGAGGTGCTCCCATGATCCGCCGGCTCGTCAACCTGAAACACCGCTTCCCGGGAGCCTGGGAACTCGTGGAACGGATGAACGGCGGCCTGTTCTGGCTCCGCTACCGGAACCTGAAAGCACCGGCCCGTAACGTCCTGGAAAAGATCGACGTCGCCGCCTGCCGGTTTTCCCTGATGGAGAAAAACGACCTTCCGGAGCTTCAGAACATGCTCTCCCGGCAGCATGAGGACCAACTGAAATGGTTCCACCCCCATGGTTTCGACCTCCAGACCCTGGAACGCAAATTCAAGAATCCGGCGTTCCTGATGATGAAAGTGACCGATCCGGACGGGGCGGTCATCGGGTACTTCTTCCTCCGCTGCTTTTTCATCGGCCGGGCCTTTGCCGGCCTGATCGTAGACGCTCCCTGGCAGAACAAAGGCATCGGAACGGCCATCTGGGCCGCCTGCGCCGATATCTGCCAGAAAGAAGGGATCCGGATGCAGGCGACGATCGCCAAAGACAACCTCCCTTCCATCGCCTCCTGCCGGAAAGGAACGGAAGCGCAACCCGTCGCGAACCTGGAAGACGGCTACCTGGCAGTCGAATGCCGGAAAAAGACGCTCCCTCGCATGACAGTTGACCTTTCACGTCGAAAAGCCATATAAACTACTTGATTATTAATAATTTATAATACTATGAAAAGATCTTTAAAACATGGGTTGACTGCCTTGGGACTTCTGGCGGCCGTTACGGCACAAGCCCAGGTGGATGACAAGTACAAAGACTACCGGGAAGTGTACCGGGATTCCGTCCTGGTGGCGGACACAAAGGAAGTCGTCGTCCTGCCGGATCCCACGGGCAATCCTTTTGAAGTCGTTGCCAATCCGTTCCGCCAGAACTGGTTCGTTTTCGCCACGGCCGGCGTCCACACCTTCCAGGGGGATTATTCAAAGGACGGTCCGTTCAGGGGAACCATCTCCCCCGACGTGGGTATCGGTTTCGGTAAATGGTTCATGCCCTGGCTGGGCCTGAAAGCGGAATTCATCCGGTCCAATTCCCGGGGATACACCGAATATGAAACCCTCCATTACGGATACGGAGACTGGATCCAGCCTGAAAACGGACCGGGCTACCGGAAGATGATCACCCGCTGGTGGGATATCGGCGGATCGGCCATCATCAACCTGACACGGCTCTATTACGGTTATGAAGGCTATGGGGTCAAGGACCACATGGGACAGCTCATGGCCAACCTCGGCATCGGCGCCGTCCACCACATGGGATATGGAAAAACGCACGGCTCCGACAACGAACTGAGTGCGCATTTCGAGCTCCAGTACAGCCGGTTCTTCACGAAAGAAAAGAAGATGTCCCTGGACCTGAAAGCCCGGGCGCTCCTGTACCAGACGAACTTTGACCTGGAATACGGACAGGCGGACCACGCCGCCCGGCACATTGACGGCAACCTGGGTTTTGACGTCGGCCTGACGTATTATTTCGGCAAGAAGGGCGACAACGGCTGGCGCCGCGGGAGCAACACCGTTTACGAACGGGCTTACCGGGAAACGGCCAAGACCATCATCAAGGTGAAGGAGATGGAGGTTCCCCAGGAACGTCCGGTGAAAAACGGAACCATCACCTTCTTTGTCTTCTACCCCAACAACTATTCCGGCCGCAACGACGCCCCGGTCATCCCGGACGCGACGGTCAACGCCATCGACTACCTCGCCGGCGGTATCTACACGCAGAAACAGTACGTCGAAGGATCTTCCGCCGCGGTGGACCTCCCGACGGAGAAGGTCAACAAGGACCTCGCCATCGACTTTGTCCCGCGCGGATATGAGATGCAGGAAGGCCGTCCCATGTCCCTGAGCCTGGACAAGGCCGACATGGACGCCTTTGCCGAAAAGGCGGGCTTCCGGTATGCCCCGATCGATGACGGCCTGCACGTCTGGGGTTACCGGATTGACGACGCTACTTTGCGCCAGCAGCTGATCAGCGACGAGAACTACCGGGAGACCCACACCTTCGGCCTCAATGCCCATAGCGGCCTGGAAACCGTCCGGCAGTATATGGACGTGGATAATAACGACGAGCTCGTGAGTTTCGCCGATGTCTATGCCGCCCTGACGTCGAACGAGGGGTACATCTCCCGCTATACCGATGAAGAAACGGTCCGGCACATCCGCGACGTCCTGGACCGCGGGGCCATCCTGCTCATCCAGGCTGACGGACTTGCGACCAGCCAGGACAACTTCTCCGGTCCGGACGCCACCCGCGTGGGCCTGGAAAGGAATACCGCCCTTGCCGACAATCGCGCACATACGGTCCTGGGCTGGCTGACGGCCGATCCCAGGCTGCACGATGTCCGTTCCCAGTCGTTCATCTTCAACAACCGGGGCGGCATCATGCCGGTGGAAGACCCGAGCACCCGGGGCCTCAACGCCAAACTGAACCGCTGCGTAAAGGTCCGGATCCGGTATATGATCAAGTAATCGCTCTAACGGAAATACCGTCCCAGCCAGGCCGCATCGACCTCCGAGAAGCCGGGTTCAGGACGAACCGATGGATGGCGCCCGAGGATTCCCCGGGCGTCTTCATATACATGGAAGCCCACATTCACGACCTTCATCTCGCCGTCCTGGGGGAAGGAGAAGAGAAAGTCGTTGTCGGGCCCGTCCAACCGATAGAATTTGAGCGGAATATCTACGATTCTTCCCTGTTTTTCGGAGAGTTCCAGCCGCGTGACATATTTGCACATCTCCACGAGGACATCGTCCAGTCCGGCGGCGTGGATATTCACCTTTTCCACCAGGTCTCCCACTTCGCGGACAAGACGGAGCGTATAGCCGTCCAACTCCTTGACCGCCTCGGCGACTTGAGCCGGAGGCTGGGCGTCCCCGGGCAGGAGCCAGACCATCAGGCGCTCGGCCGGATCGTGGTATAACGTCTCGTATTTCAAGAGGTTCCGGGTTCCGCAGAAAGGGCACTCCCACACGAATAAGGAACCGTCCCGGACCCGGGCCTTGAGGGTCGGATCCAGGGCGGTATTGATACTCGGAAAAGTCTCGACGGAATGGGTTCCGCCGCAACGGCTACAGCTTGCGGGCACCATCGGAAATGACCACGTTGTAGATCTTCGGGGCGTGGCCGAACTTCTCGGTGAACTTGCCCACGGCCGCGTTGATGAAGCTGTCGTAGAGTTCGTCCTTCACGAGGTTGATCGTGCAGCCGCCGAATCCGCCGCCCATCACGCGGGAGCCGGTCACATCCATCTTGCGGGCCAGCTTGTTCAGGAAGTCCAGCTCCTCGCAGGAGACTTCGTACAGACGGCTCAGGCCGAAGTGGGTCTGGTACATCATCTCGCCCACGGTCTCGTAGTCGCCGCGCTCCAGGGCGTCGCACACATCCAGGACGCGCTGGACTTCGCCGATGACATATTCCGCCCGCAGGAAATCCTCCTCGGGAATCTCTTCGCGGACCTCATCCAGCCAGACACGCTTGGCGTCGGAGAGGAATTCCACCTCGGGGTGATTCTTGCGGATGGCGGCCGCGGCGTTCTCGCAGGACTCGCGGCGCTTGTTGTAGGCGCTGGAGGCGAGTTCATGCTTCACGCAGGAGTCGATGAGAACCAGCCGATAACCTTCCGGCTTGAACGGGAAGTACTTATATTCAAGCGTCTTGCAGTTCAGGCGGATCAGGGAGCCCTCCTTTCCGAAGATGGAGGCGAACTGGTCCATGATGCCGCATTTCACGCCGCAGTAGTTGTGTTCGGTGGCCTGGCCGATCTTCGCCAGTTCGAACTTGTCGATCCCGTTGCCGAAGATTTCATTCAGGGCGAACGCATAGGTGCTTTCGAGGGCCGCGCTGGAGCTCAGGCCGGCGCCCAGGGGCACGTCGCCCGCAAAGACGGTGTTGAAGCCCTCCACCTTGCCGCCGCGCTTGATCATTTCCCGGCAGACGCCGAAAATGTAGCGGGCCCAGGACTGTTCGGGCTTGTCTTCCTCGTTGAGGCCGAACTCCACGAACTCGTCCTTGTCGAGGGCGAATGCCTTCACTTTGGCGGTTCCGTTGACTTTGATCTCGGCCATGATGCCGCAGTCGATGGCGCCCGGGAACACATAACCGCCGTTGTAGTCGGTGTGTTCGCCGATGAGGTTGATACGGCCGGCGGAGGCATACACGTCACCGTGCTCGCCGAACAGGGCCTTGAATTTCTCCTGGATCTTTTCTTTCATCATATCAGTGGTTCGTTTAGTGTCAATTCACAAATATAGCGAATTTTTACCGCCCGCGGATACCCCAGACGGAGAAATCGTAGCGGGATTCGGCATCGTCCTCGATATCGTCCGGAAGGGCCGGATAGAAGTCGATGCCGGTGCGCTCCTCGAGTTCGTCGATCGTCAGGGCGCAGTCCTGCAGCCAGTAGCGCTCGGCGTCGTTGCCCATCACGAAAGCGATGCTCTGGTAGCGGCGCCCGTCATGGACCATCACCGCCTTGAAGAAGGCGTCCGGCACCACCACGCGGTCCCGGCCGATGGTTCCGTAGATATTCTCCCCGATAATGGGTCCGGACACCACCCAGACCTTGCCGTAGCGGTTCGCCCATTCGCGTACCTGCTTCTCCAGGTACTGCCAGTCTTTGTTGTTGAGTTCCTCACGCTGCGGACAGATGTTCATGAAATAGAAGGTCTCCTCCATCGCCTCGTCGCTCCAGAAAAAGTCCCCCGCCGGCGCCATGTGCCCCCGCGTCCAGCCGGAGCCCATGTAATCCTCCCGCATCGCCTGCTTCCCTTTGAAACTCAGGTCCATGGAAAAATTCTTGTCGGCCCGTGTCGCCTTCCCCCGGGTTTCCTCCCGGGTAAGTTCATAAGCCACCCAGTCCGGGATGAGCGTTTCCGTATTGTAGGAGCTCACATAGCCCCGGTAACGCTTGATCTTGTCGGTCTGCTTCTGCGCCGGGAGTTCGAGCTGCTCGCCCGGCTTCAGGTCCGCCACCGGCGTCACCATGCGGTCATCGCTTCCCCCCGTCCGCTGGAGGATCAGCCACGCGGCGAAAATCACCACGAGCGCAGCGGCGGAGAGAAGGGATTTCGTATTCTTGTTCATTGTCCGTTCTTTTCCGCGAAGTTACGGAAAAAAACTCACTCCTGCGTCATGAATTTCTCGGCCTTGAGATACCGGACCGATTCTTCGACGAACCGATAGGC